>ENA-OWPM01000696-OWPM01000696.1-human-gut-metagenome-genome-assembly--contig:-NODE-696-length-35833-cov-5.374252_pt1 | contig 35833 bp, 32 predicted proteins | sample MGYA00248267_ERZ651852 | MGnify/ENA primary metagenome ERZ651852 (study PRJEB26924, sample SAMEA4378228) | human gut metagenome | biome: human gut; feature: human-associated habitat; material: faeces...
GCGAGTAATTCTACGAAATGTTAAGCTATTTTTTCATAACAACCTAACAGAATCATAATAAGTTTTGCAAATATAAATTTATTTATTTGAATTTAATTACTTGGATTTAATATAAATTTCTTTAGAATATTGTTTAAATTTTCAGATTGTATTGCAAGTTCTTCACTTGCAGATGCACTTTCTTCTGCTATTTCTGAATTTGATTGAACAACTCCAACAATAGATTCTATCCCTTCCTTTATCTGCTCAATTGACATTGATTGTTCCTCTGATGCCATTGTTATTTTAGAAACTAAATCTGTTGCTTCTTTAGTCTTTTCTAGAACAATTTTTAAGGAGTTTGCTGTGCTATTTGTGATATTTTTTCCATTATTTACTGATGCAATAGATTCTTTAATTAAACTCTCTGTATTCTTAACAGCTTCTGAAGACTCACCTGCAAGCTTTTTTATCTCTTCTGCAACTACTGCAAAACCTTTTCCTGCTTCCCCAGCTCTTGCTGCCTCTATTGCAGCATTAAGCGAAAGCAAATTTATTTGTTCTGCTATCTCATATATAGTATTTATAATATTTTTTATATTACTTGAAGATTTTTCTATGTTCATCATAGCTTCAAGCATATTATTCATTCCTTTATGGCCTGTTTCCATTTCATCAACTAGCCTTTTTACTATCTCATCAGTACTTTTAGCATTTAAAAGATTATTTCTTGCTTTTTCATTTATTTCACCTGCAAGCGCTGTTAATTCTTCTATAACACTTGCTTGATCTGTAGCACCTTGTGATAAATACTGTGCATTTTTTGCAACCTGCTCAGATCCATTTTCAACTTCAATTGCAGACATTCTTATTTCATGAAATGTATTATTTAATGATAAAATTATATTATCTAGTGACTTCTTTAAAGCTATAAAATCTCCACTATAATTATCACTAGTAAATGTATTTAAATTACCATTTGATATATTTCCCAATACTTCATCTATTTCACCAATATAATTTTTAAAATTATATATCATAACTTTAAAAGATTCAAAAAGATAGCCGATTTCATCTTTTGACTTATAGTCTAATTCTATGTTAAGCTTTCCACAAGATAAATCGTTTGCTGCATCCTTTATGGATTCTAATGGCTTAGAAATTGATGTTGAAACTTTTTGGCTTAATCTTGATGATATAATAATAAATACTAATATTGAACTTAATGAAATAATAATTGATATTATTTCAAGTCTCTTAAGATTATTAATTATAATCTCACTCTGATTTATATTTTCTTCTAACAAACTATTTATCTCTTCTGATATTACATCTGATATTTGATTTCCTTGTTCTGTAAGTAAAAGTAACCCTTCTTCATTCTTTTCATCAAGAAATAAATTCATGGCCTTTTCTCTAATTTTTCTATATTCTAATGAATTGTTTGTAATTTGCGAATAAATCTCTTTTTCTTTATTTCCAACTATTGTTTTTCCCAATTCTTCTAAAAGCTTAGATACGTCTTGAATATTTCTATTTAAAGATTTATTAATCTCCGCTAAAGTAATTTTATCATTACTTAATGCCATATTACTAAGCAATGCTCTTTGTTCATTGAATTCCATACCAAGCTTACCTATTGTTCCTTGAGAATATCCATAATTTTTCACTGCATATTTATAATCATGATTTGTTTTAATTAGAAAAATCACTCCTAGTAAAGATACAATAATCCCTAGGATCCATACATATCTAAATGATATATATATTTTTTTTCTTATGGTTAAATCATTAATTTTATTTTTATATTTGAATTTTTTAATTTTCATATGATTTAACTCCTATCTAAATAAATACAATAATAATCAAATTCCTGAATTATTCAATTTTTTAGTATAATATAATTCAACTGAATAATTCAGGATTTATTTAATTTATAATTGCTATAAATTATTTTACAGAACCAAGCATACCTTGAACAAATTGCTTTTGCATTACAAAGAATACAAATGCAGTTGGAAGTGTTGCTATTACTATTGCAACCATTATCATTCCATAATCAGGAGTATAACTTGACCCAAGTGTTGAAATTATTAAAGGTACAGTTCTCTTTTCTGGAGATTGAAGTGCAAGTAATGGCCATAAATAGTTATTCCAACTACTCATAAATGTAATTATTGCTGCAGCTGCATATGTTGTTTTCATCATTGGCATATACATTTTGAAGAATATACCTATTTCACTTAATCCATCAATTCTTGCAGCTTCCAATGTATCTTTTGGAAATGACTTTGTATTTTGTCTAAAGAAGAATATTAAAAATGCTGTTGCTATACTTGGAAGTATTATTGCACCAATTGTATTTAATCCAATAAACTTTAATGGTGTAGTTTTTAAATATCCAAACATCTTAAAAAGTGGAATCATAAGAGCTGAAAAAGGCACCATCATAGATAAAAGAAGTATATTAAAAACTTTATCTCTTGTATCTGTTCTAAAGATTTCAAATCCATACCCTGCTATTGAAGATACCAAAAGTGCAACTATTGTTGTTATAATTGCTATTTTAGCTGAATTTCCAAGTGAATTAATAAATCCTAAGTCTGAACCTAAAAGATTATTGATATTTGTCATCAAATTACTTCCTATTGTTAATTTTCCTCTTGTAACATCAACTGATTTATTTGTTGCACCAATTATCATCCAAAAAAACGGAAAGATTGATATAAATGCTGCTAAACTCAAAAATACATATTTAAAAGCTGATGAGAATTTAAATTTACGTTTATTCATTACTGTCCCCTCCTATTTTAAATTGGATTAATGAAAGAATTACAATCATAATAACAATAACATAAGCAACTGCTGCTGCATAACCGAAGTTTGGTGTATATGTGAAACATAAGTTATAAATATAATGTGAAATTGTTGTTGTGGCATTTGCTGGTCCACCGTTAGTTATGTTTACGACTTCATCAAATAATTGAAGAGTACCAATTGTTGATGTTATTGTTGTAAATAAAATTATTGGTTTTAATAATGGAATTGTTATTTTTGTGAATTTTTTAAATGTTGATGCTCCATCAATAGATGCTGCTTCATAAACTGCTGGATCTATATTTTGAAGTCCAGATAAGTAAAATATCATATTGTAACCAGTCCATCTCCATGTAATTGCAATAATTATTAATATTTTTGCCCATATAGGATCTGTTACCCATTCAATAGGCCCTGAAATTATGTTTATTGCCATTAAGAATTTGTTTACAAGTCCATCAGATGCAAATATACTTTTCATTATTATTGAATAAGCAACTAATGAAGTTACACAAGGCAAAAATATAGCTGTTCTAAAAAATCCACTGAATTTTAAATTCTTGTCATTAAGTATGGATGCTATTATAAGTGCCAAAACTATCATTATTGGAACTTGTACTAATAAATATAAAAATGTATTTGAAACTGCTTTTATGAATGTTGCATCAGTTAACATTCTTTTGTAGTTATCTAAGCCAACAAATTTCAGATTATTTCCCATACCAGATTTTAATGATGTTATAAATGATTGCACTGTAGGATAAAATACAAATAATGTTATAAGAAATACACTTAGTGATACAAAAATCCATCCCCATCGGTTAGTCTTTCTTTCTATACCTTTATGCTTCATTATTATCAACTCCTTTAATTGTTACTAAGACCACTTGTCAAATTCTAAATTACAATTTGACAAATGGTCTTGAAAAAGATTTTAATATATAAATTTCATTTGTCATAATTGTTTATTGTCATATAAAAGTTTAATTGAGATTATTAAAAATATTTTTTAGGATTATTAAGATATAGTTTTTCTTTATATCTTGTAGGTATTATCAATTTCTAATAACACCTACAAGAATTTATTTTAAAAGAAAGAGTTTTTAAGTATTTATACTAGTTTCCTACTGAGGCTTCTGCTTGAGCTTGAGTATTATTTAATGCTTCATCTATGTCTTTACCTGAAACTATAGATTGCATTCCCTCTGCCATTATGCTTTCCAATGCATAAGTGTGAAGTCCATAATTTACAGGTGGAATTTCTTCGGTCCATTTAGCAAAATCTTTAAATATTTCTTGTCCACCAAAGAATTCTGAAGGAGTACTGTAGTTTTCACTGCTACTTGCTGATTTTAATGTACTTACTAAATTAATAGCAGGAACTAAATCATTCATTAAATCATCACTTGATCCAAAAGTCTTTGCTAAGAAATCTGCTGCTAAATCCGAATTACCAACTTTATCTAATACATACCAACTACTTCCACCACTATTTGATGTATTTACTGATTTAGGATCTGAACCCATTCTTGGTGTTGCTGCTACTGCCCACTTTCCTGCTTGATCTTCAGCAGCTTGAATTGAAGATGAAATCCAACAGCCATTAACTACACTTGCAACATCTCCACTTTGGAAAGCTCCTACAAATGCATCCCATCCTGATATTTGTTTTGCAATGTTTGCATCAACCATCTCTTTATAGATTTCAACAGCTTTTCTTAAAGATTCATTGTTATTTATGCTTACTTTACCATCTTTATCAACATACCAAGCACCAGCTGATTGCATCATAACTCTAATTTGATTTAAATCACTTGGATCCATTGTTAACATTGCTTTACCAGTCTTTTCTTTTACTGCTTTACCAATTTCAATATATTTTTCCCAAGTAATATCTTGCATATCTGCTTCTGTATATCCAGCTTGTTCAATTAAATCTTTTCTATAGAATAGAGCTGTTACACCACTGTCAAATGGCACTCCATAAATTTTATCTCCTTCTGTCATAACACTTAATTTGTAATCCATAAATTTACTTGGATCTACGTATCCACTTAAATCTTTAAGTTCTCCTGGATATGATAAAAGGTAATTTTGAATCTTATAATCTTCTATTAAAACTATGTTTGGAAGTCCATCATATGTTCCAGAAGAAAGGCTTGTATTTAATTTTTGTACTACATCATCTTGAGCCATACTTACAACGTTTATAGTTACGTCAGGATGATCTTTTAAATATCTTTCTTTAGCCATATTGGCTGCTTTAATATTAAATGTATCATCCCATGCCCAAATTGTAATTGTCTTATCATCTGATGATGCTGAACCTGCCGAAGATGATGAATCTGTGCCTGTTGCACCACCACATGATACTAAACCTAATGTCATAACTGCAGTTATAGTTGCTGCTAAAATCTTTTTAAGTTTCATAAATAAATCCCCCTTAATTTTTTTATCTTACATGAGATTAGTAAAATTATTTCTCATGTATTTGTTTACATTGTAACATTTTTAGTAAAAAAGTTGTTATGATATTATTTATTATAAATAGTAATAATTTTATAATCAGTAAAAATAAATTTGTACTTTTTTTAGAAAATGGTATTTATTTATGAAAACAATTACAAAGTATTGTTGTTTTTTACTTTTGCTCTTAATTATTTTACTAAATTTATTTCTTTAATTATACTAAAAAAACTATTGTTAATAATTTTAACAATAGTTTCTTTTGTTTTATTTGCTTATTGCAACACAACTCTCTCTTATTTTAAGCTGTGTTGGTATAACTACTTTTTTATTATATTCTCTATTATTTGATATGTTTTCAATTAACAGTTCCACTGAAGCTTCTCCCAAATACTCACTTGGTATTCTTATAGTTGTAAGCGATGGAATCATATATTTTGCACTTGGCTGATCATTAAAAGCAACAATGCTTATATCATCTGGAATTTTCAAATTTGCTTCAGCTATTGCTTTATATGCTCCAACAGCCATTGTATCATTTCCAATTAAAATAGCAGATGGTCTATCTTTACATTTTAACAATTTTTTAGCACCTTCATATCCACATTTAAATGTGAATTTTTCAACCCTATGAATATATTCTTCATTGAATATATCTCTGCTTTTCATAAATTCAAAATATTTATTTTGCCTTGAATCAACATCAATTTCTCTTACTATTTTTTTATTATTTTCACTGCCACCAATGAATCCTATTTTTCTGTGTCCTAAATCATATAAGTATTCTAATGCTGTTTGTGTTGCCTTTTCTAAATCTGGTATTACTGAATCAAATCTATTTTCATCTGGAGAATAATCTACAAAAATTATATTTTCGTTTTTCATATAAAGTTTTTCTATTATACTTTCAGAAAATCTTCCTATTGCTATTATTCCAATAACATCACCAATTTCGGAATCCATACTGTTTTCATTTAATCTTACTAAATTTAAATTATATTCATTACATCTCTTTTCAACTGCCCATCTTAAAGTTAGATAATATGGATCTCCTAATTCTTCCTCATAATCATACCAATATATAATTCCTACATTTTTTGTTTTCTTTTCTTTATTTTTTTTACTCTTAGTTGATATATAATCTAATTCATCTGCAACCTTTAATATCTTTTCTCTTGTTGTGTTACTTACATTTAATGTATCATCAAAATTTAAAACCCTTGAAACTGTTGAAATTGAAACTCCAACTATTGATGCTATATCTTTTATAGTAGCCATAAAAGCTCACCTCACTTAAATATCAATAAATCAATTTATATCTGAATAAATGTATAGTAAAATTTAATTTATTTTACTAAAACAAATTTTAGTTCTATTCTGAAATTATTATATTTAATTGAAAATATAATTTAGTATTACTATTATCTCTTCCTATATAATATACTATATTTCATGAAAAGTTAAGCTTTTAATAGTAAAAAGTCATAAATATTATAATATTTATGACTTTTTACTAAAATTCTAATTTTATTTTATTTTAAAGCTTCTTCAACTTCATTAAGCATTTCATTTGCTGCTTTAATTCCAGCGCCTCCAACATACCAAGTTTGAGGATCTAAATAAACAATATTTCCATTTTTATATGTATCTGTAGTTTTAACTAATTCATTTTCTATTATTTCTTTAGCTGGTTGATTTTCTCCACCTGTCATTGCGCCTTTATCAATTACAAATAAGTAATCTGGATTTTTACTTACTAAATATTCATTTGAAATACTTTGACCATGATTTGATATCTCAATACTTGAATCAGCTGACATAAATCCAAGCTCATTATAAATTATATTAAATCTTGAACCTTCACCATACACACTCATAGAACCATCACTTACCATTGTCATTAAAGCATTTAAATTATCTGCTTTAACCTTTTCTTTTATAGAATTCATTCTATTTTCAATTTCTTCTATTTTTTCTTTTGCTACATCTTCCTTATCAAATATTTGCCCAAGTACTGTTACATTGTTTTTTAATGTTTCTAAATAATTTGCTCCATCAGAACCTAAATATATTGTAGGTGCAATTTTAGAAAATTCATCATAAGAATCCGCTTGTCTTCCTTCAATAATTATTAAATCTGGATTTAATTCATTTACTGCTTCTAAATTAAATTCTTTAACCGAACCTAAATCTGTATATTTTTCATCGTTATATTCATTTAAATAGTCTGGAAGACTTTTCTTTGGAAGAGCTGAAACTGAATCTACTCCCATTTCATTTAATATATCAAGTGAACCATAATCTAAAACAACTACATTCTTTGGATTTTTACTTACCTCTGTTTCTCCACCTCTATGAGATACTGTTATAGTTTGAGTATTATCTTGTTCGTTATCACTAGTTTTAGTATTACATCCAATTAATCCTCCTACTAAACTAATACCTAATGCTAAGGTTACTAATAATTTAACTTTCTTTTTCATATTTATTCCCTCTCCTTTTTACATTTCCAACTTTATTTTACATAATAATTATTATTTAGATTATATTATTGTTTATCTACTCTTTTTTATATTTATTTCTAAAATATATGCATATTTTTATCTTAATTCGATTTTAGAAATATACGCATATTTTATTATCATTAATATTCTTTATATCAAAATCTATTTCATATACACTTTCAAGAATTTCTTTATTTATGATATTTTCTGTCATATCATCTTTAATAACTCTTCCATTTTTTAAAATTACTATATTATCTGAATATACAGATGCAAAATTTATATCATGAAGTACTATTACTACTGTTTTATTAAGTTCATCAACAAGTTTTCTTAATACTTTCATCATTGCTACTGAATGTTTCATGTCCAAATTATTAAGTGGTTCATCAAGAAGTATATATTCTGTATTTTGAGCTATAACCATTGCTATATAAGCCCTTTGTCTTTGTCCTCCACTTAATTCATCTAAATATTTATGCTCTATATCTTTAAGCTCCATATATTCTATAGCTTCATCTATATATTTTATATCTTCCTCATTAAATCTTCCTTCGCAATAAGGATATCTTCCAAAGCCTACTATTTCTCGTATTGTGAGTCTTACATTTATATTATTAGATTGTTTTAGAATAGAAATTTTCTTTGCCAACTCCTTGTTATCATATTTATCTATATCTAAATCATCTATTATAACAGAACCTTTATCCTTATTCATTATTCTCGATATCATAGAAAGTACAGTACTTTTTCCAGCTCCATTTGGTCCTATAAATGATGTTATTTTTCCTTTTTCTATATTTAATGAAACATCATCTACTACTTTTTTGTTTCCATAGATTTTTACTAAATTTTTAACTTGTATCATTTTAAGACTTTGCCTCCTTTAATAAAAGGTATATAAAGTATAACCCACCTATAAAGTTGATTATTATACTTACTGTTGTACTAAAGTTTAGTATTCTTTCTACTATGAACTGTCCGCCAACAAGAGCTATTATACTTATCAAAACACTTCCTGTTATAAGATAGCTATGCTTATATGTTTTAAAAAATTGATATGATAAATTTACTACAAGAAGTCCTAGAAAAGTTATTGGTCCAACTAAAGCAGTTGAAATCGAAACAAGCACTGCCACAACTAGAAGTAATTTTTTACTTAATTTATCATGATTTATTCCAAGATTTATTGCTATTTCACGGCCTAAATTCATTACATCAAGTTTTTTTATATCTTTATATGTAAATATAAAGATTCCACATATTAATACTAAAGCAATTATCAAAATATCTGTATTTATGTTAGTAAAGCTTGCATACATTTTGCTTTGAAGCGCTATAAAATCGTTTGGATCTATAAGTACCTGCATGAAAGAACTCATGCTTCTAAATAAGGTTCCAATGACTGTACCAACTAACAATAACACAAAAACATTGCCGCCTTTTTTAAAAACAAATTTATATAATAATAACGTTCCCAAAAGCATTATTAAAACAGATACAAAGAAGTTTACATTTTTATTAGTCATCATAATACTTTCTATTCCAAATAAATAGACACATAAAGTTTGGCCAAATGTATATATTGAATCCAAGCCAAGTATACTTGGAGTTAAGATTCTGTTATTTGTAATAGTTTGAAATATAATTGATGAAAATGCTATTGCACCTCCTGTAACACATATTGCAATTATCTTTGGTATTCTTTTTGACAAGTTATATGCATAATTTCTCGCATTGAGTCCGCTAAAAATAAACAACATTATAAAAACTACTGCAATCATAGATAATATATAAATTTTTGTTTTATCATCTATTTTTACTTTTTTCTTTACATTGCTTTTTATCGAAATTTTACTGCTAAGCTGCATTTCCATTCCTCCTGAATATAAGATAAAGGAATATTATACTTCCTATTACCCCTACTGTAAGACTTATTGATACTTCATATGGATAAATAACAATTCTGCTTAAAATATCGCAAACAAGTATAAAGTTTGCACCAAATAATGCTGTTATTCCTATGTTTTTACTTAGGTTGTCTCCCTTATAAATAGATACTATATTAGGTACTATAAGGCCTATAAAAGGAATACTTCCTACAGTTATTACTACAAGTGCTGTAATTAAAGCTACTATCATCATTCCAACATTGCATACCTTATTATAATCTAATCCAAGATTCTTTGATATGTCTTCACCCATTCCTATAATAGTAAACTTATTTGCATACAAAAACGCAATTATTAATAGTGGAATAGTTAAATATAATAGCTCATAATTTCCTTTTAAAATCATTGAGAATTTCCCTTGAAAAAATGATCCCATATTTTGTACTAAATCATATTTATAAGCAATAAATTCTGTAAGTGATCCTATAACATTACCGAGCATTATCCCAACAAGAGGTATAAATATTACACTTTTCATCTTTATGTTTTTAAGTATTTTCATAAATAAAAACGTTCCTATAAGCGCAAAAATAAATGCTGTAATCATTTTTTGCATGACTGTAGCCGAAGAAAACATCATCATAGCAAAAATCACACCAAGCTGCGCTGAATCTATAGTTGCTGCAGTTGTTGGAGATACAAATTTATTATTGCTTATTTGCTGCATTATAACTCCACTTATACTCATCCCAACTCCCGCAACTAATATGCTTATAAGTCTAGGTATTCTGCTTATAAGTAATACATCAAATTTTTCTTTAGTCATTGAAAATATATCTGTAATACTTAAGTCATGAACACCTATGAAAAGTGATATAAATGAAAGTACTATTAAAGTTAAAATCAAAATTTTTTTCTTCATATGTTTTCAATTCAAAATTCTAATTTTGAATAATACCCCTTCCTAAAAAAACTATAAATCATCTGATAATTTATCTAATTGATAACGGTTCTCTCTTGTATCTATATTACTGATATTGTATCTCAATGTCAACTATTTTTATCTTAAAAATATAAAAAATATAGCTTTATGAGCATAATCCATCCTTATTATGTTAAAAATCCACACATAAAACAGATTAATTGTAAAAATCTATTTTATATGTGGATTTTTTATAATTCTCATTTTATCCAATATATTGGAAAATTAGTATTGTTACATCATCAGTTTGATCTTCACCTATACAATATTCATCAATGCTTTCTTCTATTAATGGTATTATTTCATATATATCTTTACTTTGAGTACACTTTTCATTAAGAACATCCCTTAGCTTCCCAGCACCATACAAGTCGCCATTAATATCCATTGCTTCAGTAACTCCGTCTGTATACGCAAACAAAATATCTCCTTCTTCTAATTGTAACTCCTGCTTTTCAAACTTAGCTTGTGGCATAATTGCAAGAATGCAATTATTTTTTACATTCATATAATTAAATTTATCATTGTTTCTTTTAATTAATGGTGGGTTATGTCCAGCATTAACATATGTCATGATTCCTGTTTTGAGGTCTACAATGCCTAAAAATGATGTTACAAACATAAATGTATCATTATTTTCACTTAACTCATTATTAACTTTTTCAACTACATCCTCAATATCAGAAGAAGATTTTAGTAAGTTTTTAATTATAGTTTTAGATATCATCATAAAAAGTGCTGCTGGTACTCCTTTTCCTGATACATCTGCTATTACAAAAGCAAGTTTATCTTCATCTATGAGGAAAAAATCATAAAAATCTCCTCCTATTTCTTTTGCTGGATTCATTCTTGCTACAATATTAAAATCCTTTCTCTCTGGAAAAGCTTCAAATGCTTTTGGAAGTATTGCTGACTGTATATTCTTTGCCACGGATAATTCTGTACTTTCTTTTTGAATCTTTTCTGTTACTGTAGATAAATTTTTGACATAACTTTGAATTTGACTCATCATTTTTTCAAAGGCTATTGCTAGTTCTTCGATTTCATCTCCTGTTTTTATTAAAGCAAATTCTTCTTTTATTTCTTCTTGTTTTTTCTTATCATAATGTTTATTTCTTCCAAATTCTTCTACTGAATTAAATAAAATCTGTATAGGAATTATTATCTTACTTTCAACATATCTTAAAGCTAATAATGTTAACCCAAATACTAAATATCCAAATATGCAGATGGTTAAATAAATTTTTTTATATTTAACTACTAAATGTTCAGTAATATTGATATTAGTATTAAAGCCTAAAGCTGCTTCAATTGACACATAAGCTACTATACAAAGAATAACTATGAATACAATGCCAAACGTTAAAAGTCCAACAGTTATCTTTCCTTTAATAGAAAAAACTCCTCTAATTTTAGATATTTCAACAGTATTTACTTTATTAACTATAGGCATACAAATAAAGATAAATAATAGTACATATATAAATGCCAGTCCTAAAATGATTAATATTTTATTCTCTATAAAATTATTATTAGATATTAAAATAAGGATAACAGATAATAGAGCCATTAAATATACTATATATTCATAATTCACATTTTTTAATATGTTAGTTTTTGACCTTGGTATATGTGGTTTTATATCAGTAGTAGATAATATTATCAAAATTAACATTTCAAGTATTACTTGAAAATTATAATTATTCAAAAATCTTAAAATCATAATCTCAATATTAATATTTTGTCCTAGCAGTATACTTAATGATAATTCAGAAATAAGACTTACTGAAAGATAATTAATAAAAATAATAAAAATATATTTTAATATAGATCTAATATTATTTAAATTGGGTATTTCACATTTATCTTTTATATTAAATGTATACCAAAGTTTATATGGAGCATATGAATAAAAAAAGTTTAAGCAAAAGTTAACCATAGCAATTGATAAAGAATACTTACAAATTGATACATCTATTATTAAACTTCCAATTGCTACTCCAAGTGCTCCACTTGGTCCTAAATATAATCCTAATACAGGAAACAATGCTTTTTCAGGTCTTATCATCAGCATATTAGATATACGTAAACTTATAAGCTCGCTTATTAATGATATTATGAAAATTATTATTCCGCTTATTAGTATTTTATTTCTTTCATCTTTTCTCTTTATTATAGAAAAAATTTCCGTCAAAAAGTTTTCACTCCTTTTTAAAACGTACTGTATTTTATTCAAATTTATTTATTATCACTAAAGTGATTGATAATGTTTTTTGATAGTTAATACATTCATATTTTCTCTTCGTTCATATTCAATGATATCTGATATTTTTTTCAACAAAAATATTCCAAGTCCTCCAATGCTTCGTTCCATAATATCGCTTGTAATATCAGGATTATTTTCCTTAATCGGATTAAATTCAATTCCATAGTCACAAACCTTTAAAGTAAGACAATTATTTTCCTTATCATATTCATAACCTGCAATCATTTCTCCATGCCCTTTTGGATATGCATAATTAATAATGTTCATTAAGGCTTCTTCACAAACAAGCCTTATCTCCATATCTACATGTTTTGTAACCTTAACATCTTTTCTTAAGTTTTCAATTATAAAGTCTATCATTATGTTTAAATTACATATATTAGCTTCTTTTCTTAACCAATCCATAATAATCACCTTCACCATATTTAAATAAACTTAATTTATAATTCAAAATTTCTTAAGATAAAACTTTTCAATATTTATTGTTTACTTTTTCCAGTGAGTATAATTATGCTTCTAGGATTTACATAAATTTCATTTTGATTTTCGATTAATATATATTTATTTTCTTCATATATATCTTCTCCATATTTACAAGAAGTGTCACAAAATTTATACCACTTTTTATTTGCTGGAATAATCGGTAAACTGAACTTATGCATTTCCCAATGCATATTAATAGCTATATATATATAAGTATCTTCTTTAACATTATATTTATATTTGTCTTCAACAAACATAACAGCAAGATGCAATGAATTGTATATATTATCAGTATTCCAAGGAGTTTCGCTATGCCAGGAAACTTCTGGATATCCAGTTTTATTTATGTCAATATCGTAGGAAGAATTTTTTAATACAGGATGTAATTTTCTAAACTTTATAATATTTTTAAAATAATTATAAATATCATTGTTTTTCTCTAGCATGTCCCAATTTAGCCATGATATTTCATTATCTTGACAATAGGCATTGTTATTTCCAAATTGAGAGTTACAAAATTCATCTCCTGAAAGAATCATTGGAATCCCCCTACTTATAAGCAAAATGGTTATTGCATTTTTTATTTGTTTTTTTCTAAGTTCTACTATAGAAACATCTGTAGTTTCACCTTCACACCCACAATTCCAACTATTATTGTCATTTGTTCCATCAGTGTTATTTTCCCCATTTGCCATATTATGTTTTTCATTATATGAAACTAAATCATAAAGAGTAAAACCATCATGACAAGTTATAAAGTTTACTGATGCATTTGATGATCTATTATCGTATAAATCTTTTGATCCAAGAATTCTTTCCATAAATTCACTTGTAATATTTGAATCACCTTTAATGAATCTTCTTATGGTATCCCTGTACTTTCCATTCCATTCTGCCCATCTTCCCCATGAAGGAAAATTTCCTACCTGGTAAAGTCCGCCTGCATCCCATGCTTCTGCAATAAGCTTGCACTTAGATAAAATTGCATCATGTGCAAGTGTTTCAAGTAGTGGTGGATTTGTCATAGGCTCACCATCTTCATCTCTAGATAATATTGATGCTAAATCAAATCTAAATCCATCAATATGATATTCAGACACCCAATATCTTAAACAGTCTAATATAGAATTTCTAACTATAACATTATTGCAATTTAATGTATTTCCACATCCGCTAAAATTATAATATTCTCCATTAGGTGTTAAAAGATAGTATGTTTTATTATCAATTCCTCTATATGATATATATGGACCTCTTTCATTACCTTCTGCTGTATGATTAAATACAACATCAAGTATTACTTCAATTCCATTTCTGTGAAGTCTCTTTATTAGATTCTTAAGCTCATCAACTTCCATTCCATACTTTCCTGTAGCTGCATATCCAGCCTTTGGTGCAAAAAAATTAACAGTACTATATCCCCAATAATTATATAATCTATTTCCATCTATTATTTTTGAATTTTCAAATTCATCAAATTCAAAAATAGGTAGAAACTCTATGCAGTTGACTCCAAGCTCCTTTAAGTATGGTATTTTATCAGCGATTGCTGCAAATGTTCCTCCATATTTAGCTTTGCTTGAACTATGCTTTGTAAAACTTCGTACATGTGTTTCGTATATTATGAGATCTTCCATTGGTATTTCAAGAGGAATATCTCCTTCCCAATCAAAGTCGTCATAAATTATTCTTCCTCTATGTTGAAATTCATTTTCAAAGTCAGGCTCTTCTCCCCATATATTTCTTCCTGATACTGATTTTGCATATGGATCTAAAAGTGTCTTTTCCTTATTAAACCAAAACCCTTCTCTTGGTGAAAACTTTCCATCCATTCTATATCCATATTCAACATTCTCATAATCTATATTAAATACTATCATAGAAAAAACATCACCAATTCTAAATTCCTTTGGAAATGGTATTATTGCATATGGCTTTTTTTCTCTTTTTTTATAAAGAACCAGATCGCATGATATGGCATATTTTGAAAATATAGAAAAATTAACTCCATTTGGCACAATAGATGCCCCATAAGGAAGAACTTTTCCTATTCTATATTTAATTCCATCATGTTCATGTGTAGGATAACTATCAACTCTTATCATCAATAACCTCCCATTATACTTATTAATTTATTTTATAAAAAGTAATATATTTATTAATCCTCAAAACCTTTAAATATTCCGCTGAATCCTGTTATCTCCATAACCTCTTTAACATCTTCGCTTAAATTAATTATGTTCATATGTCCACTTTTCAATTTTATAGTTTTACCAATAGTAAGTAAACTTCTTAGACCTGCGCTTGATACATACGGACATTTTCCCATATCTATTACTATATTATTACTTTCATTTAATATATCTAAAACTTGTTCAGTTACATCATTACTTGAATTACCATCTAAATTCCCTATTAATTGTATATACTTTTTGTCTTCCATATCTTTAATATTTACATTCATTAATTTCACTTCCTTTTTATTACAAGGATTTATATAACAATTATATCACAAATTTCTACTAATTTTCTTTATAATACCAACTCCATAATAATTAATTTTCAATGATTAATTTAATTTAAAGCTCTTTCAAAACTTCTACTAATTATTTTTTTAGATTTTGTGATGCGAAATCCTCTTTCACTGATCATTTATATTTGAAAGTTTATCATTAAAATATGTATTTAGATAAAACAAAGAAATAAAGGTCTCATGTTCTGCTTAAATCTCGCATCAGAAAAATGAGCTTTAGAATTCTTACATCAATGATTGTTCCAAAATTGTTTGTCCAATTTTATATTGGAGCAAACGGTTTTGGGCACAATCATTTATGTTTGAATTCTTAGCTTATTTCTCCTGCAAAGCTAGCAGAATTTGAAACCTTTATTTCGATTATTTCTCACTAAACTTAGTCTATACTTTATTTGAAGTATTGATCACCATATCCGTAATTTTCTACTACGTAATCAATGTCTTTATCTCCACGTCCACTTAAGCATACTAATATAGATCCCTGTTTCATTTCTTTTGCTTTTTTCATTGCATATGCTACTGCATGTGAACTTTCAATAGCAGGTATAATTCCTTCATATCTTGATAACTTAAAGAACGCTTCCATTGCTTCTTCATCACTTATTACGTTATAGTTAACTCTTCCAACATCTCTTAAAAATGCATGCTCAGGTCCAACTGATGGATAATCAAGTCCACTTGCAATTGAATATACTGGTGCTGGTTCTCCATCTTTATCTTTTAGCATTATACTTTCAAAACCATGCATAATTCCTTTTTTTCCAAATTTCATTGATGCTGCATGATCTCCAAGTTTTTCTCCTCTGCCTAAAGGTTCAACCCCGATAATATCTACTGGTTCATCTAAAAAAGGTATAAACATTCCAGCTGCATTACTTCCACCACCAACACATGCTGTTACGACATCAGGTAACAATCCTGTCATTTCTTTAAATTGCTCCTTTGCTTCGTATCCTACTACTGATTGGAAATCTCTTACCATAAGTGGAAATGGATGAGGCCCAAGAGCTGATCCAATGCAGTAAATAGAATCTTTATAATTTTTAGCATAGGATTCAAATGCAGAGTCTACTGCTTCTTTTAATGTTTTTAATCCATGTGATACTGGTACTACCTTTGCGCCAAGTATTTTCATTCTTGTAACATTAGGTGCCTGCTTTGCAATATCAACTTCACCCATATGTATTTCACATTCGAGTCCAAAAAATGCAGCAGCTGTAGCTAAAGCAACTCCATGCTGTCCTGCACCTGTTTCTGCAATCAAACGTTTTTTCCCCATATATTTAGCAAGTAACCCTTCACCCATACAGTGATTTAGCTTATGTGCACCTGTATGATTTAGATCTTCTCTTTTTAGATATATTTGACAGCTGCCAATTTCTCTAGATAATTTTTCACAATGATAAACTGGTGTTGGTCTTCCCTGAAATTCCTTACGTATTCTTCTAAGTTCATTAATGAATTGTGATGAATGGCATATTGTTTGATATGCATCTGCAATTTCCTCAAAAGCTGGAATGAGTTCATCACTTAAATACGCACCTCCATATTCACCAAATCTTCCATTTTGATCTGGATAATCTTTTAAATACCTTTTAAAATCCATATATATCCCCCTTATAATAAAGATTTTTGTTATTTAATATCTTTTATTTTATCACTAACTTCCTTTATGGAAGAGGATAAGCTATTTAATTTGTCTATTGCTTTCATATTGTCATCTATGTTTTCTGACACTGAGATTATATTATTTAGCTTATTACAATAACTTTCATTTAGTTTATTAAGACTCTTTGAGTGTTCTAGATTATTTACTTCATCCTTTATATTTTTCAAATCATCTATGTAATATATTAAATCATTTTCTGCACTCACATCGTTTTCTGAGAGAATGGATACCATGTTCTTTAAATCCTTTTGAACATTAATTGTCTGCTCAGAAATAGACTTTATGTAAACAGCATCATTTTTTAAATTCTCAGCTGTTTTTGCAGGACTTTGATTTAATATTATAAAATTATATCCAAATAAAATTAAAATAAAGATACTTATTATTATAACAGCACCTTTAATAGCCCTTTTTAAAAGTCCAATTGCAATAACTGCTACAATTACTACTAATAAAATTTTAAAGATTGAACTTTCTAACATATGCACCTCATAATTAATCTGTTGCAACTAGTTTGTATATTCTGTTTCTTGTCTCAACATAAATATCATCATTATCAAAAAAATAATTTACAACGGGACTTGTCTTTATATAGACTTCTTCATCTATATTTTTCATTGTAAGAGATTCATCTTTTAAAATTGTATTTTTATCTATTCCTACTCTTTTTCCTAATCTATTACTGCTTTCTAAATCTGGCTTCTTAGTTTTACTGTTAATTATTCCATCAATTATATAATTATTCATATTTTCATCTCCTCTTAGCTAATAAAACATATCTTTATTATATCATATGTATATTATTTTAGCCTTAATTTTACTTTAAAAAAGAGTTTATACTTAAAATTAGGTATAAACTCTGAAGTTTAGAAATTTAAAGTTTTTAAAATAACTTATCTTTACCAGATTTTTTTAATTTAAGGAGAATTCATTATTTTATCTTTAAACATATCATTGTTTGTGAAACTGTATCAGAAAATAGCTCTATATTTTCTGCTTTTATTACATGAATAACATTAGCATAGTCACATTCTATTAATTCACCAATTATATTTTCAGACTCTAATATTAAATCTTCATTGAATTTCACATTATCATCTCCATTAAAAATAGCACCATAAAATATTCCTGATTCGACTAAATCCTGAAAGAAATGACTTCCATATGAAAGCTCTGGCATCAAATTTTCACTTTTATAGGCAACTTCAAATATGCCAAGCATATTACAAAGCTCAGTAAAATGAACTGGTACTCCGAGTGAAGTTATCGTAGTGCCCCATCTTCCAGGGCCTATTAATATTGCATTCCTATCTTTTAACACAGAATTTAGCTCTCCAACTTTTCTAGCTATTTTGAATCTTTCTTGTTCATTTAAATTTAAGTATTCTTTTGCTTTTATATGAACTATATAATCAACTTTATAATGTACATTTCCTCCCATAAAATTACCGTGTGTCTTAAAAAGACATTTTATTTCTTCACTTTCTTTTGGGATATCTACAAGTTTTCCAAGACCTCTAGTTTGAAGTGGTCTACATTGAAGTATATTTATTTTGTAGATTTTATCATTTTTAAAATTTGCAGTGAATTCTATATCAACAGGATAATCATAAGTATCACGTAATAACTCTAATATTTCTTTCATTTTTTCTGCCAAATTTGTTTCATTGAATAAATTCTTAAAATTAATTATATATGCATCACCTTTTAAATTTAGTTCTCGTTTTCTTTTTGAAGTTTCATAATCCATTTGTGCAAATAAGTCCTTGCTTGTTCTAAGATCCTCTGACATTCCATAATCAATAGTAAGTTTACAAAATGAATTTTTTTCTATATTGATACAATCCATATAGTGCTGAGAAAACTTTTTTTCATCTCCATAAGAAATTAACGGAACTCGTTTAGGATCATCTAAACATACTATTCTTGGATAATCACCTTCAATTCTATCTACTGCTCGTGTTCCGAGGCCTACAACAAGTCTTAGCATTCCTGCATTCATGTCAATATTCTTATCCCATACATAAAGATTAGATGAATTTCCTACTCCAGCAAGGTGAGGAAAGAAGTAATTCCCATACTTGTCGCCTGATACCCTTTGAATTAAAAGTGCCATTTGTTCATCCTTATCTACAAGTCCTCTATTCTTACGGTAATTAAGTGCATCTTCATTCATTGTGCTTGCATATACAATCTTAACTGCTTCTTCAAATGCATTATAACGCTCCTCTGGAGTTCCTTGGTTTGTACAAAATACACTATCATATTTACCTGCAAATGCATTACCAAAGTTATCTTCAAGAAGTGAACTTGAACGAACTATTATAGGAGATTGTCCAAAGTATTCCAATACGTTCATAAATTGTGTTTTCATTTCATTTGAAAAAGTTCCATTTAAAAGCTTTTCCTTAAGCTTAGGTGCATATTTATAATATCCTTCTTCTGTCTTTTGTTTTGTTCTAAGAGACCAACATCCATTTTGAACGATATATGTATAAAATACATCTGTTCCTAGATAAAAAGAATCATGTATTTCCATTATAGATTTAAATCTTTTATTTTTGTCACTTTCTAATATTTTTCTTGCAAGAAGCATTCCAACAGATTTTCCACCTATCATTCCAGTTCCTATTTCACGACCTTTTATATTTAGAAGATCTCTTAACGTAAAATATTTTTTACATAAGTCATACATTTTAGATTCTCTTCCAATCAAAAGTTTTATAAGAAGCTCTTTAGCTTTTTCTTGTGCCTCATTAGATCCACTTAATTTTGTATAAGCATCATTAAATGTTACATCCCAATAATCAAGTTTATTTGAATTTAAATTGAATCTTGAAAAAATCAACGAAGCATCAAAGCTTGCTGAAATACACAAGGCTTCTTTTCTTGTAATTAGATGAGGCAAAAACATGTTAGATGAATATCTTTCATAAACCTTTAATGGATGAACATAGTAAGTCCCATCAATATTATATAAGTCAAGAAGAACTTGAGTTGTTTCTCTTATTCTTGAAATTGTATCATTTGTATGGGAATCGCGTATAAGTGCAAAATACGCTATTGTTTCTAACTCATATAAAAATGGACATGTTACTTTAAAGAAATTTCCTATCATTAAGTCAGAATACCAATACTTAAGAAGATCTGTTAAACAGTCAAATACATAAAATGCTCTTTTTCCTTCACCTTCAATTATTGAATGTATTGTGCTTGCAAAATATTCAAAACCTTTTTCTGCTTCAACATTGATTAATATAACATTAGAATTTTCTAAAATTATGGGCTCATGAGTCCCAAAACGTATATAAATTATCCTTCTGTTATCTTTTACTGCCTGTTCTATATAAGGATTTACAATTTTTCTGTAATCGTCTAAAGAATCAACCTGCCATACTACATTATCTCCTAATCTTAACTTATCTATAACTTGATCTAATCCATTAATTCCTGTGCTTACTGCATTCATATAATCTCATCCCCTATCAATAGAAATCGATAACATAACGTGTATGTATTTAAGTATCAATCACTTATCAAGATTATTATCTAAAATTTCAAAGTATAGCCCTTTAATAAATTATATCATGCTTCACTAAGATTTATATATTATTTCCATAATACACATATGAAATATTAATTTATAAAATATAAAAAAACGCAAAATTATTAAAAGTTTAATAATTTTGCGTTTTATCTTTTTAACTAAATTTTAAAAATAAACTAAATCATTTTCTATTTTCTCTATTTCTTTATAACTTTTTACCATTAAGAATGGAATTTCTCTTTGTTCTTCTTTTACATATTGCTTATGAATTACACCTTCAAGTTCAATCCATTTTTGCCCTTCAAAATCTACTGGCTTTCCAGATTGACATAGTAATCCTAAGAAAGATATATCATCTGCACAGCATGTCATAGCTCTTCTTCCAAAAGCAAAAACATTTTTTGGATATTGATCATGAGTATAAGCAAGGCCTTTCACCTTTATATGTTTTCCATCATACTTTTCTGGTGTTTCAATTGCATCTAAATACCATACTCCATAATCATAATCTTCAAATTCTATTATAGGTGCATTTATGTCAAATGGAAGTTCTAAAGGTGTATCATCAATTTCACCATTTTCAAGTTCAAAAACTATGTTTGCTTTTCCACTAACAGCTTTTATACTATTCCTAACAGCTAATTTATTTGTATTTTCTTTGCAACGATTAACTACAATTAAATCTGAATCTTTAAATTGCTCTATCATTAAAGATTTCATGTTACTCATATAGGCATCGAATGTTGTAGCATCTATAGTAGTCATTATTTGTACAAGTTCCCATCCTTTTGGAAAATCTAAATTTTCAATAAGGTCAAACTGCCACATACCATTATATTCAATTATGACTTTTGTAGGTTTATACTGAACTTTACATTGGTTCAAAAATTCTGATGTAAGCTCTTCTTTATTTTTAATTTGTATTAAAACTGCATTATTTTTATTTAGAACTTCTTTTTCATATTCTTCTATTCCACTTTCACAGGCAATTACTGCGATTTTTTCACCTTCTGTAAAGTCTGGATCATTAAATATTTCTTTAATAAAAGTTGTTTTACCACTTTCTAAAAAACCTGTAACTAAGAAAACTGGCACATCTATCATCACATTCTACCTCTCTTACTTATCTTAAGCTATATTAAATAATTCTTCTATTTTTTTCTTATCAATATTTGTTCCTATTACACATAATTTACCTGTATAATCTGGTTTTCCTTCACGCACTTCATATTCACCTGGAACTAAATCAAAGTTAATCCATGTTCCATCAGTTGAAGGTATTATTCCTTTTGCACGTAATATGATTCCATATTCTTTTGTTCCAGATAAAGTTTTTAAAATAGTATCTAATTCTTCTTTAGAATACTTTTTAGGAGTTTCTGCCCCCCAGCTTGTAAATACATCATCTGCATGGTGGTGCCCATGATCATGTCCGCATCCACATCCTTCTCCATGTTCGTGATCATGATGGTGATGACTGCATCCACATTCATCATTATGCTCATGGTCATGATGATGATGTCCGCATCCACATTCTTCATCATGTTCATGGTCATGATGATGGTGTCCACATCCACATTCTTTATCGTGCTCATGGTCATGATGGTGGTGTCCACATCCACATTCTTCATCATGTTCATGGTCATGATGGTGGTGTCCACACCCACATTCCTTATCGTGTTCATGATCATGATGATGGTGATGATGTTCTTTTTCAGCTTCTAAAAGTTCTTTTTCTAATGAATTTCCTTCTTCCATAGCTTCTAAAATTTGTTTTCCATCTATTTCATCCCAGTTAGTAGTAATTATTGCTGCATCTTTATTATGTTCTCTTAATGCTTTAACAACACTTTGAAGTTTTTCTTCAGATAATTTTTGTGAACGACTTAAAATAATAGTGTTAGCACTTTCAACTTGGTTATTAAAAAATTCACCAAAGTTTTCCATGTACATTTTACACTTCATAGCATCAACTACTGCACTTGCGCTATTTAAATTAATTTTAACTTCACCTTGAACATCTTTAACTGCCTTAATTACATCAGATAATTTACCAACTCCTGATGGTTCTATTATTATACGTTCTGGTGCATATTTTTCAAGTGCTTCCTTAAGTGCTGTTCCAAAATCTCCAACTAAAGAACAACATATGCATCCCGAATTCATTTCTGTTATTTCAACACCTGAATTATTTAAAAATCCTCCATCTATTCCTATTTCACCAAATTCATTTTCAATAAGCATTAACTTTTCACCTTGTAATGCTTCTTGTATTAATTTTTTTATTAAAGTTGTTTTTCCTGCTCCAAGAAATCCTGAAATAATATCTATCTTTGTCATCTAAAAACCCTTCCTTTTATATATAAATTTATATTAAATCCAATATCACTATTTGATTATTTATTTGAGAGTCATTCGCATTTATCTTTTCTCATCTAATACTACTCCCTACTATTAATATTGTCAATAAATAAGTTTTAAATCATTTGGTGCATATAGACAAGTTTATTTATTTTTATTATAGCCATTACAGCTTATAAATTTATTGACTTTATTACAATAAAATCCACTAAGTCATTATTACTTAGCGGATCAATAATTTTATATTACTCTTAAGTTTTAAAACTGTCAATATCATATGTTTTTTCTAAATTTATTATAATTACATTCCTATTTCACTTCTATTTGGCATTATAAATGCACAAATAATGTAAACCAAAAGTCCAGTTCCAAAAAAGAAAAATGAAATAACCCATAATAATCTAATCACTGTTGGATCAACATTTAAATATTCTCCTATTCCCCCACATACTCCACATATTTTCTTATTTCTTTCAGCCTTATATAACTTCTTGTTTTCCATCTGTATCCCCTTCCAAATTCAATTAAAATAAATATAAATTATTTATCTCTTCAATCTATATTTATTTTATCATAAAATATGTAAAAACATATTAAATTACACCAATAATAAGCTAAAAATAAGAAAATACTAAATTCTTAATATTTGTTTAAATAATATTAAACTTCACTATTTTCTATAGGCACTTCATTATTTATGGAGCTTGATTTACTAGGTAATTGTGCCATTATTATTGCTGAAAATACTAAAATACATCCTATAAGTTCTTTTCCTGAAAAAACTTCTTTTAAAATAAGCCATCCTGAAAGTGCAGCAAAAACTGATTCTAAGCTTAAAATTAATGAAGCTAAAACTGGATCAGTATATTTTTGTCCAACTATTTGAAGAGTATATGCAACTCCACATGACATTATTCCTGAATACAATATTGGCGTATACGCAGCAAGAATATTCTTAAGTTCTGGATTTTCAAAGATTACTGCTGGTATAAATGCTATAATTCCACAAACAAAAAACTGTATGCATGACATTTTAACACCATCTACAATAGGTGAAAAATGATCAATAACAAGTATATGTATTGAGAATACAAAAGCAGATAAAAACATAAGAAAATCTCCTTTGTTTATGCCTAAGTTTTCTTTAACACACAATAAATATAATCCAACCATGGAAATTACAACGCTTAGCCAAACATTAGACTGCACTTTTTTCTTTAAAAATAATCCAAGTATTGGAACTATAACTATATAAAGTGCTGTTATAAAACCTGCTTTACCAACTGATGTATAAATTATTCCTACCTGTTGAAGTGAACTTGCTACACATAGAACTATACCACACAATACACCTCCAACTATTAAATCCTTTTTGTTTTCCTTCTTTTCTATTTTCTTGTCTTTTGAGCCAATCTTATTCAATAAAAAAATACAAGGAATAAGAACAATTCCTCCTATTATGCTTCTTGCAGCCAAGAATGTAAATGGACCAACAAAGTCCATTCCAACACTTTGCGCTACAAAGGCTGTCCCCCATATAAGTGCTGTTAAAATTAACATTGAATTTCCTTTTAATTTGCTTTCTTTCATTTGTATGCCCCTGCTTTCTGTTTAAATTGCTTAGCTTATATTTTTCAGCTAACGCTTATTTGCTTTTAAAATAAAAAGTGTAAAAACTATATTACAGTTTTACACCTTTTTTAAAATTCATATCAATACTACTTATTATACCATATTATTTATAAAATTAAAAATTCTTTATAGTAATTTTGTTTACATTTATATCTATACTCTCATTTTTTTATGAAATCATTCAATATATATTAATTCCTCATATATAACTAACAATAATGTTAAATAACATAAAGATGAACTTTCTATTTAAAAGCATCTTTAGACTTTAGATACTTATTAAGTCCATTTTTCCTTAATATACATGATGGACATTCACCGCATCCATCGCCTATTATTCCATTATAGCATGTAAGTGTTTTTTTTCTTATAAAATCAAGCTTTCCAAATTCATCCGCCATTTTCCATGTTTCTGCCTTATCAATCCACATTAGTGGTGTATGTATTACAAAGTCATAATTCATTGCTAAATTTAAAGTGACATTTAAAGATTTTATAAATACATCTCTGCAATCAGGATATCCACTAAAATCTGTTTCACATACTCCAGTAATTATATGTTTAGCACCTTTAACCTTAGCCAAAACTCCTGCAAAACTTAAAAACAATAAGTTTCTGCCTTCTACAAATGTTGAAGGTAATTCACCATCTTCTCCTTTAGTTATTTCTATATCATTTCTTGTAAGTGCATTAGGTGCTAATTGATTTAAAAGTTCCATATCCAATACATGATGCTCCACATTTAATTCTTTTGCTATATTTTTAGCACATTCTATTTCCAGCTTATGTCTTTGATTGTAGTTGAAAGTTACTGCTATAACCTCATCAAAATTCTTTAAAGCCCAAAATAAGCATGTTGTTGAGTCTTGTCCTCCGCTAAATACTACTACTGCTTTTTTATTCATTTTCATCCTCCATAAATTAATAGAATAGTATAAACAGTTCCCATACACATTCAAAATCTCCAAAACAAAAAGGTTATTTTAAAAGACTGTTTATAAATCCTTTAAAATAACCATCTATAGTCTAAATATATTTTATGCCATAATCAAACATGGCAGCAAATCTCATAAAATTAATAGCCTAGTTTTGTTTAAGGACAGGATGGTCTTAATGAACTGTCCATTATTATATTTTTAAATTAATAATATCATTAATTAGTAAAGAAGTCTAATATATTCCATCCATCACTGGTTTGGCTCTTATATAATTCAGTATATCCGCAATGACTGCAGGTAACTGTGATAAATTTTTTGTTTTGTATATCAAATATTTTAGCAAAATTACCTCCAGTTGCTTGGAACTGATCAGTTTCATATCTGTCACATCCACATTTTGGGCAAATATATTTTCTATTTTCCATATTTAATTCCTTTCTAAAATAGTTTCTTTATAACTAGCAATGAATTGATATAATATGTATTTTTTTATTTTCTAAAACTTTGTACCATACTTCAAAATTAAATCCTTTATCTGAAACAGCTTCAAAATAATCATATTTCTCTCGTCCTTCTTTAACAAGTCCTATACTTAGTGCTTCTGGGTCATGAGTAAAATGTAATTCATATAAGCATTTCTCTATTTCTATCAGCTCATCTATGCTAAAATCAACTATATTTTCTATATCAGTATCTTCTATAATAAATCTATCAAATGTATCTTTCCATCTTGAGAATATTTCACACCTTTTTTCACTTTCTATCTGATTAGCTTCTTCTTTCTTTGATAAAAATATCTCTTGCAATTTTTCTTTTTCTTTAGCAAGTTTTTCTTTTTCAATTGAAAGTTTTTTTAGCAACTCCTCTTTCTCATTAATTTCTTCTAATGTATTATTTCTCAATTCATTTTTATATGTAATTTCATGAATTATATTATTAATTTCATTTGTAATATCAAAAACTTCTAATTTTACTTTTTCATATTCTTCCATTAATAAATTCAATTCTTCTAAATTTAAATTTTTTCGTTGTTCTTCAAATATCTGAAGTTTTTCACATTTTAATTTTTTTTCTTCTTCTAAAGATTTTTTTAAATTTTCTAAATCAATAATATCTTTCTCAGAATTTTTTATTATTTTTATTTTACTATTTAAATTCTTATTTTCTTTATTTAAATCATTCTCATTTTTTTCTATATCATTTATGCATTTTTTAACTTCATTTTCTGTCTTTAATAAATTATCTTTTAAACTTCTAAAAGCTTCATCATTTTTTATTATTGCTTCTTTTTCTTCACCATTTACAAAGCTCGGCATATCTTCATTTTTAGGAGTAAATAATTTTCCATAACTTTTAACTGCTATCCATACAATTTTGGCAAGCATATCTTTATCCAAATTTTTCATTGAATTTAAAATTGAAATTTTATCTTCTTCTATTACTTTCTTAAATTCATTTTCTTCTTCAAATTCTAAGTATTGATTATTTTCTTCACCTACAATAACATACTCTACTTCCTGAATGTTTTCTCCTTTTAAGTGTTTTTCCTCATTTTCATCGTTCTTTTTAGAATAATTCAAATAAGTCAGATCAGCTTTTTTTGCTGGTGTTAAATTATCATTAATTTTATATAATTTTGCTGCTTCTTCTATAACTTTTACTGAAATTTCATCTTCACTTGGTTCATCAGATTTATTTTTGGATTTTTCTATAAGTATCTCTTTTAATCTTTCATTAAGCTCTTCTCTTGTATACTCTTTTAATTCATTTGTCTTTTCTTCAAGTAGTATCCAAATTTCTTTTACTTCTGGTTCTTTTATATTAGGATCTTTTCCAATCTTGTTTCCTAAAAAATTAATTATATTTACAGCTTTTTTTATAGCTTTTTGAGCAATAGGCTTTGAAAGGTTATACATATTAATTGTTTCAAGTAATGCTATTTGCTCTATAAGCTCATTATCACTTAACTTATTGATTCCATCAAAAATATTCGGCATACTTTATCTCCCTTTATAATGTATTTACAAATTAATTATGTACATTTAATTTAATTCATCATATACTTGATTTAGAATTCTATTTCCTTCATAAACTAATATCATTTCATATTTTTCTTCATCTTCAAAAATTTTCTGTAAAATTATATTATTAATTAAAAATTTAGTTTCAAAATCCTTCTTATTTATTATGGCTAGATTAATCCATTTATTTATATGTTTAGCACGTAAAATCCATATTGCTTCTTTATCTTTGCTATCCGGCAGATATGCATTAACATGTTTATTTATAAATTCTGATAATATCATTTGATTATTTACTTTAAAATTTTTAACATGGCTTTCAAAATCATCTACAATATTTATGCTGCTTCTATCAAGCTTTATTAATAAGTCATAACTTTCTAAACAATCAATCCTTTTATTCAAAGCATTAGATTCTTCAGTTATGTTTTCAATATTCTTAGATTCTTGTTTTTGTTCTTCTTTTTTCAGTCCATTTTTTAATTTATTCAACCATTTAAAATATAATCTCATAATAATACCCTTCTTTTCAAATTATAATATATCATATAATTATATAATTTAAAATTCTATATATGTGGAAGTAATCCCCATACTCTTCATTTCCTCAATTACTTCTAAATAAGCTGACTTATCATAAGTATACTTAGCTGCTTCTTCATAGCAGTAAAGCGCTCTACCTTCATCTTCAAAATGATAGTAACATGCAGCGAGCTTGTTTAATAATTCATGATTATTTCTATGTAATTTTAATGACTTTTTAAAATTCTTTACAGCTAACTTATAATTAAGTTTCAATTTATCACTTCCATCAAATTCCAAAAGATTTTCTCTATTTAAATATATGTTTCCTATACATTCATATACAGAGGATAATAATAATTCATCATTTCTCTTTTCCTCTTCTGAAAGACTTTTTTCACCTTTATTAAGATAGTCTAAAGCATTGTTACTATCAAATAATTCTGCATAACAAAATCCTATATATATAAGACTTAGACCATCATTCATAATTTTATTATAATTCTTAAAGCTTTCAATTGCTTCTACATATTTCATTTCGTGTCTGCAAATCATGCCTTTTATAAATAATGCCTCATGGTTTTTATGATCAAAATTAATTGCTTTATTTATAAAGTACTTTGCTTTATCTACATTCTCTTTTTTAAGTTCATCTTTAGCAATACTATTTAAAAGTAATGATAATTCTGCATTACTTGAAATATTTCCACCTTGGACTCTTATTTTGTTTTCTTCTAAAAAATTATCTATTTCTTTTTGGTCCATATATTTTCACCTGCTTTTTATAAAATCATTTACAAACTTATTTTACCATAAAATCTATTATATTAGATTATCAGACTATAAAAATTTATAAATTTTACTTGATAAAGAAAATTTTATTTTATATAATCATATAGTCATGCAATATAATTAAGTACAATAAAATTTAATAAGACAGTTCGTGACCATCCTGTCTATAAATAAAACTAGGGATAATGTAGAAAGAGTAAGAGTAATATTTCTATGTGTTTTTTAAGATGGGCATTTTCCCATCTTTTTATTTTTTTGGAGGTGATTTATATGGAATTAGGTAAGAATATTTCTAAAACACAAAAGCTTACTGTTTCTGCAATAGTTATTGCTATATATGTGGTAACAATGTTTTTTACACAAAGCTTTGCTTTTGGAGCTGTACAAGTTCGTATAGCCACAACACTTTATTCTTTGGCTTATCTATGTCCATTCCTAGTTTTACCCCTTGGTCTATCAAACATAATATCAAATATGGTCCTTGGAGGACTTGGCATATTTGACATATTAGGTGGTTTCATTGTAGGAGTAATAACCTCTTACTTAATTTATCTAGTAAAAAAATATAAATTGAGTACAAGCTATATTGCGCTTATAATAACATTTGTTCCAGGGCTTATTGTACCAATATGGCTATCTTTAATACTACATGTACCATATTACACTTTAGCCATAAGCTTATGTCTTGGGCAAGTTATTCCTGGAATTTGTGGCGTGTTTCTTGTAAACTCACTAAAAAATAAATTTCTATAAACTCTTAAACTTTAAGGAATTCTGCATGATAAATTTTAAAATCGAAAAATAAATACTACATGAATGGAGAATAAATTATGCGTGAAGATTTAGATTTAAATTTACTTGGAAATCAAAATGTTAAATATCCTTTTTCATATGCACCAGGGGTTTTAGAGACTTTTGATAATAAACATCCTGACAATGACTACTTTGTAAAATTCAATTGCCCTGAATTTACAAGCCTTTGTCCAATAACTTCGCAGCCTGACTTTGCCACAATATATATATCATATATACCAGATAAAAAAATGGTTGAAAGTAAATCATTAAAGCTATATTTATTTAGTTTTAGAAATCATGGAGATTTTCATGAAGATTGCATGAATATAATAATGAAGGATTTAATAAAGCTTATGGATCCAAAGTATATAGAAGTATGGGGTAAATTCACTCCAAGAGGGGGAATATCTATAGATCCATATTGTAACTATGGAAAACCTAATACAAAATATGAACAAATTGCATTTAATAGACTTGCTAATCATGATTTGTATCCAGAAAAGGTTGATAATAGGTAGTATTTAGAGTTTAGGCTGAAATAAGCGAAATAAAGCTCTTATGTGTGGCTCGCTTGCTACAAAAATGAAGCCAACATAAGAGCTTTATTTCTTTATTTCATCTAAACTCATAATATAAAGACTATTACTATAAATACATTTTCAAATTAAGAAATATTTAAAAAGTTAGTAGCAAACTGTTTTGGATACAACCTCTTTCATTAGAATTCTTAGCTGAAATATTTACGCAATCGAGCATAACATATATTGAATTTCGAATATTACCCCTAAACTCTGATATCAAATATTTTACTCATTTATTCTCATGTTATTAAAATAATATGCTTCTTTTATCTTTAGGTAAAACTTAGCTTTAGTGATTTGTGTATATGGAGTAAGCCATAGAAATCCTATTCCAAGAGTGAATATGCAAAGAATTCCCCATCCAATAAAACTTAAATTAAGAATTATATAATTCCATATGTGGCCTTTCATCATTTTAAAACTATTTTTAATACAATTAATTATTGATTCTGAATGATTTTCTTTAAGAATGTAGTAAGTTTGTGACATAAATGCATCCAAAATAATACATGCAATTGTAGTTATAATTGATAATATTATAAGAATTCCAATGAAACCAAAAGCTCCTGATAAAATATCTGGGGCAATACTACCATAACCACCATTAAAATAAGAAATTGAACCATAAGCAAAATATAATGCTGATATTATAATTAAAGCATATACGGGTAACAGTAATATATTAAAACCTATTCCTGTAATAATCCATACTAATAGTAATTTTAGAATATTTTTAAATCCTGAAAATATATCTACAACATCAGCATTTTTATCCTCTGCAATATTTAATGAAAAATGACACCTTCCATATTCAATTACCACCTCAAGCAAAGCTCTGATAATTGAAAAAATGATTGCAGTAATGCACGTTATTAATATTACCGTGTTTGAATTTATTGTTCCTACAGTATTATTCATAAATGAAGATATAATATTAGGTATACATGTAATAATTCCTCCTATTAAAAATGTTCCTACAGCTAGTCCCCATCTTCCTCTTAATGAGTTCCTTGCCTCTCTTCTTAAGTCTGAACAACTTATCCAATTCATATTTCTTTCTCCTTTTTTATATTATACAAGTTATATTTTACCATATATTATAATAAAACAAAAATATAAGCTATGTAATAGTAAAAGGCTTAATCAACAATATTCTGTTTTGATTAAGCCTATATTTTAGATAAAAGGATTATAAAATCTATTTCCATTTTTAATTGTAATTATAATTGATACCATAAATATAAGTAACATAACAATCATTGCAAAATAATCTCTACTTCTAAACTTTTTTTCACTATACCATGTACGTTTCTTCATATTTCCAAACGATCTAAGCTCCATGGCACTACTTATTACCTCTATCCTATCGAGACTAGAAAAAATTAATGGCATAAGTATAGAAGTTGAATTCTTAATACGCTGTGTAAGCTTTGCCTTTTTAGACATATCTATTCCTCTTGCCTGTTGTGAAAATGATATATCTCTATACTCATTTTGAATATCTGGAATATATCTAAGAGCTATTGAAACAGAATATGCTATTTTATAATTAACTCCTATTTTATTTAATGATGCTGCAAATTCACTTGGATTCGTAGCAACCATAAAAACTAAAGCTATAGGTATTATAGAAAAATATTTTAATGTTATATTTAAGTGATAAAAAAGCTGCTGGCTTGTCACTGTGTATGGTCCTACTATATGAAAAAGGTCAGTTCTGCTTTTATAAATAGCTACGCCTTCATATGGTGAAAATATAAAAATAGCTATATTATTTATAATTAAAAACACCACTATGAAATAAAAAACAAATGAAATTTGTTTAAATTTTACTTTAGAAATTTTAAATATCATAATGCTGAATATAACTAAAAATGCCAAAACAAATGTATTATAAGTCAGCATTGATGTAAGTGACCAAAGTATCAAGCAAATAAGCTTTGTTGCACCTGTAAGATTGTGTATAGGAGATTCTAATTCTCTATATTCTAAGAATGTTTCATTCATATCTTTCTATACCTCCTATCGTAATCTATAAATTTTTTCACAAATTGTTTAGGCTCTTTTAAATCTGTTTTTACTGCAAGTTCATATAAAGATGTTTCTTTTAAATTCGCTTTCTTTATTATTTCATTATTTGTTAAAACCTTATATGAACTATCATCCATAAGTTTTTCACCTTCACATAAAACAATTGCTCTATTTGTATACTCAAGCATTAAATGCATATCATGAGTTATCATTATTATAGTTATACCTTGTTTGTTTAAATCACATAAAAATTCCATTATTTCTGTGTAATGTTTAAAATCTTGCCCTGCTGTTGGTTCATCTAATATTAATACTTCCGGATTAAGAACAAGCATAGATGCTATTGTAACTCTTTTCTTCTGCCCATAACTTAAAGCTGATATAGGCCAGTTACGGAATTCATAAAGACCACATATTTTCAATGTATCATAAACTTTTTCTTTTATTTTTTCTTCATTAATACCTCTAACCTTTAGCCCTAATGCTACTTCATCAAAAATCATTGTTTTAGAAATCATTTGATTTGGATTTTGCATGACCATTCCTATTTTCTCTGAACGTTCTTTAATACTGTCTTTTAAAATACTTCTTCCGTTATAAAGAATATCTCCTTTATTAGGATTATAAAAACCACAAATTAGTTTAGATATGGTAGATTTACCTGCTCCATTTCTACCTACTATACTTATCATTTCACCTTTATGTATTTTAAAAGATATATTTTTTAATATCTGCTTTCCATCATTATATTTAAAGTCTATATCTTTAAGCTCAAGTATGGTTTCTTCACCAGGAAGGCTTTCGTCTTCTTTAATATTTTCAGCCCATGTATTTAACTTATTTACACATTCTTCTACATTTATAGTATTTATATTTTCTACGTGCATATCACTATTAATATGACATCCTGCATACTTCAAGGCACTTAAATATAAAGGCTCCCTTATTCCTATTTCTTTAAGTGTTTCCTTACATAATAATTCAGATGGCTTTTCATCTGCAATTATCATACCATCATTCACAACTACTATTCTATCAACATCACAGTAAAGAACGTCTTCTAAACGATGTTCGATTATAATAATTGTTTTATTGGTTGCTTTTTTTATTTCATCTATTAGCTCAATTGTCTTTTTACCAGTGCTTGGGTCCAAACTTGCTAATGGTTCATCAAAAAGAAGTATATCTGGCGCTCCAACCATAACTCCTGCAAGGGATACCCTTTGCTTTTGACCACCTGATAATTTCTGTGGTGATGAATTTAAATGATTGTCTATTGAAACAAGCTTTGCAGCTTTTTTTACTGCTTCTTTCATTTCATTTTGATTAATACAATCATTTTCCAGTTTGAATGCTATATCTTCTCCAACCGTAAGTCCTATAAATTGTCCATCAGGATCCTGAAGAACTGTTCCTACCATATTAGATAGTTCAAATATACTTAAATCTTTACTTTCTTTATTATTTATTTTTAAGCTTCCATCAATTTTACCTTCATATTTAAATGGCACTAATCCATTTATACAATTTGATATTGTACTTTTTCCACAACCAGAAGGACCAACAATAAGTACTTTTTCTCCTTCGTATATTCTTAAATTTATGTTTTTTAAAGTTGGCTTTGCCTGAGCTCTGTATTGGAAACTAAAATCATTAAACTCTATTACAGTTTTTCTCATACAAATCTCCCTTTTCATTATTCTTTCTTCTTTATTTAGACATTCTTTTTACATACTCTACTATGATAAACTATTTTTTTTAATATGTATATGGTAAATTTATTATACTATTAAATTAATTTATTTTTTGTAAAATATAAAGAGACGGAATGTTTTTCCATCTCTTTATATTTTATAAAAACTATTCTCTGTCTAAGCTACCTTGCTTTACTCTAGTCTTAGAATATAAAACTAATAAGATAGTGCCTATAATCCCTACTGTAATCATATTACTTATTCCTGCAACTATACCTTGAAGATATACTTTATTAGCAGGTTCTGCGTATATTACTATGTCTAAAGTTGGTGCAACCAAAAACCAAGCAACTGCATTTGCTATAACTTGACATATATTAAATCCGATAATTTTTTTCTTAGATAATTCACCTTCATTTATATTAATTTTATTCCATGCAAGCCCAATAATAAGTCCAACAATAGCTGATGCAATTATCCAGCTAAACCAAGGTAAACCATATGAAGTTAAATCCTTTAATGTATGACCAATAAATCCAATTGAAATTCCAGCTATAGGCCCATAGATAATTGCCATTAATGCAAGGAATGCATATGCTGTTTGAATTTCAGTGTTTGCAATACCTGTTGGAATAGATGCAAATCTTCCAAGAATCATAAATACAGCTGATCCAATTCCAATTGCAACTATTGTTTTGATGCTTAATAGTTTATTTGTCACTTTCTTTTCCTCCTCAATCTTTTTAATGAATATTAGTATCAATATAATTCCTAACAACTGTATTATAATATATTATAGAAAAAAATAAAGCTAAAAAACAAAAAAATCCATATTAAATTGTTTATTTTATTAAAAATCCCAATTTTATCATAATTAATTAAAAATGATTGTTTAATATTCAACATGGCTATTTGTATATAAAATAAATAAATTACGTAGTATTAGATGTTAGTGGGTAAAAACCGAAATGAATCCCTCATGTTCGGCTCGCTTGCTACAAAAATTCAAGTCTCCGACGAACATAAGAACTTCATTTCTTTGTTTCATCTAAACTCATAGTATAAAGATTGTTACTCTAAATAAATACATTTTTAAATTAAGGAATGGTTATTTATACATGTTAAAGATTTAAAAAGTTAATATTTTATCATTTTTTAAAGGTATAAATATAAGAATATAAATTCTTACGAATTTGCTTATTCTATGCTGGTTAGCTTGATTTTTATAGCTAACTTCATAAATCACCTCCATTGATTAGAAGATATACTTTATGGCATAGAATATAAAAAACATTAATCATAATTAAAATAAATTGGGTATATATGAT
>ENA-OWPM01000699-OWPM01000699.1-human-gut-metagenome-genome-assembly--contig:-NODE-699-length-35654-cov-4.506812_pt1 | contig 35654 bp, 29 predicted proteins | sample MGYA00248267_ERZ651852 | MGnify/ENA primary metagenome ERZ651852 (study PRJEB26924, sample SAMEA4378228) | human gut metagenome | biome: human gut; feature: human-associated habitat; material: faeces...
TGTATTTATAAAAATGAAATATTATATTGAAACATAATGTTTATAAAACTAACGATTACTGCATATCAGTTCCGAATACTCCCCGAAGGAGGTCTTGATGCTTTCTGATCTCTGTGAATCAATTACATATGTTGGCGAACAACCTGCTGATTTTTGTGTCGTTACCCCATTCAAGACTCTTGCGAAATATGCTGAGGAAATGGCTCGTCAGCTTAACGTACATGCATCGCCGTATCGGAATTTGACAATGATGTGGAAGTCGCACTGCACATGATCAATACTGAAAAAATAAAAATTTTGGCGACACGTGGACATGCAGTGCATATTCTTAGGAACTTGACCTCAGTGCCCATCCTTTCTATCGAGTATTCATCTGAAAATTTTTTTGAAACACTCCTGCCGTATCAGAATACGAATATGCGTGTGGGACATCTTTGTTTTCCCGGACAGGGCCTCAAGTTTATGCGTATCGCCCAGCTCTTGGGATTGAGGGGGTACAGGCTTGAGGTTGAAGACAGGAATAATATCGCGGTAGCCCTGCAAAAGGCTCAGGAAGAGGGCATCGCCCTCCTCGTCGGTGGATATGGCCTGATCAGCAAGGCAAAGGAGCAGGGATTTCACGCCATCCCCTTACTCTCTGAAAATCAGGAATCCATACACAGGGTTTTTCTTGAGGCCAAGCACATTATTGAAATGGATTTATTAAATACCCAGCGAAGGGATTTCATCAACACCGTTTTAAATATTAATCCAAATATAATTATTGTTATTGATAAAAAGAATAAAATAATTTATGCAAATGATAAAGCAAGCTCTGTATTTAATATAATAAGTGAACAAATAATAGGCATAGATTTTTCACAAATCTTTCCAAAGATCGATTTTGAACATATCATATATGGGAATAGTAGTTTTCTGGAAGAGGTTATTGTCAAAGATGCCGTAAAAAGAGAATTCCTTTTTACGGCTGTTGATATAAATATTAAAGGAAATTTTAATGGCTATGTAATAAGTTTGACAAATATTGTAGATATTCAAAAGAAAGAAAGGAAAGTCAGGCAGAGCCTATATGAAAACGGAAAGATAACTTTTTTTAGCTTCAGCGATATTGTTGGGGAAAGTCCGGCAATCAAGCAGGCTCGGCAGATGGGCATACAGTTCGCGGAAAGTGACAGCCCCGTCCTTCTTCTCGGTGACACAGGCACGGGAAAGGAAATGTTTGCCCAAGCCATACATGTGCAGAGCAAACGGAGGGAATCGGCCTTTATTTCTATTAACTGTGCGGCCGTACCCGAAAATTTGCTGGAAAGCGAACTCTTTGGCTATGAGGAGGGGGCTTTCACGGGGGCACGGAGAGGGGGTAAAACCGGGCTGTTTGAGCTGGCTCATGGCGGTACTCTTTTTCTTGATGAGATTGGGGAAATGCCTTTACGCCTTCAGTCGAGGTTGTTGCGTGTCCTTCAGGATAAGGTCGTCACGCGTCTGGGGAGTACCCGCTTCGTCCATGTAAATGTACGTATCATCTGTGCGACGAACAGAAATATTTTTGATATGGCCAACAGAGGTGACTTTAGGCGGGATCTTTTTTACAGGATCAATACGTTACTGCTCAAAATTCCTCCATTGAGCGCCCGGAAAGAGGATATCCGCGTCATTGTGCATTCCTATCTGCGGAAGATCAATGAAAGCAGGCAAAAGAAAGTAATCATGGCGCGCTCGGCGATAAAAAAACTTGAGCACAACTCATGGCCGGGAAACGTACGTGAACTCCTTCATGTTGTGGACAGGGCCGTCGTGATGACGATGCATCCCGTTATTAGTGCAGAAGATATTCTTTTTGATGCGGACATACTAGGCGATGTGGGTTCTTCTCTTTCTGATTTGGGAACAGGCGGGCAAGGGGAATGCGCCGACTTGCAGGAGATACTACAGAAATGCAAGTACAATAAAACGCTTGCAGCGGAGGCCTTGGGCATATCTCGTACGACACTTTGGCGTAGGATGAAGGAGTGTGGTCTGTAGCTTGGCTCTAAGGCATGTCGTCAATAAATATTTGCCCAAATGGTAATACATCTTATATGGACTGCCACCAAAAAAGATGCTGTATTTTCGCGTATCTCGTTGCAATTCCACGCCGTTTATTTAACCCAGCAAAAGAGTTTTCAATCAGATGTCTGTAGCGGTATAAATAATGGTCATATTCTCTTTGGATTTTTCAATTTTTGCGTGGTGGAATTACCGCTTCCATACCATGTTCTTCTATATATTCAATGAAACTGTTGCTGTCATAGCCTCTATCGGCAAGAATATAACCAGCATCGAATCCCTCCATGAGTTTGCAAGCCTGCGTGCAATCCGCAACGGTACCTGACGTGATAACCATTCTGCCCGCATACCATGCGCATCCACGGCCAGATGTATCTTTGAGTTGAGCCCCCTTTTGTGCGCCCTATGCCCTGGTTGCCACCTTTTGTTCCTGTCCCGTCCTGATGGACTTTAATATAGGAAGCGTCAAGCATCAGCCATTCAAAATTCGGTTCATCAATAAGGATTTCAAGAAGCTTTTCCCAAAACCCATTGTCCCGCCATTTGCAAAATCTGCGATGTGTGTTTTTCTAGTCGCCATAGTCCAGTGGCAGGTCGCGCTATGGAGAGCCAGTTCGTAAAATCCAAAAAACCGCATTGATAAACAGTCTGTTATCTCTGGCAGCAACGCCTTTTGCTCCTTTACGTCCCGGCAAATAAGGTTTCAATAATTCCCATAAGCTATCTGATATATCGTGGAATCTATGTGCTGATACCATTCATTCCCCTGATAGTATGAGAATGAAAATAGATACAAAATATTTCGGTGAGATAGAAATAGATAATGATAAGATAATTCACTTTGAAAATGGAATTATGGGATTTGAGGAATATAAGGACTTCACTCTTTTATACGACAGTGAAGCAGAGAAAAAGCCGTTTTTCTCATGGCTTCAGTGTGTGACGGAAAAGTCGCTCGCTTTTCCGGTTGTAAATCCGCTAAATGTCATAAAAGACTATAATCCTGTAGTTGAAGATGCACTTCTTGAACCACTGGGTGAACTTAAAGATGAAGATATAGTTCTTCTTGTGTTTGCCACTATACCAAAGAATGTAAAAGATGCATCAGTAAACATGAAAGCACCGGTCATAGTAAATGCAGCAAATGGAAAAGCTATCCAGGTAATACTTGAAAAAGGTGGCTATAAGATAAAGCATAAGATTATAGAAGATATTAGTAAAGAATAGGAATGGAGGGTAGTATGTTAGCATTAGCAAGAAAAATAAACCAGTCGATAATGATAGGCAGCGACATAGAGATAACATTGCTTGAAATAAAAGGCGACCAGGTGAAGATAGGAATAAATGCACCAAAATCCGTACCTATATATAGGAAAGAAATTTATATGCAGATACAGGATGAAAATAAAAAAGCATCAGAGGGTGAAATAGATGTAGAAGTATTAAATAAGTTATTTTCCGGCAAAGCCTAAAATAAGGCGTGGAATTGCCGATATAAAGGATAAAGAAGTTTATGACATTTTTGATTTGGGTTTAATAAGCAGAGCAAAAAACTCATATTTGCTGTAAGTTTTTTTGCATTTATGGCAAATCAGATTAGATCAGATTGAAAAGACAAAAAGAAACAAAAAATGTTACAGTATATGTCAATGGTATCGGTACAAAAAAATTAGTAATCAGTAATTATATTAAAGATTTAATTTTTATTGTACGGGGATAATCATAAAAATTCGGGAATGTAATATAAATGGATTTTTTGCAATTTCGGATAAGCAGCACACAAACATGAAAATCACACGGAGGTGACAATATTATGGAAATAGAATCAATAAAGTCAGTAGGAGCAGCAAACTCAGGAGCAGCATCATCTTATGTACCGCCTGTATCAGATACTTCAGGAAATTCTGTTAAAGTTGTCAATGATACACAGAAAGCAGCAGCGACACCAAGTGAAAGCAATAGCGATTCAAACAATCAGAGCGAAGTGCAAAATCAGGCAAATGAAAATCGAAAGGTAGCTAAGAGTACAATAGACAGCACTATATCTGAGACTAACTCAAAGATAAAAATGTCTAATACTCAGTTGAAATATCATATAGATGAAGAAACTCAGCGTATATCTATCAAGATCATTGACAAGGATACAGACAAAGTTATCCGTGAAGTTCCACCTGAGGAAACACTTGAAGCAATCAAAAAGATATGGGAGATTGCAGGTATCATAGTAGATGAAAAGAGATAACAGGTACATTATCAGGTAATTGTTTGGTGTACCTGCTTAGAATAGGAGGGTTATTATGCCAATAAGAATGACAGGACTTACATCAGGACTTGATACAGAGTCTATAGTAAATCAGCTAATGTCAGCACAGCGTACAAAACAGACAAAAGTTGAAAATAAAAAGCAGAAGCTTGAGTGGAAGCAGGAGATTTGGAAAGGTCTTAATACCAAAATCTATGGATTTTATAAAGACTCGCTTTCAAAGATGAAATATAGCTCAAATTATTCAACAAAAAAAGCGTCAGTGAGTGACTCTACAAAGCTTACGGCAACGGCATCAACAAAAGCGGCAGCAGGGTCATATAAGGTCGCAATAAATAAAATAGCATCTGCACAGTATGTGACAAGTGGAAAACTGGATTATAAAGATACAGATGGAAAAACAGCCAAAACAGCAACATCATCTACAAAGTTAAGTGAACTTGGAATGTCATCAGGTACTGTACTTAAATTAGAAGTGGGAGACAAATCATCAGCTTTAGAAGTAAATGACAGCACAACTATAAAAGATTTTGTAGATTTTTGCAGCAACGCAGGATTAAATGCTACATTTGATGAGAAACAGCAGAGATTTTTCCTTAGTTCAAAAGACAGTGGAGAAGAAAATTCATTTAAGTTGTCTGCAAATGGTTATTCAAGTGATGGACAGACGATTGTAAATAATCTTAACGATGCTGTAGGTTTAACAAATCTTACATCAGATCAGAAAAAGACATATAATTCTATTGTGTATGGAGCGATAGCATCAAATAAAGAAATATCAAGTGATGATATAACTACATTGCAGACATTAGCAAAAAGTTCAGCAGATGCGGAAGCAAACAGTAAGGCAACAGCTTTTTACAGATCGAAGCTCGAAAAGAATTATACATTGTCCGATGAAGATGCAAAGGCAATAGAAGATAAGTATAATGCTAATGGTACACTTACAGATGAGGATAAAGCAACTGCCATTCAAAAAGAAAAAGATGAAAAGAAAAAAGCAGACATTGATAAACAGATGGCAACAGATGAGAGCAAAGCCGCAATAACAACGCTTGTAGAAAGTGGAATCACAGCTCAGAATGTGTCAGATGCTGGCTTAGATGATGCATCACAGTACACATTTGAGTCAAAAACAGAAAGAGATAATGTTGCAAAAGAGGCAGTAAACAATGCGGTGACAGCATACAATAAGGTTGCATCTAAGGGAATCACATCAACAAATAGCGCATTAGCAGCTTTAGGACTTCAAAATGTTGATGGCTCGGCTGTATCTGAATCATCAAATTCTCTTGGAATGGTTGTAACCGAAGCATCCGATACAGAGATCGTTTACAATGGAGCAACACTTAAAAGCAATAATACAAGCATTGAAGTAGCAGGAGTAACACTCGATCTTCTTGGAACGACAGCAGCAGGTGAAACAGTCAATGTAACCGTGAGCAATGATACATCAGCCGTTTATGATACTATCAAAGAGTTCATTACAGAATACAACAGTATTCTTAAGACAATGAATACATATTATGGTGCAGCATCAGCAAGCAGTTATGAGGTACTTACTGATGACCAGAAAAAAGCTATGTCTGACGACGAAGTAGATAAGTGGAATACAAAGATTAAAGATTCACTTCTCCGCAGAGATAGTACCCTTAATAGCCTTATTTCGACATTGAAGACAGATATGATGGGGACAGTGACTGCATCAAACGGTAAGACATATTCGCTTGCTAACCTTGGTATTACGACTTCTTCAAAGAATTATAATGAGGGCGGACTTCTTCATATAAAAGGCGATGAGGATGATGATGAGTTTGCAGATTCAACAAATACACTTATGCAGATGCTTGAGGAAGATCCGGATACAGTAAAAGAAGTATTATCAGGGCTTGCATCAAATCTTTATGACAGCTTAAATAAAAAGATGGGAACGACGACATTAAGTAGTGCACTTACATTTTATAATGATAAGGAAATGGCTTCACAGCTTTCTGACTATAAAAAAGAAATTTCAGATTGGGAGTCCAAACTTAGTGATATGGAAGAAAAATATTATTCACAGTTTAGTGCAATGGAAACTGCACTTGCAAAGATACAAAGCCAGCAGAATACATTGTCAAGTTATCTGGGAAGCTAAAAATTTTAGTGACTGTATTTAATGCATATATTATATAAAACAATTTTATAGTAATTTGTTGTGAAACTTATATTAGATTATAGCGACGGATATTTTTTATTCGTCGCTATAGTTAGAATTGTAAACATAATAAAAATATGATATTATAAATTAAATAATAAGTGAAAATATTATAAAAGAAATGGAGAAGAAAAATGACACCAAATAAGAGAAATGCAGCACAGGCATATAAGCTTAATGCAATAAAGACAGCGTCGCCGGCAAAACTAACAAGTATGCTTTATGATGCGGCAGTGAGATTTACGGATACGAGTATAGAACTTATGGAAAATGATCCAAACAATTTTGAAGAGATAAATAAAAATCTAAAAAAAGCACAGGATTGCATAATGGAACTTAGAATGGGACTTGACTTTAAATATCCGGTAGCAGGTGAGTTTGAAAAGGTATATGATTATATTTACAGACGACTTGTAGAAGGAAATATGACGAAAGATGTAGAGATTATTAAAGATACACTTACACATATACATACTATGCGTGATACATGGAAAGAAGTGGTTCGTCTTAATAATGAAGGTAAAGCGTAGTATAAGTGATTTTATTATACATTTTGTATGATTATTTTGTGCCACAGATGTTTAAGATTATGATTTATCACAGAGCTTAATCTGAAATGTGGCTTATAGATTTTTAAATCTAAAACATTTGCGGAATGGTGACTAATATGGAAAATAAAAGAGTGTATATAACGATACTGTCTGACTCATTAGAAAAGAAGCTTGATGTACTGAAAAAGCTTCTTTTAGTGACAAAAGAGCAGAATATGATATTAAGCGAGAAAGACATTGACAAATTTGATGTATATGGTTTCGATACAGCAGTAGAAAAAAAAGAGAAGCTTATCGGGCAGATGCAGGAGCTTGACAAAGGCTTTGACACTGTTTATGCAAAAGTGGGCAGGTTCCTTTCAGAAAACAAAGAAGAATATAAATCGGAAATTCTTAAGATGCAGAATCTTATAAGAAGTATCACAGATATAGGAGTACAGCTTGAAAGTCTTGAACAGCAGAACAAGACAAAGTTCAATACATTTATAAGAAATAAACGGCATGCAATAAATGATTTCAAACAGTCAAACAGAGTAGCAACATCATATTATCAGAATATGTCAAATCAGCATAGAGAATGGCAGTCGCATTTTCTTGACCAGAAGAAATGATTTTTTGGGGAAAAACTAAAAAAATTTCAAAAAGTACTAAAGTCATGTATCAATCAACCGATATATATATTGAGTAAGTTAATACTTATAGGTTTATCAGAATTTTAGTTCCGGTAAACATAGGCTTTTAACTATATGTGTACGGACAGATAGAAAAAGCAAACTATTAATTATTATCTCAATGGCATGGAAGCCATTGCAAATTCAAGGAGGAAAACATTATGATAGTACAGCATAATATGACAGCGTTAAATGCTAACAGACAGTTAGGTATCACAAACACAAACCTTGCAAGAAGCACAGAGAAGCTTTCTTCAGGTTATAGAATCAACCGTGCATCAGATGATGCAGCAGGACTTTCTATTTCAGAAAAAATGCGTGGACAGATCAGAGGTCTTAAGCAGGCATCTACAAACGCTCAGGATGGACAGTCACTTATCCAGACAGCAGAAGGTGCTATGAACGAGATTCACTCAGTTCTTCAGAGAATGAGAGAACTTACAGTTCAGGCAAAGAACGATACATATTTATCAGAAGATCGTGCAAAGATTCAGACAGAGATGAAACAGCTTCAGTCAGAAATCACAAGAATTGCTACTCAGACACAGTTCAACAAGATGAACCTTCTTAACGGATCATTCCAGAGCAAACAGCTTCAGGTTGGTGCAAATGATGGACAGGTTATCTCATTCAGCATCAATACAATGTCAGCTAAGGCTCTTGGCGTTTCAGGAATTGCATCTGCTATTAGAAAAGCTAAGGGAGCAGATATCGGTACTCAGCTCACAACAATTGATGATGCTATCACGAAGGTATCAACAGCAAGATCTGATCTTGGTGCTATTTCAAACAGACTTGATCATACAATCGCAAATGCTGATAACATGGCTGAGAATCTCCAGTCTTCAGAGAGCAAGATCCGTGATGTAAACATCGCATCAGAGATGGTATCTTACTCAAGCATGAGTATTCTTCAGCAGGCTGGTCAGTCAATGCTTTCTCATGCAAACCAGGCTACACAGGGTGTTCTTTCATTACTCCAGTAATTAAAGGATGTTTTGTTAAGCATACTTATATGCGTAAGAGAGCAGACAGGGTGTTGTGTTTTCATATTATGATTATAACAGTTACTCTGAAAGGAGCTGGCGTAAAGCCGGCTTCTTTTTTTGAAAAGAAATATTAAATAGAAAAGAGGTTAATTATGAGTAGTGAAAAAGAGCAGATTAAAAATACTATTAATGAAGTACAGAAAGTTGTAGATTTATTTTATCAGCAAAACGATAAAGATGCCTTTGATAAATTTTTGATTGTATTAGAAGATATGACAAATGCTATTGACAATCTTGCAACATATAAAAATACTAATCCGGGATTTGCAATGGATGATAAAAAAATATTTAGTATATTAAGCAATGCTATGGAAGCCCTTGAATCGGATGACAAGGTGCTTTTGGCAGATATATTACAGTATGATTTTATAGAATATATTGAAAGTCTTGTAGAAAAAATGGAATAAAATAAAAGAGCAAAGGAATCGAAATAATTATGAAATTGCTTGATTATAATCTGGAAAAATTAAAAAGTAAAAATGAGTATCTGTATGATTGCATAAACACAATTTTAGCTGATCAAAGAATATATGACGAAATATCAAACAAATTTTTTGTGATTGAAACAAAAAATGGCAGTAAAACAATAGAATGTTTAAGTGGTCATAATAAAATAAGACTGAACAGTATGTATAATCCTGAGAGAGAAGCACAAAAATGGGTAATAAATTTTAATAATATATCAAATTATACATCCGTGGCTATGTTTGGTATCGGAAACGGAGTATTTTATAATGCGTTGAAAGAAAAGTTAAATTTACACGCAGATATATTTTTATATGAACCGGATGTTAAGTTATTTATTTTTTGTTTAGCCAATTTTGATTTGTCGGATATATTATGTAATGACAAAGTTTTTTTGTATATAGATGGTATAAATGGTGACAGATTTTTAGAAGATATGTCAGAAAAAATAAATTGGGCAATGTTGTCAACGCAGCTTGAGTGTTTTCATCCGGCATATGATAAGCTTTACAAAGAGAAGTATTTTAAATTTGAGTATGAACTTGAAGAATTTAGAAACATTATGATTGCCAGAAAAAACACATCACTGCTATATGCAAAAAAATTTACTGTAAATGCATTAAAAAATCTAAGGTTTATAAAAGAAAGCAATTATATTAGTGAATTAAAGGGAAAAATAGATAAAGATGTCCCTGTGATAATTGTGTCAGCAGGACCGTCACTTGATAAAAATATAAACATTTTAAGAAAGGCAGAGGGAAAAGCCTTTATATTGACGGTTGATACAGCAGTTAAATACCTGCTTGCAAATGACATCAAATTTGACGCTATAGTAACTGTAGACGGCAGAAAGAGTCTTAAACACTTTAATGATGACAGATGTAGCCGATATCCGTTATTTACTGTACCGGATGCAAAAAGTGATGTACTTGAAAAAAATCATTCAAGAAAAATATGGATAAATGGAACTGGTTATTTACAGGTTTTATATGAAAAGTATAATTTAAAATTTCCAAAATATATTTCTGGAGGTTCTGTTGCAACGGCAGCATTTTGGATATCAGAAATTTTGGGAGTGAAAAAGATAATTCTTGTAGGGCAAGATCTTTCATATGACGGTGAAATGGCTCATGCAGGAAAAATAAAACAAAATGCAGAGTGGAAAGATTCACGGGAAATATATGTTGAAGGTTTATACGGAGGCAGAGTGAAGACAAGAGCCGATTGGTTAAACTTCATTAATTGGTTTGAAAATGCAGTTGAGAGAGTAAAGGGAAAAACAGATGTTATAGATGCTACCGAAGGTGGAGCTAAAATTGCAGGAACATTAATTATGCCGTTGCGTGATGCCATAGAAAGATATTGTAACAAAGAATTTAAATTCTCGGAGATTTTAAAAGAACTGCCTGTTACATTTGATGAAAGAGTATATACAAAATTATGCAATGATATATCCGGGATAAAAAATGGACTTGCGGAAATATCTAAGGCAGCAAAAAAAGGAAGTATGTCAGCGAGAGATAATATAGATATGCTTAAGAATAAAAAATATTTACCAGATAAGTTAAACCGAAATCAGGAAATAATGGTTCAATCGCAGAAACAGATTCAAAATCAGGATATATATATTCTTCTTGATGAATATATATCAGCAGATATAGAAGAAAGATTAAGTACGGTTGGTGAGCATTATGATAATGTCAGGGATGAATTATTGGAAAAAAGTATAAATTCTAAAGTTTTGTTTGATGCTTTAGAAAAAGCAGCAAATGAATTGTTACCTGTTTTAGAAGATACAATAAAGCATCTTTAGGCAGCAGAGGAATATAGAATATGAAAAAAAGCATACAATATTTGGACAACATAATAAGAGCAGTATCTGAAAATATATATTATAAAAAAAATAAATTGTTTGATAAAACAGACAGAATTTGCGAATATGTTTCTGAAGAATTACAAAAGCTGGTTGTTTTTTTTAAAGAAATAAATGACGAAAAATTACAACAGCAGTTTATGGAACTTAGGGAAAAAAACGATGTATATGGCGGTGAATTTTTAAAGATTGTATGTAAGATAAAAGAATATATATTGAGTAAGTATAAAACAGATGCATCTTTGTATTGCACTAAAAATCTGGATTTATTATTTAAAACAGATAAAAAATTGTATAAATATGTTATTGATAGCAGATTATCATGCGGCAGTGAAGAAAGAAAATACCAAATAGAATGGAATAGAATATTTGATATTTCGATGATAATTGAGAAAGAAAAAAGAGAAAAGATTAATATTTGTTCTTTTGGAAATCCGTGGCAAGAGGCATTGCTTTATGTACATAGTATAAATGACAATGCGGATGTGTGTATAATATTTGGCTTTGGGCTGGGGTATCATATCCAGGAAATGGCGGCAATGTATCCCAATATGGAGATATATGTGTTAGAGAATGATATTGAGCAGATAAGAACAGCAATAAATTATAGAAATATGACAGATATATTGGCAAATAGAAGAATCCATATTATATATTGCAATGAAATATTAGAGTATGCCGGAAATTTGGAAAGAATTACTCAAAAATATGACGGATATATAATTGATTGTAAAATGTGGATGCCATCAGTTAAAGCAATAGAAAATAATGAATTAAAAGAACTGTTAGAACAGTATAATATTTCTTTTTTTTCGATGGAGTATTTTAAAAATGATCTTATACGGAATTTTGATAACAATATATCATTAAATGATGATAATATAGATGATATAAGAAAAAATGTTATCGGAAAAAATGTAATATTGATTGCTGCGGGACCATCTCTTGAAAATGAACTTGTGTCTCTAAAGGATGTTTTAGAGTCAAACGAAAGACAAAACATATGCGTTATCTGTGTTGGAAAGATTAGCAGGAAGTTGTTGGAAAATAAAATTAAGCCTGATTACATAGCTGTTACTGATGCAAAAGATAGTACAAGATGGCAGATATCTGGCATTGAAGATTGCGGAATTCCATTGTTGTATCTTTCCACAGCAGCATCAAATGTTGTAAGTTCATATACAGGAAAGAGATATATTGCTTACCAAAACGGTTTTGAAAAGGCTGAAAAAATGGCAGAAATAAAAAAAAATACATTATTTGATACCGGTGGTTCAGTAGCAACATTTGTCATAGATGTTGCAATAAGGTTTAAGTGTAAAAGTCTTATATGTGTAGGTCTTGATTTGGGGTACGCAGGCGAAAGTTCCCACGCATTAGGTGTCGGAAAGAAAATTGTTGATAAAAACAGACTGAAGAAAGTTGAGGCTGTTGGAGGAGAGGTTATTTATACAAACAAGAACTTGGATTTATATAGAAAATGGATAGAAAAAAGGGTTTTAAATGAGAAAAATATAAACATGATAAATGCATCACATGGTGCGAGGATAAATGGAATGGAAGAAAAGAGTATAAAAGATATATTTAGAAAAAAATATGAAGTTTTGGCGGTAATACCAGCAAGAAGCGGTTCTAAGAGTGTTAAAGACAAAAATATAAGACTGATTGCCGGAAAACCTATGATAGCCTATTCGATAGAACACGCATTAAAAAGTCCTAGTATAAACAGAGTTATAGTAAGTACGGATAGTGAAGTATATGCAAATATATCAAAAGAATATGGAGCGGAAGTTCCGTTTTTGCGTCCAGATGAATATGCTACGGATACTGCACTTGATATAGATGTATTTAAACATGCATTGTCATACCTTAAAGAAGAAGAAAATTATGTGCCGGATATAGTAGTTCAGCTTAGACCAACTTATCCTATAAGAGATATACAGGATATTGAAAATATGATAAAATATCTAATAGAACATCCGGATGTTGATTCGGTCAGATGTGTGGCACCGGCAAAAGAAATACCGTATAAGATGTGGTTTATGGATCAGGATGGATTATTAGAACCAATTATGAAAGACATTCCTGAGTGTTACAATATGCCGAGACAACAGTTGCCAAAAGTATATTATCAAAATGCCTGTATAGATGTATTTAGAACCACTGTCGTTACGGAGAAAGATTCTATGACGGGAGATGTTATAGCTGGTTATCAGATGAATGAGAACTATGATATAGATACTGAAGAAGATTTCATTAGAGCAAGTGAAAGTATCAAAAGGGGACTTTAATAATGGAATATTTAGAAAAAAATCTTGAAAAATTAAGAAAATACCGTAAATATTTTTATGAAAAACTTATTGATATTATGCAAAAAGGAGATTTGAAGTATGATAGGTTTAATATTCTCACAACAAGAGACGGGGACAAAACAATAGAAATTGCAGTAGGAAATGAAAGGCATAGATTGAATAGCCTCTATAGTCCTAAAAAAGAAGCGGAAAGGTGGGCTGATAAATATAAATTTAACAATATAAATACATCAGTAGTGATGTTCGGTATCGCAAATGGTGTTTTTGCAAGAGCAATACTTGACAAATTGAAAAAGGATGCTGTCTTTTTTCTTGTGGAACCGGATTTATCGTTATTTGTCTATTGTCTTAAAAATTTTGATATGCGTGATATAATATCAGATGCAAGGGTACATTTTTTTGTTGATACCATAAATTATGAAGATATTTATTTTTCTTTTTTAAATACGATTACAGAAGTTATGCTTCCTAATCAAATTGTCTGTACATATCCGGAAATGGATAGGATTTATGGTGATAAAGCTCAGAATTTCATGGAGATTATTAAGAATTGCTATAGTGTGCAAGTGTCACTTGGGATAGATTTTAACAATGTTTATGAGAAAACAATATATAATACTTTTAAAAATCTGCATTTTATTAAAGAAAGTAATTATTTGACGGAATTTATAGGAAAGATATCTGATGATGTGCCGATTATTATAGTGTCGGCAGGTCCTTCACTTGATAAAAATATAGATGATTTAAAAAAAGCAGAGAAAAAAGCTTTTATTGTTGCTACGGACACAGCTGTCAAAATATTGATAGCACATGATGTTCCTTATGATGTTATAATAACAAAAGATGTAAAGAAAAGTTCTATACATCTAAAGGATGAAAGATGTCATGATCATCCTATGATAGCAGATATATGTTCTAAAAATAGTATATTGGAAGAAAACAAAGGGCATAAGATATGGAACAACACATCTAATTTTATGTGCAGGCTGTATGCCAAATATGGATTAAAATACACATCGTGTATGCTTGGAATGTCAGTAGCAACAGATGCATTTACGATGGCTGAGCTCATAGGTGCCAAGAGAATAATTTTGATAGGGCAGGATCTTGCATATGCTGGAGAGTATTCACACGCAGGAAGTGTAGCAAATCATAGTTATGATAATATAAACGGAATTTATGAGATAGAAGGAATTTATGGGGATAAAGTAAAGGCGAGAGGCGATTGGGTAGATATGATTCACTGGTTTGAAGCAGAAATTGCAAAAGTCAGGGATGATATAGATGTTATTGATGCAACGGAAGGTGGTGCTAAGATACAGGGAACGAGAATAATGAAGCTTTCAGAAGCTATAGAACTGTATTGCAAGAAGAAATTTGACTTTCAGGAAGTATTAAATCAGATGCAGCCCACATTTTCGGAAGATATGTATGAAAAATTAAGAGAGGACCTGTACAATATGAAAAAGGAGCTGAGTGATATATATAGTTGTTCAGAGGAGGGGATTAAAGCTGCGGATGATATGCTTTTATTACTTGACGGACAAGAAACTCAGCAGGCAGACATAAAGCTTGGAGAAAAAGCGGAGATTGTCAAGAAAAACATGAAATTTATTGAAGAACAACTGGTTTATGAAATAATAAATGATTATATGGAAACAAAAATTAAAAGTGCATTAAAAATAAATATGCTCGGTGATGATAGAACAGAAAATGCAAAGTTTTCATGTGAGTTATCAAAGGAAGCATTTAATGCAGCAATAGAGACGGTAGATTACGCAATGCCAATCTTACAGGAGGCATTGGAGAGTATATGAGAGAAGTGGAGGATAATAAAATGAGCAGATTATTTAATGATTTATTTATTTTTGAGATGGCAAACAGTCATCAGGGAGATGTGGAACATGGAAAAGACATCATCCATGAAATGGGAAAGATTGCAAGAAAGTACAATATAAATGCAGCAGTAAAACTACAATATAGAAATCTTGATAATTTTATACATCCTGATTATGTAAACAGAACCGATGTACCACATGTGCCAAGATTTATGAGCACAAGACTTACATATGATCAATTTACTGAACTTGTTGATGCTATCAAGGAAGAGGGAATGATAGCCATTAGTACACCATTTGATGAGGGTAGTGTAGATTGGTGTATGGAACAGGGAATAGATATCATAAAGATTGCAAGCTGCAGTTCACTTGACTGGCCACTACTCGAAAAGGCAGCAGCAACGGGTAAACCGCTTATTATATCTACAGGTGGAAAAACATTATCAGACATAGATAAGCTTTATAATTTCTTTTCACACAGAAAATGTGATTTTGCATTTTTGCATTGTATTGCTGAATATCCGGCACCTGCCGACCATCTGCAACTTGATTTTATTGACCGCATGAATAAAAGATATAGAGATGTTACAATAGGATATTCCGGTCATGAAGATCCTGATGATAATACGGTTGCAATGCTTGCTGTTGCAAAGGGGGCAAAGATACTTGAAAGACATGTTGCACTGCCGACAGAAAAATATTCAATAAATGCGTATTCAATGACACCTGCTCAGGCAGATAAATGGGTTGAAGCAGTAATAAAAGCAAGAACTATATGTGCCACAAAGAAAGAAAATGACAAATATGTAAGCCAGGCAGAGATTGATTCTCTTAATTCTCTTATGCGTGGAGTATATCTTAAACATGATGTAAAAGCAGGAGATACAATAGGCATTGATGATGTATTTTTTGCCATGCCATGTCAGGAAAAACAGATGAATAGTGGAGAGTTTAACGATGGTATAGAAGTATCCAGAAATTATGCAGCTAATGAGGCACTTTTTGAGACAAGACATATTACATCGACAAAGCTTGCAAGAAGTGTTATACATGATGCTAAAGGTATGTTGTATGAGGCTGGAATTGTACTTGGAGATGACATAGAGATAGAACTGTCACATCATTATGGGATGAAGAATTTCAGACAGACAGGTGCTATCATAGTAAGTGTTATAAACAGAGAATATTGTAAAAAAATACTTATAGTGCTTCCGGGGCAGAAACATCCTATGCATATGCATAAGATAAAAGAGGAAACATTCCAGCTTTTATATGGAGACCTTGAAATTGTGCTCGATGGAGAAGAAAAGGAGCTTAAGGCTGGTGATGTTCAGACGGTTCTTCGAGGACAGAAACATGCATTTACATCAAGAAATGGTGCAATATTTGAAGAGATTTCAACAACACATATACGCAATGATTCATATTATGATGATCCTAAAATAAGTAAACTTGACCCTATGGATAGAAAGACAATATTGCGTAAGTGGTAATAAAAAGGTGGAGTGAATTGGATTGGATATAAGGAAATTTAAAAGTGAAAATTATAGTAAAATATAGAGGAAAGGGATTATAGATAAATTTTTGAGTGTATTGTCAAGTGACGATGAGATAATAAATGTAATAATATAAAAACGGTAAGCTATATAAAATTTTTTGTATAGCCTACCGTTTTTAATATAGTAAATTATTTTTCTACAACAGCGAATAAAGTATCAGCTTGCTTATTTTTTATTAAAGAATCTATATATTCTTTATTTAAATCATCTGTTATCAAAGCTTTATATACAGAACTTAGGCGACCGCTTGGTCTGCCGTCAGATAACCAGTATAAGTTATTAGAAAGATTGTACCGCTGTATCTGGCTAATCTCGTAATTTGAAAATTTGCAATTATCAAAAATGTATTTAAGCCCTTTTTCATTATAATTAAAAAGATGTGCTTTTTTATAATAATGTTCTATAAATGGACGGCATCGAAAAGTTTTTAACATTACATCGTCAACATTAGGAACCTCTATATAAATCTTTCCGTTTTCATTTAATAATTGTTTTAAATTCTTGAGAAAATCAATTGGTTTTTCAATATGCTCTAATACATGAAACATAAAAATTTTATCAAATTTGGTTTCAAAGTCTTCAGGATTTTTGGCTACATGAATATTATATTTGGTAAGTCTGTCTTTAATATATGCCCTGGCTTTACTATCCCATTCGGTAGCATACACATCTTTTACATAAGCAGATATAGCAGCAGTGAAATATCCAACAGAAGAACCTATTTCAAGAATTTTGTCATTGGCTGATAAGTCATTTTTGACTCGTTCGGTTCTGAGTTTTGCCTCGCCTAAAAAATTATTAAATACTTTATCGAGTTCGGTGTAGTCGTAATAATCTGCAGTATGCACCTCTTCTCTAAAAGTGCCGTCGTAATATTCTGATAAATCTTGAGAGGGAAGTGGATACATAAAATGTGTTTCGCAGTTTTTGCATTTATACATTTTACATGAATCATCAGTAATATTTCGTATTTTATAATCTTGTAGTTCGACTTCAGTACATCCGCAGAGTTTACATTTAATATTTAAATTGTTAAGCATTTCAACCTCCATGTCGAGTATAACACAATAATTTGGTTATATATGTGTATATATACCATTATCTATATCGGCATAAATAAAAAAAGATGTAGGAGAGAGAATAAGAATATTATAAAGTTAAATAGGAAAAGTGTATCTAGAAAAAAATGGAAAACATTTAGTTTGAATATGGGATTAAACAAAATAAAAAAAATGTCGATATATATATCAAGTAAAGCAGCAGGGAAGCTGTGAACAGACAAATGAACATTTCATGGAGGAAATAGTAATGATTATCAAGATAACTGATAGACTACATTATTGGGGGCAGTTATTACTGTTGCCGGTCTATTGGTTATCTTTTTTAGTACCACGAGATAAAAAAATTTGGCTTTTTGGCAGCACTTTTGGAAGAAGATTTGCAGATAATCCCAGATATTTATATCTTTATGTAAGCCAGCATAGAGATGAATTGGGAATCAGACCTATTTGGATATCACATAACGAAGATGTAGTTAAAATGTTGAATGCTGAAGGTTATGAAGCATATATGTATCACAGTTTGAAAGGAATTTGGTTTGCTTTACGCGGAAAGCTTTATTTGTATGATAATTATTCAAAGGATATAAATTTTTGGCAGAGTGGTGGTGCACTTAAGATAAACCTATGGCATGGGATACCTTTAAAGAAAATTCAGCATGATAATGTTTTTGATAAATTCAGACATCCGAAAAATTTTTGGGGAAAAATAAAGAATTTCCCAAGAAATATCTCAGATGAAAAACCGAGTCACTATGTACTCACTACATCCGAAAATTTAAGATATATTTTTTCTTCGGCGTTTAAGACAGAAAATATTTTGATTGCAGGATATCCAAGAAATCAGGTTCTTATATCCGATGATATAAAGAATATATATTTAGATGAAGAGAATAGAGACAGAAAAAAGATTATCAGTTTTTTGAAAAAAAAAATAAATGGTGGAAATAAAAAAATGATTTTTTATATGCCAACATTTAGAGAAAGTGAAACTCTTTTTTTTCAAAATTTTGATAGAGATGATTTTCAAAAATTTTTAGAAGAAAATAATCTTTTGTTTTGCATAAAACTTCATCCAAAGTCAAAGCTTAATGAAGAATTTAGAAATATTCAAAGTGAAAATATTATGGTAATAAATAAGGATGCAGATCCATATGTTTTTTTGAAAATGGCAGATGTGCTTATTACAGATTATTCGTCAATATATTTTGATTATCTGTTGCTTGACAGACCAATAATATTCTTCGCCTATGATTTAGAAGAATATTTGAATGATTCGAGAGAAATGTATTTTGATTATGATGAGTTTACACCAGGGGAGAAGGTAAACGATTATCATGAATTAAAAAAAAGCATATTAAGATGTGTAAATTTGGACAATGAAAATCGAGACGAATATTCTGATTTTAGAAAAAAGATCAGAGAGAAAGTTTTTGAGTATGATAATTTGAAAACTTGCTTGGCGAGTATAGAAATGATAAGTTATGCAAAGAAAAATTAATACAGGGGAGGTGCAGAGGTGTATTATACAGATGAAAATATAAAGAATTTAAAACGAATTTATGATCAAAATAGTAGAAAGCAGTATGTGAGATTGGATTTAAATGAAAACCCAGGTGGATTAGATGAAAATTTTATAGAACAAACTTTAAAAGAGATTACGCCGAGGCTTATATCTGAATATCCGGAAACATTAGAGTTTTCACAAAGTCTGGCAGATTATTTGAAAGTGGATTTGGAAAATATTTGTCTTGTAAATGGATCATCAGAGGGAATAAGATATATTATAGAAATTTTTACTTCTGTTGGTGGAAAGATATTAGGGGTGGTGCCTACATATGCTATGTTTGAAGTGTATTCTAAAATGTATGGTCGTGAATTTGTAACTGTATCTTATACAGATGAGTTAGAAATGCCGATTGAAAATATATTGTCTGCAATGACTCCGGATATACAATTATTGATATTGGTTAATCCAAACAATCCTATGGGAAATGCTTATTCGGAAAAAAACATTAAGAAAATAATAAAGAAAGCAAAAGAAAATGAAATAACAATATTAATAGATGAGGCATATCACTATTTTTATCCAAATACTTTTTTGAAATATGCTTTAAATGAAGAAAATATTTTTGTTACGAGAACATTTTCAAAGTTGTTTTCTCTGGCAGGACTTAGACTTGGATATGTCGTTGGAAAGAAAGATGGAATAAAGCTGGTGCAGAAATTGTGCACACCACATAATGTAAATGCAGTAGCAATGTTATTTGCACAAAGGATTATTGAAAAACCAGAGATTATTGATGAACTTATCGAAAAGCATAAATTTGGCAGAGCGTATTTGATAAGTGAATTAGAGAAGAACTCTTATCAATATAAAGGTGAAAACGGTAATTTTATTTTTATCAGACCCAAAACAGATGCAGATGAAATCGTAGATATAATGAGAAAAAAATATGGAATCTTGATAAAAAGTTATGATGGAATAGGCAGATTTGGAAAATGCTTGAGAGTAACTACGGCAGAAAAGAAGTATATGGAGAAGTTTGTTACGGCATTGCTAGAGATAGAAAAAAGCATTAACTGAATTAAAGGAAAGGCATAAAATATGGGATACTATGATAAAAAGTGCAATGAATTGATTGAGGAATATGGTCTTATTAGAAATGACTTTATAGACAGTGTCCAGATACACAATATTATACTTGGATTATTGCAGCAGAAATGTTTGAAAGGAAGAATTGCTTTATGGGGGGCGGGATATAATAACTCCCTTACAAGTCATGCAGCTGTCCTTCTAACAAAGTATGCAAGTTGTCTTCAGGGAGTCGTATGTTTGATTGATTCATGTAAGGAGATACAGGGAAAAGAATACTTTGGACATCCTATCATAGCTCCAGAGGATATTGAAAAATACAATTTAGATTTAGTAATTATTTCATCACGTTCAAGTGGTGAATCCATAAAGAAGAGCTTGGAAAAATTCGGACTCGGAATAGAAAGTCTGGATATATATCAGGAACTAAGAGATAGAGGAATAGATATACATTATAATTTCTTTGAAGAAAGAAGTTTTTATTCGGAGTTATATGATGTAAGAATTGAATATGAACAGGCGGAGGATGATAAAAAAGCAGATGTTTTGCGGAAACTCATTGCTTCGTATATGCATATAAAAGATTTTTATTATGGAATAAAGTATATAGATGAGTATATAGAAAATGGTTATAAGGAAAGCAGTTTATTAGCGGAGTTTAAAGAAAAACTTTTAAATATAATTGCTGATGTAGCAAGGAAAAATTCGGAAAGAAAAGATGACATTACAATACACTATATTGATGCATTAAGAGCTATTGATGTATTTGATAATGAAAATCCTGGGAGATATAAGGTACTTAAAGATTATTTAAAAGATTCTGCAGTTTTTAAAAATATATATTCCACTGCACCTACAACATATGAGAGTATGTATAGTGTAACCACAGGAAAGATGCCGTTTACTGAGAATGTTTATGAAGATCGTTTTATATTTGCTCCCGAAGAGTTTCCGGTTATGATGGAAGCTATAGACAGAAATTATAAAATAAACCTTTATTCATCAGGAGAGTGGAGAATTATAAGAGAAGATAGCAGGGTGAATTATGTAGATCAGATACATTTTACAGATAAATTATGGAAGATGGCATGTGATACGGCTGAGAGTAGTGAAAAAACATTTAATTATCTTTACTATCCATGGGAACTTCACTTTCCATTGTTATGCGGATTTCATAGAAAAAAACCGGTGCCGATGGGATTTAAAGATGTTGGAATAGTAGATATGTCAGAATTTATAGAGGGACAATTAGCTGATTGTCTTGACTATGTAAATCTTCAACTTGACTATTTTAAAAACATAGTAGCTGATAATGGCTATACAGTTATATTTAGTGACCATTCTCAGATTGTATATGATGAGGAGAAATGTGTACCGTTTTTTGATTATTATAATTATCCAGATCGTTCGACTCATTGTGTAATGGCTATAAAAGGGCCAGGCATAGAACATAAAGAATATGATGAAGTTGCATCACTAGTGGACTTTAATAGGATATTTAAAGATTTTATATGGGAGAGAAATTATAAATTACCAGAGAGAAAAATTGCACAGTTCCAGTATTATAGTACGCATAACAAGGCTTTCAGAGATGTAGCCGAAGAAAAAGGACTTACTGATTACATTGATGGAATAGCAGGTTTTATATCAAAAGATTATTTATATGCAGTTACTAATACAGGAGTTAAAGAAGTGTATCGCATGGGAAATCATCGTGATAATATTATTGATACTCCAGAGGGTATGGCATATGCCGAAGAGATAAATAATAATTATAAAATTGAGTTTCCTAAATTTTTGAAATTAACATATTGATTTGTATTAAATTAATATGAATTGTAATATCAGTGATTGTGAGGTGATGAACTTGAAAAAAGTAATTACATATGGAACATTTGATTTGTTTCATTATGGTCATCAAAATTTGTTAAAAAGAGCAAAAGAACTTGGAGATTACCTTATAGTAGGGGTAACATCAGAAGATTTTGATGTCAACAGGGGAAAGTTGAATGTTCAGCAATCATTGATGGAAAGAATTAAAAATGTAAAAGAATCCGGCTATGCTGATGAAATAATAGTTGAAGAGTATGAGGGGCAGAAGATAGATGATATACAGAAATATGATATAGATATATTTGCTATAGGTTCAGACTGGAAAGGTGATTTTGATTATCTTAAAGAATATTGCGATGTTGTTTATATTGATAGGACAAAAGGAATTTCAAGTTCAGAAATAAGAGAAAAACAGCAGTCTGTAATTATGGGAATTATAGGAAAAGGCACAATGATAGATAAATTTGTGTCTGAGTCTAAATTTGTAAGCGGAGTTACCATAGGTGATATATGTGAACCTGTATTATATGAGGATAGTGCAGATATAAAGTTTGCAAAAGAAAAAGATATAGAAGATATGCTTAAAAAATCTGATGTGGTTTATATATTGACAGGACCGGCAGCAAGAGGGGATTATGTAAAAAAAGCATTAGATAATGCTTGCCATGTTATGTGCGAATCTCCAATATCGTTGAAAAAAGAACAGACAAAAAAATTGTATGATTATGCAAAGAAAAAAGGGATTGTATTGTTTGAAGCACTTAAAACAGCTTATATGAAAGCTTTTAACAGATTGGTTGTTCTTGTGAAAGGTGGGATTATAGGTGATATAAAAGCAATCGATGCTACTTGTACATCAATGCAGCCATCAAATAAATGGTTTTATAATAAGGAAAATGCGGGGGGGAGTTTTACGGACTGGGGACCGTTTGTATTATTACCTGTTTTAAAAATTTTTGGTTTAGATTATAAAAAATGCAGTTTTGTAACAGATATTGATGAAAAAAAGGGAATAGATATTTTTACACAAATAAGTTTATTGTATAAAAACGGTATTGCAAACTTAAAGGTAGGATATGGAGTCAAATCAGAAGGTGATTTGGTTATTTCTGGTACGAAAGGATATATATATGTACCGTCACCGTGGTGGAAAACCGAGTATTTTGAAGTCCGTTTTGAAAATTTTAATGATAATAAAAGATACTTTTATAAGATTGATGGTACAGGAGAACGATATGAGATTGCAGAGTTTATGCGAGAGATAAGAACAAAGGATAGAAATGTATTATTATCATCTGAAGTGTCATGTTTTATAGGATATGTTATGGAAAGATTTGAAAGTAAAGATGAAGACACTGCTATTTTGAAAAAAGGAGAGTAACATGAAAACGAAAATTTTACAATATAGCGAGGTTGATTCGGAAGAATGGGACGATTTTGTATATAAAAATAAGGGTGGATATGCATATCATCTTTATGATGTTATAGCATTGGATCGCTGGGAAAATGATAAAAATAAATCTTTTGCGATTTTTGATGAAGATCGGAAAGAGATAGTTATGATAATGCAATTACATTTGGAGTATAAAAAAATCACAGATAATGGGAATAGCGAGTTAAGGGCTAGACTTCATTCAAGGTGGGGGTTCGTATATAAAGACGGATTACATAGAAAAGAATTTAATAAATTGGTAAAAGGATTTAAAGAATATATAGATGAATTATATAAAAAATATAATGTTTATAATGCTATGGAAATCGCTATTCCACCATTGTGTGAATTGATGCAGCCACAAAAAGGAAATTTGATAAATCAGACAATGTTTTTTGGGTACAGACCATCTGTTAGGTATACTGCAGTGGTTGATTTAAAAAAGAATATAGAAACTATGCTGGCAGATTGTGAGCAGACAACAAGACAGGCAATTCGTAAGATTTCAAATGAAAAGAGATATATAGTGAGAATGGCAGATTCTACAAGAGAAGATTTTGATATATATGTAAAGTTACATAAAATGACCTATACAAGGACAAATTGTGAACATGCTATTATAAGAGATGAGTATAATGAAAATATATTTTTTAATTTAATGCCAAAGGATTTGTGTAAAGTATATTTTTTGGTTGATGAGCATGAAAATAAAGTTGTTGCAGCAACAGTAATTTTGTTATTCAAAAATACAGCATATTATTGGTGGGGGGCATCTGAAAATGACAAAGAAGATGGAGTAAATAAATATTTATTATGGAAAGTAATGTTAGAGGTTAAGAAATTATATAGCGATGAATATGAATATTTTTGGTTTGAAACAGGTGGGATATATTTATGGGCAAGAAATGGGAAAACTAAAGGATTATCTGATTTCAAAAAATGTTTTGGAGTAAAAATTCATCCTATATGGACTGGAACATATTGTTGTTAATTGGAGGAAATATATGGAATTTAAAACATGTGCTGAGTTTGCATTTAGTAATTTGGAAAAAAAAATAAAAGAGTTTAATTTATTTAAGAAAAAAATATATATATATCAGTATAGCTCACCTGCTAAATTGTTTATTACATATTTATTGGAAAAACAGATAAACATAATTGCTATTGTTGATATAAGAAATGATAAATTGGATAAAAAATTTTTAGGAATTCCTGTAATTGATATTAAAGAATTTGAAACAAAGATTGATGATGATAGTGTATTGTTATGCGAAAGAGGACAATATGAAAAATGCATTTTAGATATTAAATATTCCAGCAAAAACAGAATTATTAAGAAAATAATAAGTATAGATGTATATAATTATAAGGCTAAAGAGGATTGTCTGGAATGGAAAGATAGCTATCACAATATTGAATTAAAAGAAGTACATGATGAAATGTTAGATATACTAAAATGGTTTCATGAATTTTGTGAAGATAATAATTTATATTATGTTTTATATAGTGGGAGTTTAATTGGTGCAATAAGACATGGGGGTATTATTCCATGGGATGATGATATTGATGTAATTATGCCGGCGGGAGATTATCTTAAATGTTGTAAAATGTTGAGTGGAATAAAAAAATATGAATTTAAAAGTATATTTAGTGAAAATAATCATCCATTTATAAGTACGATATCAAAGTTGACATCTAAACATTATAGATATGAAGAAAGAAATTTTCCTTTACGTGTAGATATGGGAATAGGAATGGATATATGGCCGTTGGGAGGAGTACCAGAAAATGAGGATAAACAGTTAGAATTTTCACAAGAATTAGAAAATATAGGAAATGAATGGAAACAGAAAGTAGTTATTCCGTATGGAACAATGGAATATAAAAAAGAATTGTACGAATATATGGTAAATAAGATAAAAGATGCTATTAAAAGGTATGATATAAAAAATAGTAGATATGTTTCATGTGTATATTGTGGAACATTTGGATTTAATGGTAATAAATCGAGAGTGATGTTAAAAGAAGATTATTTAGAACGAAAACTAGCGAAATTTGAGCAATATAATTTTTGGATTCCTAAGGGATATGACAAAATTTTAAGAACGGATTATGGTGATTATATGGAGATACCTTCTATTGAGAAAAAATTAGATAAAAAGATTAAAGTTTATTATAGATAAAAGGGGGAATTTTAATTGTTAAGCAAAATAGAATTTGACATAATAAATATGTTATATGAAAATGATAAATTGACTGAAAAAGAATTGGCAATTAAATTATACAAGGATGTAGAGAAAATTAAAGTTGCAAAAAAAAAATTATCAGATAAAGGCTACTTAATTGATAGTAGAGTTTCTATAACAGGGGAAAAAATATTAAAAGAACATGAGATAGAAAATGCAATAATATTGGCAGCAGGTATGTCAACAAGATTTGTGCCTTTAAGTTTTGAAAAACCCAAAGGGTTGTTAAAAGTTAAGGGACAGGTTTTGATTGAAAGACAGATACTTCAACTTAGAGAAAAAGGAATAGATGAAATTATAATAGTAGTTGGATATATGAAAGAACAATTTAAATATTTAATCGATAAATTTGGTGTTATATTAATAGAAACAAAGGAATATGAGAAAAAAAATAATCATTCAAGTATTTATGCAGCTAGAAAGTATTTGAAAAATTCAATAATTACATCTTCAGATTTATATTTTAAAGAAAATATTTTTCAAAAATATGCTTATGATGCATATTATACTGCTGTTTATAAAAGAGGAAAAACCGCGGAGAGAGGTATTATATTAGATGAGGATGATAGAATATTAAATACCATGTATGGTGATAGATGTTATGATATTTGGGTAACATTAGGTTACGCTTTTTTTAATCAGAGATTTTCGAATAATTTGATTAAAATTTTGGATGCAATATATGATTTACCAGAAACATATAATAAATTTTGGGCTGATATACAAGATGAAAATTTGAAAGAGTTGTATATGTATGCGAAATTATGTGATGAAAATGTGATATATGAATTTGATTCATTAGAGGAATTGAGAAAATTCGACAAGAAATATTTAGTGAATTCTGAATCTAATATAATGCGCCAAGTATGCTATATGTTGGGGGCAAGAGAGGATGAAATTATAGATATTGAGTCATTAAGAAAAATAAAGAAAACTTTATTTAGATTTAAATTTAGAGATTGTTTCTATATCTGTGATGTGGCTGAAAATGACAATTATAAAATTTCTTATGAAGGTTATGTATATTATTTATGTAGAGATATTAAAAAGAAGTTCGTAAGATTATACAAAATAGACAAAAGTATTAAAGTAATGGGGAAAAATGACTATAATATAAAAAAAGATTTGAAACAAGTATATGAGTATTCAAAGGAATTCATAGATTATCATAAAAGAGCCTTACCTTTATGTGCAGCAGAAAATGTGATATCGAAATTTGTAAATTTGCCTTTGACATATGGATTTCAAGAACGATATATCATGAATAATACATATTCTTTTAATATGGAAGATAATTTTATCGGTTGTGAAAAATTGTTTCCATTTTATCAAAAGATATCAGAAATATGCAGCATAATGTTTGGGGCAAGATATACAGATGCCAGACCGTTTAGTGGAATGAACTGTATTGATATGATTGTAAAAACAGTATGCAAACCAGGTGATAAAATTATGATATTGGGAAAAGAGCATGGCGGGCATGCATCAGTAAAACCAGTTGTAGAAAGATTAGGATTAAAGACTTTTATTGCACCATTTTCTGTTAAGAATTTAGATTTAAAATATGAAGAATTAAATGATATGGTAAAAAGAGAAAAGATTCAGTATATATTATTAGCACCGTCAGATATAATTAAAGCTTTTGATTTGGAAAAAATAGATACCTCATCATGTGTATTAATGTGGGACTGTAGTCAATTACTAGGATTGATTGCTGCAAAATTATGCAAAAATCCTTTAGACAATATGGATAATGTAATTATGTTTGCAGGAACACATAAGACTTTTCCCGGACCAGCATCAGGACTAATAATGACAAATGAAAAATATTTACATGATAGAATGGAAACACAAATTAATCCTAAATATTTAAGACATTCTCAGATGCATCAAAAGATCTCTTTATTATTTGCTTTGATAGAATTTGAAATGTATGGTGTTGATTATATGGCACATATGGTACATTGTTCTAATTATTTAGGTGAAAAGCTGCAAGAGGCTGGTTATGATATTGCAAGAGTAAATGGGCAAATATCATATACACATCAAATTTTTATAAGATGTGATGAAAATTTGATGAATACTATATATGATAATGCATATAGATGTGAAGTTACATTAAATAAAAAAGTGAAAGAATTATTTAACGGCTATGGAATCCGTATAGGAACGCAGGAAATAGCCAGGTATAATTGGGATGATAATGCATTAGATATTGTTGCAAAAATAGTTAAACTATTATCTCAAAAAAATATAGATATAGATAGAGTTTTAAAACTTAAGAATAAATTACCTGAAAAAAAATTATCATATACATTTTTAGATAAGGAAATAAATGATTTTTGGGAATTAGAAAGGTATTAAAATATGAACATAGAAAATGAATTTAATAAAATAGTTAGTGGTTTAAAAGAGTTTCGAAATCATGATTTTTTAGAAAATGAGATTAAAAAAAGTTTTTTAGAAATGATTTATAAATTAGAAGGAAAAAGAGTGATTATACGAGGTGCTGGCATACATACTGAACATTTTCTGGATAATATAAAAAGAGAAGGGTATTTAAGCAAAATTAATATTTTGGCAATTGTTGATGATATATTGTGTGGAGAAGAAATTGAAGGCATTAAAATAATTAATAAAAATATGCAAGAAAAAATAAAGTATGATTCAGTGGTAATATCATCATTTTCATATAGAAAAGAAATGAAAAAAGATTACGATGGGAATAAAATAAATTTAGTTGATTTATATGATGAATTAGAAAAGAAAAATATAATATTAACGGCGCCTTATTACTTTTATAGGAAAGGGTTCTATGAGACTTCTCTTTATTTGAAAAGCAAATATGAAGCTAATAAGTCAGAAGAAAATTTAGTATTGTTGATAAATAGTCTATTAGTATTAAAAGATTTTGTTTCTGCTTTTAAGTATATTGATATATATATAAATAATAAATATAGTAATTATATGGTATATTCAGACGTTAAAAATAACTTAAAACAATTAATTAATAGTATAAAGCATTATATTAATAATCAAAATTTAAATCATATAATAATGTATTGGATAGATGCAGTTCCATTTGAAAAATTAAAATATATACCATATCTACATAATAAAAAAGATGAGTCTCTTTTTTTTGAAAGAGTTTATTCAAGTTGTCCTAATACTCATCCGACAATGCATACTATATTTCAAGAAACACAAAGAATTGATGATTATTTGTTTTCCAAGAAAAAAATATCAGAAGAAAACAGTAAGCTTTTAAGAGAAATTAGAGATGCAGGATATGAGTTTAAATATATAGGTCATGTTGCGGATAATCATATTGAAAAAGAATATATATATTTAGAAGATGAATCAGTTTTTGATGATGATAAATTTTCTTTTTCGATGTGTGATACATATTGGAAAATGTTACAAAAAATTATAGACACAAAAGTTCCACTCTTTGTAATCGTACATACAATATGTGAGACACATAGACCATTTATATCATTTGGAGTAGGAGAAAATTATTCATACAAATTTAAGGAGGCAATTAATTCTAATCAGATTGAATGTAATTATAAATATATTAATGAGGAACTTAAATTTTATAATGAAATAATACCAAATAATATTGTAAAAATATATATGTCAGATCATGGTATTAATTTTATGCGCAATGAATGGAATTTTTTGGAAAGAAAGATAAGAACTTTTTGCATCATTGATGGTGGAAATATAAAACCTGCGAAAATAGAAGAAATATTGTCTTATAAAAATATGATATATGTAATAAAATTTATATTAACAAATGAAAAAGGATATATTCAAAAGGCTGTTGATAAGTATGCATTATTACAGGATGTTGATTTATATAATAAATCAAGAGTAAATAAAACTATTAAAGAGAATAATCATATTTATGGTATGGCATATAGATGTGTGGTGACTAAATTTGATAAATTTATTAAGATAGCTAATGGAAAAGAAATTTATTATAAATTGGAAAATGAAAATATAAATTTAATTGATTGTGCTGAGTATAAAGATAGAATTGAGCAATTAAGAAGACTAGCTGGTAATTATTTTTTGAATATTAAAGAAATACCGGAATTCGCTAATGCATTAAAATTATACAAAAAAGAAAAAGGCAATGTATATTGGATTACAGGGCTTTCTGGTGCTGGAAAGACAACAATTGGAAAGTTGTTGTACAATAGAATTAAAGACAAAAAAGACAATGTTATTTTTTTGGATGGAGATGTACTCCGTGAAGTATACCAGACAAAAGATTATAGTAATGAAGGGCGGTTAAATCTTGCCTTACAGCATGGACGTTTATGCAAGATGCTTTCAGAACAAGGGATAGATGTTGTAATTTGTGTTATTGCAATGTATGATGAGTGTAGACAGTGGAATCATGATAATATTGAAAATTATCATGAGATTTATTTAAGAGTCTCAATTGATGAATTGATTCGAAGGGATCAGAAACAATTATATTCGAGAGTGTTAAAAAAAGAAATTAGTAATGTTATGGGAATGGACATACCGTTTGAAGAGCCTAAGAATCCAGAGGTTATAATAGATAATAATGGAAATGAGTCTCCAGAACAAATTATTAATAAAATTTCAGAAAAGTTTGATATATAAGATAAAGAGAGTATAGATTATTTGAGGAAAATAGTATGGAAAAAAATGCGATTATTTTGGCAGCTGGAAAATCAAGCAGATTTGCACCATTTACTTATGAAAAGCCAAAAGGCTTGTTTGTCGTAAGGGGAGAAAGATTGATTGAGCGTCAGATAAAACAATTGAAAGAAGCTGGTGTAAATGAAATTTATATTGTTGTAGGTTTTATGAAAGAAAGATATTTTTATCTTGAAGATAAGTATGATGTTTGCCTTATTTCTAACAACAAATTTGAAAATAAGGGAAACTTATATTCACTTTTTGTAGCCCGGAAGCATATGAAGAATACATATATATGTTGTGCGGATCATTATTTTGTAGAAAATCCATTTTTAGCAGAAAAGGATTATTCATATAGGGCATGTGTATGGAAAAAAGGATGTTTTAATGAATTTGCAATTAAAAAGAGCGATTGTGAGGTTATAACTGAAGTATCAATAGGTGGAAAAAACAGCTTTGCAATGGTAGGACATGCTTATTTTACTGAAAAATTTTCTAAAATGTTTTGTGAATTTCTTGAGAATGAAATAAATGAATTTAGGGTTGCGGATTTGTTTTGGGAAGAGTTTTATGCCAAGCACATTAGTGAACTAACACTGTATGCATGTGAATTCAGTGATGAAGATATATTGGAATTTGAGTCATTAGATGATTTGAGAAGGTTTGATTCAGAATTTTTAAATAATATTGATTCTTCTATTGTTAATAATATTTGCAAATACTTAGGTGGCAAGGCAAATGAAATTGATAATATTGAAGTTATTCAGAAAGGGTTGACTAATGTTTCATTCAAGTTTGAGATGAATGATAAAACATATGTATATAGACATCCCGGAAATACTTCGGGAAATTTAGTGGATCGTGAAGCGGAGTGCTATGCTCAAAATAAAGCTAAGGAGATTGGAATAGATAAATCAATTATTTATATAGATAAATCGGGATGGAAAATATCAAAGTTTATAGATAAAACAATAGATTTTGATTTTAAAAGGGACAAAGCAATTTTACAGAATGCTATTGATTATATTAGAAAACTACATTCGGTGGAATGTGATGCTAACATAAAAATGTTTGACACATTTGTTGAGGCGGAGAAACTTATGGGGATAGCTTCTAAGTCTAAAGGTGACTTGTTTGATGAGTTCTCCGATTTATATGAAAAGGTTAAAATAATTAATGGGTATTTGAAAACAGATAATATAGGAAATATGGTTTTATCTCACAATGATACATATGAACCCAATTATTTATTTACAGAAGACAATAAATTATATTTGATTGACTGGGAATATGCTGGAATAAATGATGAAGCAGCAGATATTGCATGTATTTGTTGTAGAGATGATTATACGGAAGAAGAAATAAAAAGTGTGGTAGCAATGTATTTACAGAGGAAACCTGATTTTAAAGAATATTGTCATTATTTAGCTTATGTGGTATTGACAGGCTGGTACTGGTTTTGTTGGGGACTGTATAAAGGTTCTGTAAATGATGATGATGGATTTTTCTTTCTGCCAGCATACAGAAGTTGTAAAAAGTATTCGCCAATAGTGCTTAAGTATATTAAAGAATTGAACGAGGAAAAGAGGAAAAAATAAGATGAATATTGCTATTATATTAGCGGGTGGAATAGGTTCAAGGGTAGGAGCAGAGACACCTAAACAATTTATAGAGGTATTAGGAAAACCAATAATTGCATACACAATAGAAAAATTTCAAAATCATCGAGAAATTGATGCAATAGAGGTAGTATGTTTAGATGCATACAAAGAAAAATGTATAGAATTATGCAGTAAATATACAAAAGTAAAATGGATAGTTAGTGGGGGAAAAGATTTTCAACACTCAGTTTTAAATGGAATCAATGAATTAAACGGGAAATTAGAGGAAGATGATAATGTATTGATTCATTATGCTGCATCACCATTTGTGGAAAATGAAATAATAAGTGATGCAATAAAAGTGTGTGATGAAAAAGGAAATGCAACATCGGCAACACCGTTTTTTTTATTAGCGGGTTCAAACGATGATGGTATAAAGTCAACAAAATGGATTGATAGGGATAAAGTTATGGGACTGAATGTTCCACATGTATATAAATTTGCCTATATAACAGGGTTATATAGGAGAGCAGTAGAGCAGAAATTACTTGATAAAGTTGAGCCGCATACGACTTCATTGATGTATGCGCTAGGAGAGACAATTTATTTTTCAAAAGGAAATCAGACGAATATAAAGATAACAACAAAGGAAGATGTTAAATTATTTGAGGGGTATGTGTTAAGAGAGAGGATGGAGAGATAGAGTAACATGGAAGAATTTTTTACAGTTTTTACAGGTATTTTAAGTGCACTTATTTGTGTAATAAAATTTTATTTTGACTTAAAGAAGAATAGTACCAAGATTAGCTTGAAAGAAAAATATTATAGAAAGATATTAATACCATTTTATGTTAAATATAAAAAAAAGAAAAATAGTGGTGATTTTTGTAAAGAATTTATTAACAAAAAAAGGAAAAAATACATAGAATGTATTCCAACATATGTGATAAAAATATTAGAAAAAGAGCCAGAGAAGTTATATATGATATTAGTATTTGATTATATACATATGAGAGAAAATGATGCAAAATTTAGAAATAAAATAGATAATAATATTTGGAAGTTATTTAATATATTGCTATATTATTCAGCAATGATTGTTGGCTCTTGTGGATTGGTAGAGTTATTATTATATATATTAGAATGGCTATTTGGGTTACAGATGAATAATACAGAGTTTATTCAATATATAATTAGTATTTTGTTGAGTTTATTGATAGGTTTTATATATCCGATTATTTTGAAGTTTATTATGGATAGTAAGGACTTATACAATTTGAATAACAAATATATAGATAAGCAAATAGATACTAGAATGAAGTGGTATGAAAAAAATATGAACAAACAAAGATTTTTTATTTAGATGTTGTGGTCAAGCTTTTTTTGTAACACTATGACCTAATATTTTGCCACAGAGGTTATACAAGCTCGTAGCGAGCCTCGTAAGGCGTTTTGTAATTATTATAAGAATGCGTATGTACATGGTTATATTTTTATCCGTTATGCTTGCGATAACACTTCGAACATGAAGATTAATAATAGTGCAATTATAACGCTTACTGTCATTTGTTAAAAATAGATAAGTAAAAGCCGTATACCATTCTTGATTTATTGCATTTGCAAGAAAACTCTAGTCAGCTTGTTATCATAAACTTTGTGAGCAATAACATATTCATATGCAGGTTTCTTTTTTCTGAATATTGAAAACAGTTGCATTTCGGCATTCATATATTTGTGAACTGTTTTGTCTAGCTCTATATGATTGCTTTTGATATATCATATTCAGTTGCAAGCCTTTTGAGGGAACATCCCTCAACAAGATGAAGTCGGACAATCTTTATCTTGAATTATGGTTCATAATGTTTGTTCATGTGTAACATATCTTGTTTATTACTAATATTATATCTTATTAGGTCGGTGTGTTGCAACTAATGTTTGGCATAACAGAGTTTTTTACACTTATGTTATTTTGGAATTTATGCTTGAGCATTTTATACTTATGAGCAGGCGACAAAGTAAAATTAATGAAAATGAAGATGTTGTTGTGAAAAGGCAGAGATTTACATAAATTTGTAATGAAATTTTAATGCTTGAACAACTATGAAGGAAAGTACATATGAACATATTAATATATCGTTATAACAGTATATGTGAGGATGCAGTTATCCGTGGATTGAAAGAACTTGGACATACTGTATATGAAGTTGTACTGGAAGTAGAAAATAAGTCGCCATCAGGTCAGGAAATTTTAGATGCTGTTGTTATGGGAATGGAGAAGTCAAATGCGGATATTATATTCAGTATAAATTATTATCCGGCACTTTCTGAAATTGCCAGAGTATATAAATTATTGTATTACAGTTGGATAGTAGATGCTCCGGTTCTTGAATTATATTCAAAGACCATTAAAAACAGGTGCAACAGGTTATTTATATTTGACTCGGAGTTATACAGAGAAATATCAGTTTACAATCCATACAATATCTTTTATCTTCCTTTAGCTGCTGATTGTGACTTCTATCAGAATGCAATAAGAAATGCTTCATTATCTGATGTAGAAAAGTACACACACAATATCAGTTTTGTAGGCTCGTTATATACTGAGAAATGTCCGTATGACAAGGTCAAAAACTTATCACCGAAAATATCAGGTTACCTTCATGGGATTATGAAAGCACAGGAGAAGATTTATGGATATTACTTTGTAGAAGAACTTTTGAGTGATGAACTGGTAGATGAATTTGTAAAAAATTATGATGGATATTATCTGGCGGGAGAAGAGGATTTACTTACAAAGAAAAGAACACTCGCACAGTTTTACATTGGCAATAAGATTACAGCTATGGAGCGTGTGGATACATTTAAATATTTATCTGAAAAATTTGAAGTTGACATTTATACAGCGAGTGATACAAAGGAAATACCTAAGCTTAAAAATCACGGAACTATAATGACACACACTCAGATGCCGATAGTCTTTAATAAGAGTACGATAAACTTAAACCCGACATCAAAACCTATACGAAGTGGAATACCGTTAAGAATATTTGACTTGCTTGCATGTGAGGGATTTGTGCTATGCAATTATCAGTCTGATTTATTGAATGAGTTTTTGCAAGGGGAAGAACTGGATATCTATTCCAGCATTGAAGAATTGGAAGAAAAGATAAGATATTATTTATCTCATACGGATGTATGTAGGGAAATTGCTCATAATGGGTATGAGAAGGTTAGTAAGCGTCATACATATCCGCTGAGACTTGAGCAGATGTTTAGACTTGGGGAACATAGGAGGAGATAAAGGAGTGAGAGGGTGTGAAAGATTAATAGTAAGCGCAAAAAACTCAGGCGTACATTATAAAATAACTTAGCATAAATATTATT
>ENA-OWPM01000702-OWPM01000702.1-human-gut-metagenome-genome-assembly--contig:-NODE-702-length-35496-cov-14.459129_pt1 | contig 35496 bp, 29 predicted proteins | sample MGYA00248267_ERZ651852 | MGnify/ENA primary metagenome ERZ651852 (study PRJEB26924, sample SAMEA4378228) | human gut metagenome | biome: human gut; feature: human-associated habitat; material: faeces...
AAAAACTGCACCTCCAAAAGTTGTTTTGTGTCCAACTTTTGGGGTGCAGTTCATTTTAAGTAGTTCTTTTTTTATAAAATCTTAATATTTATTTAACATTCATAATATATAATATAAATTTTAAGCATATTTAGTTATTAATATAATTTATAAAAAATGGTTGCATTTTTTTGAAGATGGTGATATTATATAAAACCATCAAACGGGTTTTATATATACTCGTAAAATTTTAATTTCATAAACATGAAATATAAGGAGAGAGATTTTGACACATTTAGAAGCTTTAGCAAAAGCAGAACAATATCAAAGTAAAATGGCAAAAATTGCCAAAAAAAGTTATTGGAAGCCACAATATCATATTAGTGCTCCTGCAAATTGGATTAATGACCCTAATGGATTTTGTTATTTTAATGGTGAATATCATGTATTTTATCAATATCATCCATATTCTAGCCAATGGGGTCCTATGCATTGGGGACATGTAGCAAGTAAGGATTTAGTTAATTGGAAAACAAAGCCGATAGCACTTGCACCAACTGATGAATATGATAGAGATGGTTGCTTTTCTGGTAGTGCAATAGAAAAAGATAATACTTTATATCTTTTTTATACAGGACATGTAGTTTTGGATAAAGAAAATGATAAAGATGATGCACAATTGCAAACTCAATGTGTAGCAATCAGTGAAGATGGTATAAATTTTAAAAAATTGGAGAACAATCCAATTATCAATATAGATAGTTTTCCTGAAGATTTAAATATTCTTAAGGAGCATTTTAGAGACCCTAAAGTTTGGAAATATAATGATATGTATTACAAAGTAGTAGGGGCTCAAACAACAGAAAAAACAGGACAAGCATTAATTTATAAATCCAAGGATTTATTGAATTGGGAATTTGTTAATGTAATGGCTATGTCTACAGAAGAAGAAAATTTAGGTTTTATGTGGGAATGCCCTAATTTTGCAGAGATAGATAATCATGAAGTATTGATTTTATCTCCTCAAGGTGTAGAGCCAGAAGGTAATAAATTTTTAAATTTACATCAATCAGGTTATTTCTTGGGAAAAATGGACTATAATACAGGAATTTTTGAACGTGAAAATGACTTTGAGATGTTAGATTATGGTTTTGATTTTTATGCTCCGCAAATAATGCAGGATAAAAAAAATAATCGTTGTTTAATGATTGGTTGGCTTGCTATGTGGGAAAGCGAGATGCCAGAACAAGAAGAAGGTTGGGCTGGTATGATGAGTATTCCTCGTGTTTTAGAAGTGAAAAACAACAAAGTATATAGTTTACCAATACCAGAGTTGAAAAAATTAAGAAAAAATAATGTGAATTATGATGTAAACTTAGTTCAAAATTGTATTTTAGAAGGAATAAATGGCGATTGTTATGAATTAAATACTGTTTTTGATTTGACAAAAGCAAACGGTTTTAACTTAAAATTGCGTGTTTCTGAAAATGAAGAAACGGTTATTAGCTATGATAAAAATAGTAAAATATTTAAATTAAATCGCGATAAATCTGGTAAAGGTGTAACTGGTGAACGTGAAGTAAAAGTTAATTTACAAGATGAAAAGATTTCTTTGCAGATATTCAGTGATTATTCTTCTTTAGAAATTTTCATCAATGGTGGAGAATATGTAATCAGTTCTCGTATTTATCCTACGCAAGAAGCAACAGGAATTGTCTTTGAGCCTATGGGTGAAATAAAAGCTAAGATTGATTTTTACGAAATTTAATAATAAAAAATAATTATTTTGATAGAAGGATAGATAAAACTTATCTATCCTTTATTTTTATGTAAAATTTTAAAAGTAATATTTTGCTTATTGTTATGAAGTTATTTATAATTAAAGAAAAGTCACAAAATTTATTTTGAGAAAGGGTGATAATTTATGGACTATTTGAAAAAAGTATTATTAGATGTATTCGATTTGAATGCAGATAGGGCATCAATGGAAGAAATTTCCGAGAGAATTGAAAGTGGAGCTTTATTAAAGGGCACGAATATGGCTATTTTAATTTTAGCTATGTTTATTGCTTCTATCGGTTTGAATATGAATAGTACAGCTGTAATTATTGGGGCAATGTTAATATCTCCACTTATGGGCGTTATTATGGCTATAGGTTATGGTATAGCTACATATGATACGGCTTATGTGCGTAAGTCATTTTTAAAATTATTATTTCAAGTAGGATTTTGTATTTTAACATCAACTATTTATTTTTATATATCACCAATTTCTACGGCTTCTTCAGAGTTATTGGCACGTACAGAACCTACGATATGGGACGTTTTGATAGCATTATTTGGTGGACTTGCAGGGATAATAGGTATAACTCGTAAAGAAAAAAGTAATGTAATTCCAGGTGTAGCCATTGCCACAGCTTTGATGCCACCACTTTGTACTGCGGGATATGGTATCGCTACACATTCTTTGAAATTCTTTAGTGGCGCTTTATATTTATTTTGTATAAATGGTGTATTTATTTGTTTGTCAACTTTTATAGTTTTAAAATTTATTAAAGTTCCTGCAAAACAATATGTGTCTATTCAAGTGTTGCGCAGACAGAAATTTTATTTAGCAATTATCGGTATTATAACAATCATTCCTAGTGTATATACAGCTTATCAAAGTGTAAGAGATAATGTAGAAAAAGCACAAGCTACTAGCTATATAAATGAATATTTTAATTATGATGATAGACAAGTAGTTGCTTATCATATAAGAGAAGATAGTAAGACTTTTGAAGTAGTTTTAATCGGCAAAACTTTAGAAGAGACACAGATTGATAAACTGAAAAAAGATTTATTAAATTATAGTCAGCTTAAAGATTTAAATTTGAAAATTATTCAAAATGTTTATGATGAAGGTTATTCAAAGCAAGATATTGAAAAATTGATAAATAGTAGTATTCAACAGCGTGATGGCGTTTTGAATGTGGCTAATAAAGATAGTGATTTGATGAAATATCAAAATTTAAGTGTACAATATTATCCAGCATATCAAAGAATAACGGATAATCAAGCAATCTTAAAAGCTTTTAATACAAAAGGAAAGATTTTATTTCCACAGATTGATAAGATTGAAGGTGGAACAATTAATAATATCAATGAAAAAGGTGAAGTAAATGCCTTAAAATTTATGGTTATTGTATATGTAAAAGAACAATTATCTAGTCAAGATGTAGTAAAATTGAAATCATGGATGGAAAGCGAAGCTAATATGCCTGTGATTTTAAATGTTCAAATTAGTTCTGATAATGAAGACAATATCATTTCAGGGAATGGTATATCTTGGTGATAAATAAAAAATAAATTATGTAAGTTTATGATATAATTGAATAAATTCTTAATAAGAAAAGAGTGTGATTTTTGTGAGTATAAAATTATTTGCTACAGACTTAGATGGTACATTATTAAATAAAAATGGTGAAATATCTCCAGCTAATAAACAAGCTATAAAGGAAATGGCAAAAGAAGGTATTATACCAACAATTGCAACAGGTAGAATGTATGAAGCATCTCGTAGATTTGCTGAACAATTAGAATTAGATGTGCCTATTATTACTTATAATGGTGCTTTAATAAAATCTGTATCTGGAAAAGTTTATTTTGAAGGTTTTTTACCTCCAAAAATTGTCAGTGAAATTTATGATTATTGTAAAGAAATGAAGTATTATTTTCAAACTTATCAAGATGATAAATTATATTATGAAGCTTATACAGATAAGACAAAAGGATATGAAGAAGGCATTAATATAAAAGGTTGTGCCATTGGTGAAAAAGTATATGAATTAGTAGATAGAATTCCTAAAATTTTAGTCATCACTACTAGTAATGAAGAAAGTGATGAAGTAGCAAGGCTTTTTAATGAAAAATTTTCTGGTCAAGCTCATGCTGCAAAATCTCAATTTAATTATGTAGAAATAATGGCACCTAATATAAGTAAAGCAAGTGGTCTTCATCATTTGGCAGAAAAACTAGGTTTTGGCATAGATGAAGTGATGGCTATAGGTGATGCAAATAATGATGTTCCTATGTTGAAAGTGGCTGGATTTAGCGCTGTTATGGGAAGTGCTAAAGATGATGTCAAGGCTTGTGGTGATGTAGTTGTGGGCGATTGTGAACATGATGGCGTTGCCGAAGCAATTTATAAATATGTATTGAAAAAAGATATTTGAGCGATTATTATATAAGAATGGATAATGTTCCTAGTTTATAGATTAGAGGTGTTAGATATGAAAGATTTTCGTTTGATAATTGTTACTGGTATGTCTGGAGCTGGGAAAACATTAGCATGTCGTAATCTTGAAGATTTGGGTTATTTTTGTGTTGATAATTTACCTCCTGTATTGATACCAAAATTTGTAGATTTATGTAGTAATTCTACAGAAAATATGCAGAAATTTGTCTTGGTAGTAGATACACGTAGTAAAGACTTTTTTGATACATTTAATCAAGTTTTAGATGAGATTGATGCACAAAAAGTAAATTATCATTTATTATTTATGGATGCTTCTGATGAAGTAATTATTCGTCGTTATAAAGAAACTCGTAGACGTCATCCAATGGACCCTAATGTTTTAGTTAGTGATGCTATTGAACTTGAACGTAAAGCTTTAGATAAAATCAAAAAACGTGCTAATTTCATTATTGATACTAGCTGTTTAAAACGTGCTGAATTGAAAGAACGCCTTACAAAGATGTTTAAAACTGATGATACAGGAAAAATGAATATCAGTATTTTATCTTTTGGGTTTAAATTCGGTTTGCCTTTAGATGCTGATTTAGTTTTTGATGTGAGATTTTTGCCTAATCCATTTTATGATGAAAAACTTCGCTATAAGAGTGGAACTGTGCCAGAAGTGGCAGCTTATATAGAAAAACATGAAGTTACTAAAGAATTTAAGAAGAAATTAGATGATTTAGTAGAGTTTTTAATACCACAATATATCAATGAAGAAAAAAGTCAGTTGGTAATTGCTGTGGGCTGTACAGGTGGTATGCATCGTTCTGTATATATAGCTAATCATTTATATAATTTATTAAATGAAAAAGGTTATGTGGCAAATTTAGAACATCGTGATTTGATGAAAAATGAAGTAAGAGAACATAGAGCAAATTGAACATAGTAAATATAAGAAAGTAGGGGATTAAATGCATTTATTAAAATGGCTTTATCCTGGAATGCGATTTAAGCGTTGGTTATGTTTATTTGCTGTTGGTGCACTGCTTACAGGTTTAGGCTTAGCCATAGTATTTAATTATAAATATATAGATAGCATTGAAGAATTTTTATTTTATGCTGTGTATACATGGACAGGTTCATATGATTATATGATAACTGCAATCGTAGGCATAGCTATAATCGTCTTTGGCTTGATAATAATGCTATTAGCTACAAGAATGGTCATTCGTTCATTGATAACAGTGCTTGTTCCTGATAAGTCTGGAAGATTAGTAGATATGATTTATGAACATCGCAAACTGGATAAAGGTCCAAATGTTACTGTGGTCGGTGGCGGTACAGGTCTTTCTGTGCTTCTTCGTGGTATGAAAGAGGAAACTAGAAATGCTACTGCTATTGTTACTGTAGCAGATGATGGCGGTTCTTCTGGTAGACTTCGTGAGGAGTTTAATATTGTGCCTCCAGGCGATTTGCGAAATTGTTTAGTAGCTTTAGCAGATACAGAACCAATGATGGAAAAGTTATTTCAATATCGTTTTAGTGGAAATAGTGATTTAGCTGGTCATAGCTTTGGTAATTTATTTATTACTGCAATGACAGAAGTTACTGGCGATATTGAACAAGCTTTAAAAGAGTCAAGCCGTGTATTAGCTGTAAAAGGGAGAGTTTTCCCAGCGACAACAGCTAAAATTCGTTTAAGTGCGACTATGGAAGATGGAACTGTTGTAGAAGGTGAGTCTCAAATTCCGCTAGTGCATAAACGCATAAAACGTGTGCATATTTTTCCACATCATGTAGAACCAGTGCCTTCTTCCATAAAAGCTATCAGAGAAGCTGAAGTCATTGTATTTGGTCCAGGAAGTTTATATACAAGTATAATCCCTAATTTATTAGTGGATAATATTGCTGATGAAATTAAAAAAAGTAAAGCCATAAAGATTTATATTTGTAATGTAATGACTCAACCAGGAGAGACAGATGATTATACAGCTTCTATGCATGTAAAAGCTTTGATTGAACATGGCGGTGCAGGTATAGTTGATTATGTTTTAGTTAATAATAAAGAGATTTCCGCAGAAATGCAGGAATATTATGCGCAAAAAGGTCAATATCCTGTGCTTGTTGACGAAAAAGCTGTAGAAGATTTAGGTGTTGGTTTATTTAAAGCAGATATAATTGATGATTCAGAAATGATACATCATGATTCAATGAAATTAGCACAAAATGTAATGAAAATATATCATACATTAAAAGAAAATTGAGTTTAAAATAGAATAATATATTTTGAAAGTTGGTTTTAGATGCCATCATTTGCAAGTCAAGTTAAAAATGAATTGGTACATGTGTTAGGCTCTCAAGTATGTTGCAAAACAGCGGAATTAGCTGCACTGCTACGTATGGGAGCCACTATTTCTTTTAATAGCAAACATGATTTTGGTATAAATTTTGTTACTGAAAATGCGGCAGTAGCCAGAAAAATTTTGACTTTGTTAAAAGCAAGTGTACCACAAGGTATTCATACAGAAGTTACAGTTAGACGTTCTCGTCGTCTACGAAAACACAATAATTATGCTGTTAGAGCTACACCATCGCCAGAAGCTAGTAGCATTTTGAAGAAATTAGGGTTTTTGACTGCAAAAAATTTATTAGATGCAGGTACTGACCGCAATATTTTACAAAATGATTGTTGTAAGATAGCTTATCTAAGAGGGGCTTTTTTAGGTGGTGGTTCTGTCAATAAACCAGAAGGTGAATATCATTTAGAATTTGTAACAGATAATTATACTTTTGCAAAGTTGATACGTGATTTGTGTCATGAATTATATTTACCTGTAGGGCTTACAGATAGAAAAAATGTATATATTGTATATTTAAAAGAAAGTGAAGCTATTTTAGAATTATTAGCTTTAATTGGTGTAGAGGAAAGTTTATTGCAAGCTTTTGAATCTGCACGTAATTTAAAAGAAATTAGAAATCAGGTTAATCGTTTAGTTAATTGTGAAACTGCTAATTTGCAAAGAACGATTAATGCTGCTATGAAGCAAATTGAGAATATAAATTTATTGATAAAATATGATGAATATGATGAGTTACCGAAAGTATTAAAACAAACGGCTAATTTACGTTTAAATAATCCAGAGGCTTCGCTTACCGAGTTGGCGGAATTGTTAAATTGTAGTCGTTCTGCGATTAATCATCGCATGCGTAAGATTGATGCTTTAGCAATGCAAATCAGGAAGGACAATAGTATAAAAGAATGAATTTAAAAAAAATAGCGTTGAGTATAATACTTTTATTTGTAATATTTATGGGTGGAGTTATTGCTTCAGTATATATTTATCCACCAAAGGGAGTTATGATTTTTGAATATCATCGTGTCAATGATGACACTGTAGATACAGATGATTATTCTTTATCTAGGGAACAATTTCAAGAACAATTGGATTATTTTAAGGAAAATAATTACCATACAATTTCAATGATGGATTTTATTCGTGCTGAAAAATATGGTGAAAAATTACCAGAAAATCCTATTATTATAACTTTTGATGATGGCTATGAGGATAATTATACTAATATGATGCCTATGATTAATGCAATGGGCATGAAAGCCACTATGTTTATGGCAACTAATTATATTGGTAAAGAAAATTATGTTAGTTGGCAACAGTTGAAAGAAATGCAGGATAATAATATTGAAATTGGCAGTCATACGGCAAATCATTTACCATTGACTGAAGTAGAAAATTTGGATAATGAAATTAAATTATCTAAATTATTGATGGAATGGAATGGATTAAAAACAATATATTTCTTCTCTTATCCTAATGGAGTTTATACAAAGGAAAGTATTCAGTGTTTAAAGGATAATAATTATTTAGCAGCAGTAACAGGTGATGCTGGATATAATACTTTTAAGACTGATAAATATTTATTACAACGAACAAATGTGTCAAATTATCGTTTTGGCTATATAGGTTTTCAATGGCGTATATTAAAGACAAAATTTTTATATAGATTAGGAATTAATCAGCATTAATAAAGGATAGGGGTATTTTTTGTTTATGAAAAAAAATAAGATTTTTTCATTTATATTATCATTGGCAACGATGTGTAATTTTACATTAGCTCAAGCTCAAGATAATAATGAAAAAGATTTAAAAAACACAATAGTTTTAGCAAATAAAGATAAAGATGTAGAAAAATATGAAGCCGATAAATTATTATTTATGGAAACAAAAGATGATGATACTACCCTTTTATTTTCTGATTCTCCTGAAACTGTGGAGCAAGATGGAATTTTATATCAAGATACAGTGAAAGGTGATACACGATTATTGTATTATCACTTGAATGGAATGAAGGAAGATAAAAAAATAGCTGTAGTTATTCAGAATATGTCTGATAAATCTAATGTGGTTAAAGTAACAAAAGAAGCTGTAGCAGGCCCTAGTGAAGATTATCTTTATGTAGGAAAAGTAACTATGCAAAGATATTTTAATAGTCATGAAACTAGAGAAATAGAACTTGCTCCATATAGTAAAACTTTTTTGCGTGTAGAAGATGATGAACGTATTGTACCAAGTGGTGGTTTAGTATATGGTCTTTTTGATTTTTATGCGCAAGAACCATTAAAGGTGAGTGTAGTAATTGCACCTACTGATAAAAATTTATTAAGATATGTAAATTATGCACCTATTTTGGAAAAAGACCAGCATCGTTTAAGAGGAACATATGAAGGAAAAGAACGCTATTTAACAAATAGAAGAGCTTATAATCCAGAAGAAATGGGAAAAGCGTATTTTTATATAGGTGATAATAAAACAGACCTTTATAAATATGGTAAAGATAATACCGACAATTCAGTTACACAAAATTTTGGTAATTATGGCATAGTATATAATTTTGAGCCTAAGCTTGAAGGCAAAGGAAAAACAAGTTTTTATCTTAAGCCTTTAGGTGGAGTTTATGCTGGTGCTATGGCGGTAAAAGTTGGTGAAAATGGTGAATATAAAATGATTTCTACACCAGATGATTTGCCATTCTTTGGTCATGAAAAAGATATTAATTACTATGCTTATTTAGGAACATATAATAATAGTGATAAATTAAGCTTTTTATATACACCACCAGGAGCATCAAATTTACCAGTACAAATTATTTTAATACCAGAAAAATAATAGAAAATGAAAAAACTACTTGAAGATGATGATTTTCAGGTAGTTTTTTTATATATTTTGCTAGACTTGCTTATTTGATTAAAAACATATACAATATTATATATTAAATCGCAAAGGAGAGATAAGTATGAAACATATTAAAACTGTTAACAAACCTTACCTTCAGGCTACTATTAAAACTGGCGGTTGTGGCGAATGCCAAGCTTCTTGTCAGTCTGCTTGCAAAACTTCTTGCACAGTTGGCAATCAGGTTTGCGAAAAACACTAATATTTCTCAAGTAGGGGGCTGTATTGACAGTCCCTTTCTTAGTGATTTTAAAAAGTTTAAAATTTATGGTAATAAATAACTCAATTATAAATTTATATATTGAGTTTAATTATAAATTATATTTATTTTTAGAGGTGTGAATTTTAAATAATGGTTATGAGTAATAAAATACACAAGTTTTATCAAAATGGAATGTACATATTATTAGATGTAAATAGCTCTACTGTACATTTAATTGATAAAACTGTTTATGATGTAATGGATTATTTTGATGGCACAAATGATGAAGAAGTAATTAAAATTTTGGCTGATAAATATGATGAAAAAGACCTTCGTGAAATTTTAGAAGAATTACATGAATTAATGGAACGTGGAGAATTATTTGCTCCTGATATTGATGTACCTCCATATTTTGGCGAAACAGGTCTTGTAAAATCCATGTGCCTTCTTGTAGCAGAAGATTGCAATTTACGTTGTAAATATTGTTTTGCTGGTACAGGTGATATGGGTCATGACCGTCGTTTGATGACAAAAGAAGTTGGTAAAGCTGCTGTTGATTATATCATTGCACATAGCGGTAAACGTAAACATTGCGAAATTGACTTTTTCGGTGGCGAACCACTTGTTAATATGCCTGTTGTAAAATATGTAACAGAATATGTACGTCAAAAAGAAAAAGAAACAGGAAAAGTATTTAAATTAACACTTACTACAAATGGTGTTTTATTAAATGATGAAAATATTAAATGGCTCAATAATAATAATATCAGCATGGTATTAAGCCTTGATGGTAGAAAAGAAGTTCATGATTATATGCGTCCTGATGTTGGTGGACATGGCACATATGATAAAGTTGTTAAAAACTTTAAAAAATTAGTTAATTCCCGTGATGGCAATAATTACTATTTACGTGGTACATTCACTAATCGCAATATGGACTTTTCTAAAGATGTACTCAGCATGGCTGATGAAGGTTTTGATATTTTATCTGTAGAGCCAGTTGTATTAAAAGATTCTCCATATGGCTTTACAAAAGAAGATTTACCAAAAATCTTTGCTGAATATGATAAATTAACAGAAATTTATTTAAAACGTAAAAAAGAAGGTAAAGGTTTCTTCTTTTTCCACTTTAATATCGATTTAGAACATGGCCCTTGCGTAGCTAAGCGCTTGAGTGGTTGTGGAGCTGGTCATGAATATTATGCTGTAGCTGCAGACGGTAATATGTATCCTTGTCATCAGTTTGCAGGCAGAGAAAACTACATGCTTGGAAATGTATTTGAAGGCGTAAAAAATAAAGAGCTTCCAAAAGAATTTAGAAAAACTCATGTATTAAGCAAAGAAAAATGTCGTGATTGTTGGGCTAAATTCTTCTGTAGTGGTGGTTGTCATGCTAATGCTGACTTATTCCATGGCAATATCCATGAACCATATGAACTTGGTTGTGAATTACAGAAAAAACGTTGTGAATGTGCTATTGTAGTAAAAACTGCTGAAAAATTTGGTTTATAATTCATTTATAAAAATGTAATATATTTTAATTAATATACGGTTTACACTTTGAAAAAGAATTTTTCTCTATAGAAGATAAAAAATACATCTTGGAGAAAAATTCTTTTTTCTTTACAAGAAAATATATTTTTATAAAAATTTTGTAAAGATTTTGTTAGATAAATTATTTTTATTAATAGGATAATAAATTTATAACGGAAAAACTGCTGATTTAGATTGACAATTTGATATAATTTATTGTATTATAATCCTAGTGAAAAACTTAGACATATATTTGAACGATAATTTATGATTATACGTCTAGTGGTCTAATTAAGTTGTTATAAGCTAGAGTATGTATTTACATATTTTAGTTAAATATTATTCCAGTAAACTGGAAAAATTTTTTTTTACTTTTTAGGGGGTATTTTAAAAATGGCAGTTAAAGTTGCTATTAATGGTTTCGGCCGTATTGGTCGTCTCGCTTTCAGACAAATGTTCGATGCAGAAGGTTATGAAGTTGTTGCAATCAACGACTTAACAAGCCCCAAAATGCTTGCTCACCTTCTTAAATACGATTCTACTCAGGGTAGATATGAATATGCTGACAGCGTTGAAGCTGGTGAAAACTCCATTACTGTAAATGGTAAAGAAATCACTATCTATGCTAAACCAAATCCTGAAGAATTACCTTGGGGCGAACTTGATGTAGACGTAGTTTTAGAATGCACAGGTTTCTTTGCTTCCAAAGCTAAAGCAGAAGCTCATATCAAAGCTGGTGCTAAAAAAGTTGTTATCTCCGCTCCTGCTGGTAACGATCTTCCTACAATCGTTTACAATGTAAACCATGAAACTTTAAAAGCTAGCGATACAGTTATTTCCGCTGCTTCTTGTACAACTAACTGCTTAGCTCCAATGGCTAACGCTCTTAACAAACTTGCTCCTATCCAGAGCGGTATCATGACTACAGTTCATGCTTACACTGGTGACCAGATGACTCTTGATGGCCCTCAGCGTAAAGGTGACTTACGTCGTTCCCGTGCTGCAGCTGTTAATATCGTTCCTAACTCCACTGGTGCTGCAAAAGCTATCGGTCTTGTTATTCCTGAATTAAACGGTAAATTAATCGGCTCCGCACAGCGCGTTCCTACCCCTACAGGATCTACTACTATTTTAGTAGCAGTTGTAAAAGGCCATGTAACTGTTGATGAAATCAATGCTGCTATGAAAGCTGCTGCAACTGAATCTTTCGGTTACACTGAAGAACAACTCGTATCCAGCGATGTTATCGGTATGAGATTTGGTTCCCTCTTCGATGCAACTCAGACTATGGTTGCTCCTATGGAAGATGGCAACACTCAAGTACAAGTTGTTTCTTGGTATGATAACGAAAACAGCTACACTAGCCAGATGGTTCGTACAATTAAATACTTCGCTGAACTTAAGTAATTTGATTTGTGCAGCCTTTTATGGACCGGTCTTAAAAAGGCCGGTCCTATTTTGAATTTACGGAGGGTTTTATTTAATGAATAAGAAATCTATTAGAGACATTGATGTAAACGGTAAAAAAGTCTTTATTCGTGTAGACTTTAACGTACCAATGGACGAAAATCAAAACATCACTAATGACAAACGTATTCGTGCTACATTACCTACTTTAAATTATCTTTTAGAAAACAATGCAGCAATTATTCTTGCTTGCCATGTTGGTCGTCCAAAAGGACAGAGAGTTCCTGAATTATCTGTTAAACCTATCGTTGCTAGACTTTCTGAACTCTTAGGTAAAGAAGTTAAATATGCTGAAGATTGTGTTGGCGAAGCTGCAAGTAAAGCTGCTGCTGATTTAAAACCAGGTGAAGTATTACTTCTTGAAAACCTCCGTTATCACAATGAAGAAACTAAAAATGATCCTGAATTTGCAAAACAACTTGCTTCTTTAGCAGATGTTGCTGTTGATGATGCATTTGGTGTATCTCACAGAGCACATGCTTCTAACGCTGGTATCGCTCAGTATGTAGAAGTTGTTGGCGGTTTTTTAATTGAAAAAGAAATTCAGTTCATTGGTAAAGCATTATCCAATCCAGAACGTCCTTTCGTTGCTATCATTGGTGGTGCAAAAGTTTCTGACAAAATCGGTGTTATTTCCAACTTATTAGAAAAAGCTGATGCAGTTGTAATCGGTGGCGGTATGGCAAATACATTCCTCGCTGCTCAAGGTAAAGGTATTGGTTCTTCTTTATTCGAAGAAGAAAAATTACCACTTGCTAAAGAATTACTTGCAAAAGCTGAAGAAAAAGGCGTAAAAGTATTCCTTCCTGCTGAAGTTGTTGTTGCAGATAAATTTGCAGCAGATGCAAATCATAAAACTGTATCCGTTGATGAAGTTCCAGCTGACTGGATGATTCTTGACAATAAATTCAGCAAAGAATGCCAAGAAGCTTTAGAAAATGCAAAAACAATCGTATGGAATGGACCTATGGGTGTATTCGAATTTGATGCATTCGCTCATGGTACTGAAGATATCGCTCATGCAGTTGCTGAATCCACTGGTATCAGCATTGTTGGTGGCGGTGACTCCATTGCTGCTCTTAAGAAAACTGGTCTTTCTGACAAAATTACTCACATTTCCACTGGTGGCGGTGCTACATTAGAATTCCTCGAAGGTAAACCAATGCCAGGTATTGCAGCTATTGCTGACAAATAATAAAAATAAATTATAAAGAGGTTGATTTGATAATGCGTAAACCTATTATTGCTGGTAACTGGAAAATGAACAATACAGTAGCTGCTGGTACTGCTCTTGTAAAAGAATTAGCTTCACTTGTAAAAGATAACAATGCTGTAGATATCGTTGTATGCCCAACATTTACTGCTCTTGCTGCTGTTTGTGAAGTTGTAAAAGGTACTAACATTCATGTTGGTGCTCAGAACGTTCATTGGGAAAAAAGCGGTGCTTTCACTGGCGAAATTTCCGCTGAAATGCTCACAGAACTTGGCGTTGAATATGTTGTAATCGGTCACTCCGAACGTCGTGAAATGTTTGGTGAAACTGATGAATATGTAAACAAACGTGCAAAAGCTGCATTAGCTGCTGGTATTACTCCTATCGTTTGCTGTGGTGAAACTTTAGAAACTCGTGAAGCTGGTACAACTAATGATTTTGTTAGTGGACAGATCAAAGCTGCACTTGAAGGTTTAACTGCTCAGCAAGTTGCTAGCCTTGTTATTGCTTATGAACCAATCTGGGCTATCGGTACTGGTAAAACTGCTACATTTGAACAAGCTGAAGAAGTTTGCGCTTGCATTCGTGAAACTGTTAAAGCTATGTTTGATGAAGCTACTAGCGATGCTGTTCGTATTCAATATGGCGGAAGTGTAAAACCTGCTACTATTGATGGTTTAATGCAAAAACCAAACGTTGATGGTGCTTTAGTTGGTGGCGCTTCTTTAAAAGCTGCTGATTTCAGTGCTATTGTTAACTTTAAATAATTTTTATTATTGATGAACCGTGTGGCACATGGGGATTGCCTGTAATGCAGGAAGCACACATCATAGTAAATTATAAAATGATTTTAACTGGTGTGTGCTATGCTATTTTAAAATTAATAGATTGAGGTAGTGTAATAATGTCAAAACTTAACGCTCCTGTTGCTTTAATTATTATGGATGGTTGGGGAGTTGGCGATGCTCAAAGCACAACTAATGCTGTTAATGTAGGTAAAACACCTGTTATTGATGGTTTAACAGCAAAATATCCTCATGCTCAACTTGCTTGCTCTGGTGAAGCAGTAGGTCTTCCTGATGGACAAATGGGAAATTCCGAAGTTGGTCATACAAATATTGGTGCTGGTCGTATCGTTTATCAAGAATTAACACGTATTACAAAAGCTATACGTGAAGGTGCATTTTTCAAAAATCCTGTATTTTTGGATATTATCAATGCTGTTAAGAAAAACAATGGTGCGCTTCATTTAATGGGATTATTATCCGATGGTGGCGTTCATAGCCATAATAGTCATCTTTATGCACTCTTACAGCTTGCAAAACAAGAAGGCGTTGAAAACGTTTTCGTTCATGCTTTCCTTGATGGACGTGATGTACCACCATCTAGTGCTGCTGATTATTTAGCTGAGCTTGAAGCTAAATTAAAAGAAATTGGCGTTGGTAAAATAGCTACAATTTCTGGTCGTTATTATGCTATGGACCGTGATAAACGTTGGGATCGCGTTCAGAAAGCTTATAATGCTATCGCTTTAGGCGAAGGTGTAAAACAAGCTTCTAGCGAACTTGCAATTAAAAATTCTTATGAAGAAGATACTACTGATGAATTTGTTGTTCCTGTTGTTGTTGGCAACTATGCAGGTATGACAAGCAATGATGGAGCTATTTTCTTTAACTTCCGTCCTGATAGAGCACGTGAACTTACTCATGCTTTTGTGGATACTACTTTTGATGGCTTTGTTCGCAATGAAGATTTGAAAATTCCATTTGCAACAATGACTCAATACGAAAAAGGTATGAACGTAGAAATTGCTTATAAACCTGAATCTTTAACAAATACTTTAGGCGAATATGTAAGCAAACTCGGTTACACTCAACTTCGTATTGCAGAGACTGAAAAATATGCACATGTAACTTTCTTCTTTAATGGCGGTATTGAACAGCCTTATGAAGGTGAAGATCGTATCTTAGTACCTTCTCCAAAAGTTGCTACTTATGATTTACAACCTGAAATGAGTGCTATTGAAGTTACTGATAAAGTTGTAGAAGCTATTTTATCTAAAAAATATGATTTCATCATTTTAAACTATGCTAATGGTGATATGGTTGGTCATACAGGTGTTATGGAAGCAGCTGTAAAAGCTGTAGAAACTGTAGATACTTGTGTTGGTCGCTTTGTAGATGCAATAAAACAAGTTGGCGGTACTGTATGTATTACAGCTGACCATGGTAATGCTGAAAAAATGTTAGATGAAGAAACTAAAGAAGCATTTACAGCACATACTACAAATCCTGTACCATTTATCGTAGTTTCTGATAAAGTAAAAGAAGTTAAAGATGGTGCTTTATGTGATATTGCTCCAACTTTATTGAAATTAGCAGGTCTTGAAGTTCCAGCAGAAATGACTGGAAAAGCTTTAATCGATTAATATTATCTTATTGGCAGATTAAGTTTTAACATAAGATTATATTATTGAAATAAGAAAAACTATTGTTATTTTAAGTTTTAGTTTCATAAACTTGAATAATGATATCATATAATGATATAATGTATATCGTGTATAAAATGTATATATTAAGGAGAGGAAACAAAGATGATCTATTCACAAGAAGTGTCTAATATGACATGTGTGGCAAAAGGCATTGAAAAACATGGCCCAGCTCCAATTCCTGAAGAAGGCAAATGGGTACAGGCTAAAGAAATTAAAGATATCAGCGGTTTAACTCATGGTGTTGGCTGGTGTGCTCCTCAACAGGGTGCATGTAAACTAACTCTTAATGTTAAAGAAGGCGTTATCCAAGAAGCTTTAGTAGAAACTATTGGTTGCTCTGGTATGACTCATTCCGCAGCTATGGCTTCTGAAATTCTTCCTGGTAAAACTATTCTTGAAGCATTAAACACAGACCTCGTTTGTGATGCTATTAACACTGCTATGAGAGAATTATTCCTCCAGATTGTATACGGTAGAACTCAGACTGCATTCTCCGAAGGTGGTCTTCCTATCGGTGCTGGCCTCGAAGACCTTGGTAAAGGTTTAAGAAGCCAAGTTGGTACTATGTATGGTACACTTGAAAAAGGTCCTCGTTATCTTGAACTTGCTGAAGGTTATGTAACAAGAATTGCTCTTGATGCAGAAGATCGTATCATTGGTTATGAATTCGTTCACCTCGGCAAAATGATGGAAATGATCACTAAAAAAGGTATTCCTGCACAGGAAGCTTTAGAAAAAGCAAAAGGTACTTATGGACGTTTTGCTGACGCTGCAAGATACGTAGATCCTCGTAAAGAATAATACAAGAAAATAGGAAGGAATGAAAATAAATGGCATTGTTTGAAAGTTACGAACGTCGTATTGACAAAATTAACAAAGCTTTAGACAGCTATGGCATCTCTTCTTTAGAAGAAGCTAAAAAAATCTGTGATGATAAAGGCATAGATGTAGCTAAAATCGTTAAAGATACACAGCCAATCTGCTTTGAAAATGCTTGCTGGGCTTACACAGTAGGTGCAGCTATGGCTATTAAAAAAGGTACTACAAAAGCTGTAGAAGCTGCTAAAATTATTGGTGAAGGTTTACAGGCTTTCTGTATTCCAGGTTCTGTTGCTGAAAACAGAAAAGTTGGTTTAGGTCATGGTAATCTTGCATCCATGCTTTTAAGTGAAGATGCAAAATGCTTTGCTTTCCTTGCTGGTCATGAATCTTTTGCTGCTGCAGAAGGTGCTATTAAAATTGCTGAAAAAGCAAACAAAGTAAGAAAAGAACCATTAAAAGTTATTTTAAATGGTCTTGGTAAAGATGCTGCTCAGATCATCTCTCGTATCAACGGCTTCACTTATGTTCAGACTCAGTTTGATTATGCTACAGGTGAAGTTAGTGTAGTTAATGAAACTGCATATTCTAACGGTCCTCGTGCTGCTATCAAATGCTATGGTGCAGATAGCGTTCAAGAAGGCGTTGCAATTATGCACAAAGAAGATGTTGACATCTCTATCACTGGTAACTCTACTAATCCTACCCGTTTCCAACATCCAGTAGCTGGTTGCTACAAAAAAGAATGTATCGAAAAGGGTAAAAAATATTTCTCCGTTGCTTCCGGTGGCGGTACTGGTAGAACATTGCATCCAGATAACATGGCAGCAGGTCCTGCTTCCTATGGTATGACTGATACTATGGGTCGTATGCACTCTGATGCTCAGTTTGCAGGTTCTTCTTCTGTTCCTGCTCACGTAGAAATGATGGGTCTTATCGGTATGGGTAACAACCCTATGGTAGGCGCTAGCGTAGCAGTAGCAGTAGCTATTGAAGAAGCAATGAGCAAATAAAATTTATTTATTATTATTATTTAGGTGGGGATTTTAAAAATGTTAAAGAAAACAAAAATCGTTTGCACAATGGGTCCTAACTATGACAATGGTACTGAACTTTTAGAAAACGTTATTGAAAACGGCATGAACGTTGCTCGTTTCAACTTCTCTCATGGTGACTATGCAGAACATGAAGAACGTATTAATAAAGTTAAAGAAGTTTCCAAAAAAATGGGTAAAACTGTATCTTTAATGCTTGATACAAAAGGACCTGAAATGCGTCTTGGCGATTTTGCTGAAGGTAAAGTATACCTTAAAAAAGGTAATAAATTCACTTTAACTAATGATGACATTCCAGGTGACGAAACTCATGTTTCCATCAATCACAAAAAACTTTACACAGAAGTTAAACCAGGTAATACTTTATTACTTTCTGATGGTCTTGTAGGTCTTCATGTTGACGAAATCGTAGGTAAAGACATCGTTTGCACAATTTTAAATGATGGTCCTATGAGCACTCGTAAACGTGCTGCAGCTCCTGGTGTATCCCTCGGTCTTCCTGCTATTTCTGAACAAGATAGAAACGATATCATTTTCGGTATTGAACATGATATGGATTTCGTAGCAGCTTCCTTCATCCAACGTGCTGAAGACGTTGAAGCTATCCGTGCTCTTATTAAAGAACATGGCGGACACATGGAAATCATTTCCAAAATCGAATGTGTTGAAGCTGTTAAAAATATTGATGCTATCATCGCTGCTTCCGACGCTATCATGGTTGCTCGTGGTGACCTTGGGGTTGAAATGCCAGCTGAAGAAGTTCCACTTATTCAGAAAGATATCATCAAAAAATGTAACAAACTTGGTAAACCAGTTATCGTAGCTACTCAGATGCTTGAAACTATGACTTCTAACCCACGTCCAACTCGTGCAGAAGCTTCTGACGTTGCTAACGCTATCTTTGATGGTGCAGACGCTATCATGCTTTCTGGTGAATCCGCTAATGGTGATTATCCATTAGAAGCTGTTTCTACAATGAACGTTATTGCTAAACGTGTAGAACAAGCTCTTGAATACAAAGAAATCTTCGTATCCAAAGGTTTCACTCATCACAATGTTTCTACAACTGATGTTATCGCTCATGCTACAGTACAGATGGCTTATGAACTTAGTGCACAAGCTATCATCACTCCAACTGAAAGCGGTTACACTTCTAAAGTTGTATCCAAATATCGTCCAAAAGCTACAATCATCGCTTATACTCCAAATGATCGTGTAGCTCGTCACTTAAATCTTCGTTGGGGCGTTGTTCCAGTAGAAGGTAAAGCTTGGGACGATGTTGATGAAATGATCGCAACAGCTACTGCTGCATCTGTTCGTCAGGGCATTGTAAAACAGGGTGATAAAACAATCATCACTTCTGGTATGAAATTCGGTGAAGGTAACACAAGCACAATCCGTGTTCATACTATCTAATCGGATTTAGTAGATTTTAAACACATGTGTTAATGATTAAAATAACCTTAGAGCATTATTTTTGCCCTAAGGTTATTTTTTTATTAATTATTAAGTTGATTTTTATTTATAATAAATATTGATAATCTATCTCAATTATGTTAATATATAAATGAATTGAGAATAAAAATCATTTACTTAAAATATTATCAAAGGAGATATTTAAATGATATTTAATAAATTAAAAATCGAAAAAGTAATTGGTAGAGAAATTATTGACTCTAGAGGAAATCCAACTGTAGAAGCTGAAATAATTTTAGCAGATGGAACAGTTGGCAGAGGTTGTGCTCCTAGTGGTGCATCTACAGGCGTATTTGAGGCTTTAGAACTTCGTGATGGAGATAAAACACGTTATAATGGAAAAGGTGTTTTAAATGCTGTAGAAAATATCAATACTATCATTAATAATGCTTTAGTAGGAAAAGATGCTTCTGATATTTATGCTGTGGATAATGCTATGATAGAAGCTGATGGTACAAAAGATAAATCAAATTTAGGCGCAAATGCTATTTTAGCGGTATCAATAGCTAGTGCACAAGCTGCTAGTAAATCTTTAGGTATTCCACTTTATCGCTATTTTGGTGGCATTAATGGCAATAGATTACCTGTGCCAATGATGAATATCTTAAATGGTGGAGCACATGCAACTAATACAGTAGATATCCAAGAGTTTATGATTATGCCAGCAGGTGCTCCAAGCTTTAGAGAAGCACTTCGTTGGTGTAGTGAAGTTTTCCATGCTTTACAAAAATTATTGAAGGATAGAAACTTAGCAACATCTGTTGGTGATGAAGGTGGATTTGCTCCAAATCTTTCTAGTGATGAGGAGACTATTAAAGTAATTTTAGAAGCAGTAAAAATAGCAGGATATGAGCCTGGTAAAGATTTTATGATTGCTATTGATGCAGCTGCTAGTGAATGGAAAGGCAGTAAAATAGGAGAATATGTCTTGCCTAAATCTGGTAAAAAATTTACTACTGATGAATTAATTGCTCATTGGAAAATGTTAGTGGAAAAATATCCAATTGTTTCTTTAGAAGATGGTCTTGATGAAGAAGATTGGGAAGGTTGGAAGAAATTAACAGATGCTATTGGCGATAAAGTTCAGCTTGTAGGTGATGATTTATTTGTAACTAATACGGAAAGATTATCTCGTGGTATAAAAGAAGGAGCAGGAAATTCTATTTTGATTAAGTTAAATCAAATTGGCTCTATTTCTGAAACTTTAGAAGCTATTAAAATGGCTCATAAAGCTGGTTATACTGCTGTTACTTCTCATCGTTCTGGAGAAACAGAAGATACTACTATAGCTGATTTAGCAGTGGCTTTAAATACTTGTCAGATTAAAACTGGAGCACCTAGCAGAAGTGAACGCGTAGCAAAATATAATCAATTATTGAGAATTGAAGAGGATTTAAAACAATCTGCTGTATATCCTGGATTTGATGCATTTAATCAAAAACATTAATATTGATAAAATAAAAAAGAAGTGGTACATATAAATACCACTTCTTTTTGTATTTAAATAATCTATCAAATAAGGTCATAAACAATGCGAGTATTTCCTATTTGAATAATATCTCCAGGGTATAAACAGAAATTAGTTATAGGTCTATCATTAACAGATGTACCATTTAAACTATTAGCATCACGAAGAATGTGTCTACCATGTTCAAAGGTAATATAGGCATGAAGTCTAGATACATTTACATCTGTTAAAAGAAATTCATTTTTATCACGTCTGCCAAGATGAATTTGATTACAACCAAAAGCTAAATAAGAGTCTTTATCTGGTCCTTCAATAATAGTTAAAGAAGCAAAATTTAGAGCTTGTTGTTTATGTGAAGGATTAGTTATTTCTTTTATATCAAGGTTAGGGACAATAATTGTACCTTGTTCTAAATCATTTACATTATCATTGTCTGTATCAGAAGTTTTATCGCTATTAAATTTGGCTGTTATTTCACAAACGCCTAATTTAAATTTAGGAGATTTTAGAATATGGATAGTTGGTAATGTTTCCATAAAATAATCTTTTTGAATGACAGATTTATAGAGAAATAATTTTAAATGATTTTGTGTTTCTATATTATTTAATTGGTTAAAATCTTCATCACTCATAGTAATTGTGAATTTATCAGGAACAAAAATAGCACGATTTACGCGTTTTTTCTGACGGATTAAAATACGGTCAATGATTTTTTCTATTTCTGCCATCTGTAGATTACTTGAGAATTTACGATTAAAAAAACCTTCAATATTTTTTTCAAGAAAATTTTCCATACGTGAAAAAAACATAAAAATTCAACTCCTAGAGTTTTTATTTTGCTAAATGTTTATTACGCAATTGACCACATGCTGCTTGAATATCTGTTCCCATTTCTTGACGAATGGTAGCTGTGAGATGATGGTCATTTAAATACTTAGCGAAAGCTTTTATTCTAGCTAAAGAAGGACGATTGTAATTACGCTCTTTGACTGGATTAATAGGGATTAAGTTCACATTAACTAATTGATTTTTTAAGAGTTTACATAATTCTACTGCTTCAGTCATGTTATCATTGTATTTATCAATTAAAATATATTCATAAGTTATGCGTCTTTTAGTAGTATTAGCATAATTTACAGCAGCTTTAATGACTTCTTCGATAGGATAGCGTTTATTAATAGGCATTAGCTCTGTACGCAATTCATTATTCGGTGCGTGTAAGGAAATAGATAAGGTAATAGGTAGATTTTCTTGAGCTAATTTATTTATTCCGGGCACGATACCAGATGTGGAAATTGTAATATTGCGATAACCTAAATTTAAGCAATAAGGTTCATGCACTAAACGAATGAAGTTCAATACATTATCATAGTTGAGCATAGGTTCACCAGAACCCATGATTACTATATTATTGATTTGCTCGCCTGTTTGATTTAATAATTCTTGAATAAACATTGCTTGAGCTAAAATTTCACCTGTGGATAAGTTTCTAGCCATGCCGTGAAGTGTAGAAGCACAGAAACTACAGCCCATATTACAGCCTGCTTGAGAAGAAACACAGATGCTATTGCCATAAGGTTGACGCATTAAGACTGTTTCTACACCGATACCATCGCCAAATTCTAATAAAAATTTAGTTGTTTTGCCATCACTAGAGTCTAGTCTATCACAAGATTTTGCACGTTCAATAGTAAATTCTTGTGCCAATTTTTCACGTAAATCTTTGGAAAGATTGGTCATTTCATCAAAAGATGTAGCATGTTTTTGATAGAGCCACTCAATAATTTGTTTTGCTCTAAATTTTGGTAGGTTTAAATCTGTGATTAGTGAAGTAAGTTCAGTTAAATTTAAGCCAAAAATATTGGTCATTATAAATTCCCTTCTAAAATAAATATAAATAATAATTTAAGATTTTTATACTTTTTTGTACATACGAGCGATAAAGAAGCCATCTGTATTATCTTTATATGGCATCAATTGTAATGTTTTCTCTTTGCTTTTAGTTTTAAATGGTAAATATTTGCGGATATCTTCTAAAACAAATTCTGGATGTTTAGCTAAAAATTGATTAATGATTTCTATATTTTCTTGAGGCATGATTGTACAAGTACTATAGACTAAAACGCCTTGAGGTTTTACAGCCAGAGCAGCTGACTCTAAGATAGCTAATTGAAGAGGTGGTAATTCTTCAAAGATTTCCGCTGTTTTGTTCCAACGAGAATCAGGTTTACGGCGAAGTACGCCCATTCCAGAACATGGTGCATCAACTAATACTTTATCTGCTTGGTTTTTATATTGATTGCCGATTTCACGAGCATCTAATAATTTAGGCTCAATGATGTTGATACCTAATCTCTTAGCATTATCTTGAATTAGTTTTAATTTATGTTCGTAGATATCACAAGCTATGATTTTTCCTTTATTTTGCATCAAAGTAGCCATATGTGTAGTTTTACCACCAGGGGCACTACATGTATCAATGATAAATTCATTAGGTTTAGGATCAACTACATGAGCTACAAGCATAGAGCTTTCATCTTGTACTTGGGCAAAACCATTTTGTAATGGTGCTAGTTGATTTAATGAAGTATGCGTTTTGCAAATAATTCCTTCTGGTGCTAATTTGGAAGGAATAACTTCACAACCTGCATTTATAAGCTCTGTGATTAATTCTTGTCGTGTTGTTTTCAAAGTATTGGTACGCAATACAAGTGGAGCATTAGTATTATTGAATTGACAAAGTTTGATAGCAGCTTCACTACCAAAAGTATGAATGAATTTTTTTACTAGCCAAAGAGGATGTTGTTCTCTGATAGCTAATTCACTAGCTTTATTGCCTGTAGGCATAGCGTATTTTTCTGGTTGGCGGATTAAGTTACGCAAGACACCATTTACAAATTTTGCAGAACCTTGATTAGAATATTTTTTAGCAAGATTTACAGCTTCATTGCAAGCTGCTGATTCAGGAATTTTGTCCATGAATACAATTTGATAAATACCTAATCGCAATATATTAATAATTGTTGGTTCAATTTTATTTAAAGGTCTATTTACAAATTTTTTTAAAATCCAAAGTAGAGTATCGCCTGCTTTTACTGTACCATAAACCAATTCAGTGATGAAACGGCGGTTTTGGTCGGATAATTGATTTTTTTGCAAATGGCGTGATAGGGATATATTAGCATAAGCTTGTTGAGTATATACTTCATTTAAAATATTTAAAGCAACTTCACGAGCGTTCATAAAATCTCCTTTGCATTTAGTAAACTAAAAAAGACGCTAAGAAAAGCGCCCCTTGAGAATACGTATTTATATTAATATATAATCTTGGTTACAAATTTATTATATAATATAGGTAGAAGCTATGCAAGTTATGTAAGAAATAAAGTAAAAATAAGATGATATCAAATTTAATTTACAAGAAAAGATTAACTTTCCTATATGTTTCTGTTAATTTTCATCTATTTTGTTATACTTTATCATAGTAAGTGTAACAAAGGGAGATGATTATTATTTTTTGTCCTAATTGTGGTAATCAGATAAATGATAATGAAAAATTTTGTTCTAAATGTGGAAATCAAATTAAGCAAGATAGCCAAGATAATAATGAGCAAATGAAGCAAAGTGAAAAAACAATAAGTAACAATATCAGTCAAAATGTAGATACTGAAAAGAATTATACAAAATATAAGTATATAGGTATTTTTATCGCTGTAATTTTATTACTAGGGTTGGTTTCCTTTGGTGCGTATAGTTATTTTGCTCATAAAGATACAAAACAAGTTGAGCAAAATGTAACGGCAGAGCAAAATAAGGAAAATACTGCAAGTGAAGATAAAAATAATGCAGTTAAAGAAGATGTTAAACAGCCAGTAGAGGATATCATTAATTTAGAATATACTCAAAATAAAAAGTTTATACAAGGTGAAAATCAAGTAGCTTATTTTCCTGATAGTAAAATATTTTTCAAAAAGTAGGAAAAAATTATTCAGCTATGTTAGATGATAAAAATCAAGTTTTAATGAATTTTTATGTAAATACGACTATGCCGGATATAAGTATCAAAGAGATAAAATTGGCAAATTCCGATAAACTTTTTTATGAAGTAATATGTACAGCAGGGGCTCATGCAAAATTAGAAGGTTATTGGCTAGTAGGCAAAAAAGATGGCGAATGGACTATATTTATTTCTATGGATAATCTAAAAAGTTTTGGTATAAATCCAGATAAGTATTATAATATGAATAATAAAATTGTAAATGGAAAACTGATCATCAATTGTTTTCATTTAGAAGTTCCTGAAGGAAAATCTATGGCAGAAGGTAAAAAAGTTGATGATTGTTATGTAAAAGTAGATTGGGATAATAATAAACAGACTTTTAGAATGTATTAATAAAAGTAAATAGTAAAAGTAATAGAAAAGACGTATACAAATAAATGTATACGTCTTATTTTTATATCTTAATCGTCATAAATGCCTTTTAATAAAGTTTCTTTACGTAAAGATAAACATTCGCAATTTCTATCTTGCTGGGCTAAAGAACGAATTGTATCTAACAGAATTTTGCTGATCATAGGTGCATCATCATAGAAGATATCTTCTAATACTTGATGAGACCATGGTTTGATACCTTCACCATAATTTACTACATAATAAAGACCAGCATAACAAGCTCCGATTTCACGAGCGAGATATACTTCAGGGCAGATGGATTGACCTACAATATCTGCATGACCATTTAACATAGCGATTTCCGCAGGGCTTTCAAAATGGCGACCGTCTGTGTTAGCATAAGTTCCACGTGTAAAAATTCTACCGCTGAAATGTTTACGTGTATTTTTGATTAATTCTTCACGCATTTGAGGGCAAAGTGCATCACGCATAACAAGTAAATATTTGCCTTCAAGTCCAACATCTTTGCGAACAGACATATCAAGATAATCATCAGGAATAAGAAAATCTCTAGTATCTAATAATTTATTAATAGTACCTACGCCACCTTCAGAGAAAATGCGTTTTACACCAGCTTCGCGGAAAGTCCAGAATAATTGGCGGGAAGCGTCAGCACGATTGACTCCACTTTTCCAACCATGCATTTTACAAGTTAAAACGCGTGTACCAGCTACTTCAAATAAGCGAAGTTCAGTAGTTTTGCCATAAGGTGTATCAAAAACCATGCGGTCTTGAATGATTTTTACATCATCACATTTAGCACCTAATGGAAAATTGCTGGATAATGTGCCAGAACCACCGATAATGGCAAAATCGGCTTGAGGAATGTTTTGTGTATTCATAGAAAATCTCCTTAATTGAATTTTATTAAAATCGACGAATGATATTATATTCTGTATCACGTTGAGCTGCTTTAAAATCAGCTTTTTCGATTGTAGTTACCATTTTGTCGATGGACATTTGATAAGCAGTACCGGCTGCACGAACGACATTTTCTTCAAGCATGATACTACCTAAATCATCAGCACCAAAGGCTAATGTTATTTGTCCAATTTGTTGACCTTGTGTAACCCAAGAGCCTTGAATATGAGAGATATTATCAAAATAGAGTCTAGATACGGCTAGAGTTTTTAGATATTCCCATGAGGATAATTTATTGCCACCTAATTGAGTATTTCCAGGTTGGAAAGTCCACATGATGAAAGCTCTGAAGCCACCTGTTTTATCTTGAAGGTCGCGGACACGTCGCATATGTTCAATGCGTTCTTCAATAGTTTCGCCAAGTCCTAAAACCATAGTAGCTGTACTTTCCATGCCGATAGAGTGAGCAGTTTCCATTACTTTTAGCCAATCATCTGTCATAATTTTTTTAGGGCTTACAATTTTACGTACGCGGTCAACTAAGATTTCAGCTCCACCACCTGGAAGTGAAGCAAGACCAGCAGAACGTAAATCTTGTAGAGTTTCTTTGATAGATTTATTGGCTATCTTGGAAAAATGAAGTATTTCCGCAGGAGAAAAAGAATGGATTACAATATCAGGAAAGACTGTCTTGATGGTATTAATCATATTTAAGTAATATTCAAAAGGTAAAGAAGGGTGTAGTCCTCCTTGTAACATGATTTGTGTACCACCAGCTTCTTGAGTTTCCTTTACTTTTTGTAAAATAGTTTCTATGGGTAATAAATAAGCGTCTTTGTGATTTTCGCGACGGAAAAAAGCACAGAAACGACATTCATTAAGGCAAACATTAGTGTAGTTAATATTGCGGTCTACAATGAAGGTAACAGTGTTGCCAGGATGTTTTTCTTGGCGGATTTTATTTGCTTGTTGACCTAATTCTAAAATATCACCATGTTTTAAAAGGTCAATAGCTTCTTTATCAGAAAGTCTGTTCATTAATCATACCTCTAATTTATTTTATTTTTCGATATAAAGAATCACGTTGAACAGGTGTATAGCCTGTTTTGGTGATGATTTTTTGCAATTGTGCAGTAGTCATTTTTTGACCTGTTTTAGCACCAGCAGCATGAATGATTTGTTCTTCTTCAACTGTACCATCTAAATCATCAGCACCAAAAGCAAGGGCTAATTGAGCGATAGGCAAGGTGAGCATCATCCAAAAGGCTTTGATATGAGGAATGTTATCCAATACAAGTCGAGAAATAGCGATAAAACGCAAGCTTTCATAAGATGTAATAGGTTTTATATTGTCTAATTGAGTATTTTGCGGATGAAATGGGAATGAAATAAAAGCTTGGAAGCCATGTGTTTCATCTTGAATTTCTCTAAGTGTGAATAAATGCTGTAATCTTTGTTCTATAGTTTCAATATGACCATAGAGTTCAGAAGCATTAGTTTTCATACCGAGTTTATGAGCTGTTTTTATAGTTTCAATCCATTCTTGTGTATTGGCTTTATTTGGGCAGATTTTAGCACGGATTTCATCATTTAAAATTTCAGCTCCACCACCTGGGAGAGAATCAAGACCTGCTTGTTGTAAAATAGTTAAGACTTCGTAAATGCTTTTTTGAGAAATCTTGGCAAAATGGACTATTTCCACAGGTGTGAAAGCTTGAATATGCACATTAGGCAAAAGTTTTTTTATGGATTTAATAATTTCTATATAGTAATTAAAATCATTAGTAGGATGGAGAGAGCTTACAATGTGTATTTCTGTTAATCCTTTGACATGAGCGATAGTGTCTTTGATTTTAGCTTCAACATCTTCTTTAGTTAAGACAAAACCTCGTTTATCGCCATCTTCACAAGAGAAAGCACATAGGGGACAATTAGCAGTGCAAATGTTAGATAAATTTATATGGCGGTTGATATTATAATAGACTTCTTTTTGGCTATGACGTTCTTTGGCTTTTCTTGCCCATGTAGCTAAGTCTAAAATATCAGCGTGTTTGTATAGATATAGTGCTTCATCAAAAGATAAACGCTCTCCATTTTGAGCTTTTGTTATAGCTTGTTGATTGATATTCATAAATAAAAATCCTTTACAAAATAATTAGCTTAATATGTTTTGATTATATTGAAATTGCAATCACATTCAGCAGGTATTCTACCTGTTTGTTTGATTAAATTGATTAAATTATCACGAGTAAGGGCTTTTGGTGAATTTGCTCCAGCGTCATGCATGATTTTTTCTTCGCTGATAGTTCCATCCACATCATTAGCACCAAAGCCTAAAGCTAATTGAGCGATAGGTAAAGTGAGCATTACCCAATATGCTTTGATATTATGAATGTTATCAAGCATTAATCTACAGATAGCCATAGTTTTTAAATCGTCCCAAACATTAGTGCGATGAACAGTTTTACCTAATTTTGTATTAGCAGGGTGGAATGGGAAGCAAATAAATGTCTGAATGCCACCTGTTTCATCTTGAAGATTGCGAAGTGTGATTAAATGGTCGACACGTTCTTCAATAGTTTCAATATGACCATAGAGCATGGAAGCGTTTGTCTTAATACCAAGCTGATGAGCAGTGCGAGAAACTTCTAACCATTCTTGAGCTGTAGCTTTATTAGGGCAGAGTTTCTGACGAATTCGGTCTTTTAAAATTTCAGCTCCACCACCTGGCATAGCTTCAATGCCTGCATCTTTTAATTCTTGTAATACTTCACGAATGGATTTTCCAGAAATCTTAGCAAAATGAGTGATTTCCACGCCAGTAAAACCTTTTAAGTGAAGTTGAGGAAATTCTTTTTTGAGCATTTTAATGATATCTACATAATAAGAAAAAGGCCAATCAGGATGTAATCCGCTTACAATATGAAGATTTTTCATATTTGGATCTTTGCAGGCATTAGCTACTTTATTATAAATTTGCTCCATAGTCATAGCATATGCTTTTTTATCTGTAGCTTCACAACCGAAAGCACAAAAATCACAAAGAGCTGTGCAAATATTAGTTAAATTTAAATGACAATTTACATTGTAATAAACGTAATCTCCGCTGATACGTTTACGCACTAAATCTGCAAGATAACCTATGCGAGCAAGGTCATTGGAGGCGAAAAGAGCCAAACCATCTTCTTTTGTTAGACGTTCATTATTTAAAATCTTTTGTTCTATTTTATCTAATGTATTAATCACGAGAACACCTCTTAAGTTAAAAAATTCACTTATTAGATTTTACTCTTTTTTTATATATGTATCAACTATAATTATTGAATGGGAAAATAAGTTTTATAAATATTATTAGTGAATAAAATTTTGTGCTATAATAAAAAATACTTATTAATTTTGATGAGGAAGGATTTTTATGGATAATTTGATTTTTAGCTTGAATGCGACAATACCAGTCTTTTTGATGATGGTATTGGGTATGGTTTTTCGTAAAATAGGATTATTTGATGAAGCTTTTATTACAAAGATGAATAAATTTGTATTTGTGGTGGCTTTGCCTGCATTATTATTTGAAGATATTGGCTCGGCTAATTTTTATGAAGCTTGGGATACTACATATGTTTTATACTGTTTTGGGGCAACTTTGCTCAGTATATTGATTTCTTTTTTTATTTCTATACCTTTTAGAAAAAATGTTTCTCAAGGCGAATTTGTGCAGGCTGCATATCGCAGTAGTGCTGCTATAATTGGTATGGCTTTTGTACAAAATATTTATGGTGATTATGGTATGGCTTCTTTGATGATAATAGGTACGGTGCCTTTGTATAATGTGATGGCGGTTGTTGTATTGGCTTTATTGAAACCTGGTCAAAGTAGTTTAACTTTTGCCTTGATGAAAAAAACTATTAAAGGTATTATTACTAATCCGATTATATTAGGTATAGTAGTGGGTGTTATTTGGTCACTTTTGAAAATTCCAACTCCAGTGATTGTACATAAGACTGTATCTTTGCTTGCTGTTTTGGCTACACCTATGGGGCTTATGGCTATGGGAGCAGCATTTAAGTTTCAAGGATTTAGTCAAAATATAAAGCCTATTATTGTTTGTAGTGTTATGAAATTAGTTGTATTTGTAGTGTTATTTATGCCATTTGCTATTTATTTAGGTTTTACAGAAAGTAAATTGGTCGCAGCATTGATTATGTTGGGTTCAGCTACAACTGTAAGCTGTTATATCATGGCAAGGAATATGGGACACGATGGTAATTTGACTGCTGGAGCAGTAATGTTAACAACCCTCGGAAGTGCGTTTTCATTGACTTTCTGGCTTTATATATTAAAATGTTTGAACCTAGTATAATAGAGTTAAAATCTAAAGTTGTTATCATTTTAAAATGATGTATATTTTTTAGTTTATAAAATCTATATAATAATGTAGAACCCTTAGGAAGTAATATTTCCTAAGGGTTTTTATATTATTAAATCATTAGTATATGGTATAATCTTTATAGATAAGTATTAGGAAACCATTATTAAGCAGATTTTGGATATTATTTTTATTATATTAAAAAAAAATGATAAAATAATATTTATTATAGGTATATTTTTATATATAAGTTTTTTTATTAGAAAGGAATTCTTTATGGAAGAATATAGATTAGAAGATCATTTAAAAGAATGTAGTGAGAAATATCCTAGGTATGAAAATTTATATGCTACTTGGAATTTAAATAAAGAAACATGTATTAATGCACTTAAATCAGTAAGTATAAATTATACTCATTTTAGTGAGCATGATGCTAGTCATTCTCAAACAATTATTGATAAAATTGAGATGTTATTAGGTGATAGAATAAAAAATTTATCACCTACAGATACATGGCTTATTCTTCATGCAGCATATACACATGATTTGGGTATGCTTTTAAAAATGAAAGATTTAGAAGTGGCATGGAAAAGTGAGGAATTTAAAGAGTTTTTAGAACAAGCACGTAATGAAACAGATGAGGATTTAAAGGAAGCAATAGAAGCAATTTATAATTTAGAAAAATATAAAGATAGTTATTATAATTCCTTAAAAATTTATAAATATGTTAATTTAATAAATCAATCTTATTTTAGACGAAAACATTCAAATATATCAGAACAATATTTAACATCTTTAGGTGAAAATTTAAAGATTGATTTAACTTGTAATGGTAGAATAAATGCTAATTTATTTTATTTATTAGGTGAAATATGTGGGTTGCATACAGCTAATGAAAATGAAATATTGAGATTAGATTATGAAACAAATGGATTTAGTACAGATTATGCTCATCCTCGTTTTGTAGCTGTTTTATTAAGATTAGGTGATCTATTGGATATAGATAATGGCAGATTTAATCCATTTACTGCGTTAGTAGCAGGTGATCCACCAGAACAAACTAAACCACATATAGAGAAACATCAATCAACAAGGCATTTATTAATAACACCTGAAAAAATCGAATTTAGAAGTAATTGTTCTTCTAATGAAGCATATAGAGAAATAAGGAATACTATTAAATGGTTAGAAAAAGAAATTGAATTTTTAACACTGAATTGGTCTAAAATTGTACCTAAAAATCTTGGTGGATATGCTCCTAGATTTGATAAAAAAGAACTTCTTTTAAAAGGTGTGCCTGATATAGAAGGAACAACGGATTTAAAATTGCAAATTTCTCAAGAAAAAGCATTTGATATAATAGAAGGATATAATATTTATTATGATAAATTTGTTTTTATTAGAGAAGTTATACAAAATGCTTTGGATGCAACTAAATTAAGATTATGGCAAGATTTAAAGAATGGAATGTATGATTTTGCTATAAAAAGAAAAGAAGTTTTAAATAATTTAAAAGATTTATGTCCATTTGATTTAGAAGATTATATTTATAAAAATTACACAATAAATATAAATTTGAAAACATTGGATAGTGGCGATGTTGAATTTGAAATTATAGATTTAGGTATAGGCATAGATATTAACGGATTTAAACGTATGAGCCAGGTTGGTATAAGTAATACAGATTGTAGGATATTAAGAAAAAATATATCCGAAATGCCAAGATGGTTAAGACCAACTGCTGGATTTGGTATAGGATTACAAACCATATATTTAGTTGCCGATAATTTTAAAGTTATAACTAATAATGGAATAGAAACGCTTGAAGCTAATATTGATAATATAAATAAAGGTGGATTTATAAAATTAAGTAGGAGTAATAAAATATTAAAACGAGGTACAAGTATAAAAATCATATTAAAAAAAGATGTTTTCAAGGACTTATATGAAATAGAAGATGGTATTATAAAAGAATATAATAATAATATAGATCCTTTAGATGAAAATACTTATAAATATTTTGATGAGATGAAATTATTATCTAAACTAGATAATAATTTAAAAAATGTAAATTGGTTTTCAATAAAAGTAAAATCTAAAATAATAGACGAAAAAAATTATTGTTCGCAAATAAATTTGAATTATAAAGATAATTATATTATCGAAAATAAATATTTAGTTATAAATGAAAATAATTTTAGAGATATTATAATATGGGATCTAGAAACAGATACTTATGCAAAGTTTTCTTTAGATAATGAAAAAACTGGAATATTTATAACATTAAAAGGTATGCCATTATTAGAGTATAATACATTAAATATTTATAATAAATGCCATATTAGAGTAGATATTGATTTTTATGGTTTGGATTTGAAAAGTAATGTACAATTAAATAGAAATAATTTAACGTCAAAAGGAATATATGAAGTTAATCATATTATTGATTGCATATATAATATATATCAAAAATTTGTTTTAGATATATATTATGCAGATTTTATTAAAAATGTAAATAAATTTAGTATAGTAAGTATAATAAATTTGTGGCTTTCATGTGATGTTTGTTATAAAATAAAGCTTAATAATGATTTAAAAGAAAAAATTTCTAATATACCTATTGAATATTTTAGTTTAGATGAAAATAATAAGTATAAATATGTTAAAGGGAATTTGGGTGAAATATTACCTTTAACCGAAGATGAATATTTTTTAAATATTAACAGCTTTATCCTAGAAACAGTAGAGGGTATTAAAAAAGTTTCAGATATATTAAATCGAATTCCAGTCAATGTAAAAAAGAATAAGCTAATATTAAATAGGTATAGTATGAATTTTATACAAAATTTATACTATAAAGATTTATATTTTGAAGAAAAAGATAAATTAACAATATTTACAGTGTACTTAGAAGATGAGTTAATCGATCCCAAAAAATATGTAATAAATTTATTTAAAGAAAGTAAAAATCTCATGTTAAGTTATTTGGGGAGAAGAAGTGATAATCATAGATATTGTATACCAGCGATTAGTATGTACGAAAATATAGCTGTAGATTTATTGGGAAAATCTATACCACCAGGATTTAGAATAGAATATAACATAAAATTAAAAGCTTATATTATAGCACCATTTACTGGAATTCAGGCAGAAAAAAGAAAGATTTATTCTAAATCTTGTTTTATTGATGAAATATGTAGTTTAGGAACTTTTAATAAATGTGTAGAGTTCACAAAGAAATATGCTGTATACAAAGATGTTAGTATCGATAATATTAGAGAAACCTATAAACAGCTTATAGGGGATTATTATGATGCTATGGATGATAGCTATGATAAACAGAATAATTTAAGTGATAGTAAGTAATACAAAAAAGACTTTATAGTATAAAAAATACACCTTAAAGGTTAAATGGAATAACTTTTAAGGTGTATCTTTTTTTATATGATATTTTATTTAGAAGAGGCAAGATAGTTATCTAGGGTTTCTTGAGCATGTTGAGCTAATTGGGTATTAACTTTTGCATCTAAAGTATTGATTATATCCTGTAATTGAGTTTTGCTAAGTCCTGCATTGATACCAATATTTAGATGGGATAAAAGTTGACTTTCTGTTCCGTTCATACTTGCTAAAGCAGAGATTGTAGCAATTTCACGTTCTGGATAAGTCAAGATATCGCGAGCAAATAAATCACCAAAAAGATGTGCTTTCAACATGTAATCAATGCTAGAAGAACTAGCAATATTCACTGGTGCTCCTGCTAATTGAGTTTGAACTCTAGTACCTAGAGCTAAAATATCTGTATTTGCTGGTAATGGTGTTGCATCATTGCCCATAGTATCATGAATATTTTTGCTTTGTCGTTCGGATAAAACTTCATCTACAGTAGCAAGACCATTTAAGGCACGAGGAAAACCACAATAAGCATAGAGATGAACCATTATTTCTTTTGTTTCATTAATGGTTAGTCCACTATCTAAGCCTTCATTTATAGCTGTTTTTAATACTTTCTCTGAATTCCAGTTATATGGGTCATATCCTCCCTCAAAATAGAAGTCTATATCAAATTTGTCATTTGTATATAAATTAGTTGTATTGTACAAATAAGCTTCCATAGTTAAACCAGTATTATTTTTTACAGTACTGTGATCATTAGTATATTGACGTTGTCCATAAAAATATTGATCTCCATATAAGTTAAATTCAAATGAAAATCCAAATGGAAATTGATGCATTGTAAATAAATCTACTCCTAATCTATTTTGATAATCATCACTATTAGATGCCCAATAATATTTATATTTAGGAGCGATTGTAAATTCAGTAGTTTTTACAAAATCATTATTGAATAAATAATCAGCAAAATTAAATCTTGCTTGATATTCTAATGATTGTGCATCACTTTCAGCTTCTTTTCTATACTCTATTCTAGATGTTAAATTTACACTAGAATCTCCTACATTTCCGTGATTATAAAAATATCTCAATCTTGTTTGAGTTCCATCTTCTCCTTTTTGTTTATCATTAGAAGAAGAATTCCAATCATTATATGATCTGATTCTATATTCTAAAGCTTGATTCTCAGTCATATTAATTCTTCCCATTAATTGTGTTCTTCCATAGTTATTGCTGACACCATTATTTT
>ENA-OWPM01000703-OWPM01000703.1-human-gut-metagenome-genome-assembly--contig:-NODE-703-length-35468-cov-6.109564_pt1 | contig 35468 bp, 30 predicted proteins | sample MGYA00248267_ERZ651852 | MGnify/ENA primary metagenome ERZ651852 (study PRJEB26924, sample SAMEA4378228) | human gut metagenome | biome: human gut; feature: human-associated habitat; material: faeces...
GCCAAATTAGGACTAGTAGCTTAAATTTTTCCTATTTACTGCACAAGTCTAGTTATGTTTATTGCTGAGCACTGGTCAGATATTGCAGAAACTTTTATGAATGAGAACTTCCCTGGAACGGAGACTTATATTATGGGGGGACATTTAATGTTTTATGAGTATCCAGAAAAATGGAACAAAAAGTTGAAAGATTTTATTGAAAATATTAAATAAAGATAATATATTAATTTTAAGCAGGTTTGCTAATTGCAATTAATACCGAAAAATGGATACAGTCAATTGTAATTAATATTATTAAAGACTTTTGTAAATACTTAATATCATAGAATAAATTTTAAAGGAGCTAGTAACAAATGAAGAGTAAATTTATAAAAGGAATAATTGCAATATCATTATTAATATGCTCAATAATAGCTATATATGGTTGTAGTTCAAACTCAGATTCTAATGTTAATCCAAATACAGAAAATACAAATGTTAAAGATGAAGAAAATATAGAAAATAATTCAACTACAAACAATAGTGAAAATAAAGATAGTCAAAGTAATATTATACTAATTGATAACGATAATATAACAGGTAAGCTTTCAGAAAATGTAGATAATCCAAATCTAGTAAAGGCTATAATTAATGAATTAGATTTAGATGAAGAAGCTGCTAAACAAACAAGATATTATTACAATTACGTTGATTTAAATGATGACGGTGTAAATGAAATATTTGTTGAACTAGTAGGAACATATACAAGTGGAACTGGTGGAGATACTGCAATAATCTTTACAGAAGTAAATGGAAGATTAGAAGAGTTTGATGAATTTACATTGATACACAATCCTATAATTATCAGTAATGAAAAAACAAATGGATATAGAGATATTATTGTAGAAAGAAGTGGCGGAGGAGCAGAAAAAGAATATGTGGTTTTAAAATATGATGGTTATGATTATTCAGATGTTAATGAATCAGATATTCTAAATAGTATTGATAATGTTTCGGGAGTTGCAATCATATCTAATGATATGGTTAAGGATACTGAGCAAGGAAAAGGATTATATTTAGCAAAATAATAAAATAAAAACAGGAATGTATTAATTTGAATATATTCCTGTTTTTTCTTTGTGTAATATATATGTACAGTAACTGTATAATTTACATAAAGATAAAATTGAATAAAGTTATTGACTATTATTCTCAAATTGATATAATGAAAAAGCATAAATGAGAATTTTTATCAATATATGATTAATTGAAACATATATTGCTATACATAGGAGGATACAAATGAAGAAAATAAAGAAGATAGTTGCAGGAATACTTACTGTAGCTATGATTGGGATAATCACTGGATGTTCATCTAATGATGGGGAAGCAAATAATTCGGGAAATAAAACAATGGTTGTAGAATCATTAAAAGGAAATGTTGAAATTCCAGCAAACCCTGAAAGAATAGTTGATATCTCAGGAAGCAGTGAAGAATTATTAATATTAGGGTATACGCCAGTTGGAACAGCTAATATTGATTCATATAATACAACAGAGGTTGCAAGTTATGTTAAAGATCAATTAGGAAGTGCTAAAGTAGTTGGACACTCAATGATGGAAACAATGGATATGGAAGCAATACTTGCATGTAATCCTGATTTAATAATAATGAGTGAAAGACAATCACAAATTTACGATCAATTAAAAGAAATAGCTCCAACTGTTATGATAAAAGATTATGGTAATGACTGGAGAGATAGATTAACTGATATAGCAAAAATGTTTAACAAAGAAGATGAAGCTACAGAATGGCTTTCAAATTACGATGAAACTGCTAAAAAGCTTGGAGAAGAAGTTGCGGCTAATAATGGAGAAGAAAGCTACTTACCAGTACTTTCAAGCTCAGGACAATTTATGGTATTTAGTGATGCAGGAATAGGAACTATAATAAATGAAGACATGGGCCTTGCAAGACCTGAGAACTTACCAGTACAAGATGGAATAACTCTTCCAATGTTAAGCATTGAAGGATTAGCTGAGATAGATGCAGATCATATTGTACTTATAGCGACAGATGCAGACAAAGCTGAACTTGAAGAGAATTCAGTATGGCAAAATATAAGAGCTGTTAAAGAAGGAAATATAACAATATTAAATGCAAGCCCATACTTTAGTCAATCTTATAATCCAATTGGAAGATTACTTTTATTAGAATCTTTAAAAAATGAATTAATGAAGTAATAAATAAGCAATATAAAAAGGATGTGTCAAAATTAGGGGATTTTATCTTGATTTTGATACAGCCCTTTTTTGCGTAAATGAGATTATTAATAAAGAAACAGCTTGAGAAAATTAAGGAGGTAAAGTATGGTATTAAAAAGTAAAAAAGTAAAAACTTTTCTATTAATTTTAATAAGTTTGATTTTACTTGTTATTGGTATGGGAATATCTCTATATATAGGAACAAAAGCTATAGATTTTAGCACAATAATAAGAAGTATATTTACAAATGATAATACTCTTGAAAGTAACATTATAAGAGATGTAAGAATACCTAGAGTATTGGCGGCTGTAATGGTTGGAGGGTTCTTATCAGTATCAGGTGCAATAATGCAGGGTATAACTAGAAACCCTATTGCAGAGCCATCAGTTATGGGAATAACTCAAGGTGCTACATTTTCTATTGCTATAGCATCCATAATTCAAAAGATAGTACCTGAAATATCAATAAGAAGCACTGATATTATGTTCTTTGCTTTTATAGGTGCAAGTATCAGCGGGCTTTTAGTTTATTTTTTTAGTTCTAAAAGGGGAAGAAAATCAGATCCTGTAAAGCTTGCACTTGCAGGTACAGCACTGGGTACATTATTTATTTCACTTGCTATGGGAAGTGCAATGTATTTTAACTTATCACAGGAATTAAGCTTTTGGATAGCAGGAGGATTAGCCAGCACAAAATGGCAAGGTGTGATAATGTTATTTGTATTTGGATGCATAGGTATGATAGGTGCATTTATTATGGCTCCAAAGGTAACAATTTTAAGCTTAGGTGAAGAAGTTGCAATAGGTCTTGGCCAGAGAACTAATTTAATAAGATTTATATGCATAATAATAGTGATTATTTTAACTGGAGCAAGTGTAGCTGTTGCAGGAAATATAGTTTTTGTAGGTCTTATTGTTCCAGAAATAGCAAGAGGAATAGTAGGTTCTGATTATAAATACATTATTCCATCATCACTTATTTTAGGTGCGGTACTTTTAGTTTACAGTGATATTATAGCAAGAATAATTAATCCTCCATATGAAACTCCAATCGGTTCATTGACAGCACTTATAGGAGTTCCAATATTTATTTATCTTGTTAGAAAAGGAGGGAATGATTAATGAATAAGAACAAAAAAGTATTCTTCATATGTGGTATTTTAGCAATTCTTATATTTACAGTGTTTGTAATAAGCTTAAATTTAGGTTCTTATTCAATCAGCCTTGGTGATGTTATAAAAACACTAATTGGTCAGGGCAGTAAGAGCCAAAATATAGTTATTTTCAATTTAAGACTTCCAAGAATAATAATAGCTTTATTTGTAGGAAGTGCACTTGCAGTATCAGGAACAATACTTCAAGGAGTTACAAAGAATGATTTAGCTGATTCGGGAATAATAGGTATTAATTCAGGTGCAGCATTATTTGTAGTAGTATATATATATTTAACAAATGGTAATGTATATGAAGGAATAACCAATTTAACAATATTCACAATGCCTATTGTAGCACTTTTAGGAGCAGGCTTTGGAGCATTTATTGTATATATTTTAGCGTGGAAAAATGGAATATCATCATCAAGATTAATACTAATAGGAATAGGTATAAACATAGCATTTACTTCGCTTCTTACCATATTTCAATTAAGATTCACTACTCAGGAATTTAACAGGGTAATGGCGTGGATACAAGGAAGCATATGGGGAGTAAGCTGGAAGTATGTAATAGCTATAGCGCCTTTTATAATAATATTCATGATACTCACAATATATAAAAGCAGATATTTAGATGTATTAAATTTAGGTGATGAACTATCAATTGGTCTTGGTGTGAATGTTGAAAAAGAAAGAAGAAAATTAATAATATATGCAGTTGGTCTTGCAGGAGTAGCAACTTCTGTTGCAGGAAGTATAGGATTTTTAGGTCTTATTTCACCACACATAGCTAGAAGGCTAGTTGGACCTAAACATAATAGACTTATACCAACAGCGGCTTTGATTGGTACACTTATTTTATTAATTGGTGATACAATATCAAGAAATTTACTTGCACCAATAGAAGTTCCTGTTGGTATAGTTGTAGCAATTATTGGTGTGCCATATTTTATTTATCTTATGATGAATGAATAATTTTTAGATTTTAAAGAGGATGATTTTATGTATTGTATAAAAACAAAAGATTTAAATATATCATACGGAAATATATATATTGTTAAAGACTTAAATTTAAATATTCCAAAAGGGAAAATTACGACTATAATTGGTGCAAATGGATGTGGAAAATCAACAATATTAAAGACAATAGCAAGAATACTTAAAGCAAAAAGCGGAGAAATTTACATAAATGATTTAGAAATTTCAAAGCAAAGCTCAAATAAACTTGCCAAAGCTATGGCTGTTTTACCACAAAGTCCAGTGGCACCTAAGGGACTTACTGTTGAAGAGTTGGTTGCTTATGGAAGATTTCCTCATCAAAATAAGTTTGGAAGTTTAAAAAAAGAAGATAAAGAAATAATTGAATGGGCATTAAAAGAAACTGGCATATTAGAATTTAAAGAAAGACCAATAGAAGCATTATCAGGAGGACAAAGGCAAAGAGCATGGATTGCTATGGCATTAGCGCAAAAGACTGATATTGTTGTATTAGATGAGCCGACTACATATTTAGATTTAGCACATCAATTAGATATTTTGAACTTACTACAAAAGTTAAATAAGACTCAGAAGAGAACAATAGTTATGGTAATTCACGAACTTAATAATGCAGCGAGATTTGCAGATCATATGGTTGGAATAAAAAAAGGCAGAATAGTATGTGAAGGTACCCCAGAGGAAGTTATGACAAAAGAAAATCTTAAAGAGCTTTTCAATATTGATGGAGAGATTGTAACTGATCCAAGACATAACAGACCAGTTTTAATAACATACGATAAGATTTAAAAATGAAAGAATGTGGCTGTAGCATTAAATAAAATTTGTAAGTGGCACAGTCAATATGTAATGATTGAAAATAAATTGTAATAGAGAAACAAAAGATAAAGTGGGAGAGATAATGGAAAAGGAAAATGAATTAGGAAAAGAAAGTATAGGAAAGCTCCTTATAAAATATTCTGTTCCGGCAATAATGAGTATGATGATTACATCTCTTTATAATATTGCAGACAGAGCTTTTATTGGAGCTATTCCAAACGTTGGACCATTAGCAATAGCAGGTCTTGGAATAACTATGCCTGTATTTACATTAATAGTTGCTTTTGGTGTATTTATTGGAATGGGCGCAGCAACAAATATGTCAATTAAGCTTGGAGAAGGAAATAGAGAAGAAGGTGAATTGTTCTTAGGAAATGCATTTACTGTATCTATAATCTTTTCTATTATAATTATGATATTTGGTCTGATATTTTTAGATGAAATATTATATGCATTTGGTGCAAGCGAAAATACATTGATTTATGCTAAAGAATATATAGGAATAATATTCTTAGGAACAATATGCAGTGTAACTGGATTTGTTTTAAATACTGCAATCAGGGCAGATGGAAATCCTAAAATGGCAGCTAAGACAATGATTGTAGGATGTGTCCTAAATTTAATTTTAGACCCAATCTTTATTTTTGTATTTGATTTAGGAATAAAAGGTGCAGCAATTGCAACTGTGCTTTGCAATTATATAATCTTCAGCTGGATATTATATTACTTTTTTAAAAAGAAATCTAATTTAAAGCTTAGAAAAGTTAATATGAAATTAAATTTAAAAATAATAAAAAGAATATTTATTGTAGGTGCAGCACCTTTTGCAGTTGAAATTTCTGCTGGTGTTGTAAATGTTCTTTTCAATAATATGTTTAAAATATATGGTGGAGATTTAGCAATAGGAGCTATGACTGCTATAAGTACAATTGGACTTATGTTTATGATGCCAGTGTTTGGTATAACACAAGGTGTTCAGACAATAATAGGTTATAATTATGGAGCAAAAAAGCTAGATAGATGTATGAAGGCTTTACTTCTATCAGTATTTGCAGCTACAGTGATTCTTATAATAGGATTTTTATTAGTAGAACTGACTCCGAGAATTATGATTTCTATATTTAATAGAGATGAAAGTCTTATGAACATAGCCGTTCATGGAATAAGAATATATCTTATGACACTGCCTATTTTAGGAATTGTAATTATTGGACCAAGTTACTTTCAAGCAATAGGAAAGGCTAAGCATTCAATGGTTTTAAGTCTTTTAAGACAATGCATTTTGCTAATTCCATTAATACTTGTATTGCCAAAAGCATTTAATTTAACAGGAGTATGGTTTGTTCAGCCAATTGCAGATATAATTAGTGCAATTATTATAGTTGTATTTTTGGCTGGAGAATTTAAGAATTTTAGAACTTAAGAATTTGCTTATTTTATGGTAGTTAAGGTACTAAAGGAAACTCGACTCACATACGTTCGTTGAGTAAGCGATTCGCACCAAATACAAGATTTGGGCTCTCTGCTTAAGAATTTGCTTATTTTATGGGGATTAGAAGGAATTATTATACAGGAAACACCTACTCATATTAATAGGAACGTATTTTTCTTGCAGAAAAATGCGGGCTATAGCTCTAAGCTCGTGCCTCACTAAGAGCTATATGCCAGCGATTCGCACCAAATACAAGATTTGGGCTCTCTCCTTAAGGAAACATCTTCATCAGTAGAGGGTGATGGGCTATACTGATAGGCTGATACCTCACCAAGCATTATATGCCCAAAAGATGATATTTGTAATTGGAAACTTTTCATATTTATTTTATCTTAGTATGAGTGTACCATAATAAAAAATGACTGACGCATTAAATTGCGTCAGTCATTTTTTCAGATGTTATAAATTAAAGCTCACATCTGCGACTTTATATGAGTAGTGTGTTTCATTTATTGTAGTTATTTCTAACTATTCACTTTTAGTTTTTACTTCTTAGCTTATTTTTTAGTACTTATATAAATATATCCAACTCCACTTAGAATAATTGGAAATAAAGAAAATAGTCCTCCAAGAACAAAAAGTATACAGCAGACAATAAGACTTGATGAAGAAAGTATCCAAGTAAGACTGTATTTATCAAATAATTTTAATCCACATGCCATTGCAATTATATAAGAAAATGAAAATACTGAGCCAGGAAATTTTAGTATTAAATTTAAATCTGGTGATATAAATGAAAAGAATAATAGGACAATGGTAAAGCCGCAGCCTAAAAATAAAAGAGCATTTATAGGAGTATTATACTTTTCATGTATTTTAGATAGTGCCCTTGGAAATATTCCTGAACGTGCAGCATTATATATAACTCTAGAAAAGCCAGAAATACACGAGTGAATAGAGCAAAATGTTATAAGAATAGTTAAAAAAGCAATTATATATCCAGAAGTTTTTCCAAATGACAATGAAATAAGTGAACTTAAAAAAGTAAATGAATGTGTATCATTATAAGTATTTGTTCCAATGGTTACAAAGGATAAAGATATATACACGATGCTTACAAAATGTGATATGAATTTATAGTTTGACAAAATTGAATTATTTGAATAAATAGTTCGATTTTATTGATATAAAAATAAATAGTGAGGAATTTGGAGTAAAACAATATGGAAATTAGAAATTTAATAACATTTTCTAAGATTGCAGCACTTAACAGCTAATCAAAAGAAGCAGAAAACTTAGGATATGCACAATCAACAATTACAACACAAATGCAGCTTTTAGAACAAGAACTAGGAGTAAAGCTAATTGAAAGAACTGGGAGAAAAATAAAGCTGACAAATAGTGGTGAAACTTTTCTTAAATATGCAAATGAGATAATTGATTTGGTGAATGAAGGTAAGGAAGTTATAAGAAATGAAAGCATTCCAAAAGGAACATTAAAGATTGGGGTTGTTGAGTCACTTTGTACAATTAGGTTACCTAAGATACTTGAAGTGTATCATGAAAGATATCCGCATGTTAATATTGAACTGAAAGTGGGAATATGCTCAGAACTTAGAAAAATGCTAAAGAAGAATATTGTTGATATTATTTTTATTTTAGATAGGAAAATTGATGATGAACAATTTATTTCGGGTATGGATAAATATGAACATATGGTAATATTATGTTCACCATCAAATAAATTAATAAAAAAGAGTAAGGTTACTTTAGAGGATATACAAAATGAGTTTTTAATTCTAACAGAGAAGGGATGTAGTTATAGGAAGGACTTTGGAGAAATCTTCCAAAAGAAATCTATAAATACAAATTTAGTTTTAGAATCAGGTAGCATAGAGGCAATTAAGAGATTTGTTAAAAGTAATATAGGAATTACATTGCTTCCTAAAATGACAGTAGAAGAAGAATTAAAAAATAAAGAGTTAGTAGAATTAACCGTTGAAGGGTGTGAATTCAAAATGTATACTCAGGTTCTTTATAATAAGAAAAAATATATAACATCTGCAATGAATGCTTTTTTAGGCATGATTGAATAAGTTGATTATGTAGAATGTTAGTAGAAATTATATCTGCTAACATTCCTAAGGTGCTAAGCATTATTTTTATCCAAAATACTTTGTAATAATTGAAGTATAGCTTCTTTTTCATTACAATTTTTTTGATCCATAATTATTTTCATATCATAAAAAGTAATTTTTTTTGATAATCCAAGCTGTTTAATTGAACATATTATATATGGCTTATCAGTAGAAATTCTAAATTTATATTCTAATTGCGGATTGATTTCATCTAATACTTTTTCAAAATTATTAAGAAATTTTAGATAATTTTTTGCTTCTGAATTAATAAATTCCACAATATTATTAGTATTGATAATTAACACCGTCCTTTATTTAGAATAACTTTTATCTCTCATTAAATATGTATTCAGATTTTTTTCAAAGGTGCTAAATATTAAAAGTATTTATTTTAAATATTTAGAAAAAGAAATTTTATAATTATATTAAGAATTATGTGGTGATAAATATACAATAAATAAAAAATATTATATAATTACCCATATATAAAACTAGGAGGATTATAATGCTGAAAATGTTAATTATAGAAGATAATGAAAATATAAAAAAAGAATTAATAGATTTTTTATCAAAGTATGGGTATGAGGCTTATGGAATAGATGACTTTAAAAATATTATTAATTTATCAGTAGAGAGTAACCCTGATTTGATTTTATTAGATATAAATCTTCCATATTATGATGGATACTATGTGTGTAGAGAAATAAGAAGAATTAAAGATATACCGATAATTATTGTAACAAGTAGAGATAGTGATATGGATGAAATTATGAGCATTAATTTTGGAGCAGATGATTTTATAACAAAACCATATAACACTCAGGTATTACTTGCAAGAATAGGTGCTGTTCTTAGAAGAACGAAAGCGCAAGTTTTAGAACAGGATTTCATTGAGCATAATGGATTGAAGTTAAATATTAGCAAAGGAGAAATAACTTTTAATAATAATACTACAGATTTAAGCAAAAACGAACTTAAAATTTTAGCATGCTTAATGAAGAATAAAGGGAAAATAATGAGTAGGGAAGAGTTAATGGATTATTTATGGAGTTCAGATCTTTTTATTGATGATAACACTTTATCTGTTAATATAACAAGGCTTAGAAAAAAGCTAGATGATATAGGCTTTAAAAATGCAATAGAGACTAAGAGAGGGCTAGGATATATTTTGCTATGAAAATAAAAAATTATATTGTATCAAAAATTCCATATTTAATAATAAATTTAGTTATTTATTTTTTATTAGTAGCTCTTTTAAAAGTAGCTAGTACGCCAGAAATTATATTATTTTTAATATTTATGATTTGGTTTGTACCTCTAATAGTTTATATGGTATTAGAATACATAAAAGAAAGAAGATTTTATGGAGAAATAATCAGCATAACTGAAAAATTGGATAAAAAATATTTGTTGGCTGAAGTAATAAAGAAGCCTAATTATTATGAAGGTGAAATCTTTTATAATGCGTTAAAAGAAGCAAATCGAAATATGCATGAAGAAGTTAATTTCTATAAACATCTTCAAAGTGAATATAGGGATTATATAGAAACATGGGTTCATGAAATTAAAACACCTATAGCATCGGCTAAGCTTATATTAGAAAATAGCTATATAAAAGAAAAAATAGCTTTAATTGATGAAATAAGTAAAGTAGATCAGTATATAACACAGGCGTTATATTATTCAAGAAGCACAGATGTAAGCAATGATTATATTGTAAGAGAATTTAATCTTGAAAATATAATTAATGAATGTATTAGGGATAATAGAAGGGATTTTATCAATAAAAAAATAGCAGTAAATATTGAAAACATAGATATAAAAGTAACTAGTGATCAAAAATGGATTAAGTTTATCATAAATCAGATAATTATAAATTCCATTAAATATAGTAAAAAAGAAAGAGGTTATATAAATATATATTCATTAGAAAATGAAAATAATAAAATTTCTTTGATAATAGAAGATAATGGTATTGGAATACCTAAAAGTGATATTAACAGAGTCTTTGATAAGGGCTTCACTGGAGAAAATGGGCGTGTGCATGGAAAATCTACTGGAATAGGATTATATCTTTGTAAAAAACTCTGCACTAAATTAAATATAGAGATTAACTTAAAGTCAGAAGTTAATAATGGGACAAGAGCGATAATTAACTTTTGATGCTTGAATATTAAGGTAGAGGAGCAGTAAAAAAATATGCAGAATGAAGAAAAAAGGATTACAATTTATTTTGTAATTTAGAAAATAATGAACATATGATATTTTTTATAATATAGAAGAAGGAACTCTGTTATTATTAAGTTTATAGCAAAAATTTTAATATTTTGCAAAAAAAATTATAAAAAACTTGAAAAATAGTAAATAGAAAGATATAATAAATTAGGTATTTATTACAAAACAAGGGTGTTTTAAGGTTTAGATAAAAATTGACCTTAAAGCACTATATTTTTATTAATTAGAAGTAAAATTTTGTTATATTTATGAACAGAATTTTATTGAGCAGTACAGGAGGGGGCAATATGAAACTTAAATTAAAAGGAAAAATTTTATTACTAGCATTGATACCATTAGCAGTATTAGGCATATCTTTAGGGGGCTTCACTTCATTAAATGTTAGAAATACGATACAAGATATGTCCAAGCAGCAATTAAAAGTAGCAGCACATTCAGCATTAAAAACATATGATATGATTAATAAAGAAGATTATACAGTATTATCAAATGGTAAATTAGGTAAAGGGTATAAATTTGTAGTTTCTAATTATAGTGAAGAAATAGACTATTTAAAGCAAAATACTAATATAGAATATACATTTTTTTATGGAAAAGATATAGTATCAACCACAATGAAAGATGATAGAGGCAACAGATTACTAGGCTTTGAAGCTGAGGATGAAGCAATTATAGCTGTTTTGACTAATAATGAGGAATATTTTAGTACACATACTCTTATTGGAGATAAAGAATATTATGGATATTATATACCTATAAAACAACCAAGTACTCAAGCGGTAGTGGGGATGTTTTTTGCAGGAATACCAAAAGCTGATATGGATTCTTCTATATTAACAGTAATAATAGGAAATGTTACAAGCACTTCTATCGTTATTATAATTGCAATACTTCTAATTTTAATTTCTATGAGTATGATTATAAAAAGTCTTAGAAGAAGCGTAGTCAATCTGGAATTAGTTTCAAAAGGAATACTAAATTCGAAATTAGATAGTAAAGATTTAAAGAGAAAAGATGAGATTGGTGATATTGCACGAGCAACAGAAGATGTTAGGAATTCCATAAAAGGTATAGTGCAGAACATAACAGACACAACTAGTACATTAATAGATTTTGCATCAGATTTGAGGGAAAAATCTAATAAGTCAAGCAACATGACAAAAGAAGTTGAAAAGACTGTAGAAGAAGTTGCACAGAGTTCTACTAATCAAGCTGAAAATACCCAATCAGCAGCAGAGAGTGTTATGGTGATTGGTGAAATGGTAGAAAAGAGTGTTATAAATGTTAAGGAACTATATAAGAATTGTGAAAATATGAGTAGACTAAGAAATGAAGTTTTAGATATTCTAGATAATTTAAGTGATGCAAATGAAAGAACTAAAAATGCAATTAATACAATTTCTGCAAAAACACAAAATACTAATAATTCAGTTGAACATATAAAGAAAGCAACAGAATTAATTACAGAAATAGCATCAGAAACTACATTGTTAGCTTTAAATGCGAATATAGAAGCAGCTAGAGCAGGAGAACATGGTAAGGGATTTGCAGTTGTAGCTAGTCAAATTCAAGAATTAGCTAATCAGTCAACTGAATCAGCTAAGAAAATAGAAATTATAATAAAAGATCTTATAATAAATTCTAATGATACTGTAGAGACTATGAAAAAAGTTGAAGACATTATAGAAGTTCAGAATAATAATGTACATAAGACTAAAGATACTTTCAATGTGTTTAATGAAGGAATTAACATAACAAATCAAAGTGTTAAAGAGATAAGCGATAATGTAGGAACTTTAGATAATTCTAGAAAAGAAATTGTTGAAGATATACAAATTCTTACTTCTATAGCAGAAGAGAATGCAGCTAGTACAGAGGAAACTGCTGGAATATCAGCAGAGCTTAACAAAATAATGAATGATGTATATGAATCAGCAAATAAAGTAAATGAAATTAGTGACAAATTATCAAATGAGATTAATATTTTCACAATTTAAATAAGGGACGTACAAAGTTTAGAATGAAACAACCGAAATAAAGCTCTTATGTATGGCTCGCTTGCTACAAAAATGACGCTAAGAATTCAAACATGCAGACCTTGCATGTTTGAATTCTTAGCGTCATTTTTGAATGCAAGACACCGCCAACATAAGAGCTTTATTTCTTTGTCTCATCTAAATTCATAGTATCGGTATTATTATTGCTATACATAAATACATTTTTAATTTAAGGAATAGTTATTTATAGATGTTAAAGATTCAAAAAGTTAATATTTTACCATTTTTTAAAGGATATCAATTTATAGATATCAGAATATAGGTTCTTAAGAATTTGCTTATTTATTGGGAATTACATAACTTTTATAAGCATCTTCATAAATTACTATAATTGATAGAAAACTATATTTTTAGGTATTGGATATTTATCAAAATATAAATTACATTAAGTAATAAGTTTAGAGATAAACAAAGAAATCCAATATATGAATATGTGTAGTATTGTATTGGAAATTTCAGCTTTTAAATTCTTTGGCAGAGGCTGTTCCAAAATTGTTTGTCCAAAAACTTGCTTTATGGAGCAAACATTTTTGGGTGCATCCTCTGCCATTAGAATTTTTAGATGAAATTTCCCTACAATCGAGCATATCATATATTGGATTTCGGTTGTTATCCACTAAATTCTGATTCCACACAATATATTTATCTTCTATAATACAGATATTTTTTTTATCTTTCAAAAATGTAAGGTTAATGAAAGATACTTCAATATGAAAAAGCTATTAAATTGTTTAAAATAAACTTATAAGTTAGAAATAAATATGAGGGATGATTGTTATGAGAAAGAAAAAAATTAGTTATTCCTTATTAAGAATGCTTTTACAAAAGTAATTTTCAAAATTAGGAGGAATTAAAAAATGGAAAGTATTTTAAATGTAGTTAATATAGAAAAGTATTATGGAAATAAAGATAATGTAACAAAAGCTATTGATAATATAAGTTTTAGAGTTGAAAAAGGTGAATTTGTTGGAATAATGGGGCCATCAGGAAGTGGTAAAACAACACTTCTTAATTGCATATCTACAATAGACAATGTAACAACAGGCTCTATAGTTATTGATAATGATGATATTACAAGATTAAAAGGCAGAAAGTTAGAGGATTTCAGAAGAGAAAAATTGGGATTCATATTTCAAGATTTTAATTTGCTAGATACATTAACTGCTTTTGAAAATATATCATTAGCTCTTACTATTGCAGGGAAGAAGGGCAAAGAAGTTAAAAAATTAGTAGATAAAGCAGCTGATAGTCTTGATATTAAAGAAGTTCTTAATAAGTATCCATATCAGATGTCAGGTGGTCAAAAGCAAAGAGTTGCAGCAGCAAGAGCAATAGTAAATAATCCTAAATTAATTTTAGCTGATGAGCCAACTGGAGCATTAGATTCTAAGTCAGCAAGATTATTATTAAATTCTATTGAAAATTTGAACAAAGATCTAGAAGCAACTATTTTGATGGTAACACATGATGCCTTTACAGCTAGCTATGCAAATAGAATTTTATTTATAAAGGATGGAAAAATATTTAATGAACTTGTAAGGGGTGAAGACAGTAGAAAAGAATTTTTTAATAAAATTATTGATGTTGTAACTGTTCTTGGAGGTGAAAGTAAAGATGTACTTTAAAATGGCAGTAAATAATGTAAAAAAAAGTTTTAAAGATTATGCAGTTTACTTTTTGACATTAACATTTGCGGTATGTATATTTTATAGCTTTAATTCAATTAATTCACAAACAATGGTGGTAGAGATGAATTCATTGCAAAGAGATTATATAGATTTAATGAATCAATTTATGTCTATTTTATCAGTTGGTGTTTCTGTAATACTTGGAAGTTTAATAATATATGCAACAAACTTTTTGATAAAAAGAAGAAACAAAGAATTTGGAGTCTATATGACTCTTGGTATGAGAAAAAGATCAATGTCAATAATATTATTCTTTGAAACTTTATTTATAGGTTTAATATCTCTTGGAATTGGTTTAATACTAGGACTTATTTTGTCACAAGTTTTATCAGTATTTACAGCAAAATTATTTGATGTTGAGATGACTAAATATGTTTTTTCAATATCTATTGAGGCAATTGTAAAAACAGTAGTATATTTTGGAGTAATGTATGTAATTGTAATGATATTTAACATAATTGTTATATCGAAATATAAATTAATAGATCTGCTATATGTAAATAAAAAGAGTGAAAAAATAAAAATAAAAAATCCATATATATCAAGTATATTTTTACTTCTATCACTTATGCTTATTGGAATTGCGTATAAATGCATAACCATATCGGAATTAGATTTTTATACAATACAGTTTAAAATAGCAATTGCATTTGGAATTATAGGTACAATATTATTTTTTTATAGTGCTTCATCACTTATGATATTAATATTACAAAAGAATGATAATTTATATTTAAATGGATTAAACGCTTTTACAATTAAGCAGATTTCAAGTAAATTCAATACAAATTTTCTTTCGATGAGTGTAATATGTTTAATGTTATTAGTTACTATAGGAAGCTTAGCATCAGGATTAAGTGTAAAAAATTCCATGGAGCAGGGATTAGAGAAAAATACTCCAGTCGACGTATCAATTCTTTGGGAGAGTAATGATTCTAAAAATAATTTTAAAGATATTGATTTGTTAAAGGAAAGTGTAAAGAAATATGATCTTGATTTAAGTAAGATGAGATATTCCATTCTTTCAGCTTACTCAATAAATTTTGATTTAAAGAGCTTATTATATAACTATGCAGAGAGCGATGATAAACGTGAAATGCTTAATTACCCTATTGCGAGTCAGGCGGATTTTATAACTATATCAGATTATAATAATTTTAGAAAATTAAGAGATTTAGATCCAATAGTATTAAATGAAGATGAAGTTATAATAAGCAGTAACTATTCCTCTATGATTGATATGGTTAAAAATTATTTAGATAAAAATAAAAAAATAAAAATTGAAAATAAAGAATATAAGATAAAAAATGATAAATTGCTTGAAGAATCTTTTTTTAATATGCCAATTGCCATAAATGTTTTTTCTATAATTGTTCCAGATAATACTGTAAGTGAGAATAATAAGATTGCTGAAGCTTTAAATTTTAACATAGTAGGAGATAGTAAAGAAGAAGAGTTAGAAGGGATAATGGATAAATTGTTATTGGATAGAAATAACAATAGTAAGAAAGAAGATTTTTATATAGATGGATATACTCGTGAAATGTGTTATACAGAGAATAAAGGTTTATCTGCCATACTTCTATTTATAGCAATTTATATAGGAATAGTATTTCTTTTAGCAAGTGCAGCAGTATTATCACTTCAGCAGTTATGTGAATGTAATGATTCATTAGAGAGGTATATATCATTAAATAAAATTGGAGCAAGTAAGAAGATTATTAATAAAAGTATATTTAAGCAAGTATTAACCTTCTTTTTATTTCCATTAGCTTTAGCATTAGTACATTCTTATGTTGGAATAAAAACTGTAAATAGTTATCTTCTTGCATTAGGAGAAAGTAATAAAATTTATCCTATGTTAATCACAGCCTTAATATTAGTAATTGTATATGGTGGATATTTATATGCCACATATATATCTTATAAAAATGTAATAGATAATGAACTTAGTTAGAGGGAAAGATGGTTTATGTTAATATCATTATAATAAAAATTATAAAATTAATTATTTATATTATAAATTTACTAATTTAATAAAATAAGTTAAGTATATTAAGACAATTTATGTTTACGTATCTTTAAAGTATATTTTTAAAGATACGTTTTTTCTATTAAAATAACCAAAAATCTGATATTATTAGTTTTATATGGCATATTTGGATAAAATAAAAGTTTTATATATAACATGATAATTTTGAAAGTATAAAATAAATGAAACTAAGGAGTGAATTTTTGGTGAATGATTATACTAATATATTAGAAGTATATGAAATGTTTTTAGAAAACCTTCCATTTGCAGTATGGATTGAAGATATAGAGTTCAAAATATTGTATTTGAATAGTCTATATGAAAAGACGTATGGTGTAAAATATAATGAAGTAATTGGAAAAAGTAATGAAGAAGCATTTCCAAAAGATTTAGCTAAAATATATAATGATCAGATAAAAGAATGTATAACAGAAAATTCTAATGTATCAAAAGAGCTGAAGAAAAACTTTATAGAAAGAAACTTTTGGAGAAGAAAAGTTTTAAAAGTACAATTATGGAATCTTTACAGAAAAGCGTAGAGGAAAAGAGCTTGGAAACTAGGGAACATACTGAAAGAGTAACAGAATATGCACTAAACATAGGAAGGGTTATGAAGCTAAAAACTTCTGAATTAGATGAACTAATATTATCAGCAGAGCTTCATGATATGGGCAAAATTGCAATTAATGAAGAAATACTTTTGAAAAAGGGAAATCTTACAGATGAAGAATTTGAAATAATGAAAGCTCATGCAGAAAAAGGGGATAGAATAATAAATGCTTCTAGTGAACTTGTAAATGTAGCTAAATGTGTATTAGCACATCATGAAAAATATGATGGAACAGGGTATCCATTAGGATTAAAGGGGAAAGAGATACCTGTTATAGCAAGAATAATAAATGTGGCTGATTCTTATGATGTAATGACTCATGATAGAGTTTATAAAAAAGCTATAAAAAAAGATGATGCTATTAGAGAACTAAAAAGATGTTCAGGAAGTCAGTTTGATCCAGATATAGTTGAACATTTTATAAAACATATTAAATAAATATATGAAAAACATACATATATATATAAAGGTTATAAATATAGTACAGTTATGATTTGACAATCATTTTGTGTAGATATAAAATATCTTTTAGAGAAAAAAATAGAGGAGTGGTTATATATGATAAAAGAAAACGGTAATATTTCAATTGATACAGAGAATATATTTCCAATAATCAAAAAGTGGTTATACTCTGACAAAGACATTTTTATTAGAGAAGTTATAAGTAATGGTTGTGATGCAATCAGTAAATTTCAAAGACTAGTATCACTTGGAGAAGCTAAAGCGTCAGAAGATGAGGAATATAAAGTAGTAGTTTCAATTAATAAGGAAAAAGGAACTTTAAAATTCAGTGATAATGGTATTGGTATGACTGAAGAAGAAGTAAAGAAATATATTAATCAAGTTGCTTTTTCAGGTGCTACAGATTTCCTTGAAAAATATAAAGATAAGATGGATGAAGGTAAAGATATAATAGGACATTTTGGTCTTGGATTTTACTCAACATTTATGGTATCTACGAAAGTTCAAATAGATACATTATCTTTTAAAGATGGTGCTGAAGCAGTTAAATGGGTTTGCGAAGGCGGCACAGATTATGAAATTTCTTCTTCAGAAGACAGAAGTACAAGAGGTACTACAATTACATTATACATAAATGAAGAAGATAAAGAATTTTTAGAAGAATATAAAGTAAGAGAAATAATAACAAAATATTGTTCATTCTTACCCACAGAAATATATTTAGAAGATGAAAATAAACCAAAAGAAGAACCTAAATATGAAACTAAGAAAAAGGAAGATGGAACTGAATATCAAGAATTAGTTGAACCAGAAGCTCCAAAGCCTTTAAATGATACACATCCACTATGGATGAAAAAGCCAAATGAATGTACAGATGAAGAATATAAAGATTTCTACAGAAAAGTATTTATGGACTTTAATGAACCATTATTCTGGATTCATTTAAATGTTGATTATCCATTTAACTTAAAAGGAATCCTATACTTCCCTAAATTAACTCATGAAGTTGAAATAAGAGAAGGTCAAGTTAAATTATTTAATAACCAAGTATTCGTAGCAGATAATATAAAAGAAGTTATTCCAGAATTCTTGTTATTGTTAAAAGGAGTAATTGATTGTCCAGATCTACCTTTAAATGTATCAAGAAGTTTCCTTCAAAATGATAGAGATGTTGCTAAAATATCTAATCATATAATTAAGAAGGTTGCTGATAAGCTTGTTGATTTATTTAAAAACAGTAGAGAAGAATATAATAAGTTCTGGCCAGATATTCAAATATTCATTAAATATGGATGTTTAAGAGATGAGAAGTTCTATGATAAGATTAAAGATATAATCATATTCAAGAATCTAAAAGGTGAATTTGTAACATTAAAAGATTATCTTGAAGCAAATAAAGAAAAGCATGAAAATAAAGTTTTCTATGCAAATGATGAATTAAAGCAATCACAATATATTAAGATGTTTAAAGAATATGATTTAGATGCAGTAATATTAGATTGTACTTTAGATGATCATTTTATAACATTCCTTGAAATGCATGAAAATGGAGTTAAATTTAAGAGAATAGATTCAGATATATCTGAAACATTAGGATCAAAAACTGATGAAAATGATACTGAAGCTGTAGAAGCAAATAAGACAATAGAAGAAGTATTTAAAAATGCTCTTGGAGAAAATGCTCCTAAGATATCAGTTGAATCTCTTAAAAATGCTGAGACTCCAGCTATGATTTTAATCTCAGAAGAATCAAGAAGAATGGCTGAAATGAGTAAGATGTATGCTCAATCTGGAATGGGCTTTGCAGGAATGTTTAATGAAGAAAAGACTTTAGTTGTAAATAATAATAATAATATTGTTAAGAAACTTGCAGAAGTAGCTAAAGATGACTCTAAAAAAGATGATGTTAAATTTATTTGTGAACATATTTTAGACTTAGCTAAAATTGCAAACAAAGAATTAAACGCAGATGAAATGGATACATTCTTAAAGAGAAATAATGAATTATTGAGTAAAGTTATTTCACTATAATAAAAATCTTCTTTAAAAATAAGTAGTTGTTTGATTAATTTCAAATAACTACTTATTTTTTTATAAAATTTATTTTAAAACTTAAAAAACAACATAAATATTAAATATATTATATAAATGTTAAAAACATTATATATATATGATAATGATTAAAGTTTTTTTGTAGAATAAACGATAAAAATATATAATGGTCTGTTAATGAAATAGCAGAAATAATAGCAAATATGAAAAAATAATAATAGGATAAGGGGAATGATTATGAAAAACAAACAGGTAAAAATAAGTTTAAAACAAAAATTATTACTAGCCACATTACCATTAACTTTAGTTTTGGTAGTTGGATTATTGATTTTTTCATACACTTTAAATAAAAATTCAATAATAACTTATAGCAAGGAAATTTTGCAAGCAAAGACTGATGAAAAAACTAAAACAATAGAAAATGAAGTAGGAGGAAAAATTTCTATATTAGAATCTATAGGACAAGCTATAGAAGAAAATGGTTATAGTAAAAATTATATAGAATCATTATCTGGCAGCTTTGGGTTAGAAAGTGGAATATATCTTTGTACATTAGATGGAGAATATATGGATTCTACAGGATACATACCAGAAGTAGATCCAAAAACAAGAGATTGGTATAAAGAAGGAAGAGAGCATAAAGAAAAATTTGAGCTAGGGCAAGTTTATAAAGATGTAGATACTGGAAAACAAATAGTTACGGCAAGCAGAACTCTTAAAGATGGAACTATAATTTGTGCAGATATTTTTTTAGATGAATTAAGTAAAGAAATATCTGAAACAAAGGTCCTTGATAATGGAAAAGTGTTGTTGATGGATAAAACAGATAATAGCATAATAGCATATGAAAACACAGAATATATAGGTAATAGTATACAAAAGTTCAATGATTTTTCACTTGAAGAAGCTATAAAAAATAGTAGCCCTGCTGAAGTTGGAGAATATACAGTTGAAAGTAAAGATGTTGAAGGTACAAACTGGGCATTAGTTAGTTTTATACAAACTGATATATTACTTAGTGATTTAGATAAAACTATTACTCGTATGTTTAGTTCAGCTATTTTATGTATGATAATTATAGGGGGATTACAATGGAGACTTTTATCAACTATAACTAAACCTGTACAAAACGTTACAAATGCATTAACAGATATGATTAGTGGAGATTTAACAATAGAAGTTGAAACTAGAAGTAACGATGAATTAGGATTAATGGCTAATACATTAAGAAAATATTCAAGAAGTATGAGAGAAAAAGTGGGTACATTTATAAGTACATCAAATACATTAAAACAAAAGAGTAAAGAAGGAAATTTACTTGTAGATACACTTCAAAATGAAGCAATGACTCAGTCACAATCTATGAGTGAATTAAAAGAGACTATGACGCAAATAGCAACAAGTGTATCTGATGTTGCAGAAAGTACTGTAAGTTTATCAGAATCAATGGAAGAGTGTTCTGAGTTAGGCGATAATATAAATGAAAGAGTAAGTTCTACTATTGAGATATCAAATGCAAGTAAAATAGCAATGAATGAATTAGATCAGGTTATGAGACAAATAAAGCAATCAACCAACACACTTGAATTAAATATTAATACAGTAATAGATGCTAATAAGGAAATGAAGAGCATTATAGAGTTAATAAAGGGAATTGCAGAGCAGACTAATTTACTGTCATTAAATGCAAGTATTGAAAGTGCGAGGGCTGGGGAAGCAGGTAAAGGTTTTTCAGTTGTTGCTAATGAAATAAGAAAATTAGCAGAAAGAAGTAATTCTGCTGTTGATGATATAACTGAATTAATAAATAATATTAATAATAATTTAAATGATACAAGTGAGGCAACTAGAGAAAGCGTTGAATGTGTTAATTCAAGCAAAGATGTAGTTACTAAAACTTTAGAAACATTTGAAAAAATTATTAATGCAGTTGAAATGACTGGTAAAAATAGTAAAATAATTAAAGAAAAAATAGCATCATGTACACAAATAGCTACAAATATTGCAGCTATTTCAGAAGAACAAAGTGCAGGGGTTGAAGAGGTATTAGCCACAGTTGAGACATTAACAGAATCAGCTAATTCTATAGCAGTTAGCAGTGATAGGTTAAAAGACGACTCTGATGATACTTATGCTATAAGTGAAACTTTATATAATTCTGTACAGGATTTTAAGGTCGAGTAAAGTAAGATAATATAATTTATATACGTATAATTTATAGATATTTTTATATAGTTATTAATTTATTATCATAATTATAAAATTATAATCATAAAGTAATACTGAGTAATAAATAATGTACAATTTTCCAAAGTAATTTATAGTTGTTGAGAATTTAGCCTAACAATGGTATAATTACTAGGGAAAATTTCAAATGGAGGAATTTCATCAATGAAACATATTAAGACAATAAACAGACCAAACATCAAAAATAGTTTATGCAAACCAGGATGTAAAGAATGTGCAAATTCTTGCCAATCAGCTTGTAAGACTTCTTGCACAGTTGCAAACTTAGAATGTGAAAACTAATTTTGACCAAGCAGTAACTGGAAGTTGCTGCTTCATTTATGTTTTAGGTTTAAATTAAAGAAGTATAATTTTAGAGTTTAAAATAATGGGAGACTTTATTTATTATTAGGAGGATGCGTGATGAGTTTAATACATAAATTCAAACAAGACGGAAACTATTTTGTTTTAGATGTGAATACAGGTGCAGTTCATATTGTAGATGAAATGGTGTATGATATTTTAGATGATGATAAATTAAGAAATAAATCAGAAATATTAAGAGATCTAGTGGCTAAATATGATGAAGAAGAATTATCAGAAGCTTATGATGAAATACAAGAATTAGCTGAAGGTGGAATACTATATTCTGAAGATGCGTATGAAGAAATAGCTCATAGTTCAATGGATGATAGGGACTATATAAAAGCTATTTGTTTAAATGTTATTCATGGATGTAATTTAAGATGTAAGTATTGCTTTGCTGATGAAGGTGATTACCATGGACATGGTGGTGTTATGAGTGTTGAGACGGCTAAAAAAGCAATTGACTATGTAATTAAAAGAAGTGGACCAAGAAAAAATATCGAAATAGATTTATTTGGTGGAGAACCAACGTTAATCATGGATAAGATTAAAGAAATCATTCAATATGCTAGAGATAATGAAGCTAAGTGGAATAAGAATATAAGATTCACAATGACTACTAATGCCACTCTTTTAAATCCAGAAATGATGGATTATATGGATAAAGAAATGGGAAATATAATTCTTTCATTAGACGGAAGAAAGTGTGTTAATGATAATGTTAGAATAAAAGCTGATAACAGCGGATCTTATGATGATATAGTTCCCAATATTAAAGAAATGATAAAAAGAAGAACACCAGGGAAAACTTATTATGTAAGAGGTACATTTACTAGGGATAATACAGATTTTTATGAAGATGTTATGGCGATGGTAAATGAAGGATTTAGAGAATTATCAATAGAACCTGTTGTTTTAGAAGATGGTCATCCATTATCACTTAGAGAAGAAGATTTACCACAAATATTTGAAAATTATGATAAATTATATCATGAAATGAAGAGAAGAAAGCAAGAAGGCGATGAATTCAAATTCTATCATTTTAATATAGATCTTCAAGGTGGTCCATGTGTATATAAGAGAATATCAGGCTGTGGAGCAGGTTTTGAATATGTGGCTATTACTCCACAGGGAGAAGTATATCCATGTCATCAATTTGTAGGTAAAGAAGAATTTAAACTTGGTGATATTTATGAAGATACTTTCAATAGTGATCTTGCTAAGAAATTTAAATTATCACATATTTATAATAAGCCAAAATGTAGAGAATGTTGGGCAAGATTCTACTGTAGTGGTGGATGCCAGGCTAATAATGTAAACTTTAATGGTGATATGAATATTCCATATGAAATTGGATGTAAAATGCAAAAGAAGAGAATTGAGTGTGCAATTGCTCTTAAAGCTGTAGAATAAACATATAGGATGTACTGAGTTTAGAGTGAATAACCGAAATAAAGCTGTCAGATTCTGCTCGCTTGCTACAAAAATGAAACTAAGAATTCAAACATCAATGATTGTGCCCAAAACCGTTTGCTCCGATTAAGCAATTTGACAAACAATTTTGGAACAATCATTTATGTAAGAATTCTAAAGTTTCATTTTTGAATGCAAGTCTTTGCAGAACATGATAGCTTTATTTCTTTGTTTCAGATGAACTCATAGTATCCATATTATTGTTGTTGTAATTATAATTATTTTGAGATTAAGAAATAGTTGTTTATATACGCTAAAGATTTAAAAAAGTAATATTTTATCATCTATTAAAAGATATAAATAAAGATGGGCCATACTGCTAGGTTCGTACCTCATCAAGCATTATATGCCAAAGAGTAGCTATACTGCAATTCGGTTATTTTCCACTAAACTTTGATTTTACGTCAATTATTTATGTTATATAGTAGTCTTTAGTTTTTTATTAGTATTTTTTGAAAGTAAAAATTAAATAGCTTCATAAATTATGATAAAATATAAAGGAATTTATAAATATCAGGAGACAAAAATGAGAGAATATATTTTAAAAAACAATTTAAAGTTGATATATAAGAAAGCAGAAAGTGAACTATCATCAATTTGTATATCATTAAATGCAGGTGCAGGAGTTGAAAAAGGCAAGCTTGGGTTAGCTCATGCAACAGAGCACATGTTATATAAGGGAACTGAAAAAAGAAATGAAGCTCAAATTAATAAAGAATTAAGTAGCATATTTGGATTTCAAAATGCTATGACCAATTATCCATATGTTATTTATTATGGTACATTGTTAAGTGAAGATTTAGAAAAAGGAATAGAGATATTTTCAGATATAATTATAAGACCTGCATTTCCAGTTGAAGGCTTTAAAGAAGAAATGGATATAATAAAAGAAGAACTTAATGAGTGGGATGAGGAGCTTGAACAATACTGTGAAGATAAGTTATTCTTTAACTGTTTTAATGAAAGAAGAATTAAACATCCTATAATAGGAACTAAAGAAAGCTTAAATAGTATAACTTTAATGGACATAAAAGAATTTTATGTTGAAAATTATTTCCCGGAAAATACTTCGATTGTGGTAATTTCATCAAAATCATTTGAAGAAGTAAAAGATATAGTAGTAAAACATTTTGAACAGTGGAATAAAAGGAAATTAAATAGAGAAGAAGAGAAATATATAATAGAATATGATAAATTAGTAACAAGAAGATTTAATGATAAAAGAGATGGAATAAAAACATGCAAGGTTCAAATGGTCTTTCCAATTGATATGTTAAATCATAATGAAACAAAATTATTAAAAGTATTTAATGAATATTTTTGTGAAGGGGTAAACTCATTATTATACGATACTTTAAGAACTAAAAATGGTCTCATATATGATGTTATAGCAAGTATAAATAATGAGAATTATATTAAATTATATAAAATAATGTTTACTACTTCCAAAGAAAATGTTGATAAATGTATTGAACTTGTAAATAATTGCATAAACAATTTGGAGCATTATAAAATAAATATAAATAAACAAGATATTAATGGATTTGTTAAAGCTTTAAAAATAAAAAGATTATTTAAAGAAGAAAAAAGCATAATACTAGCTAAAGAACTTGCAGTTTATGATACAATGTTTGGTGACTATAATATATATGTAGATGAATTAAATAATTTATCAGAAATATATAAAGAAGAAGTTTTTAAAGTAGCTGAAAAAGTACTTAAAGCTTCAAGTGTACAAGTTATTTGTTAATTTCTATAAATTAAAATAAAGGGGAATTTTATGAATACACCATTATTATTAAAGGAATTATTAAAATATAATGATGAAAATAATTTAATACTTTCTATGCCGGGAAATAAATGTGGACTAGGATTTACAAAGGATGATATAGGAAGAGAGTTCTTAAGAAGAATGGGAAAGCTAGACATAACAGAAGTAGATCCATTAGATAATTTACATTGTCCAGAAGGTGTGATTAAGCTAGCTCAAGAAGCTCTAGCCAAAACGTATAATAGCAAAAAGGCATATTTTTTAGTCAATGGAAGTTCAAGCGGAAATTTAACTGCAATTTTTTCTGAATTCAATGAAGGTGATGAAGTAATTGTTGAGAGAAATTGCCATAAATCAATTTATAATGGATTAATTTTAAGAAAGCTTAAAGTTATATATATTGAACCTGTAATTGACAAAAAGAATGGAATATTTCTACCTGTAAGCAAAGAAAATATATATTCATCATTAAAAAAGTGCAAAAATCCTAAAGGAATAATATTAACATATCCTAATTATTTTGGTATTACTTATGATATTGAAGATGTATTGGTTGATATGAAGAAAAAGGGAATTGCAACAATTATAGATTGTGCACATGGAGCTCATTTTAATTTTAGTAATAGACTACCTAAATCTATAACAAACATAGGTGATTATATTGTGCTTAGTGCTCATAAAACATTGCCAGCACTTACTCAAGGAGCATATCTATTAGTAAATAAAGAAAATGAAAACTTAGAATTTTATTTAAAGGCATTTATGACTACGTCTCCATCATATTTAATTATGGCATCACTTGATTATGCAAGATATTATTTAGATGAATATGGAAGTGGTGACTATGAAGAGTTAATAAATAGAGCAGAGTATTGGAAAAAGAAAATTAATGATTTACATAAGGTAATAATAACATCTAAAGAAGATCTTGCATTTAAAAACTATCAAATAGATTTAACACGATATTTAATGATTTTACCAAAAGGATATAATGGTAATGAATTATTATTATATTTAAGAAAATGCAATATACAAGCTGAAATGAGTTTTTCACGAGGTGTAGTTTTAATATTATCACCTTTCAATAATGATAAAGATTTTGAAATCATATATAATGCAATTTTAAATTTGGATATGGGAGTATTAAGAGGAAAAATTGAAGAGTGTTATGATTTAGATATTCCACAAAAAGTATTAGAACCATATGAAGTATTTAATAAAGAAGGTGAATATTTAGAATATGATAAGTGTGAAGATAAAATTGCTAAAGAAGCAATAATACCATACCCCCCAGGAATTCCAATGATTTGTGCAGGAGAAAAAATAACCAGAAAAAGTATAAATATAATTAAAGATTATATAGAGAATAATAAAGATATATTAGGTATTAAATGTGGAAAAGTCAATGTAATAAAAGAAATCTTCTAAAATTTTAATTTTAGAAGATTTTTTAATTTGTTAATTTAAAATACGATGGAAACATGCGAAATTAACAGTAATACAAAATTATATGTTATCAATTAATAGATTTCTATTAATTAAATATTAAACTGGCAAAATATAGACTGCATTTCGATGAAAATATCTAAAACAAGGTTGTCTTTATTAATTAATTATAATATTATATACCTATTATTAAACTTATTTATAAAACTAATGATAAAAAACGACATAAAGGAGAAATATGATGGAAGAAAAGAGGGAGCAGTGGGGGTCTAAATTAGGATTTATATTGGCAGCAGTAGGGTCAGCAGTAGGATTAGGTAATATATGGAGGTTTCCTTATGTAGCATATACAAATGGTGGAGGAGCATTTTTAGTTCCATACTTTTTTGCAATATTTACAGCAGGAATCCCTTTATTAATATTAGAATATGGAATGGGACATAAATATAAAGGTTCAACGCCACTTGCTATAGCAAGAACCAATAAAAAATGGGAATGGCTTGGATGGTGGCCAACTATAAGTGCATTTATGATATTAGGTTATTATTCAATGATATTAAGCTGGGCAGTAAACTATTTTACTTTTAGTTTTTCAAAAAAATGGGGAAATGATTCAAATGCATTTTTCCACAATGATTTCTTACAACTAACATCCTCACCATTTGAATTTGGGAAAATGGTATGGCCGATTTTATTAGGAATAGCTTTTATATGGGCTATAAACTGGTTTATATGTTATAAGGGTGTTAAAGGTGGAATAGAAAAAGCAAGTAAAATTCTATTACCAACATTAATAACAATAATGATTATAATTGCAATTAGAGCAGTTACTCTAAATGGAGCAACTACAGGATTGAATACATTATTTACACCTGATTGGTCAATGGTAATGAAACCAAAGGTATGGGTAGCAGCATATGGGCAAGTATTCTTTTCATTAAGTTTAGCTATGGGAATAATGATGACTTATTCAAGCTACTTACCGAAAAAGACTGATATAAATAATAGTGCTTTTATGACTGCGTTTGCAAACTGTGGATTTGAATTTTTATCAGCAATAGCTGTTTTTGCAATACTTGGATATATGGCTACTTCTCAAAACTTACCAATGTCTGAAGTTGTTTCAAGTGGAGTAGGGCTTGCATTTGTTGTTTTCCCTAAAGTATTTAGTACTATGGGGGGGGGAGGAACTATATTAGGTTCGTTATTCTTCTTATGCTTGATATTTGCAGGAATAACATCTTCAGTATCATTAACAGAGGCAGTTGCAGCACCATTTAGTGATAAATTCGGAATTGAAAAGAATAAAATGGTCACAATAATTTGCGTTATTGGATTTATAATAAGTTCTGTTTTTGCAACAGGTGCAGGATTATACTTATTAGATATAATTGATAATTTCATTAATAACTACGGAATAGTAGTTGTTGGATTACTTGAAGTCTTATTAATAGGATGGATAGTAAAACCTAAGAAAATCAGAGAACATACTAATGAAATTTCATACTTTAAGATAGGTAGTTGGTGGGATCTAACTATAAAATATTTAACACCAGCAATATTAATATTTATGTTAATACAAAGTATATTTACAGAAATAAAAAATCCATATGGTGGATATCCAATGTTATCATTACTATTATATGGATGGTCTATAATAGGAATTGGTGTAATAGGAGCATTATTACTGGCTAAGAGACCGTGGAAAGATAAGTAAATATAAAGTTTAAACTTTAAAGAATATAAAATAAAAGATAGGGGATTGTCACACGAAATAGAATTCGTAAACCAATTAACAATTTACAATGCTCAATGAAGGATGAAAAACTTTCAGTTTTTCTAATATTATAATTAAAAGTCGAAGACTTTTTTCCTTCATTGAAAATTGATTATTGATAACTGAGAATTGTTAGACAAATTATAATTTGTAATGTAAATATAATGTGTTACAACTTATTAAGTGTAATAGCTAAATAAAATAATGGAGGTGTTAAAATGACAACGTCAGCAATAATAGTTTTTGGGCTTGGAGCCACAGTTTTATGGGGTGGTCTTATACTAACATTAGGAATTACTTTATATAATGAAAAGAAACAAGCAGAAAATATTTAAATTATCTAAGTCATGAACAGTTTAGTTGTTAATATATATTATAGTTATAGGGGGTGATACCAGTAGCCCGAAATAACGACTTTAATACATCATATGATGAAGAAGAATATAACAATAATGATAACGAAAATGACGAAGGAACAGAAGAAAGTATACCAGGATTGGATGAATTTGATACTAGACTTTTAAATATTCAGGCTTCTGCTTTGCTGGTTATAATATTAGGTTATGTTCTAGAATATATATCTACATTACAAGCAATAGAAGTAATTAAAATAAGACAGAACAATGATGAATCAGAATTTGAGCCGGATCCAGATATTGCATTGTTATTAGGATCTCAGCTTGAAGTAATCGCACAAGCAGTACTAGTTCAAGTTTCAAAAATTCAATATAGGAATACTCCACTTCATTTTAGAACAGGTAATTTAAATGCAGCGAGATCAGCCAACTTTGAGATATTGCTTGGTGATATAGTTGAAATGATTGCATACCTAATTACTCTTTTTGGAGTTAGAAAGATATATGCAATAAATCATAATGGACCTGTTTATGGAGTTTAGGAACTATTGTTTAGCAAATTTAGAAACGTGCTGGAAGTGTGGAAAATTAAAAAATAAATTCAATACTAAAAAATGAACAGAATATCTTTTTAGAATAAGTTTTTGAAAGATATTCTGTTTTCTTTATATAGTTCAATAAAAAAATTGTAATAGTTGTAAACTTATTATAAAATATAATCAGTAAGTACATAGTAACAAAAGGGGAATGGATGAAAAGATGAGAAAAATAATATTAAGTGGTTTTATTGTTATATTGAGTTTAAGTTTAATATCATGTAATAATTCATCTGACAAGGAAGCAGCAGAAAGTAATAAATCAACTAGAAAAGATTTAAAAACATATTTCATAACAACAAGTAAAGAAGAAAATACAGCTTCTAATTGGGTATTTGGAGAATCTAATGAAAATCCACTTGAAGAAAAAGAAAATACAAATAAAAGAGAAAATGTTGTGACAGGAAATAATAAAAACAAACCAGCAGAAAATAATATGGCAGCATCAAAACCTCAGAATACCACTACTAATAGTAACACTAATAATAGTAGCACTACTACTAATAATAACAACAATTCTTCACCGGATCCTAATTATAATATGAATGATATTATTCCAGGTCCAGATGATGAAACTTTTAATCCTATAGATTCTAGTGCAAATCCAAATGATATAGTATCTGATCCTTATGCAAATGAAGAAGAGGATAGTAGTGATGATGAAAATGGTTATAAAGAAGCTGAAGATAGGACTTTTGGAAATGAGCCAGATTAAGAATTAATAGGTACATATTAATAAATTTGAAAAAAACACGGTTATTTATTGATATTATGCATTAAATAGCTGTGTTTTATTATATATATAATTAAAGAAGGTTGGATTTATAAATGTTTTTATGTTAGAATGTTAATATTATACATTAGATTTATTTATAGTGAGGGGGACTTTAAAAGATGAGTATTGCACCAGATATAACTTTTTCTGAAATTATACCAGACATATTAAAGCTGAAGGATATATGTGTGGAAAACAGTACAATTGAAAAGAAGTTGTATATAGAAAAGAAAGTAAATAGAGGACTCCGTGATGTAAATGGTAAAGGAGTTCTTACAGGCCTTACTGAAATATCAGAGATTTATTCTAAAATAATTGTTGATGGTAAAGAAGTTCCCTGTGATGGGAAACTTTTTTATAGAGGAATTGATATAGAAAAATTAGTTGAAGGCTTTGTAAAAGAAAAAAGATTTGGTTTTGAAGAAGTTTCATATCTTTTAATAATGGGAAAGCTCCCTAATAAAGAAGAATTAAATGGATTCAATGAGATACTAGGAAGATATAGGTCTTTACCACCTAGTTTTGTAAGAGATGTAATAATGAAAGCTCCAAGCTTAAATATGATGAATGCTCTAGCAAGAAGTGTACTAACATTATATTCATATGATGATAAAGCTGATGATATTTCTGTGGAAAATGTAATGCGCCAATGTCTATCACTTACAGCTCAATTTCCATTATTATCAGTTTATGGTTATCAAGCTTATGATCATTACTATAATGGAAATAGCTTAATTATTCATACACCTCAGCCAGAGTTATCAACAGCTGAAAATATTCTCTATATGCTTAGATCAGATAGTAAATATACTGAACTTGAAGCAAGAATTCTTGATATAGCTTTAGTTATTCATGCAGAACATGGTGGTGGAAATAATTCTACATTTACAACACATGTTGTTTCATCATCAGGTACTGATACGTATTCAGCAATATCAGCAGCATTGGGATCTTTAAAAGGTCCAAAGCATGGTGGAGCAAATATAAAAGTAGTTGAAATGTTTAATGATATGAAGAAGAATATAAGAAATTGGAATGATGAAGATGAAGTAAGAAAATATTTAAAAGCTTTACTTCATAAAGAGGCTTTTGATAAGGCAGGATTAATCTATGGTATGGGACATGCTATATATTCCTTATCTGATCCAAGAGCAAAAATATTTAAAAGCTTTGTAAAAAGTTTGTCAGAAGAAAAGGGTTTGACAGAAGAATATGCTTTATATTCATTAGTTGAAAAATTAGCACCTGATGTAATTATGGAAGAAAGAAAAACATATAAAGGAGTAAGTGCAAATGTTGATTTTTATAGTGGATTTGTATATAGTATGTTGGATCTTCCATTAGAACTTTATACACCAATATTTGCAATAGCTCGTATAGCAGGATGGAGTGCTCATAGAATAGAGGAATTAATTAACGCTGATAAAATAATAAGACCAGCATACGAGAACGTTAGTAAACGTAAGGAATATATACCAATAAAAGAAAGAAAATAAAAAATATGTATCAAATTAAAGCTAAATTAAATAAAATAATAAAGTGATTAAATCATGTTACGATAAAATTAATTATAAGGGTAATATTTAGAGAAGGTCAAGGAGGTGGAAAAAATGGAAAAAGCATCCATTGAATCACCAGAATATGTGTTTAATACATGGCTAAAAGAGAAATGTAATGAAAGTGAAATGATAGTTGTTAATGATATTCCATTTCTTGTTGATGATTGTATTGAAATTCTAAAGGGGAATATAATCTATGCAGAAAAGAATATTAACCAGCTAATAGTTAAAACAGAAGATGATATGAGGTACATATTAGAAGAGTTTTTATAAAATATAGTTTATTTAAAATCATAACCTAATTGAATTCTATTAATCAGATTCAATTAGGTTATATAATTCTTATTTCATTATTTAAAAATTATATCATAATTTACATTTCATTAATTATATTATCAATTATAATTAATGCACGTTCTAATTCTTCATTATTCTTTGGAGAACACACTGACAGTCTTGCCGCTGGTTCAAACTTGCTATTCCCAACAACAAATCTATCAGCACAAAATACTTGAACACCTTTTTCTAATGCTCGTATTTCAAATTTGCTTCCACAAATGTGCTTGGGTAATACTAGCCATCTGAATAAACTATAATCATTTCCATAAACGGTTCTATTTTTTAATATCCTATTTACTATAGTATTTCTTTCGAGAGTTAAATTCTTTCTTTCAGATATGATTTTATCACTCAAGTGTGTTTCTATAGCTTGGCATGCTATTTCAACGTTAAAAGATGAAGTAGTTACATTAACATTATAAATGCCTTGTTCAACTTTAGATTTATATTTATTAGGTACTACCATAAAAGAAACACGTAAGCCAGCACAGAGACATTTAGAAAGGCTTGATATATATAAACTGTGGTTTGGAGCCATAGCGGATAAAGGTATATTATTAGAATCACTCAAATATGCATATATTCCATCCTCAATTAAGAGTAAGTTATTATTTTTTATAATTTTTGATAGCTTTTCCTTTTGATTTTTTGACATAGTAGAATAAGTTGTTGGATTATGCATTTCAGGAATTAAGTATAATCCTTTAATGTTTTCGTTTTTACATATGGTATCTAAATTTTCATAAGTAACCGATGTATTATTTATTGGAAGAGGAAAAAGTCGTATTCCAAGCATGTTTGCAAGTGATTTAAATGCAGGATATGTTAGAGGATCAGTTCCTATTTTGTCTCCAGAAGCAAATAGTGACATTAAAATAATTGATAAGGCATTTTGAGATCCGGAAGTTATCATTATATTTTCTGGAGTTGCATTTATGTTAAATTTCCTTAGGTATTTGCATGCGGTCTTTCGATGAGATAAAAGTCCAATTGGAGGCGAGTACTGAAGAAAATTTTCAATATTAGTTTTTTTTATAAGCTTTTTTATTAAATCAATTATATATTTATTTTGCTCGTATAATGGAAAAGCGGCTCCCATATCTATATAATCTTCATTTAATGTACTTAGAAGTAAAGGAGAAGTTTGTACATCAGAAGAAATATAAGTTCCTTTACCTGTTGTACCACTTATTAAACCCTTCAGCTCACATATTTTAAAAGCTCTTGTTATAGTACTTAAATTTAAATCTAAAAAGTCGGCCAATTCCCTTTGAGGGGGTAATTTATCTCCAGGATTTAAAGTACCATTTTGTATATCATTTTCTAGTAGTTGAGCAAGAGATTTATATAGTGGCGGAGTTAAGTCTTTCGTATTTGGTTTCCATGACATAGGATAATTATCAAAGGAGTTTACTGGCATTTAGACCACCTCTTATATTCTTAATTTTTAATAAATGTATATTTAAATTATAAATAACATATTTTTAAAATTTTATAAAATATTGTTTTGCATACAATTTTATCATTGAAATCATACATTTACAATATTAAAATGTTAATAAATATTCAAATGAATTGGGGGCTGTAAAAATGAGATTTGAGTTTGCAGAAAGAATGAATAAACTAGAAGCATCTGTAATTAGAGAAATATTAAAGGTTACTGAAAAACCAGAAATTATATCATTTGCTGGAGGTCTTCCAGCACCGGAGACATTTCCGATAGAAGCAATAAAGGAAGCAAATCAGAAGGTGCTTGAGGAAAATGGGGAAAAGGCACTTCAATATGCTACAACAGAAGGATATAATCCACTAAGAAAATGGATAGCAGAAAGAATGAATAAAACTTTAGGGGCTAATTTTTCATATGAGAATATATTAATAACACATGGATCACAACAAGGTTTAGATTTTTTAGGAAAAATATTTTTAAATAAATATGATGTTGTATTATGCGAGAGTCCGACATATCTTGCGGCTATTACTGCTTTTAAAGCATATGAATGTAACTTTATAGAAGTACCTACAGATAAAGATGGAATGATTGTTGATGAACTTGAAAAAATATTAAAGACAACAAAAAATATTAAGCTAATATACACAATACCAACATTTCAAAATCCAACTGGGGTTACATGGTCAATAGAAAGACGTAAAGGGGTAGCTGAACTTGCTGATAAATATAACAAGATAGTAATTGAGGATAATCCCTACGGAGAACTTAGATTTAAAGGAGAAAATCTACCATCTCTAAAATCATTTGATGAATGTGGAAATGTTGTTTGCTTAGGTACTTTTTCAAAAATATTTTGTCCAGGATATAGGATTGCATGGGTAGCAGCACATGAAGAAATAATAGAGAAGCTAGTAGTAATTAAACAAAGTACTGATTTACAATGTAATACAATTGCACAAATGGATATAGCAAAATACTTAGAATTAAATGATATTGATGAACATATAGAAACAATTCGTGAACTGTATAAAAAGAGATGCGATTTAGCAGTAGAAACTATGGAAAAAGAATTCCCTGAGAATGTAAAGTTTAATAGACCAGATGGAGGTTTATTTACATGGGTTGAACTTCCAAAGAATATTGATGCAAGAGAACTTTTAGATGAATGTCTAAAACATAATGTAGCATTCGTTCCAGGAGGACCTTTCTTTCCAAATGGAGGAAATGAAAATTTCTTTAGAATAAATTATTCTAATATGCCTGAAGAAAGAATCGTTGAAGGCCTAAAAATACTAGGAAAAATATTAAAAGAATATCTTTAGTGAAGTATATATTGATCACAACATAAATAAGGGATGTAGAATCAGAGTTTAGTGGATAACAACCGAAATTCAATATATGATAGGCTCGAT
>ENA-OWPM01000709-OWPM01000709.1-human-gut-metagenome-genome-assembly--contig:-NODE-709-length-35299-cov-5.285864_pt1 | contig 35299 bp, 28 predicted proteins | sample MGYA00248267_ERZ651852 | MGnify/ENA primary metagenome ERZ651852 (study PRJEB26924, sample SAMEA4378228) | human gut metagenome | biome: human gut; feature: human-associated habitat; material: faeces...
AATCCCTTATTTAGTTTTTTTTGAGGTGGCCGTTGTAACGCAACCTTAGGAGGCGACCGCTCTATCCAACTGAGCTACGGAGGCTTATACAGAAAATATTCAATTTTATAGGGCTCCAAGATTCGAACGATTCGATTTTTAGGAGGGAGGCGCTTTATCCAGCTAAGCTACTGAGGCATATTATGTATTATCGTTGATTTTTTGAAATTCAACGCGCTTGGAAACGAATGTGTGGAATGCTTTTCACAACGAAGTGACCGACTGCATTGCAACCGGGACGATGGTAAAGTTGTTGCATCAAAATTTGTTGGGAAAATCTCGATCCCCAGCCTTGCTTTTGATTAGAGCAATCACTTCTGCGCCCAAGGTATCAGGTTGACCGAATTCTTAGGAGGGGGACGCTCTATCCAACTGAGCTACTGAGACGCACTACAGATATGATACCGCAAACAGCGCACAAAATCAAGTTGAATCGGAGAGAAAAAAGGTGTATCCTATAAGGAGAGGCTCCTGCGCCGGGAAACTTTGCGCAGGGGCGGCAGAACGACTCGCCCCTCTGGCTGCCGGCCGGGGGAGCCCCGGGAGGTTGCAATGGGAAAAAACAAAACCAAAAAGCGGACACGCCGACCCAACAAGGGCTGGCTGGCGGGCAGCAGTGCGACGCAGACCATCTGCGGCAGCTTTCTGCTGGTCATCGCGGTGGGGACGCTGCTGCTTACCCTGCCCATTTCCAGCAGGACGGGGCGGCTGGGCGTCATCGATGCCATGTTCACCGCCACCAGTGCCACCTGCGTGACGGGCCTCGTCGTGCGGGATACATGGAGCCAGTTTTCGCTGTTCGGGCAGGTGATCATCCTGATGCTCATTCAGGTGGGCGGCCTCGGCCTTGTCACCCTCACCAGCTTCTTCGCGCTGGCGGCCCGGCGGCGGATGGGCTTCCGCGACCTGCGGCTGCTGGGCGAGAGCGTCTCGGCAGACGGCCTGTCCAAGGCCACTGAGGTGCTGAAGATCGTCATCAAGCTGGCGGCGGCTTTCGAGGCCGTGGGCATCGTGCTGCTGCTCTTCGCATTCGTGCCGCAGTTCGGCGCAGAAGGTGTGTGGGTCAGCGTGTTCACGGCCATCTCAGCTTTCTGCAACGCAGGCTTTGACCTCTTCGGACGGTTTGGCGCCTACTCCTCGCTGGTGCCGTACGTCAACAACTACTATGTGCAGGCTGTCATCATGTTCATGATCATGGCCGGTGGTCTGGGCTTCATGGTCTGGGTGGAGCTGGCGGAGCACCGCAAAAAGCGGCGGCTCTCCCTCCACGCGAAAGTCGTGCTGCAGTTCTCGGTCATCTTCTGGGTGGGCGGCGCGGCGCTGCTGGCCCTGCTCGAGTGGTCGAACCCCAGGACGATGGGCGGCCTGTCCGTCCCGGGCAAGATCATGGCGGCGCTGTTCCAGTCGGTATCCACCCGTACTGCGGGTATGAACACCATCGACCTCGCGGCCTGCAGCCCCATCAGCAAGCTGCTGATGAGCGTGCTGCAGTTCATCGGTGCGGCCCCCGGTTCGACGGGCGGCGGCGTCAAGGTGACGACCTTCGCGGTGCTCATCCTGACCATCCGCAGTGTGGCGCAGGGCCGCGATGACTGCGTCATCGGCGGCCACCACATCGAGTCCAAGACGGTCTACCGCGCTCTGACCATCATCGTTATCGGCGCGGTGGCGGCGTTCGGCTCTGCCGTCGTGGTGTACTACAACACCGCAGAGACGGTGTCGGTCATCGACTGCATCTTCGAGTCCTGCTCGGCGTTCGGTACGGTGGGCCTGTCGGTGGGTGTCACTGGGCAGCTGAACACCGGCGCGAAGCTGCTGTATATGGCCTGTATGTTCATGGGCCGCGTCGGCCCGGTGTCGCTGGCGATTAGCCTGACGGCAAAGCCCGACGACAACAAGCGCAAAGTCCTCCCGGTGGGTCACATCAACGTAGGTTAAACAAAAAAAGCGGGCGCTCCACCTGTCCGGAGAGACAGAGGAGCGCCCGCTTTCACTCATTATAAATTGTCCAGTTCCGTCTGGAGCTTTGCAAGAGAGTCCCGAATCGGCAGATGCTGGGGGCAGACGGCCTCACACTTGCCGCAGCGGACGCAGTGAATGGCCTTTTCAGCATCCGGGAAGCGGGCTGTCCACTGCTGGCGGATGGCGTCCTTATTGCCGAACATCCCGAGCTTGTTCCAGATGCTGAAATTGTCGGGAATGTCCACGCCCATGGGGCAGGGCATACAGTAGCGGCAGCCGGTGCAGCCGATTTTGATGTGGCTGCGCAGGACGTCGGCAGTCTGCCGGATGGCGGCGTTCTCGGCGTCGGTCATGGGGCGGAAATCTCCGAAGGTGGCGAGATTGTCGTCCAGCTGGTCTTCTGCGCTCATGCCGGAGAGGACGACCTTCACATTTTTGTGGCTGGCCACCCAGCGCAGCGCCCACGAGGCCGCGCTGGCGTCGGCGTCCAGTGCATTCAGCGGCGCGGCAGCGTCCGGCGGCAACTGTGCCAGCGTACCGCCCTTGATGGGCTCCATGATGATGAGGGGAACATTCAGTTCTTCGGTCAGGGCATAGCCCCGGTCTCCTGCGATCTCCTCGGCACGGTCGTCGGTGTCGAGGTAGTTGTACTGCAGCTGGCAGAAGTCCCACGGCTGGTCGCGCAGGATGTGCTCGAAGCCCGCCGCGTTGTCGTGGCAGGAGAAGCCAAAATTCCGGATGCGCCCGGCGGCCTTCTGCTCCCAGAGCCAGTCTACGATGCCCATCTCTTTGGCCGCGTCGTAGCGGGCTTTGTGCAGGGAATGCAGCAGATAGAAGTCGATGTAGTCCACGCCCAGCCGCTCGAACTGCTTCTCGAAGATGGCTTTGGCCTCGTCGAGGGTCTTGCAGCTCCACAGAGGCAGCTTGGTGGCGAGGTAGAAGCTCTCCCGAGGCCACTTGGCAATGACCTGGCCCACGAAAGGTTCGCTCTCACCGCCGTGGTAGGGGAAAGCGGTGTCAAAGTAGTTGACGCCCGCCTCCCGGGCCGTGTTCAGCAGCTTTTCGGCCCGCACTTCGTCGATGCGGCCATCCGGCAGGGTGGGAAAGCGCATACACCCGTAGCCCAGCAGGGAGGTGGAGATGTCCCGCCCGCTGCCGTCTTTTTTCGTCCAATCGCGATACTCCATAGCCATTTCTCCGGCGGGGGTCTGCCCGCCGCTCCTTTGCCCTAAGTATAGCAGGAGAAATTGCGATAGACAAGACGAACACCCCGGCCTGCAGACAGCCGGGGTGTTGTATTCGTGCGGGAAATATGATATTCTAAAGGAACCCGGGTTGCGGCTCCCAGCGGCCATTTCGCGCCTTGAGCGGCGCTCATGTCCTGCTGGCCGCTGCCCCAACAGCTCCTCCCTGTATCCGCCGCAGGCGGCGGTCGTCGCTGTTGCAGATTACATGGACGATTTCCAACAGCAAAAAGAAATGACCGCCCAAGCCCTGACAAGCTGCGGTCATTTCTTTTGATCTAAAGCCGGAAGGACGCTGACCATTCGCAGACAGTGCCTTTCTTGTTTATAGTATAGAGCTTTTGCAAGCCATTGTCAAGCAAAACGAGGGATAAGATGGATTCTCTGAAAATCGGAAATATCACCCTGCCCCACCGGGCAGTTTTTGGCCCGATGGCGGGCTTTACGGACGCGCCCTGCCGCCGGCTGATGGCCCAGCACGGCGCAGGCTTTACGGTCAGCGAGATGGTGTCCAGCCGGGCGCTGGTCTACCACGACCACAAAACAGTCAGCCTGCTCAAAGCTGAACCCAACGGCGCACCCTACGGCGTGCAGATCTTCGGCGAGGTGCCCCAGATCATGGGCGAGGCCGCGGCGGCCATTGAAGAATACGAGTTCGACTTTCTGGACATCAATATGGGCTGCCCGGCCCCGAAGATCGTCTCGGGCGGCGCGGGCAGCAAGCTGATGCTGGACCCCGACCTCTGCGGCCGCATCGTCGAGCAGGTCAAGGCCCACACCACCCGCCCGGTAACGGTCAAGATGCGGAAAGGCTGGGACGCCGACCACATCACGGCGGTGGAGTGCGCCAAAGCCTGCGAGCAGGCGGGGGCTGAACTCATCGCCGTCCACGCCCGCACCCGGGAGCAGATGTACATCCCGGGCATCGACCCGGACATCATCGCCAAAGTCAAGGCGGCGGTGAAGGTGCCTGTGCTGGGCAACGGCGACATCCACACGGCGGAAGATGCCGTGGAGATGATGCAGCGCACCGGCTGCGACGGCGTCATGATCGCCCGTGCCGCGCTGGGCGACCCGTGGCTCTTCGAGCGGGTGAACGCCGCCATCGAGGGCCTGCCGGCTCCCAAGGAGCCGAATCTGCAGGCCCGGATGAACGCCCTCCGCCGTCAGGTGGAAGAGATGGTGGAGCAGAAGGGCGAGTACACCGCCATGCCTCAGGCCCGCGCTCAGACCATGCACTATATGAAGGGCCTCAAGGGCGCTGCCGCCCTCCGCCGCTACTGCTGCACCCTGTCCCGTCTGGAAGACCTGGACGAGCTTATTGCGGCGGTGTTCGAAGAGCAGCGCAAGGCCGGGCTGGACCCGGACGACGTGCGGGAAGTCCCCTTCCCGTGATCATTCGCTGCGGGTCAGCTCGTCGAGGTTCTGGGTGAAGCAGGGGAGGCAGTGCGCCATGAACCAGTCGGCCTCGGGGCAGTGCATCCCTTCCAGTGCCTCCCGCTGCTGACGAAGCGCGGCGTCAAATTCGTGGTTGCCGCTGCGCTGCTCCTCCATGCACTTGATGAGGGCCGAGAGCCGGTCAGCAGCTTTCAGGAGCCGCTTTTCCTCGGCGGTCAGCAGGCTGCCGGTGATGAAGGGGCTGACCTCCTCGGCCAGCTCCGGCGGCAGCAGGCGGGTCATGGAATCCACGCTCTCTGTCTCCAGCGCCTTGTAGGCGTCCCGCAGGCCGGGGCTGCTGTACTTGACCGGCGTGGGCATATCGCCGGTGATGATCTCGGGTGCATCGTGATAGAGCGCCGCCACCGCCACCGTCTTGGGGCGGCAGGGCGTGCCGGTGTACCGCCGCGCGATGAGGCAGAGGGTATGGGCCAGCAGGGCAGTGTCGCAGGTGTGCTCGCTGAGGGATTCCGGGCGGGTGGAGTGCATCAGACTCCACCGGGTGATGTACTTCATCCGCGCCAGAAGGGCGCTGAACGGGTATAGCTTCATGTCGGCCTCCTTGAAGTGTCTTTGAGAGGGTTATACCCGCCCGGCGGGCGAATGTCAAGCAAAACACAAAAATTCTTTTTTTCCACACAGCCGCGTGCTATACTGGAACGCGAGAACGATGCAGGCGATGGGCCTGTGCCGCCCCTCCGGGCGGGGAAAGAGGATAGACAATGGACGATTCAAAAAATCAGACCGGAAATGCCCGGCTGCTCAATATGCCGGGGCGGCGGGACCAGATGCTCCGCACCATGCTGCTCTGTGCGCTGACGGCAGCGATATTCTTCCTGCCGTTCTATATCATCGACGGCGGATTTTTCCACTATGCAGGCGATTTCAACAGCCAGCAGATCAGCTTCTACCGCTACATGAACGGCTTCATCAAGGGGGCAGGCAGCCCGGACGGCATGGCCGGCGCGGCCCGCAGCACCTTCTCCTGGGCCACCGACCTGGGCAGCGGCGCGATGAACGCCTACTCGTTCTACCTGTACGGTTCGCCCTTCTTCTGGCTGTCCCTCATCTTCCCCCAGAACTGGCTGCCCTACCTCATGGTGCCGCTGCTGGTGCTGAAATTTGCCGTGGCGGGCGGCGGCGCTTACCGCTACCTCTGCCGCTATGTCCGCCGCTCCGATCACGCGGTGCTGGGCGCCTGCCTGTATGCCTTCTCGGGCTTCAGCATCTACAATGTCTTCTTCAACCACTTTATCGACGTGGTGGCCCTCTTCCCGTGGATGCTCTGGGCGCTGGACGAAACGCTCTACGAGCAGGAAGAGCACTACGGCCTCTTCGCGTTCTGGGTGGGGGTCAATCTGCTCAACAACTACTTCTTCTTCATCGGACAGGTCCTCTTCCTCGTCATCTACTTCATCTGCAAGCTGACGACGAAAGATTTCCCGATGAATGTCCGCCTCTTCGTCCGGCTGGCCTTTGAGAGCCTGCTGGGCGCGGCTCTGGGCTTTGTCCTGCTCTGGCCGGCGGTACTCAGCATTTTGCAGAACCCCCGCACCATCGACCTGTCGTCGGGCTGGGGCTTTCTGACCTACTCGAAGGTGCAGCAGTATCTGGCCATCCTGCTGAGCTGGATCTTACCGCCCGATTCGCCCTACATCACCTCCATCTGGTCGGAGGGCATCATCAAGTGGACAAGCATGTCGGCCTATCTGCCCCTGTGCAGTCTGGCCGGCGCGATGGCCTACTGGCGGGCGCGGAAGGGCGACAGCAAAAAGCGCATCGTCGCCACCTGCGCCATCTTTGCGCTGGTGCCGGTGCTCAACAGCGCCTTCTACGCCCTCAATTCCAGCTACTACGCCCGGTGGTACTATATGCCGGTGCTCATCCTCTGCGCCATGACGGCCAGTGCGCTGGAAAGCCCCGACATTTCTGCCGACGAGCTGGACGCCCCGGTCCGCGGCATCGGCTGGCTGATGGTCGCGACGCTGGCGTTTGCCCTGGTGCCGGTGCAGGACAGCGACACCAAAGAATGGTCGCTGGGTGTGCTGCAGAATCCCGGCCAGTATGCTGCCGTCCTGAGCTTCGGCATCGGCGGTCTTATCCTGTACCGCCTGCTCTGCCGCCGCTGGCGGGGGAGCAGGGCCTTTGCCCGTCGGATGACGGCAGTGGTGCTGGCCTTTGCCTGCGCGTTCGGCATGGTACACATCGGCATCGGCAAGTTCGGCCAGTGGCACACCGACAGCGACCTTGTGGAGCAGTACACCTCTGCCATCAAGCTCAAGGATGACCTGCCCGAGGGAGACTGGCGCGTGGATACCTACAAGACCCACGACAACCTCGGCCTCTGGCTTGACAAGAGCAGTCTGCAATACTTCGGCAGCACGGCCGCGCCCAGCATCCTCAGCTTCTACCCTGCACTGGGCGTCAAGCGGGATGTCCGCAGTGAGCCGGACATCTCCAACTACGCCCTGCGGGGTCTGCTGAGCGTCAAGTACCTCATCACCACGCCCGAAAAGCAGGAAGATTTCCTCGCCGCTGCGGACGACGGATGGAGCTATTACGACACCAAAGACGGCTTCATGCTCTACGAGAACGAGAACTACGTTCCCATGGGCTTTACCTACGACTACTATATTACGGAGGAGTCCTACGAGACGACCGTTAAAAATACCCGCGCGAACCTTTTGATGCGGGCGCTGGTGCTCAGCGAAGAGGACGCCGAAACCTACGGCAAGTACCTCGAGAAGCTGCCTGACGCAAAGCTAGACGACCTGTGGTACGACACCTACGTCTCTGACTGCGCCGACCGCCGCGCCTCGGCCTGCAGCACCTTCCAGATGACCAACTCCGGCTTCCATGCGGAGATCACGCTGAAAAAAGACGACCTCGTCTTCTTCTCCGTACCGTACGACGATGGATTCACGGCCTACGTCAACGGCAAAGAGGCAGATATTGTCCGGGTGGACGAGGGGCTGATGGCCGTCCTTGCCCCGGCGGGGGAGAACACCATCGACTTCGTCTATCAGGCCGACGGCTATTCCCTGGCCAGCAAAGTCTCGCTGGCAGCGCTGGCGGCATTCGCCCTATACGCCGGGTATTTTGTCTGGAAGAAAAAGAAACACTGTTGAATCGCGGTTTGTCAATGCGCATTCTCCCATAAAATGCAGAGCGCTTTTTGTGGAAAGAGCGAATAGCCCTTCCGGCCAAAACGTGATAAAATAAAGGCGTTGTGCTGCCGGAGCAGCCGGAAAGGAAGCGCGAAAGCTATGGAACAAAGCTATTTGATGCCGGGACAGGAACGATGGGAATCATTCCGGGATGCAAATGGAGTGCCGAAGGTTCGCTATTCTTACTGCTCGCTGAAAGGGCGGCTGTTCCGCTGTGTGAGCTGCAGCCGGGAAGAGGCCGAGCGCCTGTGCGAGGACTGGCTGGTAGGCCAGGACCGCTGCTACCGCAACTGAAGATCCGATCTGACAAGACTGCCGTGCAGAAAGACGATGCACGGCAGTCTTTTTGTGCGTCAGAAGCGGACGGGCTGGAAAAATCAGTTGATTCCGACTTGAAAAGACGGTATAATAAACTATCACGGGAAACGAGACTCTGCCAACAGCAGAGCGTGAAAAAACGGAAAAGGGGGAGAGGGGATGGACCCACGATTCGAGCGCTATATTGAAAATCTCAGGACAGTCCGCACCCTCTCCCAGCCTAAATTCTCCCCGGATATGAAAGCGAAGGAGCTGCTGGAAACCATCCAGTCCAACGCCATCAAGTGCTTCGACTACATGAAGGAGAACAACGCTATCCTCAATGAGCTGGTGTTCCAGCGTGCGCCTGCGGAGCTGACGAGTGCCGAAATTGCCAGCCTGCAGGAGTTTGCTGACAAGATGTTCGACTACGCCAGCAGCGAGGACTGCGGCATCGCCTACAAGGTCTACAGCCTCCTGCTGGAAAACGCCCGCCTTCGGGGCGACAAGCCTGCCATCGTCCGCTATCTGTATGGAAAAGCGGCTTCTCTCCACTACCTCAATGTCCGGGGCAGCGACTATGCCATCAACCCTTACGGGACGCAGGTGCGCGGCCTTTTTCAGGAGGGTGCAAGCTATATTGCGGAGTATGAGTCCTTCGATAAGACGACAAAAGGCTACATCATGCGCTGTCTGGGCAACAGCCGGATGTCCATGCCGCGCAGTACGCCGGAAGAATGCACCGAATATATGAAGGTGTTCGACAAGGCGATGGGCATCATCACCGACCCTTACTACCACCGGCTCGACCCGGACCTTCCGTGGGGCGAATTCGAGTACGCGATGCATATGGACCGGGAGACGCTGCTGAGCTATCTGCGCCACCACAACGACCCGGTGGTCGCCGCCAGGGTGATGGAGTCGGCGGAGGCCATCTACCGCGACCGGGTGCTCTATAAGGGCGAGGAGGCACGGCTGCAGAACTGGCGTGTCAGCTATCTTTATAAGGCGGCCTGCTTCCATGCCGGACGGTGTACGGCCCGCGAGGTGGTGGAAGAGCTGCTGGACATCATCCACCACACCGACATCCAGGACTACAGCGACACTGGCATCAACAGGAACCTCACGGCGGTGTCTTATCTGGTGGCTTACGAGGTCAAGATGCCGCCTGCCGACCGGAGGGAGATGGCATGCCGCACCGAAGAAGTGATGGACCGCAGCTTGCGGTATCTGGACAATGTACCCCAGAATCGGTACTCTCGTGTGGTCAGCCGTGCCGTGCGCGAGCTGGTGGAGATGCAGGCCGAGGCCGGAACGGCCCGCCGCAGTCTGCTGAATTATATCCTCGTGGCTCACAAGCCGACCTATGTCCACTCCATGATGGTGGCCGGCCTGACCCGCATGTTCGTCAAGCAGATGCTCAAAAAGTCGCCCGAGCGGTTCGTGGGCGTCATGGGCTGCAAGACGGTGGAGGAAGTCCGCCGCAGCCGTATTGAGCTCTGCGAGCTGGCCTATGAGTGCGGCCTTTACCACGATGTAGGCAAGAGCTATGTGTTCCTGTACATCGGCAACAACTACCGCCGTCTGCTGGACGAGGAATTTACCTGCATCCAGTGGCACACGGTGTTCGGCTGCGAGCTGCTGTGCAATGTGGGCGGAAAGGACGATCTGGCCCCGGCGGCGCTCTACCACCACACCTTCTACGACGGACACGGCGGCTACCCGAAAAATTATCCGCCCTGCCCGGTGGGCATCAAGCCCATCGTGGACGCTCTGACCGTGGCCGACTCGCTGGACGCGGCCACCGATAATATCGGCCGCTGCTACACGATGGCAAAGCCGGTGGATACGCTGCTGGGCGAATTCCACGCCCAGAGAGGCACCCGCTATGCACCCGAGGTGGTGGCGCTGCTGGACGATGAGGATTTCTGCCGCGATTTGAAGGAAACACTGGACGAGACGCGCAAGAGCGTCTATCTCGAGGTCTACCACGTCAAGCGGTAAAAGGGGGCGCTGAGGGTGAAAACAGAGAAAACGCCCCTTTTCCGGGGCATCGGAGAAGCGGCGCTGGCCGAGATGTTCACCTGCGGCGGTGCGCGCTGCAAGACCTACGCGAAGGGCGAAGTCCTTCTGCGGGCGGGCTGTATCACCCGCGAGGTGGGCGTCGTGCAGGCGGGCGGCGTCAACATCGAGAACATCGACCTCTGGGGCAACAGGAGCATCCTGAGCCATGTCCCGGCGGGGCAGGTGTTCGCGGAGACCTATGCCTTCTGCGGCGAGCCGATGATGGTGGACGTGGTGGCGGCGGAAGAGACGGAAGCGCTCTTTTTGAACATGGACGTCCTCATCCACACGCCCCACCCGGACAGCGAGTGGCAGCCGGTCCTCGTGCAGAACCTGCTCAACATCTCGCTGCACAAGAATCTGGCCCTCTCGGAGCGCATCTTCTGCACGGCCCCGAAGACCGTCCGGGGACGGCTGCTGCTGTATCTCTCCAATCAGGCCGCGAAGGCGGGCAGCAAAAGCTTCCGCATCCCCTTCGACCGTCAGGGGCTGGCCGACTACCTCAACCTCGACCGCAGCGCCCTCTCGAAAGAGCTGGGCAAAATGCGGGATGAGGGAATCCTGGAAACAACAAAAAACGAATTTACCCTGCATGAGCTGCCGGAATGAGGAGAGCTTTTTCTCTTCACATTTCCCCCTCCCTTCGCATACATCGGTGGGAAGGGGGAATGCAATGTGAACGTCTATCTGTTTGCGGCGGTCATCCTGCTGCTGCCGGCGCTCTGTACGGCGCTGGGGGCGGCGGGGGTCTTCTTAGTGCGTCGGGCCGACGAGCCCCGCACCCGGCGGATGCTCTGCGGCATGGCGGCGGGCATCATGCTGGCCGCCAGCGTGTGGAGCCTGCTGCTGCCTGCCATCGAGAGGGCGGAGGCCGGGACGCTGCCGGTCTGGCTGGCCCCGGCGGCGGGGCTGGTGCTTGGGGCTGTGGGCCTGCTGCGGCTGGAAGAGGCTGCCGGGCGGCTGATGCACACCGGGTCAAAAGAGGATGGCCGGATGGGCCGGGTGGTGCTGGCCGTGACCCTCCACAATCTGCCCGAGGGCATGGTGGTGGGACTTGCGGCGGCGCTGGCCCTGCAGGGTGAGCCGGAGGCCGTCAGCGGGGCGTTGGCCCTTGCGCTGGGCATCGGCTTGCAGAATATCCCGGAAGGCGCGGCGGTGAGCCTGCCGCTGGCGCAGGCCGGGCAGGGGAGGCGGAAAGCCTTCTGCGCCGGTGCGGCGTCGGGCCTCGTGGAGCCGCTGGGGGCATTGCTGGCGCTGGCCCTCGCGGGCTGGGTGAGCGCGGCTCTGCCGTGGCTCATGAGCGCCGCCGCCGGGTGCATGGTCTGCGTGACGGCTCAGGAGATGATACCGGAAGCCGTGGAGCAGGACGAACCGGCGGGCGTCATCAGCGTGGTGCTGGGGTTCGCCCTCATGATGGCGCTGGATATTGCGCTGTAGCAAAAAAACCGATGCAGCTTCATCGGCTTTTTTGCTGTCAGTTCTCTTTTGCGAGGTAGACCGTCGTGGAGGGAAATGCGAAATCCACGCCGTCGGCCTTCATCACGTCCATGATGTTGAGGTTCAAATCGTTCTGCATCCGCAAAAACACGCCGAGGTCGGCGGTGCGCAGATAGGCAGAGACCATCAGGTTGATGCTCGAGTCGCCGAAGCCGGTCATCCGGACAAAGGCGGTGTCCTCGTAGGTGTCGGGGCTGGCCTTGAGCATGGCGTCGAGGTCGGCCATCAGCTTTTCCAGCTGGGGCCGGGTGGTGTCGTAGGTGACGCCCAGCGTGAAGCGGTAGAGCCGCTTGTTGCGGAGGGTAGCGTTGTTGATGGTGGCACTGCTGACGGTGCTGTTGGTGAGGATGTAGATGGAGTTATCCACGGCCCGGACTTTCGTGGAGCGGAAGTTGATGTCCACCACTTCGCCCTCCACGTCGCCGACGGTGATCCAGTCGCCGATGGAGAAGGGCTTGTCCAGCAGGATGACCACGCCGCTGAAGAAATTCTTGGCCATATCCTGTGCGGCCAGAGAGATCGTAAGGCCGATAAGACCGGCACTGGCCACGACGCTGCCCACGGGCAGGCCGCTCTCCTGTGCGATGGTCGCGCCGCAGAGCACCACGACGGCTACTTTGTAGACTTTATCCAGCAGGGTGAGCAGGGTGCGGTTGGTGCGGACTTCTTCGCTGAACGAGGCCAGCAGCAGAGCCGCGATGCCGGAAGCGTGGTAGAAGCCGGTGCCGATGAGGAAGACCAGCATCATCCGATAGGCTTTGAGCAGCAGGGCTGCAAGGCCGGGGATGGCCCAGGGCAGGCTGCGCAGGGCCAGATACATGCCGGTGTACCACGCGATGCGGGCCGCCGGGCGGGCAAAGCTTTCCAGCAGGGGGTGCGTAAAGGCAAAGTGCCAGCTGCGCTTCAGCAGGCGGGGGAAGAGGTTTTTTTGCATCCAGCGGCTGAAGACCCAGCCGATGAACAGCAGGGCCAGCGCACAGACGCACCGGGCTGCAAAGGCCAGCCAGCCTTCCAGCAGCAGTCCGGCGATGGAAAAGCCGAGATCGTTGATGGTGAAAAGCATAGAAACAGATACCTTCCTGACGAATAATAAAATCAGTATACCATATTACAGCCGGCGGTGCAAATCGGGAGAGGCTTGTTAAGAAAATGCATAAAAGGGCTTGACAAGACAAACCCGCCGCGTTATACTCTGCGAAGAAAGTTCGTTTCAGGGCGGGGTGCGATCCCCCACTGGCGGTACAGCCCGCGACCACTCCCAAAGAGTGCTGACCCGGTGAGACTCCGGGGCCAACGGTATAGTCCGGATGCAAGAAACGGCAGGCAATTTGATTTGTTTGTGCGCGCCCTGTTATAGTGTAAGCTATGGCAGGGCGCGTTTTCATTTGTCTTCCCGGTTCCGGCGAGCGAGAAAAGGGCTTTCCAGTCTTTATTTGAATGGGGGCAGCCGCCCCGGGAGGAAAATTATGAGAAAAGATACGACCCACAACCTGACCGTTGCCGCCATGCTCAGCGCAGTGGCGTTCATCCTGATGTTCATCGAGTTCCCCATCCCGATGCTCATCCCGTCCTTCGTCAAGATGGACTTCTCCGACCTGCCCGCCCTGCTGGGCGCGTTCGCCCTCGGCCCGGTGTACGGCGTGGTCATCAGCTTCATGAAGAACCTGCTCCACATCGTCGTCAAGGGTACCAGCACTGCCTGTGTCGGCGAGCTGTGCAACTTTATGCTGGGCGCTGTCTTCTCCGCGGTGGCGGGCTTCATCTACAAGCATCATAAGAGCCGCAAGACCGCCATCCTCGGCGCGGCAGCGGGTGCCGCCGCCATGGCCCTGTTCAGCGTACCCTCCAACTACTTCATCACCTACCCGGCCTATGTGGAGTTCTACCATATGCCGCTGGAGGCCATCCTCGGCATGTATCAGGCCATCCTGCCCTCTGCCGACAGCCTCATGAAGTGCCTCGTCATCTTCAACCTGCCCTTCACGCTGGTCAAGGGCCTGCTGGACGCCGTGCTCTGCATGGTCATCTATAAGCCCCTGTCTCCCATCCTGCATGGCCGGAAGTAAATTACAATAAACAAAATGGGCATGTGCCGCCGGCACATGCCCATTTTGTTTATTGTAACGCTCCCTTATCGAGCCACTTGCCCCTTGCAAGCCGAATGAGGAACAGCGCGCCCCGGATGCAGAGCTCGATGCACATGGCGGCCCAGACGCCCACGAGGCCCAGCCGGGGAGCCAGCAGGAAGGCGAGGGTGAGTCGGACGCCCCACATGCTGAACAGGTTCAGCACAAAGCAGCCTGTGCTGTCGCCTGCGCCCTGCATCGCACCGCTTGCTACGATGCTGGCCCCGAACATCGGCTCGGCAAAAGCCTCGATGCGGAGGACCTGCGCACCCAGCGCGATGACGGCGGCATCTGCCGTGAAGATGCCCATAAGGGCCGGGGCGAAGAGCCAGAGCCCCGCGCCGGACAGCGCCATGATGCCGATGCCCATCATGGTGCAGAGCCAGGCGAACCGCTTGGCCATGTCCCGGCGGTGTGCGCCGACGGCCTGCCCGATGAGGGCGATGGAGGCGTCCTGAATGCCGTAGCCTGCCATGTAGCAGAGGCCCTCGGCGCTGACGCCGAGGCTGTTGGCCGCGATGGCCACCGTGCCGAGGCCCGAGACGATACGGACGAGCAGAACCTGCGCCGACGAGAGGGCCGCACGCTCAGCGGCCAGCGGTGCACCCACCCGCCAGAGATTGCGCAGGCAGGCGGAGGTGATGCGCCAGCTGCCGGGCTTTCGGATGCAAAGCGGGCCGTCCCGCAGCAGCAGGACGCCCAGCGCCAGCAGACCGCCGATGGCCGTGGAAAGCGCTGTGCCAAGCGCCGCACCCGGGACTTCGAGGCCGGCACCCCAGACTGTGACGCTCTGGCCGAAGAGCAGGATCTGCCGGGTGGGGTTGATGAGGAAGAAGTTGAACACCACGTCCAGCACACAGACCAGCACGCTGATCAGGCTGGGCGTCAGGGCGTCGCCGGTGGCCCGGAGCATGGCTGTGTACATTCCCATGGCCATCGTGAAGGGAAGGGCCGCCGACCAGATGGCGAAGTAGGCGCTGGCATCGGCTTGGAGCGAGATGTCCGCCCCCAGCCACCCGGGCAGGAAACGGCTGATGCCGACGCCGAAAGCCGCAGCGCCCAGACCCAGGATAAGGTTGAAGAGCATGGACTGCCGCAGCACGCCCCGGGCGTCCTGCCGACGGTCGGCCCCGAGGTACTGGGCGATCTGGATGGAAAACGCGGTGTACAGTCCCACAAGGATGCCGTGGAGCAGCCAGGTGCTCGAGCTGACGATGCCGATGGCGGCGGTGGCCTCTGCGCCGATGTGGCCCACCATGGCGGCGTCGATGTACTCCATCGCCGTGACCACCAGCTGCTCCAGAATGGAAGGGATGCTCAGCGCCAGTGCGATGCGGGCCGTGTCGGACAGCGGGATGTCCTCGCCCTGCCGCATCCGGGCCGAGAGCTGCTCCAAGGAAAGTGTCATGTTGTCTCCTGTTTTCTGTGTTGATAAGCTGCCTTACTATTATAGGCACGGGGAGGAAGATTGTCAAACCGGGCGATTGATTTTTTGGCTCTGGCGTGATACACTCTCGGAGTAAGAAGAATATCATTGAAAGAGGTTCAAAATATGCTGCAGCTTATTTCAGCCACCGGCCAGCAGACCGTGGACGCGCTGGCGTTCCTGCTGGCGTTTGCCCTGACCGCCCTGATGGACTCGGTCTTTCACGACAAGCTCCCCCACGACCATGGCCGTGCCTTCGCCGTCAACGGCGAGCTCTCCAAGGGCAAGGCCCGGGGTTCCGGACTCATCTTCGTGCTCTGCATCGCGCTGGTGACGCTGGCGGTGGTGCCTTTTAAGGTGGAGTACCTTATTTATACCGTTCTGCTCATCGCCTCCATGCTGTCGGGCTACTTTGACGATGCCTCCGAGACGGCGTGGAATGAGTACAAGAAGGGCCTCATCGACTTCGTCATTGCCGTGGTGGCAGGTGTTACCTACCTGAACTTCAACGGCACGAGCGTCAACTTCCTGAGCACCACCTTCACCATTGCCTATCCGCTCTACCTGCTGCTCATCGTCATCCTCATCTGGGCCAGCATCAACGTGGTCAACTGCACCGACGGCGTGGACGGCCTGTCCGCCGGCCTCGCGGTGGTGAGCATCGGCACCTTCCTGCTGGCTTACGGCGAGGAGCTGGGGGACTACTCCACCGCTGCCATCGTCTTTATCGGCGCACTGCTGGCCTACCTGTGGTCCAACGCAAAGCCCTCCAGCCTCCTGATGGGCGACGCCGGCAGCCGTGCCATGGGCTTCTTCCTCGCCATCCTGGCCCTCAAGTGCGGCCACCCGTTCGCCTTCCTGCTGGCGGCGCTGGTGTTCATCGTGGACGGCAGCCTCGGCATCCTGAAGATCAGCTTCAAGCGCTTCCTCCACATCAGCATCCTCAAGAACACCCTCACCCCGCTGCACGACCATGTGCGCAAGCGCATGGGCTGGAGCGACGAGCAGGTGGTGACCCGCTGGCTCATCCTGCAGGCCGTCGCATCGGCGCTGCTCCTGCTGATGACCCGCTGATTTACGGATTTTAAGTACGATGTTTGTGCAGCTTTACAAAATGCAAATTGACCCGCTCTGATTTTTGTTGCACTTTATGGATTGAAAGTCAAGCGGAAAAAGACTATACTTTAACTAACAAAAGCAAAGGCGCTTAAGTGGATGTGTTCACTTTGCGCCTTTTTTGTTTTTTCGTTTTTGTGCGGTTCGGGAAAGCTGCACAGGAGGCGCTGTCCGCGGCGCTGGAGCACGGACGACAGAACAGGATAGGGAAAGGCGGGGATCACAGTGATCAAACTCGAACACGTTGACAAGTACTTCGGAGACCTGCACGTCCTCAAAGACGTGAACCTCGAGGTCGCCGAGGGCGAAAAGCTGGTCATTATCGGACCGTCCGGCAGCGGCAAATCTACCACCGTCCGCTGCATGAACTTTCTGGAAGAGCCGACCAGCGGCCACGTCTACATCGACGGTCAGGAGCTGACCAACAAGAACAAGACCAGGATCGTCCGCGACAACATGAGCATGGTCTTCCAGCAGTTCAACCTCTACCCCCACATGACGGTGCTCAAAAACCTGACGCTGGCACCCATGAAGCTCCATCACAAGACCAAGTCAGAGGCCGAAGAGCTGGCATATCATTATCTTGAGGTCGTCGGCCTCCGGGACAAAGCGGATGTCTACCCTCCGCAGCTGTCCGGCGGCCAGCAGCAGCGCATCGCCATTGCGCGCGCCCTCTGCGCACAGACCAAGATCATCCTGTTCGACGAGCCGACTTCGGCCCTCGACCCTGAGACCATCCAGGAAGTGCTGGATGTCATGGTAAAGCTGGCACACGAGAAGAACATCACGATGGTGGTCGTCACCCACGAGATGGGCTTTGCACGAAACGTGGCCGACCGCATCGTCTTTATGGCGGACGGCCAGATCATTGAGGAAGGCACGCCGGAGCACTTCTTCACCAACCCCAAGAACGAGCGCGTCCGGCAGTTCCTGAGCAAGATCGTCCGCTGAGAGGACGAACAACAAAGGTTGACACGGCAGGGGCTCACAAGTTGTGGTGAGACGCCGTTGTTGATAACAGGCCGTTTTCGGAGCGGACAGGGAAAGCCGCTCGGGCCGAAAAAAACAAAGAGGAGTGGTTTATTATGAAAAAGATCTCGCGTCGTGATTTCCTGAAAGTCACTGGTTTAGTGAGCGCTGCTGCTGCCCTGACCGCTTGCGGCGGCTCTGCAAGCTCCACCGCAGCCTCCACGGCCTCTTCTGCCGCCGGCAGCGCAGCCGCTTCCGCAGCAGCGCTGGGTGCTGACACTCAGGCCATCGTGGACCGCGGTGTCCTGAAGGTGGGCGTCAAGAACGCAGTTCAGGGCTTCAGCTTTCAGGATACCCTCACCGGCGAGTACAAGGGCCTCGAGGACAGCCTCGCAGAGATGATCGCAGAGCACCTCGGCGTGGACGTTGAGTTCACCACGGTTACCGCCGCCACCCGCGGCGAGCTGCTGGACTCCGGCGACATCGACGCCGTTCTGGCTACCTTCACCATCACCGAAGAGCGCAAGAAGAGCTGGGACTTCTCCACCCCCTACTATACCGACTACGTTTCCGTTCTGGTGGAGGACTCCGCCGGCATCAAGGGCCTGGCTGACCTGAAGGACAAGGTCGTGGGCGTCTCCTCCGGCTCCACCTCCGCTCGTGCTCTGGTCAAGGCCATGATCGACGAGGGCGTGCTGGACGGCGCAAACTTCGACGCCGACACCTTCAACGCCGACACCTGGAAGGACGGCGTCTCCTTCCGTCAGTACGACGACTATCCCGCCATCAGCACCGCACTGAGCGCAGGCGAAGTGCAGGGCTTCTGCGTCGATAAGTCCATCCTCGCCATCTACAAGACCGAGGGCCGCAGCTACATTGACGCTGAGTTCAGCCCGCAGGAGTATGGCGTCGCCACCAAGAAGGGCAGCGACTTCTCCACCCTGTGCGACGACCTCGTCAAGGGCTGGCTGGCAGATGGCACCATCGAGCAGCTCATCAAAGACAACGGTCTGGATTAAGCCCAGACTTTTCAGAACCAAGAGAGCGTAGGGAAAGGGGAGTTTGCCATGTCTGGCTTGTTTTCGTTAGAGTCCTGGTCCACCGTCTGGACGCATCGTGAGAGCTTTCTGCTGGGTCTGGGCAACACGCTGCAGACCGCCGTCTGCGCACTGGCGCTGGCCTTCATCATCGGCGCTGCGCTGGGCCTGATGTCCACTAGCGGCAGTAAGCTGCTGCGCATCATCGCCCGCATTTACGTCGAGTTCGTCCAGAACACCCCGCTGCTGCTGCAGCTGTGCTTCCTGTATTATGCGCTGGCATTTGCAGGCGTGAGCCTCGGCGTCATCCGCACCGGCATCATCGCGCTGGGCGTTTACACCGGCGCTTACATGGGCGAGGTCGTCCGCGCCGCCATCGAGTCTGTGCCGAAGGGCCAGTTCGAGGCCGCACAGGCGCAGGGCTTCAACTATCTGCAGCGGATGGGCTACATCATCCTGCCCCAGAGCATCCCCGTGATGCTCCCTCCGATGGTCAATCAGGTGGTCAACCTCTTCAAGAACACCTCCTGCCTCTACATCGTGGGCGGCGCGGACCTCATCAGCGTGACCTACAGCTTCGTCACCGGTGCTTCCACCGGCGGCGCATACGCCCCCGCTTATATCGTCTGCGGCCTCATCTTCTTCGTGGTCTGCTTCCCGCTGTCCACCCTGGCAGCCCGCTGGGAGGCTTCCCTCAAGGAGCGCAAGGGCCGTGTGAACCCGGGTCTCAAGACCGCTGCCAAGAAAGCAGAGCTGAAGGAGGCTGCCTGATATGAAGACGCTTGCTGCAAGCCTTTCCATCCTGACAAGAGAAGGCGTCATGCTCTACCTGCTGCGGGGCGTGGCCTTCACCTGCATCATCTCGGTGCTGGGCGTCATCATGGGCCTCATCGTGGGCTCTCTGCTGGCGCTGGCCCGCACCTACTGCAAAAAGGGTCCGGCCCGCATCCTCGGCTGGTTCGCTGCCGCCTACATCGAGCTGTTCCGCAACACGCCCTACCTGCTCTGGATCTTCATCTGTGTGGTGTTCTGCCCCTGCCCGGGCTTCTTCGCCCGCAAGATGTTCGGCCTGACCAGCGTGGAGATGAAGCTGCTGTTCAAGGCCGCTCTGGCCCTCATCCTTTTCAACTCCTCCGTCATCGCCGAGATCGTCCGCGGCGGCCTGAACGGCGTCTCCAAGGGCCAGTTCGAGGCCGGCTATGCACAGGGCTTCAACACCGCTGAGGTGCTGCTCTACATCGTCCTGCCGCAGGCCTACCGCAACATCGTGCCGACCCTGCTCAGCCAGATCATCACCACCATCAAGGACTCCTCCTATCTGGCAAACGTGGCCACCATCGAGCTGATGGCCCGCATCCGCCAGCTGCTGAGCGCCGCCGGTACTTACAACGGTCTCGGCACGGTGAACGTCTCCGACGTCATGGTGCTGTTCGGCACGGCCTGCGTCATCTACTTCATCATCAACTTCACCCTGAGCTGTGTGGTGCGCGCAATGCAGAACCGCCGCAGGAAGGCTCTGGTCTTTGCCCCGGCAAAGGCCGCATAAACGAAGACCTATTCCAATTTCCCAATTATTCCCCTGTCATTGTTCTGTCAATGCCAAAAGCGCCCGGCGGGTATCCGCCGGGCGCTTTTGGTGTATAGGGGAATAAACCTCTCAGTCTCGCTTCGCTCGCCAGCTCCCCTACCGAGGGGAGCCTCTGGCGAAACCGTTTACTTCGAGGGGACTGCCAAAGCCTCCCCTATTAGGGGAGGTGGCACGCCGCAGGCGTGACGGAGAGGTTATTATGATGCAGCTTTCTCTGCCGCCTCCACCACATGGCTCACGAGCACGGAAGTCGTCACGGTGCCGACGCCGCCGGGGACGGGGGTGATGGCTTCCACCACCGGCTCTGCCTCGCCAAAGCGGACGTCACCGCAGAGCCTGCCTTCCTCGTTGACATGGATGCCCACATCCACGACGACCTGACCGGCCCGCAGATGCTCTGCGCCGATAAAGCCCATCCTGCCCATGGCCACCACCACAACATCGGCCTCGCGGCAGACATCGGGCAGGCTCTGGGTGCGGGAGTTGCAGAGGGTGACGGTGGCGTTTTCCCGGTCCAGCATCATGGCTGCGGGCTTGCCCACCACGAGGCTGCGGCCCACGACGACGGCCCGCCTGCCGGAGAGGGGAATGTTGTAGAATTTCAGGATCTCAAGACAGGCCTGCGCCGTGCAGGGCGGGTAGCCGACGGTAGTGTTGGTGAAGACGCCGGCCAGCGAGCCGTCGGTGATGCCGTCAATGTCCTTTTCGGGTGAGAGCGCGGCGCGGATGGTCCTGTCATCAAACTGTTTGGGCAGGGGGCGGAAGAGCAGACAGCCGTGGATGGCGGCGTCTGCGTTGATGCCGGCAATGACGCGCAGCAGCTCCTCCTGCGCAGCGTCGGCGGGCAGAAGGAACTGCTTCACCTCGACGCCCACCTTCGCACAGCGGGCCATGACGCCTTTCTCGTAGGAGAGGTCATCGGGGCGCGCACCCACCCGCACGACGGCCAGCGTGGGGACAACGCCCTTTTCCCGCAGTGCGGCGCAGCGGGCGGCATTTGCTTCGTTCATGGCGGCCACGACGGGCGCGCCCTTCAAAATGGTAGACATATACGTTCCCTTTCTCTGCATCAGGCCCGCAGGCGGCTTGCCACGGACTGGTAGACCACGTCGGCCAGCGGCAGATATTCCGCCAGCATCCGGGCCGCTTTTTCGTCCAGCGCGGCGGCATGGGCGCGGTCGGTCATGAGCTTTGTGTTGATGGCGACATTCAGAGCCGACGCCTGAAGCGCGGCCTTGCAGAACAGCGCCGCACAGCCTGCGTCTGAGAGAGCCAGCACGCTGCCCTTTTCGGCGTAATCGGCCGCAAGACGGATGCCCTCACAGCAGGCATCCATGATGTCCAGCGGCACGGCGCAGGCCCCGTCCAGCGCCTCGGCCAGCACAGCGGCCTTGCGGGCCTGCTGTTCGGGCGTCTCCCTAGGCAGGCCGTAGGCCGCCGCCAGAGGCGTGAATGCGTCGGCGTCCGCCTGCACGAGGGCTTCCAGCCGTTTGCGCAGGGCTTCAGCACGGGCATTCAGCGCCAAAATCTCTTCTTCCACGGCGGCGTATTTCTTTTTGCCGGTGGTGAGATCCCCCACCATATTGCCCAGCGCGACGCCTGCCGCGCCCACGAGGGCCGCCGCGCCGCCGCCGCCCGGGGCGGGGGCTTTGCTGGCAAGCCGGCTCAGAAAGTCCTCACAGCTCAGTTGTGTCAAATCCAAGGTAAAGTCCTCCCTCTGTCACGAATCCGTCCAGCTTTTCGTCATGGGCGTCCACTGCCGCTTTATCCACCCGCTGGGCCTCAAAGGCCACGCCCAGTTTCACAGCCCGGGTGCAGCGGGGGAGATAGCGGTCATAATAGCCTTTCCCCATCCCCACCCGGCGGCAGGCGGTGTCAAAAGCCGTGCAGGGGACCAGCACGAGGTCGAGCTGGTCCGGCCGTAAAATCTCCGACCGGCTCAGAATGGGCGTGCGGATGCCGTAGGTACCCACTTCCCAGCCGTCCGGCCCCGGCACGGCGGCTGTCAGCGAAAAGCCCTCGCCGCAGACGGGGTAGGCCGGCGTTTTGCCCTGCCGGGCCGCTTCCACAGCCAGCGCCGAGAGGTCGGCCTCGCCGCCGAAGGCCGCGTAGAGCAGGATGTTTTCTGCCCTTTTGAAGCAGTCCAATGCCGCGATGCGGGCGCAGAGAGCGGCGTTGGAACGGGTGCGCTCGGTGTCCGACAACGCCCGGCGGGCCGCAATGCCCGCTTTGCGCTGTGCGGCCTTTTGCTCCGTGATGGTCATGGCAATGCGCTCCTTTCTGCACCCGGTGGGCAAATCTGCACAAAAACCGGGACGGATTTTTGTTATAATAATAAGCGCTGGGCGCAGAAAAAGCAAGGCTTTGGCAGGATGGGTGAAATATCTTCATCCAACCGAAAAGAAACGAATCAAACTGTATCGGTAGCTTTCCCCCTGTACCAGTAAAGCCCCCTGCCCCCCGGCGGGAGACTGAAAAAAATACTGCACCTTGCAGCCCCGGGCTGCCGCCCCAAAAGCGGCCCCGGGGCTGCATTTTTTTGCTTTCAGCCCCTCAAATCCTGTTATTTTGTGGAAAATGCACGGTTGATAGGACTGTATTTTGTAAATGTGACGAAAGTGAGAAAACCCTATTGACAGATTGACAGGGGGGGGGGTATAATTAGGCCACAGGCCGACAGTCGAAAAATGCTAGCCTGCCTGTATAATTTATCTTTATTTATGGAGGCAAAAATCATGAAAATGGCAAAGAAACTTCTGGCCGTCGTCCTCACCGGTGTCATGGCAGTGTCCATGCTGACTGGCTGCGCAGGCATCTCTTCTCGTCGGGTCGCTGACGAGCTGGAGGGTATGCTGAAGGCCGTTAACGACAAGGCTACCGTCAAGGCTGTCGATGACGATCTGGCAAACAAGGCAGCCAAGGTTGCTAAGGACAATAGCGGCGCTCTGAAGAATGAGACCGCTCTGAAGAATGACGTCAAGACTGAGCTGACCAAGAATAACAAGCTCGGTGACTCCTATATCTGGATTGCCTACTTTGCAACCAAGGATGTGAATAAGACTGTTAAGGCTCAGAAGATCGCCAAAGAGCTGATTGGCACGAACGGTATCGACACCAGTAAGGCTATCAACAGCAACGATGTCAAGGTCGGCGACAAGAGCGGAAATCAGATCGAGAATGGCAACAAGTTCGAGCTGAGCATGAAGCCGTTCACTGTCGGCGGTACCGATTATGTCATGTTCGTTGTCACCTGCAAGGCTCAGGTCAAGACTGCAGGTTGATCGCACCTGAGCTGACACAAGCCCAGCAATAAAACGATATTATCTATTCCTCGAAATAAAAATGGCACAAGGGCCCGGAGTGGAAACACCCCGGGCCCTTGTGTTTTTTGCTGTCTTCCCACACTCTGACATGCTTTGCCTTTCGTATCTGGTAGGATGGGATGGAGGACAGGCCCCGAGGGCGCTGACTCTGAACAAGGAACAAAAAACTTCTCACCAGCGGAAAGGAAAGGATACCATGAGGAATCATCAGATGCAGATGCCCGCCCAGTATACATCCATCGGGGACGACGAAAGGGTGCTGCTCTGCGGCGGCGAGACCACGGCATGGCAGACGTTTCAGGACATTGGCCGGGTGCTGAACTATGTGGCGCGCATCTTCTCGGCGGGCAGCTCCATCGTCAACAATGTGGTCACCATCGTCAATTATTTCAATAAGCTCGAAGACCTGCTCCCGGTCATCGGGGAAGTATAAAGAAAAGAGGCTGTTGCAGTGCAACAGCCTCTTTGTGTATTATAGCTTAGTAGTGCAGCCCGTCAGCGGTCAGTGCCTCGAGCACGGGCAGCATGGCGGCAGCCTCAGCCTTTGCGGCGGGCAGGTCCATGTCGCGGTAGTTGCCGCACTCCACCTCGCTTGCGCCGGGGACATCGCCCTCGAACGCGGCCATGAAGCGGAAGGACTCCACCGTCAGGCTCAGCGCCTCGGCGGGGGTCAGGCCCCGGGTCAGCAGGTAAAAGCCGGTGCGGCAGCCCATGGGGCCGACGTAGATGACGCCGTCCTTATACGCGCTGTTGCGGGCGTAGGTGGCGAAGAGGTGCTCCAGCGTGTGGGCCGCGCCGGTGGAGAGATAATCGCCGTGGTTCGGCTTCTTCATCCGGATGTCCCAGGTCAGAACATCGCCGTCCTGACGGCTCAGGTAGATGCCGCGGTCAAGCCTGGTGTGGTCTACGCAGAAGCTTGCGATGCGTTCCATACTGCGCCTCCCGAAAATCAGGCCTGCAGGCGCTGGACGCTGCCGTGTGCGCAGTCCACAGCGACCATCAGACCGTCGCGGATGTGGGCGGTAGCGCCGACGGCGCCCACGATGGTGGGCTTGAGCAGGGCCTTGCCGGCGATGGCGGCGTGGCTGTTCAGGCCGGCTTCCTCGACCACCAGAGCGGCGGCGTCACGGACGTAGCTCAGCATCTCGTTGGAGGTGGAGGGGACGACCAGGACCATGCCGGGCTTGAACTTTGCGCGGATCTCCTCGATGGTGCGGCAGACGCAGGCCTTGCCGGTGGCGTTGGCCAGAGCAGCGCCCTCGGGGCCGACGCCGACGCCGGTGGCCAGACAGTTGCCGATCATGTGGATCTTGATCATGTTGGTGGTGCCGGAGACGCCCACGGGGACGCCGGCGGTCACGACAGCCAGCTCGCCGTCGTGCAGATAGCCGTGCTCCTTGGCCAGAGCGGTGGACTTCTCGATGAGCTCATCGGTGCTGGTGGCGAGGTCCATCATGAGCGGGGTGATGCCCCAGGAGACGGACAGCTGGCGCTGGACCTGCTCGTCCATGACGCAGGCGATGATGGGCTGAGAGGGGCGGTACTTGCTCAGCAGGCGGGCAGTGTTGCCGGACTCGGACACGGTGACGATGGCAGAAGCGTTGACGTCCTTTGCGGTCAGGCAGGCAGCGTGTGCGGTAGCGTCGCTGACGCTGATCTGGCCGGTGGTATCGGTCAGGCGGTTGTCGCGGTAGTGGACCTCGTTCTCGGTGCGCTCTGCGATGGCGGACATGGTCTTGAGGGCCTCAACAGGGTATGCGCCCGCGGCGGTCTCGCCGGAGAGCATGATAGCGGAAGTGCCGTCGTAGATGGCGTTTGCCACGTCGGAGATCTCGGCGCGGGTGGGGCGGGGGTTGACGATCATGCTGTCCAGCATCTGGGTAGCGGTGACGATGGGCTTGCCGAAGGAGAAGGAGCGGTCGATGACGCTCTTCTGGATGCCGGGCAGCTCGGTGAAGTCGATCTCGACGCCCAGGTCGCCGCGGGCGACCATGACGGCGTCGGCAGCGGACAGGATGCTGTCGATGTTATTGACGCCCTCGCGGTTCTCGATCTTGGCGATGATGCGGATGTGGGAGTCGTACTCGTTCAGCAGGTTGCGGATGTCGTAGACGTCCTGTGCGGTGCGCACGAAGGAGGCGGCGATGAAGTCGAAGCCCTGCTGGACACCGAAGATGATGTCATCCCGGTCGCGCTGGCTCAGGTAGGGCATGGACAGGTGGACGCCGGGGACATTGACGCCCTTCTTGGTCTTGATCTTGCCGCTGTTGAGCACTTCGCAGACGATGTCGGTGTCCGTGACGCTCTTGATGGCCAGCTTGATGAGGCCGTCGTCCAGCATGATGGTGCCGCCCTCGTGGACGTCCTGGGGCAGGTCCTTGTAGGTGATGGAGCAGATCTCCTTGGTTCCCTCCACCTCGCGGGTGGTCAGGGTGAAGGTCTGGCCGGCTTCCAGCATCTCAACGCCGTTCTTGAACTCCTTCAGGCGGATCTCGGGGCCTTTGGTGTCCAGCAGGGCAGCAACGGGCTTGTTCAGCTCAGCGCGGACAGCCTTCAGCATGTCCAGACGGCCCTTGTGCTCCTCGTAGGAGCCGTGGGAAAAGTTGAAGCGGGCCACGTTCATGCCGCTGGCGACCAGCTCGCGCAGGACGCCCTCCTTATCGGTAGAAGGGCCAAGGGTGCAGATGATCTTCGTTTTTCTCATAAATATACCTCTAACAGTCTCTTTTTTTCCTCTATGATGGGCGCGCAGATGCCAGATATGCCCTGCGGCCGCTGGCCGGACATCGGCCCGGTCAGGTGTGTTTGAAAACCATACCACTCTATATTATAACCGCTTGTGTACAAGAGAGCAAGAAAAAATTCGGCAAAGAAAACCTTAAATTTTCGTGATAGATGCCGAAGCGATAAAAAGCTTGCGAAAAGTGCGTCCATCGCCTATAATAGGACTAAGCAAAAGTCTCACTTCTGCCCCGAAGGGACAGAGGGGAGCGCAAAATAATAGAAACGGAGTGAAAGCGTAATGGAAAAGCGCGTTTTTCTGATCGTCCTGGACAGCTTCGGCATCGGCGCAGAGCCGGACGCCGCCGCCTTTGGCGATGAGGGGACCAACACCCTCGGCGCCATCGCCAGCCACCCCAGCTTCAACTGCCCCAACCTGAAAAAGCTCGGCCTGTTCAACATCGACGGTGTGACCGCCGGCGAGAAGGATGCCGCCCCCATCGGCTCCTTCGCCCGCCTGCAGGAGCAGAGCATGGGCAAGGATACCACCATCGGCCACTGGGAGATCGCCGGTGTCGTCAGCCCGAGGCCCCTGCCCACCTTCCCGGACGGCTTCCCGGACAGCCTCATCCACGAGTTCGAGGAAAAGACCGGCCACAAGGTCCTCTGCAACAAGCCCTACTCCGGCACACAGGTGCTGAAGGACTACGGCGAGCAGGCCATGAAGGAGAACGCCCTCATCGTCTACACCAGCGCCGACAGCGTGTTCCAGGTGGCCGCCAACGAGGAGCTTGTCCCCGTGCACGAGCTGTACCGCTACTGCGAGATCGCCCGCGAGATGCTGAAGGGCGAGTACGGCGTGGGCCGCGTCATCGCCCGCCCCTTCCTCGGCCGCACCGCCGACACCTTCTACCGCACCACCAACCGCCACGACCTGAGCCTCAAGCCGCCCCGCAAGACCATGCTGGATCTGCTCAAGGACGCCGGCAGGGACGTCATCGCCGTGGGCAAAATTTTCGACATCTTCGACGGCGAGGGCGTGACGGAAAAGATCAAGACCACCGGCAACACCAACGGCATCGCCTTCACCAAGGCTTTGCAGACCCGCGACTTCGAGGGTCTGGCCTTCGTGAACCTCGTCGATTTCGATATGCTCTACGGCCACCGCCGCGACGTGGCGGGCTACGCCGCCGCCGCCACCGAGTTCGATAAGTTCGTTGCCGACTTCATCCCCGGGATGCGGGAGGGCGACATCTTGATGGTCACGGCCGACCACGGCTGCGACCCCTCCTACACCAAGACCACCGACCACACCCGCGAGTATGTGCCTTACCTCATCTGCGGCAAGGGCGTCAAGCCGGGCGTTGACCTCGGCACCAGGCTCTGCTTCGGCACCATCGCACAGACCATCTGCGACTATCTGGGTGTGGATGCCTCCACGCTGGACGGCCAGAGCGTGCTGGGCGACATCCTGAAATAAGCATAAACGCAAAGATCCCGCAAGGCAGCTGCCTTGCGGGATCTTTTGCGTCTATCGATTATGCTGCATCATTTTCAGCGCTGGAAGCGTCGCCGCTGCCGGAGCCGAACAGGGCGTCCAGCACGGTGGAAGCGGCCTGATGCAGGGAGGAAGCCGCCTGCTCCACCTGCTCCTGAGTCGGCATACTGAAGGACGGCGACTCGGTGGAGCCTGCCGGGGCTTCCTCGCTGCCGTCCGCGGGGACCTCGGTGGAAGCGCTGGGCTCACCGGAGGCGTCGCCCTCGGCGGGCTGGCTGTCAGCGGGGGCTTCTTCCGCCGGGGCTTCGCTCTCGGCAGGCTCTTCTGCGATCACGCTGTCGGGAGATTCCTCCGGGATGGATGCACCGGCGTTGGGGTCGGCGGTCGGCGTGAAAACATCGGTCTTCTCGGGGGTCTGGCTGGTGCCGGTGAGCTTGTCCTCGCCGCCCAGGACCGCTGCGATGAGGGCCTTGGCCTCGTTGACCGAGTTCTCATCCGGCTTCATGACGTAGAGGCTCTGGCCCTTGGCGGAGTAGCACTTGGTGCTCTTCGCGCCCGAGCCGGTGACGGTGTAGCTCTGGATGTCCCAGTTGGCAAGGTCGCCCAGCTGCATCCGGACCAGCGCAGAGATCTGTTCCTGCGAGAGGCTGGTGACGAAGCAGTCGGCGGCGGCGTCCATCAGCTTGGAGAAGCCCATGAGCAGGGCCGGGGATTTGAGCTTGTTGGCCATCGCGTCGATGACTTTCATCTGGTTGATGCCGCGCTGGATGTCGCCGGTCTTGAAGGCGTGGCGCTCACGGGCAAAAGCCAGAGCGGACTTGCCGTCCAGATGGTTCCAGCCCTCGGCGAAGGTGGTGGGGTCGTAGTAGCCGGGGCTGCCCACCGAGGTGAAGGCCTGGTCGGAGTAGACGTCCACGCCGCCGATGGCGTCGATGATGTTGATGAAGCCCGCAAAATTGATGCGGAGGTAGTGCTCCACATCCACGCCGTAGAGGTTGCCCAGCGTGGCCATGCTGGTCTCGACGCCGTAGAGGCCGGCGTGGGTCAGCTTGTCCTTGCTGTCGGTGCCTGCGAGGTCAACATAGTAGTCGCGCGGGGTGTTGATGAGGGCCGCCTGCTTGGTGGTGGGGTTGACCACGGCGAGGATGTTCACGTCGCTGCGGGCCTTTTCGGTCAGCTCGCCGCGGTTGTCCACGCCGCTGAGATAGACGACGAACGGCTCTTTCGTGATCTTGTTCGCCTCTGCACCGGTGAGCAGGCCGGAAGTCATGCTGTCCAGTGCGGTCAGACCCTGCTGCGCCCAGACACAGCCCACGGCCAGCGCGGCGCAGAGCAGGACGGACAGCACCCGGGCCACGACGGCACCGCTGCGGGCGGCGAGGCACTTGCGCACCAGCAGCCAGAGCAGCACCAGAAGCGCGGTGATGATAACGAGGTAGAGCACCGGCAGCATCTGGGTGCGCCAGAGCTGCACCAGCGCGGCAAGGCTCAGGATGGCCTGTAGTACCAGCAAGACCATTCCTCCTTTCGGAAGTTTGTCGTCAGCGGGGGCGGGCTCGCTGGGGTGCGGCGGCTCCCACTGTCTGCGGGGCGGCACCGGAGGCTCCGGCGGCTCAGACGAAGGCGTCGGTGCCGGTTTCGGCGGCGCTTTGGGGCGGGGAGGCTCCGGCGAGAAGAAATCGGCGCTGTCTACCTCCACCTCGTCGGGCTCGCTGCGATTGATGCCCCGGTGGATGTGCCGGGGGCCTTCGTCGTTATTCTGGGGATGGAGATGCTCGTTTTCGTCAAACATAGGCGTTCACTCCTTTGGATGTGTATGCCGTCATGGGGTGGGGATGATGCTCAGCACAGCCCGGGCGGGCAGGCAGGTGGCCGTCTGGTCTTCCTCGCTGAGCCAGCCGAAGGATTCGCAGATGTGGTCAGGGCAGGGCGAGTCCACAAAGCGGGCCGCGCCGTCCTGGATCCGGATGTGGACGGTGAGGTAGCCGGTGTCCACAGCGTAATCGGCGTCTTTTTCGAGAGGAAAGGTGAGCCTGGTGTTGCTGTCGCCATAGATGAGCTCTGCGCAGAGCGGCGCACCGGTCTGGTTTGCTTTCCGCACCAGCAGCAGCACGGCGGCTGCGGCCAGAATGACGGCAGCAAAGACCAGATTTATCAGCAGTTTTTTGTGTTGTTTCATAAAAAATCATCCTTTGAGCGGGATCTGCTCCAGCTCGGCCAGCCAGAGCGCGGCGGCTGCGTCGCTGGGCATCCGCCAGTCGCCCCGGGGCGAGAGGGTGACGCTGCCCACCTTGGGGCCGTCGGGCAGGCAGCTGCGCTTGAACTGCTGGGCGAAGAACCGCCAGTAGAAGTTGCGCAGCCACTTGTAGAGCACTTCGTCCGGGTACTCGGCCCGGCCTGCGAAGGCCGCTTTCGCCAGCCGGAATATCTTCGACGGGCCGAAGCCGAAGCGGAGAACATAATAAAGGTAGAAGTCGTGCAGCTCATAGGGACCCACGAGGTCTTCCGTCTTCTGAGAGATCTCGCCGTCCCTGGCAGGCAGCAGCTCCGGGGAGACGGGGGTGTCGAGGATGTCCAGCAGCACCCGGCGCAGCTCGGCGGAGGCGGCAATGTCGGCCTCATACTGGACGAGGTGGCGCACCAGCGTCTTGGGGACACCGGCGTTGACGCCGTACATGCTCATGTGGTCGCCGTTGTAGGTGGCCCAGCCCAGCGCCAGCTCGGAGAGGTCGCCGGTGCCGACGACGAGGCCGCCGGTGCGGTTGGCGGTGTCCATCAGCTCGAGGGTGCGCACACGGGCCTGTCCGTTCTCAAAGGTGACGTCCAGCACGCTCTCGTCCTGGCCGATGTCCTTGAAGTGGCTGTGGACGGTGTTGGCGATGTCGATCTCGGTAAAGCTGACGGCCAGCTCGTCGCATAAGATCTCCGCATTGCTGCGGGTGCGGTGGGTGGTGCCGAAGCAGGGCATGGTCACGGCCAGCACATCGCCGGTGGGGCGGCCCAGCTGCTTCATGGCGCGGACGGCCGCAAGCAGAGCGAGGCAGCTGTCCAGACCGCCCGAGATGCCGATGACCGCCGTCTTGGCGTGGGCGTGCTCGAGGCGCTTGGCGAGGCCGTCGGCCTGCATTTTCAAGATCAGCTCACAGCGCTCGGCCCGGCGGTGCTCGTCGTGGGGGATGAAAGGCGTGGGGTCTACCCAGCGGGAGAGCTTGGTCTCGGTGAGGGAAAGGTCGAAATCGACGGTCAGATACCCCTCGGCGCTGGGCTCGAAGCTGGTGTTGCGCGCCCGCTCCGACTCCATCCGCTGGCAGTCCAGCTCCGTCTCAGCCCAGCCGCCCTCGAAGGGAGACGTCTCGGCGAGGAGGGTGCCGTTCTCGGCGATGAGGTCGTGGCCGGCGAAGACCATGTCCTGGGTGCTCTCGCCGTGGCCGGCAGAAGCGTACAGGTAGCCGCAGAGCAGGCGGGCGGACTGGTTCGACACCAGCGCCCGGCGGTACTCGGCCTTGCCGACCGTCTCATCGCTGGCCGAAAGGTTCGCAATGACGGTGGCACCGGCCAGCGCATGGAAGGTGGAGGGGGGCAGAGCGCTCCACAGGTCTTCGCAGATCTCCACGCCCAGAACGAAGCTGGGCATCTGGCGGCAGCGGAAGAGCAGGGACGTACCGAACGGCACCTCCTGCCCGCAGACCGTCACATTTTCCACCTCGGTGCTGCCCGGGGTGAACTGGCGCTTTTCGTAGAACTCGCCGTAGTTGGGCAGGTAGGTCTTGGGGACAAGGCCCAGCAGACGCCCGCCGCAGAGGACGGCGGCGCAGTTGTACAGCTTGCCCCGCACCAGCAGCGGCAGGCCCACGAGGGCCACGACGTCCAGCTCCCGGCTGGCGTCCAGCACGGTCTGCAGGGCGTCCAGCGCGCCCTGCTGCAACGTGCGCTGCAAGAACAGATCGCCGCAGGTGTAGCCGGTGAGGCAGAACTCGGGAAACACCGCCAGCCTGACGCCGCGGGCCGCAGCATCCTGTAACTGAGATACGATTTGGGAAGCGTTATAATTGCAGTCGGCCACCCGCAGCGAGGGCGAGAGGGCGGCTGCCTTCAAAAAACCATCTTTCATCGGAGGATTTCACATCCTGTCTGTTGGATTAAGGCCCCGGCGGAGACGTGCGCTGCGGGGTTTTGTTCAGTATACCACAAACCGGCCCAAACGAAAAGTGACAGTGTGGTTAAAGAAACGAAAAAACGCTGCCTGCACACCGCAGACAGCGCTGAAAACAAAAGATGGAAAACGAGATAGACCGTAAGCCGGGTTCTGTATTAAACGACGATCTGTCTAGACCTGCCATTGCTGACAGGTTCGTGCCGCCTTCGGGACACGCGAGCAGCGCTGTACGTCCCATATAGGCGTTGCTTCCGGTAGGGTTTACAAAGCCGCATAGTCACCCATGCGCTGGTGAGCTCTTACCTCGCCCTTTCATCCTTACCGCATTGCTGCGGCGGTTTCCTTTCTGTTGCACTTTCCCTGAGGTCACCCTCGGCTGCCGTTAGCAGTTACCGTGCTCTGTGAGGCCCGGACTTTCCTCAGAGCGGTCAAAGCCGCCCCGCCGCCGTATGTTCCACTCGTTTTCCGCTCCTCATGATACCATAAAAAAACAAGATTTGCAAGAGAAAGAGAATTTTGCTATACTTATCTTATATATTGCCCGCGCTGGAGGTGGGAAGATGAAGCTTTATTTCAAAGTCCCGCCCGCGGCGGACGGGATGCTGCTGCGCGGTTTTCTGCGCAGGTGCAGTGTCTCCACCGACCTGTCCCGGGCCGTGAAATTCCGGGGCAGCGGCTTCTTTGCCGACGGCGCCCCCATCCTGGCCAACCGCCGGGTGGAGGCCGGGCAGGTCATCTCCTTTGAACTGCCGCCGGAGGGGGAGGGCGTTGCGCCGCAGGACGACATCCCGGTGGATGTGGTCTACGAGGACGCTTTCGCCCTCGTGGTGGAAAAGCCGCCCCATCTCGCGGTGCATCCTACCCTGAATTACCCGCTGGATACGCTGGCGAACGGCTATGCGGCCTGGGCGCTGCGTCAGGGCAGAAGCCCCGTTTTCCGCCCGGTGAACCGCATCGACAAGGACACCAGCGGCCTCGTGCTGGCGGCCCAGAATGGCTCCGCCGCCCCGCTGCTGGCTCAGAGGGTGGAGAAACTCTACTACGCCGTTGCAGAAGGAGAGCTTCCCCTCGGGCCGGGCGTCATCGACGCCCCCATCGGGCGGCAGGGGGAGAGCATCATCGGGCGGTGCGTCACCCCCGACGGCAAACCCAGCCGGACGGAATATACCACATTGAGAGCCGAAAACGGCCTGAGCCTCGCGGCCTGCGTCCCGGTGACGGGCCGGACCCACCAGATACGGGTACATTTTGCATCCATCGGCCACCCGCTGGCCGGAGATGACCTCTACGGCGGGAGCCGGGCGCGCATCGGGCGGCAGGCGCTCCACTGCGCAAAACAGACGTTCTGGGTGCCGCGCTGCGAGCGGATGCCGGACGGCATCCGCATCGAAGTGCCGGTGGACGAGACGACCCTGAGGCCGGTGACAGTGGAAAGCCCGCTGCCGGAGGATATGGCAGCCCTTTTTGACTGAGTTTGTGTATTTCGTGAAAAGTAAGTGAAAGCTAAGCCCAAATTCTGTGTCAATGCTTGTTTCGGCGCTGGCAGGGTGTATAATAAATAGAGCTATTCTTGTCAAAAAAGCTGTCCTGATGCGGCAGCGTGTCGATAACAGAGAAAAGAGATAAATCAGAATCTCCTGAAGATACAGGAAGGAGCATCCTTTTTGCTGGAAGATAAAACAACTGAAACGCGGCAGGACGAGCCAGCCGGTGCGCCGCGGCACACCGGCTTCCGCGCAAAGCTGCGCTCGCTTTGGGCGCAGCTCCAGTGCGTCCATCTGCTGCGCCGCCACCGGCGGTATCGCCGCCGCAGACACCGGCTGGACAATGTCTCCCGGAAGCTGCGCTCGTCGAAGCTGGTATTGCGCGTTGGCGCAGTGCTCTACGCGCTGGGCTTTGGCGCGGAGTATGCTGCCGTGCGGGTGGGACGTGCCATCAAGTATGCCGCTCTCTGGGCTGCTGGAGGCATCCGCCGCTTTGCAAAAGCTCTGGCGGAGACGGCGTTCCCCGGCGCAGCACAGGTGGCCAAAGACCTGTTTGGCCCCATCGTGCTGTTTGCGAAGGGCACCGTGTCCCTTCTCATCCATGCCCACCGCATCCGCAGGGAGCAGGGCTTCGGTGCAGCATTTGAGGCCAGCGTCCACTACTTCAAAAACGGCGTCCGCCGCAACCTCAGTCTGCTGCCCCGCATGGCGATGTATGCCCTGCCCATCTGCGCACTGGCGCTGGGCGCGGCGGTGTTCCAATATGTCATCCATCAGCCTTATGCACTGGCCGTCCGAGTCAACGGCGAAACCGTGGGCTATGTGGCGAATGAGGACGTCTTCAACACGGCCCGCGAGGACGTGATGGAGCGTATCAGCTACGCCGGCACCGACAAGACCGAGTGGACCATCGAGCCGAGCTACACCCTCGCCATTGCCCACCACATGATGGACGAAAACGAGATGGCAAACGCCATCATCCAGAGCGCCGGCGACCAGATCAGCGAAGGCACGGCTCTTTATCTGGACGGCGAGTTGACGGCGGTGTGCAGCGACGGCAACGCGCTGCGGGATTACCTCGCCGCCATGCTCGACCCCTACGAGAAAGAAGAGGACGGCCCCGATGTGAGCGTGGGCTTCAACAAGCAGGTCACGCTGGAAGACGGCCTCTATTTCAAGGAAGGCTTGCAGGATTTTGAGACCGTCCGGCAGGAGCTGGTGGGCGTGAAGCAGGCTCAGAAGGTCTACACCGTCAAGGCGGGCGACACCCTCTGGTCCATCGCACATAACAATGACCTGACCTTCCGTGAGCTGTGCGCCCTCAACCCGGCGTTCAAGGGTGAGCCGCTGAGCGAGACGTCCAGCATCCTTGAGGGCGACCACCTCGTCATCACCAAAGAAGAGGCTGGCCTTGAGGTGCGCATCACCCGCATCGAGACCCGTGAGGAAGAAATCGCATTCTCCACCGAGACGACAAGATCCAACGAATATACGAAGGGAACCACCAAGGTGCTCCAGGAGGGCGAGAACGGTCTGCGCCGCGTGACCCTCCAGAACGTCTACGACACCAAGAATATCCTTGTGGACCAGAGCGTGCTTTCCACCGAGGTCATCAAGGAGCCGGTGAACAAGAAGGTGGTCGAAGGCACCAAGAAGGTGACTTCCAGCACCAAGTACATCACCGGCAGCGGCCGGTTCATCTGGCCTGTGCCGAACTACCGCTACTGCTCGCGCTGGTACGGCGGACGCCACAAGGGCGTGGATATCTGCGCCCCGGCCGGCACGCCCATCTACGCCTCCGCAGGCGGCACCGTCGCAAAGGCGGGTTACAACAAGGCCGGTGCAGGTACGGGCTATGGCTACTCGGTCATCATCAACCACGGCGGCGGATACAGCTCTGTGTATGCACACTGCCTGTCCCTGACCGTCAGCGCGGGCCAGACCGTCAAGCAGGGCCAGCTCATCGGCTATCTGGGCAGCACGGGCCGTTCCACCGGCAACCACTGCCACTTTGAGATACGTCTCAATGGTTCGTACATTCCCCCGCAGAACGTATTCCCGGGGAAGAAATAAACCTCTCCGTCACGCCTGCGGCGCGCCACTGGCCGGGTTGCGGCTCCCAGAGTCTGCTTCGCTGTCGCTTGCATC
>ENA-OWPM01000721-OWPM01000721.1-human-gut-metagenome-genome-assembly--contig:-NODE-721-length-34993-cov-9.056987_pt1 | contig 34993 bp, 32 predicted proteins | sample MGYA00248267_ERZ651852 | MGnify/ENA primary metagenome ERZ651852 (study PRJEB26924, sample SAMEA4378228) | human gut metagenome | biome: human gut; feature: human-associated habitat; material: faeces...
GGGATCGGATTATCAGCGGATGTGATTTAAATGATACAATCTGAACAATATAAATCATGAAGGGATTTGATCTTCAAATGGAAATTATGTTAGTTCTGATAATTGCTATATTTACAGCGATTTTTTTCAGATGCATTTTTGAATGGACCATAAATAAATGTTCAGCAAAGGAGTCTGTAGATGCGTTTGTTGTAGCAAAACAACAGGGAATGATCCAACAGCAGATACCAAATGCAGGTGATGCTACAGGTGGGCATGGTTTTACACTACAGGAACAATCTTGGTATAAAATCACTTTCCGCATGAGTGACAACACAGAAAAGGAATTTAATGTGGATAATCAATCATTTAGAGAGTTAAAGGAAGGAGAAAAGGGAATACTGACTTATCAGGGTACGAGGTATCTGGGGTTAAAAAAAGATTCCTGATTTGTAGTGTCAAAAAAACAGAAATATGGAATAAAGCAATTAAATATTAGAAATAATCAGAAGCATCCTGGAACAAAAGGTCTGGGATGCTCTTTTACTGGAAAAATTTAAAAGTTTCTTTACAAGCTTTCGGGGTCTTACCCTGCGAAGTACAACTAAAAAAGGATAAAGCAGAGCTAAAAGATTTATAAAAGAAGCATAAACTTGAATTGTACCCTTTGTCAAGGACATTTTGGAAGTTCACAATAAAATATCTTGCAAAAGCTTATCATGAGTGATAAAATTACGTAAAAGAGATATCAGAGATGGGATAGGGAGATAAGCAAATGCAGGAGAACATGAAAGAATACCTGACAGAAAAGGAAGCCAGGGAAAAGAGACTGGAAGTATATACACAGAAGATCCAGGAAAAGGTGTTGCGCAAATCTTCGGAAACTATCCGGCAGTTAGTGGAGGAGAGGCACCGCCAGAAAATGACGCAGCAGGAAATAGCGGATATTACAGGGATAAAACCGTCGAATATGGCACGGTTTGAGAGCGGCGGCAGGGTACCAACGTTGGTTGTATTGGAGAAATATGCGAATGCACTTGGAAAACATATAGAAATAAAAATCTGTGATGAGTGACAGATTTTTATTTCAGTATAATCATAAATGATAGTATTGCTGAAAATAATAAAGCGAAATGGAGGGAGAAAGATCGCAATAAAATTAGGATGATTGCATGTGTTATAAATTGGCGCAGTACTGTATTCCTTCCTGATATTCCGTTTACAGTACTATGGAAATCCTTTCGCATAAAATCATTGATAAGATTTCGGGTTAAATTTTGAAAAGAATCCAGTTTCCTCGACAGAATAAAATCACAAAAATTGTATACCGTATATTTATATGATCTGACTGTACTTTCACTATGAAAACTTCTTCTGAGCCAATCAAGATAATCATCAACTGCCCGGGAACACCATAGTGGATATCCGGAATCCCTTGATTTTGGGAATGTATATTTTTTATGAGGATTAAATTTCTGGCCTCTGATATACAGATCAAAAAGGGTTATGGTACTTATCCACGAATGGTAGGAATTGCCAATCAAAGGTTTTATACGTTCACACCATAATTCAGCTGTACGGATATTTTGATAGTTTGATTTTGTCAGTTTCAGATGATCCTGCAATACAGTTCCCGTATGTATCAATTCTTCCAACTGATCAATATAATTCCATTTTGCCCAAAAACCAGCAGATGTTAGATAAAGTGTCATTAAATAAAAATGGAAAACCAGATCCAAGTGATCATTTTCCGATATATTGTGAACTGAAGGGAGAGAGATAGGATGAAAAGTTTATGGGGAAATTTAGAAAATATTACTTCTGAGGTGAGAAATCCAAAAGAAATTATTGAAGGCCAGGCGTCTTTTTTTAATAACACAGAGGGGAATTTAGCATTTATTGAAGTGAAATCCAAAAAATTAACTGCAATAGGAAAAAAAAGATTTGAAGAGTATGGAGATGGTATTCAGGGGGATTTTATTTATTCGTTTGAATTGCAATCGAAATATCTTGCTGAATATATGTATGAAATTTTTGCAATCTATTATGGAATTAAATTTTATCCGATATGTATTCAGCTAAGCGCTGGTATAGAAAATGAACTTGAGACATATTTACAAGATTTTGATAATGTAGATTTTGATAATCATCGATATAAGATTGATAATGAAGAGATTTTTATAGAAATGTTAAGAAAAATTTTGAGTACAAATGAATTAGGCACAATTATTAGAAATATAAATTTATTAGCAAGGGAACAAATTGAGGCCGGAGATGCTGTATAAATATTGGGTAGCTTTACCCATTTTGTTTTGAACTCATATTGATGATAGTAAATAGATTTTTACTACACTCCGCTCGATAGGAGATAGAAATTTACCATACTTGGAGAGGTACAAATGAATGAAACAATAATATTGTTAATACTACTTGCGGTAGTTGTATTTGTTTTCTTTTATTTAATATGGGAAATTAATGTTTGTTTAAATACATTTATTTATGCAAGACAGAAAAAGAAAATGTTTAAGTCATTGGAGAACATTTTGATAAGATTAAGCCATTACAGTAGGAGGTGTGTGTATGTTTTCATTAAATGGAATTGTATATGCCAGTGAAAAGACAGAAAATATTCAAGTAGTATCAGTGAAACCATTAGATGATATGATGATGATTCTTACATTTTCTATGGATTACTTTTGACGAAGCAATCTATATTGACACAGAGAAAGAATCTACCAAAAATAAAAATGCGAAAAATAGTTTTTGGATAAAATATAAAGGAATATTTAAATTAAAAAATCATATTGCCGGTTTATCAAAAAGAAGAGCGAGAACAGAGGAGGAATTGAAATTTTTGAGGTTTGCTTTTTATCCCAAAATAACACTGATGGTCTGTATGAGTTTTTCTGGAATTGTTATTACAATGCTTGGAATTGCGATGATGTCTGTTCCTAGAGAATCTAATTGGTACAGTATAGTGTTTGCGTTGACAACCGGTGCAGTTGGTTCTTTTTTTGTTTCATTTGTTGTGGAATTAACAAGCAATTACAGGCATAACAAGTTAGCATGGTACGAACTTCAGGAATATTATTCGACAGTATTGGATTATGAGGGAATGAAGCAAATTATGATGCAATCAGCCCCAGATCAATCGTCAGAAAGACAATCTTATAAGGAATTTGTGACTGCTGGTGTAGAAGAAATAAATGAGGATGAAAAACCAAAGGATATTATTCAAATAACGTGGGAGAAATTACCTGATATTATTCCGGTTTTTGAACAGACGCTTAATGATAAAAAGGAATTTCTAAGCAATGTGGAAATTGAAGAGTTAGAAAACATTTTTTCTAATTATAAACAAATTAAATCTATTATTCGGAAAAAAATTATGATGACATCAATGGAATACGATGCACTTAATCATCCAGATGAAGATTATTTAAAGTTGATTTATCCGTCTGATGTTATAAAAAATATGCCCCAATGGATGAAAGTGAATTTAGCTAGAAAAGAAAGTCTGAAGGGATGCGATATATATGCCGATACAATTCTTTCGGATAATTTTTTGCTTTCAATGTTTATGAAAAATTACGATATATCACAGAAAGGTCTTAGCAGTTATCAAGATAAGACAAATGAATTGGAATATAAGGACGAAAATAAGGAAATTGCTTATGATAAATTTGATTTTTTTGAGGTGGATGATGAAGAAACATTTCGGAAAAAGCGTGAAGAATTTAATAAACAAATGGAATTAGAACAGAGGCCTTTCGTAAGTTGGTATTTAAGCAAGTGCTGTAAGAACATATCTGAAAGCGTAGATATCATTGAAAAAAGTATTCTGAAAAAACCGTACTATGGAATGATGCTTTAAAAAAGACATTTGGGTCAGACTATATGAAGTGCAAACAAAAAGGATAAAGCAGAGCTAAAAGATCTATAAAAATGCAAGAGTCCCCATGAATGAAAAAACGCCATAAAAGAAAGGTGAAATTGGATTATCATAAAAAATATGTTCTCCAAAAGGGTAAATTACTGATTGATAGATGAATTATTGAAAAATTATAAAATAATTTTATAAAAACAGCCAATAAAACTGGATAATCTACCCATTTTGTGGTACATTTAATAAGTAATACTTACGAACTTATTTATCTGGTTTTATTGGTTCTTTTTTTGAGTGCAGAGAAGGAGGGAACGGATAAGAGCGGATAACCATAAGGATATAATCTTAATCATAAGGAAGGTGAGCAATTGGAAAACTATACTAAGTACAAGCTGAAAAGCAGTGATGAACTTTCATCAGTGCTGAGCGGTAAGGACAATTTGTTCGTAATTGCCTGTAATAAGTGTTTCAAGGAATTTGAGACAGTTGACGAACCGGATTGCGATGAGTTCCTGAAATTTGCCGCAGCAGAGGGAAAAACTGTCACAGGTAGTGCGAAAGTTGATTTCTTATGTAACAAGATGCACACAGAGAGAAAATTACAGGATCTGATACCGGAAGGTACAGAGAATGTAGTAGTGATCTCCTGTGGTCTTGGTATTCAGACAGTTGCAGATCTGGCTGGTAAGCCGGTTGTTGCAGCAAGCAATACTCTGAATTACAGAGGACATCATGGCATGGCACTTACAAAGAAGAGCTGTGACGCATGTGCACAGTGCTATCTGAATATTACCGGAGGTGTCTGTCCTATCGTCGACTGTTCTAAGAGTCTTGTCAACGGACAGTGCGGCGGAGCTAAGAATGGCAAATGTGAAGTAGATCCGAATAAAGACTGTACATGGGAGAAGATTTATCAGAGACTGGCAAAACAGGGCCGTCTCGAGGAATTCCTTAATCAGCCGGTACAGGTTCGTGATTTCTCTAAAGTTAATTTCAAAGTGATCAACGATTATGTGAAATCAATCAGAGACGACAGACTGAATGGATATTATGGTGGTGTTCATCCGTCAGAGCGCAAGGAATTAAGCGAGCATATCGCACTTAAGAGATTCCCTGAGCCGAAGACACTCGTAATCTCCATGTCACAGCATCTGGGCGCACCGGCGAACCCGATCGTTCAGGTAGGTGACACTGTCAAAGTCGGACAGAAGATTGGTGAAGCTGCCGGATTTATCAGCGCTCCGGTGCATTCCAGCGTAAGCGGAACCGTAGTTGCTGTTGAGCCTCGTATGCATGGCACAAGAGGCAGTGAAGTGATGGCTGTTGTTATTGAATCGGATGGAAAAGATACTCTGCACGAATCCGTACAGCCACATGGTGATCTCGACAGCCTGACTCCGGATGAGATTATCGACATCATCCGTGAAGCAGGAATCGTTGGTATGGGTGGCGCAGGTTTCCCGACATGTGTCAAACTGAAACCGGCGAAACCGGTTGATACCATTCTCCTCAACGGATGTGAGTGTGAGCCGCTTCTTACAGCTGACCACAGAGTTCTCCTTGAGTTTGCAGATGACATCATCTTTGGTCTGAAAGCAATCCTTAAGACAACAGGTGCCGAGAAGGGTATCATCGTTATCGAGGATAACAAGCCGGATGCCATCGAATTAATGCAGGAAAAAGTTGCCAATATCGGAAATATGGAAGTATTTGTTGCAAGAACCAAATACCCGCAGGGCGCTGAGAAAACTCTCATCAAGCGTGTTATGGGCAGAAAGGTTCCAAGCGGCGGTCTCCCGGCAGATGTTGGTGTTGTAGTAGATAATATCAGTACCGTAAAAGCAATCTCCGATGCGATCCAGAAAGGTATGCCTCTGGTTGAGCGTGTTGCAACTGTAACAGGTGAGAAGATTAAGAACCCGGGCAACTTTATCATCAAGATCGGTACCAGCGTAAAAGAGCTGATCGATTACTGTGGTGGATTTACAGATGATGATGTACTTGTTAAGATGGGTGGACCTATGATGGGATTCCCTCTGAGTACTCTGGAAGTTCCTATGATGAAGGGCTCCAACGGTATTATCGCGATCGATACAGACGAGACGAAAGAGCAGCCATGTATCAAGTGTGGACGTTGTGTGGATGTATGTCCGATGGAACTTTCTCCACTGTATTTCGTGAAATATGCGAAGGAAGAGAACTGGCAGGCTATGAAAGACATGAGCGTTATGGATTGTGTTGAGTGCAGATGCTGTCAGTATATCTGTTCTTCCAAGATTCCGATCATTAACAGTATCAAAGCCGGAAAAAATGCAGTAAGGGGGATGAAGTAATATGTTAATAACCCAGTTAAAAGCAAAAGAAACTATCACATCACTGACAGCTGGAAAGAAAGTTTTCATCATTAACTGCCATGGATGTAAAGAAGTTCGTTTTCCGGAAAAAGAAGCTGTCGAACTTCAGAAGGAGCTCTCCGCTGAAGGAAATGTGACAGGAATTATGACAACGGATTATATCTGTAATCCGGAAAATATGCAGTTACGTCTTAAGAAACATATGGATAAGATCAAAGAGTCTGATCTTGTTTTAGTATTCTCCTGCGGTGTTGGTGTACAGACCATTTCAGAATATCTGGATGAAAAGAAAGTATGCGCAGCCTGCGATACATATCCGGTACCTGGTTTCCAGGGCGTGACACCGTTAGAGTATAAATGTGATCAGTGTGGTGAGTGTTATCTGAACCTTACCGGCGGAATCTGCCCGATCACAGCATGTTCCAAGAGTCTTGTAAACGGCCAGTGCGGCGGTTCCAAGAATGGCAAATGCGAAGTGGACAGCGATATGGAATGTGGATGGGAGCGCATCTACAGACGTCTGAAAGAGATCGGACGCCTTGATCTGCTGAAATGCCCGACACAGATTCATAATTTCGCAACAGATGATGATGTGAAATAATATAGAAGCATAAGTTACGATACTGTCCACTTAGAATTGCAGCGCGGATTTATATACAGGGCATAAGACCGGAATATTTGAGCATTGTATGAGTATTGCAGATATGCTTTGTAGTTATGTTTTGTGGAATGTATATAAATGGAGTGGACAGTATTCAAGATTAATTATATTGATTGGAGTAATGTACAATGAAAATGAAAGAATTATTCGATCGTGGTGAATTTGTAGTTTCTGCAGAGGTGGGACCGCCAAAAGGAATCCATGTGGATGAGCTGGTAGAAGAAGCCAAAACTTATCTCAAAGATGTTCATGCAGTTAACGTAACAGATAACCAGTCTTCTGTTATGCGTCTTGGATCTCTTGCTATGTGTAAGGTTCTTAAGGATGCCGGTATGGATCCGATTTTCCAGCTTGCATGCCGTGACAGAAACCGTATCGCTCTGGAATCTGACCTTTTAAGTGCAGCAATGCTTGGTATTGAGAATATTCTTTGTCTGACAGGCGACCATACAAAGATGGGCGACCACCCACAGGCAAAACCGGTATTTGACCTTGATTCCGTATCCCTTCTTCACACAGTGAAGCTTCTGGAATCCGGTGTAGACCTTGGCGGAAATGAACTGGTTGGTGAGCCACCTAAATTCTCCAAAGGTGCTGTTGTATCTCCATGCAGCGACTCCGTTGATGCACAGCTTGCAAAGATGGAAAGAAAAGTTGCAGCAGGTGCAGATTACTTCCAGACACAGGCTGTATTTGAACCGGAGAAATTCATCAAATTCATGGAGAAAGCAAAACAGTTCGGAAAACCGGTACAGGTTGGTATCATCATTCCGAAATCCGCTGGAATGGCTAAATTCATGAACAACAACGTTGCCGGTATCCACGTTCCGGATGAGATGATCGAGGAACTCAAAGCCGACAAAGAAAAGACAAAAGCAGGTATCACAGGTGTTGAGATCGCCGCACGTATCATCAAAGAGTGCAAGCCATATTGTCAGGGTGTACATATCATGGCACTTGGCTGGGAATCCAAGATCCCGGATCTGCTGAAACTGGCTGAGATCTGATTTTTACGAGGAAATTAGCCGAATCTGTTATCTGGTATAGGACCAGATAGCGAAAGCGGATTACAAATATCCGCCAGACATTGAGATTATAAGGTAATTGAACTGAGATATATCATAAAAAGTACATGAGGAGCTGCCCTGTTCACATATGAAAATGTATGTGGACGGGCAGCTTTTTGTATTATATCTTTATTGTTCACTTTGTTTGCAGCAAGACACTTTGTAATGTAAAAATATGAATCTCTTTGTGCAAAACCTAAGGAGTATTGTATATCACGGAATCGTGAGAACAGTAATTTTTAGGTTACTGTTCACACTCCACTATTCCGCGAGGTGTTTTGGCATGAATATGCCAAAATCCCGAGACATACCGCGCGAATTTATGCGATTAGCATAAATTCTGTGCATCGCGAAGCGTGTTGCTGTGAACGGAGTGAACAGTAACATTTTTAGCATTTTGATGATTGACAAATTTATTCTTCAAGTTTATAATAGGCGGCAGAAAAGATAAGAAAGACCAACACGCTGAAGAGAAGAGTACGCTGAGAAACGTTACAGAGAGAAATGCATTTTGGTGCAAGCATTTTATCGCGAACCAGCCGAAGACCACCTCTGAGTGACTTTAATACAGTCCGGTGATTCCGTTACCATCAAATGAAGTGGTTCTGATAAGACAGAACAATCGGGGTGGAACCGCGAGTATATGATATCTCGTCCCCTACAGTATTTAACCGTACTGTAGGGGACTTTTTTTATTTCTTTCTTTTGCCCCTTTGCAGTACAAAAGCACCGGCAGAAATTTTTTAAGAAATTCTGCTATATATTTTGGATTGGCATGCTGTACTATAAGCCAGTGTGCATCTGAAAAATATAAAAACAAATTATAAAAAGGAGATAATGACCATGATCGTAACATTAAAAGACGGCTCAAAAAAAGAATACGCCGAAGCTAAATCAGTAATCGACATCGCTTACGACATCAGCGAGGGACTTGCACGTGCAGCCTGTGCAGGAGAAGTAAACGGAGAAGTTGTTGACTTAAGAACAGTTCTTGACAGTGACTGCGAATTAAACATCCTCACAGCCAAAGATGAGAAGGGACTTGCAGTTCTTCGTCATACAGCATCTCACGTACTTGCTCAGGCAGTACAGACCTTATATCCGGATGCAAAGGTTGCTATCGGACCTTCTATCGATACAGGATTCTACTATGATTTCGACTGTCCTCCATTTTCCCGTGATGACCTGGATGCAATCGAAAAAGAAATGAAGAAGATCATCAAAAAAGGCGCAAAAATCGAGCGTTTCACAAAATCAAGAGAAGACGCCATTGCATACTTCAAAGAGAAAAACGAGCCATATAAAGTAGAACTCGTGGAAGACCTTCCGGATGGAGCAGAAATCTCCTTCTATTCTCAGGGAGACTGGACAGATCTCTGTGCAGGACCTCACCTTATGAGCGTAAAAGGCGTAAAAGCATTCAAGCTTCTCTCTTCTTCCAGCGCTTACTGGAGAGGCAGCGAAAAGAACGCAATGCTGACACGTATCTATGGAACAGCTTATGCTTCCAAAGATGAACTGAAAGAGCATCTTGAGCAGATGGAAGAAGCAAAGAGACGTGACCACAACAAACTTGGCCGTGAGATGAAAATCTTTACAACTGTAGATGTAATCGGACAGGGACTTCCGCTTATCATGCCAAACGGTGTCATCATCATGCAGGAACTTCAGCGTTGGATTGAAGACGAAGAGACAAAACGTGGCTATGTAAGAACTAAAACTCCATTAATGGCTAAGAGTGATCTTTACAAGATTTCCGGTCACTGGGATCATTACAAAGACGGTATGTTCGTCCTCGGAGATGAAGAAACAGATAAAGAAGTATTTGCACTTCGTCCAATGACATGCCCATTCCAGTACTATGTATACAAAGCTGAACAGCACAGCTACCGTGACCTGCCACTTCGTTACGGTGAAACATCTACTCTGTTCCGTAACGAGGATTCCGGCGAAATGCATGGTCTGACACGTGTACGTCAGTTTACGATTTCTGAAGGACATCTGATTGTAAGACCAGACCAGATGGTGAAAGAGTTCAAAGACTGTATTGCACTTGCTCAGTACTGTCTGCAGGTTCTCGGCGTAGAAGAAGATGTAACTTACCATCTTTCCAAATGGGATCCGAATAACAGAGAAAAATATATTGGTGAACCGGAAGTATGGGAAGAGACAGAAGGCCATATCCGCCAGATGCTTGAAGAGCTGAATATTCCATTTACAGAGGATGTCGGAGAAGCTGCATTCTACGGACCTAAGGTTGATATCAACGCCAAGAACGTATACGGAAAAGAAGACACAATGATCACAATCCAGTGGGATGCTCTTCTTGCTGAACAGTTCGATATGTACTATATCGACGAAAACGGCGAAAAACAGCGTCCATACATCATCCATCGTACATCCATGGGATGTTATGAGAGAACACTGGCATGGCTGATTGAGAAATATGCAGGTATGTTCCCGACATGGCTTTGCCCGGAACAGGTTCGTGTCGTTCCGATTTCTGAGAAATTCCACGACTATGCTGCCAAAGTTGAAGCACAGTTAAAAGAAAACGGAATCCGCTGCTTTGTTGACCAGCGTTCCGAAAAGATGGGCTACAAGATCCGTGAAGCACGTCTTGCAAGAGTTCCATATATGCTCATCGTTGGTGCTAAAGAGGAAGAAGAAGGCAAAGTTTCTGTAAGAAGCCGTTACCTTGGCGATGAAGGAACGAAAGAACTTGACGACTTCCTTGCAGCAATCAAAGAAGAAATCAAGAATAAGACTATCCGTAAGATTGAAGTTCAGGAAGAGAATAAATAATTTGTAACTACAAGCATTGTATTGTTACGAAGAGGAAAGCAGGGACTAAAAACAGCCCCTGCTTTTTCTTGTTATTGTTAATTTCAAGTATCGGGGCATACTCATTAGATGGTTAAAATGCCAGCGTAAACGTGACGTTATTGAGCGTGAATATGCTTAAAAGACAAGATATTCGGTACGGCTTTACATCAAATATAATTGACAAATAGTTTGAGGATGCTTACAATAGCAGATAAGCGGTCTCTGCCGGATTGCAGTAGTGCATAAACAAAATCGAATTTGACAGAGCAGAGCGAATCAAGCAGGAAAGGAATTAGACAAATGAGCAATTGGGAAGCAAACGTCCGTAAAGTAATACCATATACACCAGGTGAGCAGCCAAACCAACCGGATATGATCAAATTGAATACAAATGAGAACCCATATCCTCCGGCACCTGGAGTGGAAAAGGTACTTAAGGGTATGGATACCGATACCATGAGACTTTATCCGGATCCGACAGCGGGAGATCTGGTACATGCGATCGCACAGAATTATCATTTAAAAGATGAGCAGGTTTTTGTGGGAGTAGGCTCTGATGATGTTCTTGCCATGAGTTTTCTGACATTCTTTAACTCAGAGAAGCCGGTTCTTTTTCCTGATATTACCTATTCTTTCTATGACGTATGGGCAGATCTGTTCCGTATTCCATATGAAAGACCGGCTCTGGATGAGAACTTTCATATAAAGAAGGAAGACTATTTCAAAGAAAACGGCGGAATCGTTTTCCCGAACCCAAATGCACCGACGGGTGTGGAAATGCCATTAGAGGATGTGGAAGATATCATCCGTCATAATCCGGATGTCATTGTCATTGTGGATGAAGCATATGTAGATTTCGGCGGTCAGTCAGCACTTCCATTGATTGAGAAGTACGACAACCTTCTGGTTGTGCAGACATTCTCCAAATCACGTTCCATGGCAGGCATGAGAATCGGCTTTGCATGCGGAAATGAGAAACTGATCAAATTCCTGAACGATGTGAAGTATTCTTTCAATTCCTACACGATGGACCGTACAGCACTTGCAGCGGGTGTGGCAGCAGTGGAGGACAAGGAATACTTTGAGGAAACATGTAATAAAATCATAGAGACGAGAGAATGGACAAAGAAAGAATTAAAGGCGCTGGGATTCTCCTTCCAGGATTCTAAGTCTAACTTTATCTTTGCCACTCATGCAACCTGTCCGGCAGCGGAGCTTTTCGAAGCACTGAGAGAGCAGCATATTTATGTCCGCTATTTCCCGAAGGACAGAATTGATAACTTCCTTCGTATCACGATTGGAACAAAGGAAGAAATGCAGAAGTTTATTGATTTTCTGAAGGATTATCTGAAATAAAATTTAGGAGGTTTTAATGGAAACACTGGTACATTGGTTCTCGCAGAATCTGTCACAATATATTTCGCCGGAGGGAGCGGTTTTTCTTATTTCCATGATTCCGCTTCTGGAACTCAGAGGAGGGCTTTTGGCAGCGTCTCTTCTGAAGATTTCTGCGGCAAAGGCGATTCCATTATGTATTGTGGGAAATATCATTCCGATTCCGTTTATCTTGTTATTTATCAAGCAGATTTTCAAAGTGCTGAAAAAGACAAAGATTTTCAGAGGATTGATCATAAAATTGGAAGACCGTGCGATGAGAAAAAGTGATCAGGTGAAGAAATACGAATTCTGGGGCCTGATGCTGTTTGTGGGAATTCCTCTTCCGGGAACAGGAGCATGGACCGGATCACTGATCGCGTCACTTCTGGAGATTGATATTAAGAAATCATCTCTGGCGATTCTTTGTGGAATCATTATGGCAACGGTGATTATGTATATCGTTTCTTACGGCTTGGTGGGAAATCTGGTACATTAACCGAATCAGGCAAGTCCGTCGCTTCAAGTGCGAAGCGAAATAAACAGTGGATGTGGAATTGATTATATCAGGAGGCGTACAAGCCCTTTCTGATAAACTGCAAAGCAGTTATTCGATATAGAGTCACGTAGCGGATGATTTTATCTGCCTGATTAAAAAAGTAGTTCAACTGTTTAGTTTAACAGAAGAACTACTTTTTGTTTTTTTACAGTAATTTACGTTTCAGCATATCCGCATTGGAAGCAAATTTCAATGCGGTTTCTTTTGTTATTTTTTTCTGTTTGTAAAGCTCCAGAAGGCTCTGATCCATGGAGCGCATATGCTCATGCGCCGAGGAGGCGATAACCCCATCAATCTGATGTACTTTGTTATCGCGGATCATATTTCTGATCGCCGGATTGAGGCGCATAACCTCGAAGACAGGAATCGTATGTCCATTCACATCCGGGACAAGCTGCTGGGAAATAACAGCCTGCAGTACCATGGACAGCTGGATGGAAATCTGTCTCTGCTGGGCTGGTTCGAATACATCTACGATACGACCGATCGTGTTTGCTGCTCCGGTGGTGTGAAGACTGGAGAGAACGAGATGTCCTGTCTCGGCAGCAGTCATGGCAGTCTGAATCGTCTCGTAATCACGCATTTCACCAAGGAGAATCACATCCGGGCTCTGGCGCAGGGTAGCACGCAGGGAAACCAGATAACTTTCCGTATCGGTGCAGATTTCTCGCTGGCTGACGATGCATTTGTCATGCCGGTGCATGTACTCAAGCGGATCTTCCAACGTAATGATATGTCCTTCACGAGAGTGATGCCTCCTGTTAACGTGTAAACTGAACGCTGTAATTATCATCGTCCCCTATGTATTGCTGAATAGTTTCTTCATCCTGACTGTTGGAATCGAAAGTCGGATCCATGCGCGACCAGGAATCACCGCTGAATTCAACACCTTTATCAACCCATCCTTTGGAGCGGATATAGACAGTGATCCAGGCATGCTTAACGGTGCCGGCATATCCAATCTGTAGTTTGCAGGGAATGTCACGTGCTCTGAGCATGGCTGTGGTCAGGGCAGCATAGTCAAAACAGATTCCTTTTGGATTTCAGGGTTGCATCCACATCGGGCAGGTAACCGGCCTCGACATTGTCGGCCAGATCATAATCGTAGGTAAGATTCCGGACTACATAGTTGTAAACTTCCAGTGTATCTGCGAAGAGAGCGGCGTACTGGGAACCGTCAATCTGCTGATAACAGCATACCTGGTAAGTGCCGCTTCTGGCGGAAAATCGAAACAGGAACTTTTTTGACGTTAAAATTGTCTTGCCAGGAAATACGTTTTGGAATAATATAGTATTGTCAGAATCGTAGAAGATGTGCTAAGATAAATGTGAATATTGTGGCTTTGGACGCTGCCATAATCTGGTTACTGTGCACAGAGTGAACAGTAACATAATCTGATATTCATGTCGTTTCGGACAGATTATCCCATTAACTGTTATAGAAAAAGAATGTAGAACAACATCCATAAGAAACACTATTAAGAAAAATTGCGAAGAAACATTAATAAGTAACATTGTTAAGAAAGACCATTAAGATACATAAGAATTTGAAAAAACCAATCAAAATAATTGTGACTATTAATTTTTGGATAAAAAGGCAGAGGATTATTTTATGAGAGAAAAGTATGAATCATTATCACTGGCAACTTTAAAAGAATTGGCAAAGGCCAGAGGGTTAAAAGGGGTTTCTGCATTAAGAAAACCAGAGTTGATCGAGAGAATGCTTCACGAAGATGAACTGGAGAATGCTTCAAAATCACAGGAAACAATGCAGGAAAAGCCGCAGCAAGAAAATATTTCCGACAGTGCGGGCGTAAATGAAGAACCACAGCAGTATGCCAGACCGCAGCAGTACATCAGACCACAGCCGTATATCAGACAGCAAGACCGCCAGCCGGAGCGCATGCAGGATAGAAATCAGGAACGCCAGGATCGTCAGCCGGAACGTGCACAGGACAGAAATCAGGAGCGTCAGGAACGCCAGTTTGAGCGTGTACAGGACAGAAATCAGGAGCGCATGCAGGAAAGACCGCAGTATCATGCTCCATCAGAGACAGCGCAGCTTGACAGCGGAGAACGCGCAGATGGAATCCTGGAGGTACTTCCGGACGGATATGGGTTTATCCGCTGTGAGAATTATATGCCGGGAGAAAATGATATTTATGTATCACCTTCCCAGATCCGCAGATTTAACCTGAAAACAGGAGACATTATCAAAGGAAATATCCGTATTAAGACACAGGGTGAGAAGTTCAGCGCCCTTTTATATGTCACTTCCATCAATGGATTCCATCCAAGTGAAGGTCAGAAACGATATAATTTCGAGGACATGACGCCGATTTTTCCAAACGAGAGACTTAAAATGGAAAGACCGGGTGGAACAGTTGCGATGAGAATCGTGGATCTGATCAGCCCTATCGGTAAAGGCCAGAGAGGTATGATCGTATCTCCTCCGAAAGCAGGTAAGACAACTCTTTTAAAAGACGTTGCCAAATCGATTCTGCGAAATAATCCGGACATGCACCTGATCATTCTTCTGATCGATGAACGTCCTGAAGAGGTTACGGATATCAAAGAGGCGATTCGTGGTGATAATGTAGAAGTTATTTATTCTACATTTGATGAACTGCCAGAACATCACAAACGTGTATCTGAGATGGTTGTAGAGCGTGCGCGCCGTCTGGTAGAGCACAAAAAGGATGTTACGATCCTGCTTGACTCTATCACAAGACTTGCAAGAGCATACAACCTGATCATCCCGCCAAGCGGAAGAACCCTTTCAGGTGGTCTTGACCCGGCGGCACTTCATATGCCTAAGAGATTTTTTGGCGCTGCGAGAAATATGAGAGAGGGCGGAAGTCTTACGATTCTTGCGACAGCTCTGGTAGATACAGGAAGTAAGATGGATGATGTAATCTATGAAGAATTCAAGGGAACCGGTAATATGGAACTCGTTCTCGACCGTAAATTACAGGAAAAACGAGTATTCCCGGCTATTGACATTCAGAAATCCGGTACGAGAAGGGAAGACTTGCTTCTGTCCAGAGAAGAGCAGGAAGCCGTATACATTATGCGAAAAGCTCTCAACGGTATGAAGTCTGAAGATGCAGTCGAGCAGATTCTGAATATGTTTGCACGCACCAAAAATAATGAAGAGTTTGTACAGACAGTCAAGAAGCAGAAATTTATTTAGAAAGCGGATGATTTTATCCGATTGACCAGTTTCATGCAAAAACACTTCGCGGGATATTATCAGTGAACAGTAACTACAAAATTTCTAAAAAATATATTAAATAAATTTTAAAATATCTTGCATTCTACAGGACAATATGTTATACTCATAAAGCTGTTTAATAGTAAATTCGTCAAATGAATACGAATAGAAAATAGAATCTTTACAGAGAGGTGAAAATCATGAGAGAAGGAATCCATCCTAATTATTATCAGGCAACTGTAACCTGCAACTGTGGAAACACATTCGTAACAGGATCTACAAAACAGGACATCCACGTAGAAATCTGCTCTAAATGTCATCCATTCTATACAGGTCAGCAGAAAGCAGCTCAGGCTCGTGGACGTATCGATAAGTTCAATAAGAAATACGGCCTGAACAAATAATCAGAATATAGTAGAAATTGAGAAGGTTGAGGTTGGGAAATCTCAACCTTTCTTGTTTTCTGGAGAAGTTGTAAAAGAGTTACGCTTCATTTAGAAGTCTGGTAGCGCGAAAGTTTCTCTGAAATAAGAAAAGCCTTCTTAAATTTCTTTCGGGAGAGAAGAATGAGATCATCAAATATCGGTGGTCAGGCTGTAATGGAAGGTATTATGATGCGTCATAAAGACAAATATTCCATTGCTGTCCGCAGACCAGACAATGAGATTGAATTAAAAGTAGAAGACTACAGATCTGTACTGGGAAATGCGAAATTTCTTAAGTACCCATTGATCCGTGGTGTGGTCAGCTTCATTGATTCCCTTGTAGTCGGCACGAAGTGCCTGATGTACTCTGCCGAGATTGCGGGAGATGAAGAGGATGAAGAAGAGGCAAAAGCAAACGCAGCACTTTCCGAGGAAGAGCGCGAGGCGAAGAAAGAAAAGGAAGATAAGCAGTTTAAATGGCTGTTATATGTGACAGTTGCGATTTCAATTGTAGTATCGATTGCGGCATTTATGTTACTGCCATATGCGCTTGCAAGTCTTTGCAGGAAAGTCGGTGCTTCAGAGTTCGTAGTTACCGTAGTGGAGGCATTTGTGAAACTGGCATTATTTATGGGATACATGCTTCTGATTTCCAGAATGAAGGATATTCAGAGAACTTTCATGTATCACGGCGCAGAACACAAATGTATTAACTGCGTGGAACATGGACTGCCGCTTACCGTAGAGAATGTCATGGCAAGTTCCAGACAGCATAAACGCTGCGGAACAAGCTTTCTGTTTCTGGTTATGCTTGTCAGCATTTTCCTGCATTTTATTTTTGTACTGGTTCCGGTTTACTGGGTGAGACTCTTCGGAAGACTCCTCATGGTGCCGGTCGTTGCCGGAATTTCATTTGAGATCATCCAGTGGGCAGGCAGATCAGACAGCAAGATCGCTGATTTCTTCAGCAAACCAGGTCTGGCAATGCAGAAACTGACAACCAAGGAACCGACAGCAGATATGGCAGAAGTTGCAATCAAAGCTGTTGAGGCAGTCTTTGACTGGAGAGCATACCTGAAAGAAGAGTTTGGCGTTGAGGTTGAACCTGAAAATGTATCTGGGAATACAGTTTCAGAAAGTGCTGCTCAGAAAAAAGCAGAGTGAGAAATAATATAAATTCGTTACTGTTCACTCCGTTCTCAGTAACGCAGCCAAAATTCATTCCAGATTGCCTGCGGCAATGGAATTTTGGCTTGTATGTCTCGGGATTTTGGCATATCCATGCCAAAACACCTCGCGGGATAGTGGAGTGTGAACAGTAACATAAATTCTGTATATTATAAGGAACAGTGCCAATAATGATTGAAATATTTGAACAATAAAGAGAAAGGTATGACTCCATGAGCAGTGAAACTCTGACAGGGTTATTAAAAAAAGGACAGAATATCCTTGCGAAGGCAGGGATTGGGGAAGCCGGGCTGGATGCCTGGCTCCTTCTGGAATATACAACAGGAAAAAGCCGGGCGTATTATTTTGCACACGGAGAAGAGAATGTCTCAGAAGAGACTGCTGATCAATATCTGAAACTGATTGGCAGACGTGCTGAGCACATACCGCTGCAGCATCTGACGCATCAGGCTTTTTTTATGGGATATGAATTTTATGTAAATGAAAACGTGCTGGTGCCGAGACAGGACACGGAAACTCTGGTGGAAGCAGCACTTGAATGTGCGAAGACAGCAGAAGCCGACAAAGAGCTGCATATACTGGACATGTGTACAGGATCAGGCTGTATCCTGATAAGCATTCTGAAAGAAATGCCAAAGGCCTGTGGAACAGGCGTGGATCTGTCAGAACTGGCACTGGAAGTGGCAGAGCGAAATGCCCGGACACTGGAGGTGGCTGACAGAGCTGAGTTTATACAGGGTGATCTGTTTTCTTCTGCTTTTTTTAAGGAGAGGCAGGAATGTATACAAAATGGTTCAGATACAGATAAAGTGCAGGCAGTGAATTCTGAAATGCAAAACATAGTACATGAAGCGGGCGTTTCGGAAAAAGATATAATAAAATATGCTGAACATAAAAATAGCAATGGAAATCATAGCATAGCTTATGATATGATTATATCAAATCCGCCATATATTCCTACCGCAGAGATTGAAGGGCTGATGGAAGAAGTGAGGCTTCATGATCCGCGAATGGCTCTGGATGGCCTGGAGGATGGTCTTTATTTCTACAGGACCATCACCAGACAGGCAAAGAATTATCTTGCCCCGGGTGGCTGGCTCTTATATGAGATCGGATGCAGCCAGGGAGAAGATGTGGCTGACCTTTTACGAAAAGAAGGCTATGAAGATATTGAGATAAGGCAGGACCTTTGCGGGCTGGACCGCGTGGTTCTTGGACGAAAGAAACTACAGGAGGAGAAATATGTTTGATAAATTAGACGATCTGCTCATTCGCTTTGAAGAAGTGCTTAATGAGCTTGGAGAGCCTGGTGTTACAGATAATCAGGAGCATTTTCAGAAGCTGATGAAGGAACAGAGTGACCTGCAGCCAATCGTAGATGCTTACCGCGAGTATAAGAAGAATAAAGAGACGATTCAGGATAGTCTTTCCATGCTTGAGGAGGAGAAGGACGAAGATATGCGTGAGATGCTCAAGGAAGAGTTATCTGATGCGAAGAAGAATGTAGAGGAACTGGAACATGAACTTAAGATCCTGCTTCTGCCGAAGGACCCGAATGATAACAAGAACGTTATCGTTGAGATTCGTGCAGGTGCCGGTGGAGACGAGGCAGCTCTTTTTGCAGCGGAGATTTACCGTATGTATGTAAAATACGCAGAATCCCGCCGCTGGAAAACAGAGATGATGAGTCTTAATGAGAACGGAATCGGTGGTTTCAAGGAAGTAACATTCATGATCACAGGTGCGGGTGCATATTCCAGACTGAAATATGAGAGCGGTGTGCATCGTGTACAGCGAGTTCCGGAGACAGAATCCGGCGGACGTATCCATACCTCTACCTGTACAGTTGCGATCATGCCGGAAGCGGAGGAAATCGACTTCCATCTGGATATGAATGACTGTAAATTTGACGTATTCCGTGCATCAGGAAATGGTGGACAGTGTGTCAATACTACAGACTCTGCGGTACGTCTGACTCATATTCCGACAGGAATCGTTATCTCCTGTCAGGATGAGAAGTCACAGCTTAAGAACAAGGATAAGGCGCTGAAAGTCCTGCGTTCCCGTCTGTATGAGATGGAACTTGCGAAACAGCATGACGCTGAGGCTGAGGCAAGAAGAAGCCAGATCGGGACAGGTGACCGTTCCGAGAAGATCAGAACTTATAACTTCCCACAGGGACGTGTGACCGATCATAGAATCAAACTGACACTGCACAGACTTGAGAATATTTTAAATGGTGACCTGGATGAGATTATTGACAGTCTGATCGCAGCAGATCAGGCAGCTAAATTAAGTAACCTGCAGGATGAAGAATAGATTTTGGGGAGAAGGTAAACAGGAGGAAAATATTTATGCAGAAAACAGCACTTGTAATTATGGCAGCAGGAATCGGAAGTCGTTTTGGAAAGGGAATCAAACAGCTTGCGCCGGTAGGACCGTGCGGAGAGATTATCATGGACTATTCTATCCATGATGCACTGGAAGCTGGATTTAACAAAGTAGTATTTATCATCCGCAAGGATCTGGAAGAGGAATTCCGCAAAGTGATCGGTGAGCGTATCGAGAAGATCACAGAAGTAGAATATGTATTCCAGGAACTTGATGATCTGCCGGAAGGCTTCACCAAACCAGCTGACCGCACGAAACCATGGGGAACCGGCCAGGCCGTACTTGCTGCGAAGAAAGTACTGGATGAACCATTTATCGTAATCAATGCAGATGACTACTATGGAAAGGAAGCCTATGTAAAAGTTCATGATTACCTTATTCAGGAACAGCCAAAAGACGGCAGGATTCATATCTGCATGGCAGGTTTCAGACTTGGCAACACATTAAGTGATAACGGAAGTGTTACAAGAGGAATCTGCAACATTGAGAATGGACAGCTTACAGGTGTGGATGAAACACATGATATATTTAAGACTGCTGATGGCGCTGAGGCAAGAAACGCAGACGGAAGCGTACGAAAACTTGATGTAAAGGATCTGGTTTCCATGAACATGTGGGGTCTGACCCCGGACTTTATGGAAATCCTTGAGAAAGGTTTCGTGGAATTCTTAAGCAGCCTGGATCCGGATGATATTAAGAAAGAATATCTGCTTCCAATTCTGGTAGATCAGCTGATCAAGAACGGCAGCGCCAGCGTGGATGTCCTGGAGACAAAGGATACCTGGTTTGGCGTAACTTATCAGGAAGATAAAGAAGCAGTGATGGAAGCATTTAAAAATCTCACAGATGCAGGTGTATATCCGCAGGGACTTTATAAATAAAAAAGTAACTGCAATGGCAGAGGGCTGAATAGTTGTAAAAAAGATAAATGTATACAACTGTGTAAGTGAAAGGAGAGTTATATTATGGGAAAATATTTTGGAACAGATGGATTTCGAGGAGAAGCTAATGTCAAACTGACAGTAGACCATGCGTTTAAAGTAGGACGTTATGTAGGCTGGTATTACGGAAGAGACCATAAGGCCAAAATCGTAATCGGTAAAGATACAAGAAGAAGCAGCTATATGTTCGAGTATGCACTTGTTGCAGGTCTGACTGCATCCGGTGCAGATGCATATCTTCTTCATGTAACGACTACTCCGAGTGTTTCCTATGCAGTACGTACAGAGGATTTTGACTGTGGAATCATGATCTCTGCAAGCCACAATCCATTTTATGATAATGGAATCAAGCTCCTTAACGGTAATGGACAGAAGATTGAAGCAGAGGTAGAGGCAAGAATCGAGGCATATCTTGATGGTCTGATCGAGGATCTCCCTCTGGCAACGAAAGAGGATATCGGACGTACCGTAGACTTTGCTTCCGGAAGAAACCGTTATATCGGACATCTGATTTCTATCCCAAGCCGTGATTTTAAGGGAATCAAGGTAGGTCTTGACTGTGCAAACGGAAGTTCTTCCGCTATCGCAAAGAGTGTATTTGATGCACTTCAGGCAAAGACTTATGTGATCAATAATCAGCCGGATGGTACAAATATCAATACGAACTGCGGTTCTACTCATATTGAAGTACTTCAGAAATACGTGGTGGATAATGTCCTGGATATCGGTTTTGCCTATGATGGTGATGCTGACCGCTGTATCGCAGTCGATCACAAAGGAAATGTGATTGATGGTGATAAGATCATGTATGTATGTGGAAAATATCTCAAAGAGCAGGGAAGACTAAATGGCAACACGGTAGTAACAACTGTTATGTCAAACCTTGGTCTGTATAAATCTCTGGAAAGAGAAGGCATGAAGTATGAGCAGACTGCCGTAGGTGATAAATATGTTGCCGAGAATATGATGGAGAATGATTACAGTCTTGGCGGTGAGCAGTCCGGACATATCATTTTCAGCCGTTATGCCGCAACGGGTGATGGAATCCTTACTTCTCTGATGGTGATGGAGGCATGTGTAGAGAAGAAAGCAACTCTGTGTGATCTCGCAAAAGAGATGAAAGTTTATCCACAGCTTCTGAGAAATGTGCGCGTAGCAGATAAAAAGACGGCAAGAGAGAATCAAAATGTGGTTAAAGTTGTAAATGAAGTTGCCAAGAGTCTTGGCAGCGATGGACGTATCCTTGTACGTGAGAGTGGTACAGAGCCACTGATCCGTGTTATGGTGGAAGCCGGAACTGATGAGATCTGCCGCGAGAATGTTGAGCGAGTAGTGAAAGTAATGGAAGCAGAAGGTCTGATCGTTGACTGATCTGCAGGCAAAGGAATTGCATGAATAACAGAAAAACAGGATTGTTTCTGGCTGCAGCCTGTCTGAGTCTTACACTCTTGACAGGCTGCAGTGCAGAAAGTACGAAGAATTATAAGCAGGCAGCCCAGGATCTGGAAAATGGAAATTATGAGGTTGCACTGGAAGAATATGAGGCTGCGATATCTGCAGGTGTGAAGCCCGCCCAGTCATACAGGGGAGCAGGAGTGGCTCAGCTGAAACTGGGAAATTGTGATGAGGCGGTAACATATTTTAGCAATGCCCTTGACTGTGACAAAGTTGGCAAGGCATTAAAGAAAGATATCCTTTCTTACAGGGCGGCGGCTTATCTGAAACTGAAAGAATATGAAGAGGCAATGGCAGACTGTCAGGCGCTGGCGGAATCTTACAATATGGATGCTGATCTGTATTTTCTGACAGGTGAGACTGCATTGGCTATGGATTCTTATGAAGAAGCTTCCTCTAATTTCGAGCAGGCATATGGCGAGGATGCGACCTATGACAGAGCACTCCAGATTTATGGAGCATATCTGGACAAGGATATGGAGGCAGACGGAACCCGTTATCTGGAAGCAGCATTATCCGGAAATGCGAAGAATGCGCAGGATCACTGTGACAGAGGCCGTGTTTATTATTACATGGATGATTATGAAAACGCGACAGCTGAGCTGAAACAGGCCATAGACGGTGATAATACAGAAGCTCTGGCACTTCTTGGAATGGTATACATGGATCAGGGAGACAGCGCGAATGCGAGGACAATGTTCCAGCAGTATGTATCACAGGCTGAGAATGGGGCAAAAGGATTCAACGGGCTTGCATTATGCGATATAGAGGACGGAGATTACGACAGTGCTCTTTCTAATATATCAAGTGGAATCCATGTGGCAGATGCAGAAGATATGCAGAGTCTGCTGTTTAATGAGATTGCTGTATATGAGAAGAAGCTGGACTTCCAGACTGCGCTGCAGAAAGCGAACGAATATCTGGGACTGTATCCGGATGATAAGACAGTGAAAAAGGAGCTGGCTTTTCTGAAGACCCGTGTAAGTGGGGAAGATAGCAGTGCTGATTCACAATTGTCTGATTAAGGAGATGTTATGGAAGAATTTGGAAAGCTGGAGGAACGGGTAGTTCTTGTAGGGGTTCAGACAGGTGATAACGACAACGTAGAGGAATCACTGGATGAGCTGGAAGAGCTTGCCTCAACTGCAGGAGCTGTCACAGTAGGTAAGATCATACAAAATCGCGAAGCAGTGCATCCGGGAACCTATATCGGTAAAGGTAAGATCGAGGAAGTGCGTGCGTTGGTGTATGCCATGGATGCGACCGGTATTATCTGTGATGATGAACTTTCTCCTGCACAGTTAAATAACCTGGAGCGTGAGCTCGACTGCAAGGTAATGGACAGAACATTGCTGATTCTGGATATCTTTGCGGCACGCGCTATCACCAGTGAAGGTAAGATTCAGGTAGAGCTTGCACAGCTCCGCTACAGAGCAGCACGTTTGGTTGGTTTGAGAGAATCTCTTTCCCGTCTGGGCGGAGGAATCGGAACGAGAGGTCCTGGTGAGAAGAAACTGGAGACGGACCGACGCCTGATCCGTACCAGAATTTCTGCACTGAAACAGGAACTGTCTCAGGTAGAGAAGCACAGAGAGCTGATTCGTTCCAGTCGTGCGAGAGGCAATATGAAGACTGCTGCAATCGTGGGATATACGAATGCAGGAAAGTCTACACTGTTAAATAAACTGACAGGTTCTGATGTCCTGTCTGAAGATAAATTGTTTGCAACACTGGACCCGACGACCAGACTGCTCAATCTGAAAGATGGGCAGCAGATTCTGCTGACGGATACGGTAGGATTTATTCATAAACTGCCGCATCATCTGGTAGAGGCATTCAAGAGTACACTGGAAGAGGCGAAATATGCCGATTACATTATCCACGTTGTGGATTCCTCGAATCCGCAGGCTGAGATGCAGATGCATGTTGTATATGAGACACTGCGCGAGCTTGGCGTGATGGGAAAGAAGATCATCACACTTTTTAACAAGCAGGATGCGCCTGGCGCTTCTGTGCTGAGAGATTTTAAGTCTGATTATACGCTGAAGATTTCTGCAAAGACAGGAGAGGGACTGGATGATCTCAATGACCTGCTGGAGAAGCTTCTGGCAGAAGAACAGATTTATGTAGAGCGCCTTTTCCCATACAGCGAAGCAGGAAAGATTCAGCTTATACGTGAGTATGGCCAGCTGATCTCGGAAGAATACACAGATGAGGGAATCGCTGTGAAGGCCAGAGTGCCGAAGGAAATTTATCCTAAAGTTGTGTAAATATATTCTGGAATGAGCTTTTTGGGATGAAACTTTTGAATTTGGCATAAAAGCAATAAACCGGCGGATGCGCTTCAATAGAATAAAAAATTTTAAAACCTGAAAAACACCATATATTGTACCTTTCTGAGAAATGGGAAACATTATGTGGTGTTTTTGCGTGTTGACGAAAGATAGATACTCTGATACAATAGACCTACAGCGTTTGCCGGGAACGGAGTGAACGGTAAACGGCAAGTGTCCGTAACAGGACATATGAACAAGAGAAAATGGGGGCAATAGTTATGTTTCAGGTAGTAAAACGTGACGGCGAGATGGACGAATTTAAAATTGGCAAGATTACAGCCGCAATCCATAAAGCCTTTGATGCGAAAGAGAAAAATTATAGCGAAGAGATGATCGATCTCTTAGGGCTGCGTGTTACTTCTGATTTTCAGGACAAAATCACAGATAATAAGATTACAGTAGAGGAGATTCAGGATAGCGTAGAGAACGTACTGATCCAGGCAGGTTATTCAGATGTGGCCAAGGCATATATTCTTTATCGTAAGCAGAGAGAGAAAGTCCGCAATATGAAGTCAACGATTCTTGATTACAAAGAAATCGTAAACAGCTATGTTAAAGTTGAGGACTGGCGTGTAAAAGAGAACTCTACCGTTACTTATTCTGTCGGTGGTCTGATCTTAAGCAACTCCGGTGCAGTTACTGCTAACTACTGGCTGTCTGAGATTTATGACAATGAGATTGCAGAGGCGCACAGAAATGCAGATATTCATATCCACGATTTGTCCATGCTGACCGGATATTGTGCAGGATGGTCACTGAAGCAGCTGATTCAGGAGGGACTTGGCGGAATCGAAGGTAAGATCACATCTTCACCGGCGAAGCATTTAAGCGTTCTTTGTAACCAGATGGTCAACTTCCTTGGAATCATGCAGAATGAGTGGGCCGGTGCACAGGCATTCTCTTCTTTTGATACGTATCTTGCACCGTTTGTTAAAGCAGACAATTTAAGCTATCCGGAAGTGAAGAAGTGCATTGAATCCTTTATTTATGGAGTAAATACTCCAAGCAGATGGGGAACACAGGCACCGTTCTCCAATATCACACTGGACTGGACCGTACCGGATGACCTTGCAGAGCTTCCTGCTATCGTGGGCGGTAAGAATATGGACTTCAAGTACAAAGACTGTAAGAAAGAGATGGACATGATCAATAAGGCATTTATCGAGACAATGATCGAGGGTGATGCCAACGGACGCGGATTCCAGTATCCGATTCCGACTTATTCCATTACGAAAGAGTTTGACTGGTCTGATACAGAGAATAACCGTCTGCTCTTTGAGATGACATCCAAATATGGAACACCATATTTCTCAAACTATATCAACAGTGATATGAAACCAAGCGATATCCGAAGCATGTGCTGCCGTCTGCGTCTGGACTTAAGAGAGCTGCGTAAGAAGAGCGGCGGATTCTTTGGATCAGGAGAGAGTACCGGATCTGTCGGCGTTGTAACAATCAATATGCCGCGTATCGCATACCTTTCCAGGACACCTGAGGAATTTTATAACCGTCTGGATCGTCTGATGGATATTTCCGCACGTTCTCTTCATGTCAAGAGAGAAGTCATTGGTAAACTGCTGGATGAGGGATTATATCCATATACAAAGAGATACCTGGGAAGCTTTTCCAATCATTTCTCAACGATTGGTCTGGTAGGAATGAATGAAGTTGGATTGAATGCACGTTGGTTAGGCGGAGATATGTCCGACGAGAACACCCGGAAATTTACAAAAGAAGTTCTGCTTCATATGAGAGAACGTCTCTCCGATTATCAGGAGAAATACGAGGGCGAGCTTTTCAACCTGGAGGCAACACCTGCGGAATCTACCGCATATCGTCTGGCAAAACACGACAGAAAGCGCTGGCCGGACATCAAGACTGCCGGAAAGAAAGGAGATACTCCTTACTATACAAACAGTTCTCATCTTCCGGTTGAGTATACGACAGATATCTTTGATGCACTGGATATTCAGGATGAACTGCAGACATTGTATACATCAGGAACTGTATTCCATGCATTTATCGGTGAGAAGCTTCCTGACTGGAAGGCAGCAGCCGCATTGGTGCGTAAGATTGCAGAGAATTACAAACTGCCGTATTACACCATTTCCCCGACATATTCGGTATGTAAGGAACATGGATATATCAGTGGTGAGCATTTCACCTGTCCGAAATGTGGCAAGAAGGCAGAAGTTTACAGCCGTATCACCGGATATTACAGACCGGTACAGAACTGGAATGACGGTAAGGCTCAGGAATATAAGAACCGTACACTCTATGATGTGATGCATTCCGATATCAAGAAAATGCAGCCGGTACACACAAGCATGGTTACCATGACAAAAGATGATGTGAAGATTGAGCCGGTGACATCACATAAATATTTGTTTACAACAAGCACCTGCCCGAACTGTAAGATGGCAAAGAAGATGCTCGAGGGCGAAGAACTGGAGATCATCGACGCGGAGAAGAATCCGGAGATGGCAAAGGAATTCGGAATCATGCAGGCACCGACGCTGGTTATCACGGATGGTGAGCATATGACGAAGTATGTAAATGCGTCTAATATTCAGAGATATGTGGATGAAGAGATGTAAACACCAGAGTGTGTTTGAAAAAATCATTCCGGCAATCTGCACGCCCCGCCTTGAAATAAGAAAATTTATTGATGCCTTATGCAGGGTAAGTAGAGTAAGAATGAGAGGAAGAAATCAATATGATAAAACAGAACATTGTATTTGTAGAAAATAAAGCAGGAAGTCTTAAGAGAGTGACGGGCCTGCTTGCCAATAATAACATTAACATTTATGGTTTTGCATGCTTCGATGCACCGGAATTTGCAATCTTCCGTATGATCTGTGACGATCCGGATAAGGCAGAGATTATTTTAAATCAGAGCGGATACATGAACCGTATCACACAGGCAATCGTAGTAGATATGAAGGATCAGGTAGGCGGTCTGGATGAACTTCTGAAAATTATGGCAGACAGCAATGTAAGTCTTGACTACATCTACACTTCTTTCCACAGAAAAGACCTCAGACCTGTAGTGATCCTTCATTCTGAGGATATCACAGTGACAGAGAGCGTACTTAAGAATAATGGATTTAAGGTATTCTCAGCAGCAGACGAACTGGAGAAGTAAGAGACAGCAGATATTATGGCAAGTCAATAAAATACTGTATTATTTATGGATTTACTATAATTATAGAGAAGGATGAGAATCACAGGGCTTGTTGTTGAGCCCTGTGATTTTTTGACTGTAAAGAATAATAACAATGTCATGGGATTTTGGCATATTATTATGACAAAAAGTATCGTAAAATAGCAGCATGTGAACAGTAGCCTATATTTCACTATATTCATATAGGGAATAAAAATATATCTTGACCAAATAACTAGGAATACTATATAATAGGGAGGAGATAATAATAGATAAAAGTTTCTATAAATATAATGCCGGGTTGAAGTAAGATTTCAGATACCCGGGAAATATAAAATCAGGAGGGTTTTGGAATATGCAGATATCTACTAAAGGAAGATATGCGTTAAGACTGATGCTGGACCTTGCTGTGCATAACACAGGTGAGCTGGTCAAGATTAAAGATATTGCTGCGAGACAGGATATTTCCGAGAAATATCTGGAGCAGATTATTTCATCATTAAAGAAAGCAGGATACGTTAAGAGCTTAAGAGGAGCCCAGGGCGGTTATATGCTCGCCAGAGAGCCTAAGACTTACACTGTAGGCACTATCCTGCGCCTGACAGAGGGCAGCATGAAACCGGTAGCCTGTCTGGAAGATGAACCAAACCAGTGCAGCAAAGCCGGAGAGTGTGTAACACTCCGCTTATGGAAGATGCTGGATGAGGCAATGGAGAGTGTACTGGATAAAGTAACACTCCAGGATCTCAAAGACTGGTATGAACAGATGGGAAATGACTACGTGATCTGATTTCTGCTTCTTGTAGCATCTGCATTGGTTATCACGACGGTAGTGGTAAGAAAGAGAAAAAATAAATAACGGATCTGAGTTATTACACCGATAGATGTATAAAGCAGATTATCAACAGCCCTGCGATTTGAAAGTGCAATCGCGGGGCTGTTTTGACATCAAACATGTTCTGGAGTGTGTTTGAAAAATCATTCCTGCAATCTGTGCGCCCCACTTTGCGGTATATTTTGCCTTCTTTCGGTTGGCGTAGCCCGCTACGCCGCCCTCAATCAGACAAAATCTCCCACAAATTGTGACGCACATCTTGTAGAAAGCCTTTTTCAAACACACTCTAAGGATATGCACCGGGAATTTTTTGAATTTACCCCTTGACAATAGCGGCTTTATAGCATATTATGTATATAACATATAATTCATATATATTTACTATGAAATATAAAACAGGGAGGACGAACTCATGGGTAAAATTTATAAGAACGCAGCAGAACTGGTTGGAAATACACCTCTCCTTGAGGTTGGAAATATTGAGAAAGATCTTGGTCTGGAAGCTAAGATTCTTGTTAAACTTGAGTACTTTAACCCGGCAGGAAGTGCTAAGGACCGTATCGCATTGAGCATGATCGAAGATGCAGAAGAGAAAGGTATTCTGAAACCTGGCGCAGTAATCATTGAGCCTACATCAGGAAACACAGGAATTGGTCTTGCCTCTCTTGCAGCAATCAAAGGATACAGAGTAATTCTTACCATGCCGGAGACAATGAGTGTTGAGAGAAGAAACATTCTGAAAGCATACGGTGCAGAGATTGTTTTAACAGACGGAACAAAAGGTATGAACGGTGCAATCGCGAAAGCAAATGAACTGGCAGCTGAATATGAGAACAGTTTCATCCCGGGACAGTTCGAGAACCCGGCAAACCCGGCAATCCACAGAAAAACTACAGGACCGGAGATCTGGAGAGATACAGATGGACAGGTTGATATCTTTGTAGCAGGTGTTGGTACAGGCGGAACTATCACTGGTGTTGGTGAATATCTCAAATCCCAGAACCCAGATGTAAAAGTAGTAGCAGTAGAGCCTGCAACTTCTCCGGTACTTTCCCAGGGAAAGAGCGGCCCGCATAAGATTCAGGGTATCGGTGCAGGATTTGTTCCGAAAGCATTAAACACAGATGTATATAATGAAATTATTCCGGTAGAGAACGAAGATGCGTTTGCAACAGGCAAACTGATCGCTAAACATGAAGGAATCCTGGTTGGTATTTCCTCCGGTGCAGCTCTCTATGCAGCAATCGAACTGGCTAAGAGACCGGAGAACAAAGGAAAGACAATCGTGGCACTTCTTCCGGATTCCGGTGACCGTTACTATTCTACTCCATTATTTGTGTAAAATGAAAAAAGCCCTTTTTAGGGCTTTTTTTATTTTACATAAATGTGTTAGAATAAATGTCAGGGGCAAAATACCTTTTGCCCCTGACATTTATAAATAAAATTATCATAAACAATAATATTCCGGGTAATCGGATCATAGAACAGGATGGAATAAAAATGAGAAAAGCAATTATCGCAATGAGCGGCGGAGTGGATAGCTCTGTGGCAGCTCTGCTGACAAAGGAATCGGGCGACGAGTGTATCGGTGCTACTATGAAATTGTATCACAATGAAGACATAGGAGTTAAGAGAGAAAATACCTGCTGTTCTCTGGATGACGTGGAGGATGCGAGAAGTGTCTGCTACAGAATGGGAATTAAATATTATGTCTTTAACTTTTCAGAGAGATTTAAAGAAGATGTCATGGATCGTTTTGTGGATGCGTATGAACATGGCTGCACGCCGAATCCATGTATCGACTGCAACCGCTATCTGAAATTTGACAAGATGTTACAGAGAATGCGTGAACTGGAGTACGATTATATCGTAACAGGTCATTATGCCCGCATAGAGTATGATGAGGAGAAAGGCCGTTATTTATTAAAGAAAGCGGTAGATGATACGAAAGACCAGAGTTACGTGCTGTACATGCTGACACAGGAGCAGCTGGCGCACATTTCCCTGCCACTTGGCGGACTGCGCAAGACAGAAGTTCGTGAAATCGCAGAGAAGAATGGATTTGTCAATGCGAGAAAGCATGACAGCCAGGATATCTGTTTCGTGCCGGACGGAGATTATGCGAAGTTTATCGAACAGTATACCGGACGTAAATCGAAGCCGGGAGAATTCGTGGATACAGAGGGAAATGTTCTCGGTAAGCACAAAGGAATCATTCATTATACACTTGGACAGAGAAGAGGACTTGGTATTCCGGCTGCTTCCAGACTGTATGTATGTGAGATTTCACCTAAGCTGAATCAGGTAGTTCTTGGAAGTAACGAGGATCTTTTTCATTCGGAACTGACAGCTGCAAAAGTAAATCTGATTTCCTGCGAATCCCTGAAAGAGCCGATGAGGCTGAAAGCGAAGATTCGCTACCGTCATCCGGAGCAGGATGCAGTGGCATGGCAGACAGAGGATGGAGTTCTTCATGTGCGTTTCGACAAACCACAGAGAGCTATCACAAAAGGACAGGCAGTAGTTCTTTATGACGGAGATATCGTTGTCGGCGGCGGCGTGATCGAGAGTTGCATTAAATAAACAGGAAGTTGAAAATCAGGAGTGCAAGTGTACCGGCAAGATTGTTTCAAAAATCAACTTGTCGGTACACTTTTTTGTCTTATATTTGCGAATTGCTTTGCTTTGAAATGTTTTTGTAATCTGAATGATAGACATATAGTTATTAACTATTAAAAGCTATAAAATTCTAAGATAAGGTTATCAGGAAAAAACTTTCGTTTTCCTATTGACATACTAGGAATAGGGTGATAATATACAACTATGCTAAATCATATCAAACAGATATGAAATATGTAGAAAGAGAAGAGGCTTAGAAAATGAGAGTATTAAAAAGCCAGAATCGAATTTGTATAGAAGAGAAACGAATGTGTCTGTGTTGTTGATCTAAGAGAAAACAGAACATATTAAAATAGAAATCCTGAGAATTTTCCGGATATAAGAAGTTGAAGTTCCGGGATACATATCATAGAGTTATATGATCAGAGTGAATCTGATAATAAAGACCATAACGAATTATAATTATAGAGAAAGATGAGGACAAACACATGAGCAAGAAAATCGCAAGAAAAGACAGACATTTCAAATTTGAAACATTACAGCTTCACGTAGGGCAGGAAACCCCGGATCCGGTTACAGATGCAAGAGCAGTACCGATCTATCAGACATCCTCTTATGTATTCAGAAACTGCGATCACGCAGCAGCTCGTTTCGGACTTGCAGATGCAGGTAACATCTACGGACGTCTTACAAACCCGACAGAAGATGTATTTGAGAAGAGAATCGCAGCACTTGAAGGTGGTTCCGCAGCACTTGCTGTAGCATCCGGTGCAGCAGCTATCACATATACAATCGAGAACCTTGCACAGCAGGGTGACCACATCGTAGCAGCTAAGAATATCTACGGTGGAACAACAAACCTTCTGGAACATACACTTCCGGCTTATGGAATCAAGACAACATTTGTTGATGTATTCAACCTTGAAGAAGTAGAGAATGCAATCCAGGATAACACAAAGGCTGTTTATATCGAGACTCTTGGAAACCCGAACTCTGATGTAGTTGATATTGAAGCTATCGCAAAGATTGCTCATGCACATAAGATTCCGCTTGTTGTAGATAACACATTTGCAACACCTTACCTTGTAAGACCAATCGAATATGGTGCAGATATCGTTGTTCATTCCGCAACTAAATTCATCGGTGGACATGGAACAACAATCGGTGGTGTCATCGTAGAAGGTGGTAAATTTGACTGGGAAGCATCAGGTAAATTCGCATCTCTTACAGAGCCAAACCCAAGCTACCATGGTGTAAGCTTTACAAAAGCATGCGGACCTGCAGCATTTGTTACAAAGATCCGTGCAATCCTTCTTCGTGACACAGGTGCTACAATCTCTCCGGTAAGCTCTTTCATCTTCCTTCAGGGACTTGAGACACTGTCTCTTCGTGTAGAGCGTCATGTAGAGAACGCACTGAAAGTTGTTCAGTATCTGAACAATCACCCACAGGTAGAGAAAGTTCATCATCCATCTGTATCCACAGATCCAAGCCAGCAGGAACTTTACAAGAAATACTTCCCGAACGGCGGCGGTTCTATCTTTACATTTGAGATTAAAGGTGATGCACAGAAAGCAAAAGACTTCATTGATAACCTTGAACTGTTCTCACTGCTTGCCAATGTAGCTGATGTTAAATCTCTTGTTATCCATCCGGCTACAACAACACACAGCCAGTGCACAGAAGAAGAGCTTCTTGATCAGGGTATCAAACCAAACACAATCCGTCTTTCTATCGGTACAGAGAACGTTGACGATATTATTCAGGACCTTGACGAAGCATTCAAAGCTGTTGCTGAATAATGAATAGTTTGTAGCTGTTTAGCAGTCTGCTATCCCGCAAGGTACTGAACAGTTACTATGGTTTTTAAAAGTAAATAAGTAGTATTTTCGATTATCATTGCATATGCCTCCTTAATTATTGCAAGAATAGAATAACGTGATAAGAAGACCATTTTCCGGATTTTATCCCCCTATATCCGGAAGATGGTCTTTTTTATGTGATTCTATTCTTTAACCGAATCAAGCAAGTCCCCTGCGGAGGTTGCGAAGAGCAATAAACAGTGGGTGGGGACTTGACAAATGATGAAAATACGATATAATACAAAAATGCAAACAAGTTGCAAATACAAACAGATTGCAAATACGAACAAGTTGCAAATATCACAACATTAATCAGATAGGAGAAGATAGAAGATACGAGGCAGATAATTTGGATGTATCTGCGAAATTTCTATAGAAATAATTTTGTGTGATATCAGGAGGGTATATGTCAGAGATTATATTAGATTCAGCAATAGACAGTATTAAACTGCTTCCATTCCTGTTTCTTACTTATTTATTTATGGAATGGCTGGAACATAAGACAGGTTCAGCGGCACGCAACAGAATCCGCACAGCAGGGAAGCTTGGACCGGTATGGGGAGGACTTCTGGGTGTAATTCCACAGTGTGGCTTCTCGGCTGCGGCATCCAGTCTTTTTTCAGGTCGTGTGATTACTGTGGGAACACTGATCGCAGTGTATCTGTCTACTTCAGATGAGATGCTTCCAATCATGATTTCTAATGCTGTGCCGGCTGTTACGATTGTGAAAATACTGGCCTGCAAGGCGGCAATTGGAATCTTTTCCGGTCTGGTTGTGGAATATGTTTATACGCATATTTTGAAGAAGCAGGAAAAGGATATGGATATTCATGAGATCTGCGAGGAGGAGCGCTGTCATTGTGAGCATGGACTGCTTTCCTCAGCGGCATCCCACACATTGAAAGTTTTTGTATATATTTTCTTGATTTCTCTGGCTTTAAATATTATCATTGGACTGGCAGGAGAAGAAACACTGGCAGGATTTTTTACAGGGACACCGATCGTGGGTGAGATGATGGCGGCTCTTGTAGGTCTGATTCCGAACTGTGCTTCTTCTGTAGTGATTACTCAGTTATACCTGGATCACATTATCGGAGCGGGTGCGATGATGGCGGGACTTCTGGTGAATGCAGGAGTCGGACTTCTGATCCTGTTCCGTTTAAATCACGACAGAGCTCAGAATCTGAAAATTATCGGAACTCTTTACGGACTGGGTGTATTCTGGGGAATTATTATTGAATTTGCAGGAATCGTATTTTAGGAGGAATTATGGCGGGAAGCAGTTATGCGACGGCAAGCCGCAGGAAAATACTTGAATATCTGAAGAACAGCAATGATCATACGGTGACAGCAGCGGATGTGGACGAATATCTGAAACAGCATGACAGCGAGGTAAATATCACAACGATTTACCGTTACCTGGATAAACTTGCGAAGGATGGCACAGTGATTAAATACGTGGCTGAGAAAGGATGTCAGGCGGCCTATCAGTATGTAGAACCGGGACGTGGATGTGAACAGCACCTGCATCTGAAATGTGTGAAATGTGGAAAGATTATTCATCTGGAATGTCATTTTATGGAGGAGATTTCTCATCATATCGAAGAAAGTCATGGATTTACATTGCAGTGTAAGAATTCTATTCTGTACGGAATATGTAAAGAGTGTAAATCTGGCGATCACGAAAACGCCGAGTAGGTAAAACGTATGCTATTATTCAATATATTAAAAGTTTGTTTTTAACCGAATCAGGTAAGTCACCTGCTTCAATTGGGAAGAGTGATAGTTACTGTTCGCACGCCTCTATCCCGCGAGGTGTTTTGGCATGAATATGCCAAAATCCCGAGACATACAAGCC
>ENA-OWPM01000733-OWPM01000733.1-human-gut-metagenome-genome-assembly--contig:-NODE-733-length-34593-cov-9.811830_pt1 | contig 34593 bp, 39 predicted proteins | sample MGYA00248267_ERZ651852 | MGnify/ENA primary metagenome ERZ651852 (study PRJEB26924, sample SAMEA4378228) | human gut metagenome | biome: human gut; feature: human-associated habitat; material: faeces...
AAGCTGATCTGGAATGGATTTTTGCACGTAACTATGAAGGTACTGAATAGTTACCATTTAAAAATAATTCCTGTTAATGGATTCTACAGGTGACTTTAGCGTGTGGGAAAACTGGTACTTACGATGATTGGTGGAAAACGCTGTTTTTATTCCTCCCATGGAAGATCCACGATCGTCGGCTCGTGATGAACAGCCGGAAGAAATTTCTCCATGATATCGGACGTTTTGAGCTTCATGCTTGTGGTGTTGATACACGGATGGCAGCCGAAATACTCGTCCTTTAAGACGTCAGAATCGATCAGAAGCTTTACATGGTTCTCAGGGTCATTCATGAGTCCCATGATGCTGACAGATCCGGGAGTCAGGCTGAGATATTCCTTCATATGGTCATCATCCGCAAAGGAAAGTCTCGCGGAACCGATCTGTTTGGAGAGAACCTTCGTTTTGAATTTCTTATGTCCAGGCATCAGGAGAAGGTAGAATTTCGTCTTCTGGGCGTTGCAGAGGAAGAGGTTCTTGCAGATATGGATCCCAAGGACTTCGTCGGCACCGTTGCATGCGTCGATGGTGAATGCGGCCTCATGGTCAAAGCGCATGTAGGGAATATTTAAGGAGTCCAGGAGATCGTAGGTGCGGATTTCGGTCTCGATTCGTCCAGTGACGTCCTTCGGGCGTCCGGATTCGGCAACAGGGGTATTGGATTCATTATTCATGATTTGTTTTTCGGCAGTGTCTGGAGTGTCCAGATGCTGCGTCCTTTCTTGAAAATGTGAGGAACAGTTACAACTGGTTTTACTGATGCTTTGCATTCTAAGCCGGCAAAATCTGCATGTATCATGCGGTATTTTCAGCTCAGAAAATGCCCAACTGTGTATAACGGCCGGAATTGTCCCAGATAAAAAGTTTCAGTGGAATATTCCGGGAAAAAACGCTATACTTTATGTGTTATTATAATCATCCGCATTCCGGGAATCAAGCGGAATGTTTCAGATAAGAATGGAGAAATATTTATTATGGAATACAGGGAAAAGAAGTTTAAAAGTGGCGGTGAGAATGGAAAGAAGAACTGGAAGAAAGAGAACGCTGGCAGAAACGGGAATAATGGAAGAGATGTGAACGGGAAAACCGAAAGAAATAGCGGAAGAAAAGAAACGCAGAATTTCGTCAGCGGTACAGAGAAAAGAAACTACGGAAATCAGGATAAAAGTGTAGAGAAAAAGCTGGGATACATTGATGAAAAATTAGAAAAGAAGTATGGCGGAGCATGGAATCATACAGGAGAGAAAAACATGAACACTGGTGATAAAAAGAAGGCTGTATCCGCAGCGAAACGCCAGGATGACCGCAAAACATCACATGTTCAAGGAAAAAATGCATCTGTCCAGGCAGAAGCAAAAACAGAGCGGAAAAAATCCCTCTGTCCACATTTCAAGACCTGTGGCGGCTGTCAGTATCTGGATATGCCATATGAGAAGCAGTTAGAGCACAAAAAGAAAGAAGTATCCGACCTTCTCCGCCCGTTCTGTAAGGTCGAGGAGATCATCGGCATGGACGACCCGTTCCATTACCGGAACAAGGTCCATGCGGTCATGGCCCGCGACCGGAAAGGACATATCATCTCCGGAGTATACAAGGAGGGAACCCACACGGTTCTTCCTGTGGAGACATGCCTGATCGAGAATAAAAAGGCGGACGAGATCATCGGAACGATCCGAGAACTTCTTCCATCCTTCAAAATGAAGGTATTCGATGAGGATACCGGATACGGCTTCCTGCGCCATGTCCTGGTGCGCACCGCCCATGCCACAGGGGAGATCATGGTGGTCCTGATCACCGCGTCCCCGGTATTTCCATCAAAGAACAACTTCGTGAAGGCGCTCCGCAAAATTCACCCGGAGATCACGACTGTGGTGCAGAACGTAAATGGCCGCGACACCAGCATGGTCCTCGGGGAAAAGGAGCATGTGCTCTATGGCCCGGGATTTATTGTGGATGTGCTTTGCGGAAAGAAATTCAGGATCTCCTCAAAATCCTTCTACCAGATCAATCCGGTCCAGACGGAGAAGCTCTACAATCTGGCGATCGAGGCAGCAGGACTCACCGGAAAAGAGACCGTTGTTGATGCCTACTGCGGAATCGGAACCATCGGAATCGTCGCAGCGTCTGCCGCGAAGGAAGTCATCGGCGTCGAGTTAAACAGGGATGCTGTCCGGGATGCCGTCACAAACGCGAAGGTAAACGGTGAGAAAAACATCCGCTTCTACAACAACGATGCCGGGAAATTTATGGTCCAGATGGCCTCCCAGAATGCCCACGCTGACGTAGTTTTCATGGACCCGCCGAGAAGCGGCAGCACCGAAGAATTCATGGATGTTGTAGCGATTCTGAACCCGGACCGCGTGGTCTATGTGTCCTGCAACCCAGAGACACTGGCGAGAGATCTGGCGTATTTTAAGAAGAAAGGGTATAGGGCGGAGAAGGCATGGGCTGTGGACCAGTTCCCGGCCACCAGCCATGTGGAGACGGTATGCCTTCTGTCAAGAAAAGCCCAATAAATCAAAGGATTTCGCTATTTTGGAAATAAAATAGATGTGTGTTTCTGTTTCCGTAGAATGGGTATGAGGGAATTGATTTACCCCAGGGATAAGATTTTCGGAATTATCAGTATACATTTTGGCAGAAGGAATACTTTTTCGCAAAAGAGAAGGAAGATGACGATATGAGAAGAAGAAAAGAAGAGTATAAGCAAAATAATTTCAATGGAAATGTGAATTTTACAGGAAAAACTCAAATTGCAGCAGGAGATATTATCAATAATATCTCGGAAGAGAAGCAAAAGACGGTAAATTATGATCCAGAACCAAAATGGCGTAGTCCATTTACTTTAGCTGTTTTAACATGGATTAGCACTATTATTGCAATTGTAGGAATATTTCCGTTTGCCAAAATAGTAAAAAGTATAGTTTGCTTTTTTAGAGGGATGAATGGAAACACAATAAGTTTAGATATGCAGAAATATTCTGTTATTTTTATAATATTTGTATTTTTGTTTTTAATCTTTTTTACACTTAGAAGAATTGCTAAAAAGCAAACGAGACATCCTTTGTTTTTCAATTTTGCAATTAGTGGTTATGGGAATAGATTGACCATAGAGAAAATACATATTGAAGGATGCCCTCAATGTGGGGGCAAAATGAAATATTATAATAAACCAGTGGAATGGAGAGAAATTCTTCGTAGTGATGGAAGCACGAAACGTGAAGTGACAAAAAGAATACCTGTGTTAGAATGTAGGCGAAATGCAGAACATTGGTATGCAGTTGATCCTGCTGAGGACAGGGTAAAGTAGTAACATTAAAAGGAATTTTCAAATGGTTAAGGTATTTACCCCACCCCTTAAGTTAATAGTGTCACTTTCGCTATGCAGTATAAAATCAAAGTTCAGGGAAATATTGAAACGGTTTGTCTGCTTTCAAAGAAACCTTGATTTTCTGCGGTTTGTGGGATATTAAGGAGCCGTAAGGAATATCCAACTGTAAAACTGTCAATGAAAAAAACTGGTGGTATATTTCATGATCGTTTTATCGTGTTGGATTATGGGACGGCTGATGAGAGAGTTTTTCTGTGTGGTGCTTCTTCCAAGGATGCCGGGGCTAGAATAACAAGCATCGTTGAGGATTATGGAACAGCTAAATACAACTCTGTTATTGCAGGATTATTGAAAAATTCGCCATTAGTATTACCGAAATAGGAGTGTGAGATTATTGAAGAAGAAAACAAGATGTTACATATATACTCGTGTATCTACGGCTATTCAGGTTGACGGCTATAGTCTTGATGCACAGAAGGACAAGCTAAGAAAATATTCAGAATTTTAAGATATGTAGATTGTAGGAGGCATCTTTATGGATCAGCTTGTTACCCAAGTCCGTACGCAGTAATGGATCACTATGGTCCTCGAACAGAGAAACAGTGGCCAGACCGTTAAGTCCTGGTGTAAGGAAAACCACATCAGTGAAAACTGCTTTTATTATCGGCAGCATCGAATCAGAGAACTCATTGAAAACGAGGTTCCCAGGTTTGTTGAAATCCATCAGCCAGATGTTCCGACCGTAGGAAACATCGAAACTTTAAAGAGTGTAGCGATCATCCGCTCTGGAAAGCTGCAGATCGATCTCGACAATTCTGCATCTGAGGAGCTGCTTGACCGGATCGTGAGGGTTCTGAATGCTCAATAATGCCAGCGGGATCGATGTTCAATTAGATAAACCTCATATAGACATCGAATTGTATGGAACGGATACTAGTATAGCACCTATTGATAAATAGGAGAAACAAGGGGGAGGACAAACAATGGCAGTGCCAAAATACGATGAATTGATGAAGCCTCTGCTGACAGCAGTAAAAGACGGTGAGGTCTATAAAATTAGTGATGTTACGGCTATCTTAGCGAAAAAGCTGAATCTGTCAGAGGAAGACCTTGCAGAAATGCTTCCAAGTGGCCGGCAGACTGTGTTTAAAAACAGAGTTGCATGGGCGAAGACATATCTGAAAAAGGCAGGACTTCTTGACAGTCCTGCCCGCGCAGCGATTGTTATTACGGAGGCCGGAAAGAAGGTTGCTGCAGAAAATCCGGAAAAAATAGATTCCAAATATCTGGAACAGTTTCCGTCATTTGTAGATTTCGCATCGGTTTCGAAACCTTCAAATGGTAATGATCCGGAACCTGGAATTTCCAGACCAACGGATCTCACACCGGATGATCAGCTCGAGGATGCATACAAGCAGATCAATGCGGGTCTTGCTTCGGATTTACTGAGTGAGATTTTGAAGATTTCGCCATACACATTTGAAAAGCTTGTGATCGATCTTCTCTCGAAGATGGGGTATGGGACTGTGGCCTACGGAAGTCATGCTACGGCAGCTTCCGGAGATGATGGAATTGATGGCATTATCATGGAAGACAAGCTGGGGTTCTCTCTGATCTATATGCAGGCTAAGAAATGGGCACCGGACAGAGCTGTCGGGCAGCCGGAGATTCAGAGCTTTGTCGGTGCAATCGCCGGGAAACATGGCGATGGACTTTTCGTTACGACAGCCAGATTCTCACAGAAGGCGAAGGATTATGCAAATATCCATCATATTATTCTGATCGATGGAGAGAAACTTGCGAATCTGATGATCGAACATAATTTTTGCGTTGCAACACGGAAAACATTCGAAATTAAGGCGATCGATACAGATGCTCTGGCGGAATATCAGGACGAATAGAGCGGATAACGAAACAGCACATAAATACGAAAGATCGGGGATAAACAGAATGGCAGTCCTCCTCATAATTATTAAAAAATAAAGTTTGTGCACTGAAATGCAAAAACTATTTAAATACGACAGTTTTTGCATTTTACAAAAAGAAAACACAACAAATCCTGCGTCCTGCCATCTTTGTGAACACCGGAAGATCCGCTGTGGATACAATACAGGTGCTTCTGCCTACGATGACAGATACCCATCCAGTGGAGGTGTTTTCCGTTAAAATGAAAAGTGCCACTTCTAGTGACACTTTTTCAACACTCTCTCACACAGATATCCTTCCCGCACCCCGTATTTGCTGACGATCAGCTGCTGGGCCTGGAAGAGGTGGAAAACATGCTGCAGGACGAGGAGACCGGGGATCAGGGTGTGGACGCGGTCGCTTCCAGCTGGAGGATCAGGTCGCTGGCGGCCTTTTTTCTGCTGGTGAGCAGGTGGCGGAATAAAGGAATGCCATATCGGCAAGACCCTGCGGCAGAATAAGAGAAAATAAGTTATGAGGAGAACATGGAAACGGTGGGACACGCGTAATCAGAAATGAGGAGAAGGTCTTCGTTGATATGATCAACTGCGGAAATGTTGTAGTGTGATTAGCTAAAAGGCAGCATCATGCGGTAACAGCTGCGTTAGTTTATGGATGAAATTTTATATGAAATCATGTATAATGGATTTAAAGAATGGGCGGGCACAGTTATTTACGGGCATCAATTTTTTGGAATGAAAAACTCCGTATGATATAGCAGCGGATATGAAAAATAAAACAGATGAGGAATTGAAGAATGGAAGGAAATTTAACAAAAGGCCCCATCATGAAGACACTGGTGAAGTTAGCAGTTCCGATCATGGCATCATCGTTTCTTGGAACTCTTTACAACATCACGGACATGGCGTGGATCGGACTTCTTGGCTCCAAGGCAGTGGCGGGAGTCGGCGTCGGGGGAATGTTTACCTGGCTTTCCCAGGGGCTGGCGTCCATGGCGCGTATGGGAGGACAGGTTCAGGTCGCACAGTGCATCGGGCGCGGTGACCGGAAAAAAGCGCATGGGTTCGCACAGGCAGCTGTGCAGCTGGCGGCAGTGATGGGGATCATGTATGCGGTGATCTGCCTGGTCTTTGCAGAGCAGATGGTAGGATTTTTCCAGCTTGAGGATGCTGAGGCGCATGCGGCTGCTCTGGCGTATACAAAGATCGCCTGCGGGCTGATCGTATTTTCCTTTTTGACATTGACGCTTACCGGACTCTATACGGCGCAGGGGGACTCAAAAACGCCGTTTATCGCAAATCTCATCGGACTTGTGATGAACATGATCCTGGATCCCGTCCTGATCCTGGGGCCGGGACCGTTTCCGAAATTTGGCGTAGCCGGGGCGGCGGTGGCAACCGTGACAGCGCAGGCGATCGTCATGAGTGTCATGGTCGTCGGGATTGCCGTTCAGAAGAAGGAAAATGTGCTGAAAGGAATCCGGCTTTTTGCGAAGATCCCGTCAGAACTTCTGCGGGGGATCTGCAGGATCGGGATCCCGACCGCGCTTCAGGGAATGGCGTACTGCGGGATTTCCATGATCTTAACACGGATGGTGTCCGGGTACGGCGCGGAGGCGGTCGCCACGCAGAGAGTCGGCGGACAGATCGAGTCGATCTCCTGGAACACCGCGGATGGTTTTGCGGCGGCGTTAAACGCGTTTGTGGCGCAGAACTACGGGGCAGGGGAGAAGGAACGTGTCAGAAAGGGATATCATGTGTCGCTCTGGACGGTCGGGCTCTGGGGCATTCTGGTCTCCGCAATATTTATCTGCTTCCCGGGCGCGATCGCGGATGTCTTTTTCCATGAGCCGAAGGCGGTGGAGATTGCGATCGGATATCTTGTGATCATAGGCTTCGGTGAGGCGTTCATGTGCGTGGAGCTGACGACGATCGGTGCGCTTTCCGGACTTGGAAGGACGCGCCTCTGCAGTGTGATCAGCGTCGCGTTTACGAGTGCCAGGATCCCGCTCGCGGTCATTCTTTCCGAATCTATGGGACTTCACGGGATCTGGTGGGCGCTGACGTCTACGTCGGTCGTGAAGGGGATCATCTTTACTTGTACCTTTTTCTGGATCATGAGGAAGAAAACATCATAAAAAATTTCTGACCATGAAAACCATAAAGAGGAACGGGTTCCTGTTACGGTATGCGGACCGAAAGAACCGGTGCACCGGAATGCAGAAATAGAGGTTCTGCATGGATCAATAGGGTGTTCTGTTGACGTTTGGCACATGCGAATCATCCGTCAAAGTTACCGGGATAAAGCGGAAAATAAGAAATTGAGAAAAAACAAGGCAGTATGACAGTTTTTGAGGAAAACAGTATGGAAGAACGATTGATATTTCACGTGGATGTGAACAGTGCCTTTTTATCGTGGGAGGCGGCAAGACGCGTGAAAGAGGGACTTCCGGATCTTCGCGAGATCCCGTCCTGCATCGGCGGAGATCCGAAGTCTCGGCGCGGGATCGTCGTGGCAAAATCGATCCCGGCGAAAAAGTACGGGGTCACGACCGGGGAGCCGGTGGCGCTGGCGCTGCGAAAATGTCCGGATCTTGTCTGTGTTCCGGGAGATTTTGCGCTGTTTGACCGGTGCTCGAGAGCGTTTAAGAAGATCTGCGCCTCCTACGCGCCGGTCATGGAGTCGTTTTCGATCGATGAGGTCTTCCTTGACATGAGCGGAACGCACCTGATCTATCCGGATCCTGTGGCGGTGGCTCATGAGATCAAGGATAAGATCCGGGATGAGCTAGGCTTTACGGTCAATGTCGGCATCGGTACGAATAAGCTCCTGGCGAAGATGGCCTCGGATTTTGAAAAGCCGGATAAGGTACACACGCTGTTTCCGTCGGAGATCCCGGAGAAGATGTGGCCGCTTCCCGTGCGGGACCTTTTATTCCTCGGAAAAGCCTCGGAGCAGAAACTTCTGCGGGCCGGGATCAAAACGATCGGAGATATGGCAAAAAGCGATGAGGCGGAGATCCGGCAGCTTCTGGGAGATAAGAATGGACGTCAGCTGTACCGGTACGCCAACGGGATCGATGATTCCCCAGTGCGCAGCGAGAGGGAGGAGGCCAAAGGCTACAGCGCAGAGACTACGGTGGAAGAGGATATCGTGACGTATGAACAGGCACTTTCCCTGCTTCTTGCGCAGTGTGATGTGGTGGCAGCCAGGATGCGCAGAGACGGGAAGAAATGCAGCTGTGTCGCGGTGACTTACCGGACGCTGGATTTTAAGACGAGATCACACCAGAAAAATTTTGAGGATCCGACGGATGTGACGGAGGAGATCTTCGCACAGGTGAAGAAACTGTTATATGAGTGCTGGAAATGTGAACCGCTGCGCCTGATCGGGGTGGCGCTCACTGATCTGACTTCGGATGAGTTTCGCCAGATGTCCCTCTTTGAAAACACGGAGGACCGTGAAAAGCAGAAGAAAGTGGATGAGACGATCGATGACATCCGCAGGCGCTTCGGAAACGGAATGATCGTCCGGGGCAGTACGATCAGTACGGCAGGAAAAGTCGCGAGAAAGGCGAGAGCGCAGCTTGACAGGGACCTGGAAGGAAAACAGGAAAGATAGGTGGATCGGCCCTTTAGGTGTAGAAATTTTTCGAATTGAAAATTCTGCATGATGCTGGCAGCGTATGATGCCTGCAGTTAATGTCCACATGTGGAAATTTTCTGAACTGAAAATTCCATACAATGCAGTTGTGGCAGCCGATCTTGCCGATTTGGGATTTTGGATACAGATCATTTTTTCCTTGCATATTTTTAGGGATGCGTTATAATAACACTAACAAAAACAGGGGAGCTCGTTGGCGGGCTGAGAGGAAGTGATCGAACTTCGACCCTTTACCTGATGCGGATAATGCCGTCGTAGGAAGTCATGAGATGAATTTTTACAGGGGATATCCGCGGAGGTGTCTCCTGTTTTTTGTTTAAGTACACTTCGAGAAAGGAGAAACGGGATCCGCCGGATGGCGGCGGGCCGAGGGGGAGCGCCCTGGGCCTTGTATGAATTCAGCGATGGGAAGCCGTGTTCCGGCGTGAGAGGATGCCAGTAAGCATCGACCGACTTCCATACAGGGATCCTGAGAGGAAACCTGGACGTTTTTTGCGAAAGTGCGTGGATTATTTTTCATGAGTGGGAATTTTCCAAACGGAATATTCCGCATGATACAGGAATGCCCACGTGATCATTCGCCTTTGGAAGCGCTGCGGTCATACAGTCGTTTCCTTAATAATTGTAATGGTTCAGTACCTTCAAGTCTGTGATTGATTAAGGCTTACGACTTACTGAACCGTTACAAAAAACTTTCAAAGGAGGAATGTGCGGCCAATTTCAGGATCAATGGTCACACAACAAAGATCATGAAACAGACAAATACGAAAAAATTAGCGGTGGCAGCCGTTTTCTGTGCTGTCGCAGTGGCAGGAAGTTTATTTTCATTTCCGGTATTCGGAAGCAAGTGTTCTCCGGTACAGCATATGGTGAATATTCTCTGCGCAGTCCTCTTAGGACCGGGGTACGGACTGGGTGCGGCATTCGCGGCGGCGCTGATCCGGAATCTTCTGGGACTTGGAAGCCTGATGGCATTCCCGGGCAGTATGTTCGGCGCGCTGATCTGCGGGCTTGTGTATCAGAAGACGCAGAATATTCCGGCGACACTGATCGGTGAGGTATTCGGAACATCGGTTCTTGGCGGACTCACGGCCTATCCGGTAGCGATCTTCCTTATGGGAAAGAGTGCGGCAGGTCTGGCATTTTACGCATATGTGATCCCGTTCCTTATTTCAACTGCAGGAGGTGCAGTGATCAGCGGTGTGCTGATCTACAGCTTAAAGAAAGCCAATATCCTTGCAGGTATGCAGGAAGCAATGGGACAGTAGAGGAGAGAGAAGCATGTTAAAACAGATGTTTGATCAGGTGCGGGAGAAGAGCCCACTGATCCACAATATTACGAACTATGTGACGGTCAATGACTGTGCGAACATGGTTCTGGCCTGCGGGGCTTCCCCGATCATGGCGGACGACAAAGAGGAGGTCGCGGAGATCCAGACGATCTGCGCAGGCCTCAATATCAATATCGGTACGCTGAACAGCCGTACCATCGAGTCCATGAAGATCGCGGGAACACGCGCGAATGAGCTGGGACACCCGGCAGTGCTGGATCCGGTGGGCGTCGGGGCATCGACACTCCGGACATCGACGGCAAACGAACTCTTAAAAACGGTAAAATTCACCGTGATCCGCGGAAATATCTCTGAGATCAAGACGCTTGCAGTGGGAACAGGGACCACAAAGGGCGTGGATGCGGATATCGCAGACCGTGTAACCGAAGAGAACCTTGATGAGGCGGTGGCATTCGTGAAGAAATTCGCGGAGAGGACAGGGGCTGTGATCGCGGTCACAGGTGCTATTGATATCGTGGCGGACGCAAAAAAAGCGTACTGCATCTACAATGGTTGTCCGATGATGTCCTCCATCACGGGAACCGGCTGCCAGCTTTCTGCTCTTACAGCAGCATTTGTGACCGCAAACAAGGATCATCCGCTTGAGGCGGCAGCAGCTGCAGTCTGCGCCATGGGACTCGCGGGGGAGATCGCCCATAAACGGCTGACACCGCAGGATGGGAACGCAACGTACCGGAATTATATTATCGACGCGATCTATCATATGGACGGGGATGTGTTGGAGCACGGGGCGAAGTTTGAAGTAAAATAGGACTTGAAATTATGCCGATGCCCACATATACTGTGTATAGTATTTCAGACAGAAGGAAATGAACAGCATGGTCATTGATGAAGAACTTTACAGGCAGTATCTGCGCGGCGATGAAGCAGGACTTGAGGCTTTAATGAGAAAATACGGTAACCCGCTGACTCTATACATCAATGGCTATCTGCATGATGTCCACGAAGCGGAGGACCTGATGATCGAAGTCTTTTCCTATCTGTTCACAAAAAAGCCACGCATCCGGGACGGCGGTCTTAAGGCTTACCTGTATAAAGCAGCGCGGCACATGGCTTTGCGCCATAAAAGCAGACATCGGCTTTTCTTCAGCCTCGATGACCTGACGGAAGAGCCGGATGGAAAGACGTTGGTGGAAGAGGTCATTCGGACAAAGGAACGGGATCAGATCCTGCATATCTGTATGGATGAGCTGAAGGCGGATTATCGGGAAGCTCTTTATCTGACCTATTTTGAGGGTATGAGCTACCAGCAGGCCGCTGAGATCATGGGAAAAAGTGAGAAGCAGATCACTAATATGGTATACCGGGGAAAAGCGCGTCTGCGTGGATTGCTGGAGCGGGAGGGAATTACCAATGCGAAGTAATGAGGAACGGATCGCGGAAGTAAAACGTCGTATTGCGGAAAAAGAATACAAAAAAAGACTGCGGAGAGAATGGGCTGCAGCAGTTTGCTGCGTGGCCGCATGTCTTGCGGTGATCGTAGGTGTTTCCCTTTCCATGCCTGATACTGTCAGCCGGATCGAGATGGGAACTTCCTCTGGCTTTGAAACAGCGGCGACGATGTTAGGCGGCAGCACCACACTTGGATATATCGTGGTCGGACTGCTCGCTTTTGTTCTCGGCGTGTGCGTGACGGTTTTATGTTTCCGCATACGTAGACTGAACGAAGAAGAACAGACAGGGGAGCAAAAGGGGGAAAACACAGATGGAAGTCATCAGTAACCTCTTGCAAGCCGCGGTTACCCTGTTAGGCTTTTTTCTGAGCGGTATCCGGTATCTGAAAAGCCGGAAACAGGAGTATTTCCTGCTGACCTGCTTTTATGGCTGTTTCTTCCTTGGGTCTCTCTACTGGACGATGTATCTGCTCTTATTTTCCAAAACGCCGCAGGTCTTTTATGTGTCAGAGTTCGGCTGGGTAGCAAGTGTCATTTTCCTTTCCATGCTGCAATACACGCTTTCTTCGGAAGAAGAACGGAGATTTCCGTGCAGGAAGGCCTTAAGTGCTGTCCTGATCGGTGTTCCGCTGTGTATATTTTACTGCACATTTGGAGATATCCTCTCCAATCTGCTCTGGTGCGGTATGATGATCGTTGTTTCCTGTTTTTCTATCCGGGGGCTTGCCTATGCCAGAAGGCAGAGGGGAGCTGTACATAATATGAAATATTTTCATGCCTGGGTACTGTGCTATGCAACATTAGAATATGCTCTCTGGACTTCCGGCTGCTTCTGGCCGGGAGATTCCATTTTCAGCCCATACTGCTGGTTTGATCTTCTGCTGGCTGGCTGCCTGCTTGCTTTGCTGCCGGCAATGGGAAAGGCGGTGCAGGAATGACGTGTATTGAAAATGTTTTTATCTGTATGGCATCGCCGTTACTGATCGCCGCCCTGTGCATGGGAAAACAACAGACAAAATTCTTTCTGTTCTGCCTTGCAGGAATGGGGGCGTGTCTTCTTTCCGCTTATATCAATACCTTTTTCGATGCACTTTATGGTGCGGATACCTTTGCCGCCACTGCGGAGATCGCCCCGGTGGTGGAGGAGATTATGAAGCTTCTGCCTCTGCTCTTTTATCTTCTGATATTTGAGCCAAAGACGGAACAGATCAAAATCTCCGCCGTGATCACAGCTCTTTCCTTTGCCACCTTTGAAAATATCTGCTACCTGATCCAAAATGGAGCCGGACATTTTTCCTTTATTTTTTTCCGGGGGATCGGAACAGGAGCGATGCATGTGATCTGCGGAGCCATTGTAGGCGGAGGCCTTGCGTATGTGTGGCAGCGGACCTGGCTGAAGATTGCCGGAACCTGCGGTCTGCTGGGAGCAGCCATCACGTTTCACGCGCTCTATAATCTGCTGATCGCTTACGGCGGCGCAGTGCAGTATGCTGCCTATGTTCTGCCTGTAATGATCTTGGCAGCGGGAAAGCTGATTGCCCGCCGTCTGACATCGTAATATAATTTTATTTTGTGATTTTTGGGAGCTGTTTTTAAGCAGCTCTCATTTTTTTTGAAAAATCTGCTTCCCGGGTGAGAGTTTTTCCGGATTTTTGTACCTATATAAGTGAAAGACCCTTAAGCTGAGTGTTCAGAAAGGAGGTTTTGTGTGCATGTACGATACACAAAAGCGTGTTGCGCTGGCAAAAGAGCGGATAGTGGAATCTCGCCGCCGACAGGCGCGGCGAAGCATTCGCAGTCTGTCGGCACTGTGCGCTCTGCTGTTTTTGTCTCTTCTGGGAACGGTAGGGACGGTGCAGAGCCAGCCGATGGATGCCGCGGGAATGTACGGGGCGATCCTGCTGCATGAGGGTGTGGGCGGATATGTGCTGGAAGCGGTCATTTCCTTTACCGCGGCAGTTGTGCTCACTGCTTTCTATATCAAGTTCAGAAAAAGGAAACAGATACCATAGAAATGGGGGAAAATCAATGAGAAAGCCAGAAAAACAAAAGAAACAAAGAGAACGGATCTATGCGGCACTGCTCTGCATCTGTACGATGCTTTCTTTAGTTTCTGTGCCTGTATTGGCAGCAGAAATGAGAAAAGGAGCGGGCAGCCATGAACATACCCGGGAGTGTTATACGTGGATGGAAAAATGTGTCCATGAGCATACGCCGGAATGTTATCCGCAGAAGGAGATAACGGGATCTGCAGCCACCTCATCTGACGCGGTGGAGGCCACCGAGTGCCGCCATGTATGCAGTGAGGAAAGCGGCTGCATCACGAAAGAATTAAATTGTCAATATGACAGCGAAAGAAATCCAATCACAGCGAAAGCGCTTATGAAAAATAAAGCAATCGCAACCCGGTCCAATGCGCGGAAAGTCTCTTCTATCGATCGCGCACAGGAAATGATCGATGCTTTGCCGGACGTAACGGATATCAATAACGATAACATCGAGGAGATAAGGCTTCAGTTTAAGGCTGTTGAGGACGCAATGATACAGCTTTCCGTTGAGGACTCGGTCGTACTTGATATCGCTCGCTATCTGAAGGTTGCCGCGGTGCTGTATGGACCGTTTCCTGACATCCAGAATCCTATCCTCGGCACAGACATTAAATGGACGATCAGCAGAGACAATAAGACCATTACGATATCCGGTAAAGGGGAAATGCCTGATTTCGACAATACTAGTTCCGGTAAAAGGTGTCCCTGGGAGGACAAAAAGTCTGAGATTGACAAGGTGGTCATAGAGGAAGGAGTGACAACGATTGGACAACATGCATTTAGTAAATGCATAAGACTCAGTGAGGTGCAAATTCCAAAAACAGTCACAACAATAGGGAGTTCCGCTTTTTATGACTGTAACACCCTCAGGCAGATTGATATTCCAAATAGTGTCAAAAAGGTGATGCCCTTCGCGTTTCATAAATGCCCGCAACTTGGGCAAGTTCACACCCATTGGAAAGATCCGGATGAAGCAGAGTTGTCATTGGCATTTTATCTGCCTTATCTGCCCGATGAATCATGGCCTGAGAATCTGACGATATATGTTCCTGACGCGTATAAAGACAAATTTGCAGCTGCATGGAAAAATTGGAAGGTAAAGGGCGAAACTTACACGGTCTCTTTTAATGGAGACGGAGCACCGGGATATATGGAGTCAGTGGAAGGCATATCGGGGGATTACGTTCTTCCGGAGTCTGGTTTTACATATCAATCAGCGATCCTTGATTACTGGGCGCTGGATAATCCTGATGGAGAGAAAGCGGGCTGCCCGGGAGATATTTTTCCTGTTACGGAGAATGTGGTGTTTTATGCCAGCTGGAGACTTGTGATCGTGATACCGGAGCCAGAAAATCCGGTTGTGTGTATTCACGCATGGGGCGAATGGCAGAGCGATGCCGATAAACATTGGAGGAAATGCTCTAAATGTGATGTCATCGGTAAAGAATCAATACATGAGTGGGATAGCGGCGAAGTGACAATACAGCCCACCTGTACAACCGCAGGCCAGAAAACCTATACCTGTACAGTCTGCTCTGCCACAAAATCAGAAACAATGGATGCGTGCGGCCATGATTTCAGCGTACAGCAGCATAATGAAACCCGGCATTGGAAGAAATGTTCCCGCTGTGAGGCAGAGGATATCAGGGAAGATCACACCGGTGGAACAGCCACCTGTAAAGATCAGGCGGTGTGTTCTGTCTGCGGCGCGGCTTATGGGGAACTGAATCCAGATCATCACACGGGCGGCACCGAGGTGCGCGGCAGAGTTGAGGCCACCGCCAGCGCAGATGGCTATACGGGGGACACCTATTGTAAGGGCTGTGGTATCAGAATTGCGGCAGGACAGGCTATCCCGAAGGATCCTACGACCCCGACGACACCTACGACCCCGACGACACCGACGACACCGACGAACCCGACGACACCGACGACACCGACGAACCCGACGACACCGACGAATCCGACGACACCGACGACACCGACAATCCCGACAACCCCGACGATTCCAACGGCCCCGACGACACCGAAAAAGGACAGCAGCAGTTCCGGAAGCAGCGGCGATACCTCCAGCTATACGCTGAACTTCCATGCGAACGGTGGCGGCGGCATAAGTGCAATTTGGGGAACCTACGGTAAGACGGTCAGCCTTTCCGATTATATTCCGACCCGTGAGGGCTATGATTTTACCGGCTGGTATTCCGACCAGGCATTGACACAGAGGATCACGGAACTCAGGATGATCGGAAACAGGACAGTTTACGCCGGGTGGATAAAGAGCAATTCAGATACATGGGCGAATCCATTTACGGACGTGTATGGAAATGATCGGTTTTATAAGGATGTGATGTTTGTCTATGAGAAGGGATTGATGTCCGGAATCAGCGCAACGACCTTTGCACCGAACACCAATATCACCCGTGCCCAGATCGCGGTGATCTTCTACCGTATGGCGGGCAGCCCTGCCGTTGAGGGAAAGAACCACTTTACGGATGTTGAGTACGGTCCCGGTACCGTAGGGGTTTACGATGCGGTAACCTGGGCACAGCAAAACGGTATTATGGGAGACTCTGACGGCAAGAAATTTGGTCCGGATGATCCTGTTACGCGTGAACAGCTTGCATCGATCTTTTATCGCTACGCACAGGTCAAGGGTTATGATACCACGCAGAGTGGCATGGCAGCCGGTAGCGATCTTCTTGATCTGAAGGGCACGGTTACCCGCGCTGAGACTGCGGAGATGCTCCATCAATTTGTAGAAAAACAGGGACTGAAACCTGTTGCTGCGTCGACAGAATGGGTGAAACCGACGAGCTAAGACGATATATGTGGCTAACTATCCGGTAGAAGGTGAAACCTGAGTACAGGCGGTTGATGACCTGTGTGTCCGGGTCAAAAAATGAATAAAAGACCTTTTGACATCGTTGATTATTTTGTGTCAAAAGGTCTTTTTACTATTTATAAAATCTATGTAGTTCATGTTGGACGTAAATCGTAGAAAGCACATTCCTGACCAGAATCACGTGTTAAGTCTCACGGACGTTCGACTTGAATTTATCTGCGTGAAGACAGAATATCCACACCCCACACAAGCATAATCAGTCCCAAAAGGATCGCTCCAGCCTTATTCCAGTCGTACTGGTTCGTCGCGAAGATAAGCGGTGCGCCGATCCCGCCTGCGCCCACGAGTCCGAGAACGGACGCCTCACGGATATTGACGTCAAAGCGATAGAGGACGGCGGAGCAGAACGCCGGGGCGATCTGCGGGAGAACACTGTGGAAGACGGCTGGAACCGGGTGGACACCCATGGCGAGGAGTGCCCGGTACGGGCCGGGTTCAATGGCCTCCAGACATTCAGTGAAGCGCTTTGTGAGAAGTCCGATGCTGCAGACAGCTAACGTCAGGACACCTGTGAAGGCGCCGGGACCGGAGACCCGGATAAAGATCAGACCATAGATCAGAAACGGGATCGACCGGATCGCCATGATGATCAGGTTAAAGAAAAAAGCGGTCGGAGCAGGGACAAAGCGTCTTGTGTTGAGAAAGGCAAGGGGTGCGGCAAGGAAAGCACCGATGGCTGTTCCGACAATGGCAATGCAGATGGTCTCAAGAAGCAGATAGCCGAGCCCGTCTTTCTCTGTGGAGAAAAAGAAGCTCCAGTCCGGATGCGTGAGTCCGGCTGCCATACTTTTTAAGGCAGCGGCACTTGTCCTTGAAAAATCCGGCGGAGTCTGTGTCGCTAGGCAGAAGAGGAAGAGCACTGCAAAACCGAAAAGGATCATCCGTCCAGAGATACGGGTCTTTTTGGACAAGTCTTTTCTGCCTGAAAAAAGTTCTGCGATCTGTCCGCTGTGGATCACAGCTGTAAAATACCGGTTTGCGTACTCGATGACACAGACGGTGAGAAAGAGCAGCAGCAGGATTGTTCCGACTTTGTGGAATTCCCGCCAGGAGATCTTTTCATTTAAAATCAGACCGATTCCGCCTGCCCCAACGTATCCGAGAATGGAGCTGTGCCGCACATTCGTCTCAAAGAGGTACAGGGCGTTTGTCAGAAACGCGGGCAAAATCTCCGGCAGGACGGCGTGGACAAATGCCGGGAAACGGGAGCAGCCCATAGAGATAAGGGCCTGATAGGGGGCTATGTCCGCATGTTCCGCATCCTCGTAGGTGAGCTTTGTCATGATCGCAAAGGTGTAGAGCGTGATGGCGAAGGTTCCCGCAAAGGTTCCGAGTCCGAAGAGAAAGGTCGCGGCGAGCGCCAGGATCAGCGCCGGAAAAGACCGGAGTATCTGGATCAGGAGACGTAGCAAACGCCTTGCCCAGGACGAAAAATGCAGGGACACAGCGCCGAAAGGGGAAACGATCAGTGCCAGAGCGGATCCTGTTACGGTACCGGTCACGGACATCTGAATCGTGTAAAAGAGCGGCAGCAGGATCTTTGGAAAATAAGAGAGATCCGGCCGCATCATGTCGGCCGCCAGATCTGAAAGATGAGAGCTCCTTGAAACAAAAAGAGCCGGATCACATCCGGTGAAGGACGCGGCGGCGTAAAAGCAGAGAAGGAAGAGGATCCAGCCGGCAGGTTTTATATAATTTTTTCGATTTCTGTACATGGATTGCTTCCTCCTCTGAAACATGTATACTGAGTCTAAAATTATCTTTTGATCTGATTTTTATATACATATAAAATATTCAAGTCGAACGTCCGTGAGACATGGCGCGTGATTCTGGTCAGCAAAGCTGACATATTCCATACAGAATCACTGCGCATCCTCACGGGGCGTTTATCTCAGTCGGAGACCTAACTCCCATTGAGACAAATTTGCTATTACTCACCACCTAAAGAGGTGGGAGTCTTCTCGACTGAGATAAACTTATAATGAGGTAAATAGTATATACACTTACTCGTGATAAATCGTTCTTAATATATTCTCATTCATTTCGCCCGGTTTTCCATCAAAAACCACATTTCCATCCTTCAGTCCGATGATCCGGTCGGAAAATTCCTGAGAAAATTCAAGGTTATGGCTGTTCATAAGAATCGTGACGCTGTCTTTCTTCTGAATCTCCTTTAAAAGTGTCAGGATCTGCCGCCCGGTGATCGGATCCAAGGAGGCGGCGGGCTCATCAGCCAGCAGGATTTTTGGATGACGCATGAGGGCTCTCGCGATGGCGGCGCGCTGTTTCTGACCACCGGAGAGATTTTTTACCGGTTCTTCTGATTTTTCCAAGAGTCCCACGCGGTCAAGAAATTTCAGTGCTTCTGCCCGGCGCTTTTTTCCGTAGATTCCGAACACAGCGGGGAAAAATCCCATATCCGGCAGACAGGCAGTGAGCACATTTGTAAGGCAGGTGGAATTTTCAACGAGACAGAAATCCTGATAGATGGTGCCGATGGATCTCTTTACATTTTTTCTGGCAGTTCCGGACATGGACGATATGTCGCTGCCATCAAAAAGGACAGTCCCGTCCCCCGGCGTCTCCATGCCGTTTAAGATCCGGAACAGGGTGGTTTTTCCAGCTCCGGACGGACCGATCACGGAGACGAACTCGCCCTGAGGGATGGTAAAGGTTACATGGTCCAGGGCGCGTGTCCCGTTTTTAAATTGTTTTCCAATGTTCTGAAGAACGATTTCCATGAAGATACCTGCCTTACAAATAATGAATCAGTAAAAAATTGGGATCTGTTTAGTTCATAGACTTTAACATTTCCTGTGCGGCGCGTTCCCCGTCATAGTTCGCGTCATCGCCCCACTCGTAGCCGACCTGACTGAAGACTTTGATGATGTCTTTGCCTTCATCAGTTCCTGCGATCTCGATGAAGGAATCGCCGAGAGCCTGACGGAAGTCAGCGTCCTGCATAAGGTCGGAAGTTTTGCTGTATGCGATCATATCGTTGTAGATTCCCTCTGTGACGCCGATGATGCCTGTCTGCTTTACCATATCATCAGTGCCGCCGAATTTCTCTTTCCAGTCCGGCGCATATTTTGTGCGGATATGGCCGTAGGAGACCATGAGGTCTGCCTGTCCGGAGGCGAGGCGGGCAAGGGATGTGGTGTAGGAATCAGACTGGACCGCATTCGCGAGGTCAGCGATGGTCTTTCCGTAGCGCTCGTTTAACCATAAGGACGGATAAATGTAGCCGGACGCGGAGGTTGGTCCCATGACTGCCCAGGTGGCGCTGTTTAAGTCATCCCAGGTAAGTTCCTCGCCGTTGTTGACCTTTGCTAAGAGCTCCTGACCTTTTTCACTCGGTCCCGCGAGAATGATGGAGCGGTAATATGTGCTCATTTTGTCTGTGTTTTCCTCGATGGTGCCGTCGTTCCAGTCCTTCGGATCTTCGGAGTCCTTATTGATGGCGTAGCGGAGAGCCGTGAGGAGAACGTCGCAGTCATCGGAGAACAGGACATAGTTTCCTCCGGAGATAAATCCGATATCAGCGCTTCCTGCGCTCAGTGCCTCACCGACAGCGGTGTAACTTGTTCCGACGGTCATGTCGATGTCTTTGACATCGTAGCCTTTTTCAAGCAGTGTCTCTTTTAAAAGGTTCTCTAACGGCTCTGTTGCTGTCGTGATCGTATCTGCATCCGCGTACGGGGAGAAAGCGATCTTTAAGGAATCGATGGATTTTGTCTCTGCGGAAGCGGCTGCTTCAGAAGTGCTTTCCGCAGAAGCGGCAGCTGTGGTCTCCCCTGTGGAAGCAGCCGGTGCGTCCGTTTTGGAAGAACATCCTGCAGTGAGTCCGAGGCAGAGTGCCAGGGAGAGAGCCGGTACAACAAATTTTCTCATAATATAATACCTCCATAGCCCGTCAGGGCAGAATATATTTTCTGCTGAAAGAATGGGACACCGGGAAATACGGTGAAATAGTTTCAATATCCGCTAATGGTCAGGACACTGTGAGAGCGTGATCGTTCCGAATAAGAAATAGAACGCGTTCAGCTGCCATGAATCCGGAAGAAACAGGCGGATAAAGAAAAAGGCATGCTTTCTGCAGCATGCCGTAAAAATGACTTTCAGGCAGAATGCTGACAAGCCGCGGACATGGATCCGCGGCATGGGACGGTCGATCCTTTCTGGGATCCTCTCAGCCCGGAACACGGGCTCCCTCGCAATCTGGTCTTCGTCATCAAGTAATTGAATTGACCGCAGCACCAGGGCGCTCCCCCTCATACTGCATTCCGTTAACCGATTTGGATTGTAGCACAGGAGATGGAAAAAGGCAAGAGAGGAAATTTCTGAAAGGCCGCCGGGAAAAAGCGATGGGCGGGGAACACAAGGCTGTAAGCAGGCTGCACGGAATACATGAAAAATATCGATGGATCCATGCAAAATTCGCAGTCTTAAAATCATGTACGAAACCGGGTGCAAACTTGACTTTTCCGTGCGGAAAGTATATAGTAAATCTTGTCAGAAAAAAGAAAATAAACAGACCGGGGAGCCTGACGGATCAGGCTGAGAGTTGGCTGCATCGCCAAGACCCGTATACCTGATTTGGATCATGCCAACGTAGGAAGCTGCTGAAGAGAAAGAGTAGAAGTGGAGATACCTGCGGGTGTCTCCTTTTTTTACGCGAACAACGAGCCAAAGTCCGCGCTTGCGCGAGATCTTGGCGACTGTCGCGATAACAAGGGGAAACTCGCGAAGCGTGTTTTCACTTGTTATAACAGGAATTCCGAGGAATTCCCTGTTACAAAAAAGGCACTAACGTGCCAATGCTGCGCACTCGTGCGAAGATGTAGATCGTCGCAAGCGGCCGCGCGGGGCGCATCCTTTTTATGATATGCATTCGAAAGAATCTGCTGATGACAGGTCGGCAGGTAAATTGAAAGGCAGAATGGCTTGAAAAATACGTCTGGTGCGTATTTCGATTTTTTAGGAGGTAAGATATGAACTGCAGACCGGAAGATATGCTGCTTTACGCGGTGACGGACCGCGCGTGGTTAAATGGCGAGACTCTGGAGAGCCAGGTGGAAAAGGCTTTAAAGGGAGGAGCAACCTTTGTTCAGCTGAGGGAAAAAGAGCTGGATGAGGAGATGTTTTTAGAAGAGGCGAAGAAGATCAAAAAGCTCTGTGCCGAATATCATGTTCCCTTTGTGATCAACGACAACGTGGATATCGCCCTTAAGGTGGACGCGGACGGCGTTCATGTGGGACAGAGTGATATGGAAGCGGGAAAAGTGAGAGAAAAGCTGGGACCGGATAAGATCATCGGCGTTTCTTGCAAAAATGTGGAGCAGGCGCTTCTTGCGAAAAAGCACGGGGCAGATTACCTCGGCGTCGGAGCAATGTATCCGACAGGAACAAAAAAGGACGCTACAGCGGTGACAACGGAGGCGCTTTCTGCGATCTGTCAGGCGGTGGATATCCCGGTAGTCGCCATCGGCGGGATCAATAAGGACCGCATAGAGCCCCTTAAGGGAACCGGTGTGGATGGCGTCGCGGTCGTCAGCGCGATCTTCGCGGCAGAGGATATTGAGAAGGCGACACGAGAACTGAAAGAGGTGGTAAGAGAAATCTTATAAGACTTAAAAGAGTTGTAACTATTCAGTACCTTCATAGTTACGTGCAAAAATCCATTCCAGATCAGCTTTGCTGATGGGATTTTTGCCTTCCAGCCTATGTTTTTTTACGGTCAGCGCAGCAAGTGTGCAGACCTGCTGAACAGTTGCAATAATTTCAAAAAACATAATTTTTTAAACATTATATTCAAACGCGCCAATAAGCCAGAAGAAAAATACTACCTGCCTGAAAATATGAATTCTAAATTCACAGAGCAGCAATTTTCCCTCTGGGTTTTGGAATAGATTAAGCGGAAAACATTTCCGCGGCGGCACATTGGGGGCACCACCTTGCGTCGCCTAATAAAAAGTTATTGATGCCTGAAAGGAGTTTTTATGATGAAGACAGCATTAACGATCGCCGGAAGCGATTCCAGCGGAGGCGCCGGCATCCAGGCCGATTTAAAGACGATGATCGCAAACGGAGTATATGGAATGAGCGCGATCACAGCACTGACGGCCCAGAACACGACCGGCGTCCAGGGAATTTTTGAGGTAACACCGGAATTCCTGGAACAGGAGATCGACAGCGTATTTACGGACATCCGTCCGGACGCAGTAAAGATCGGCATGGTTTCTTCTGCGGGACTGATCAAGTCTATCGCAAAGAAGCTTCATGAACACAAAGCAGAAAATATCGTTGTGGACCCGGTCATGGTGGCGACAAGCGGATCAAAGCTGATCAGCGACGATGCCATCGGCACATTAAAAGAATACCTGTTTCCGATGGCGGCGGTCCTGACCCCGAATATCCCGGAGACAGAGGTTTTATCAGGGATGGAAGTAAAGTCCGCCGAGGACATGATCGCGGCGGCAAAACAGATCAGTGAGACCTATCACTGCGCGGTCCTCTGCAAGGGCGGTCATCAGTTGAATGATGCCAACGACCTGTTATACCGCGACGGCAGCTACCGCTGGTTCAACGGTAAGCGTATCGACAACCCGAACACCCACGGAACCGGCTGCACCTTATCGAGTGCCATCGCTTCCAATCTGGCGAAGGGTTATGACCTCGATACGGCAGTGGAACGTGCGAAAGCTTACATCTCCGGAGCGCTGGCAGCCATGCTGGATCTCGGACATGGATCCGGACCGATGGATCACGGATTTGATTTTCGCGGAAAAGGATTTGCGGAGGAACAGGCATGACGATGACAGAACGCCTTTTAGAGGCAACAAAGGAGATCTGGGACGGCTATAACGAGACGCCTTTTGTAAAGGGAATCGCGGACGGCAGTCTGGATCATGAAAAATTCAAATATTATATGATACAGGATTATCTGTATCTTCTTGACTATACAAAGGTATTTTCCATCGGAACGGCGAAGGCGAAAAACCTCGACGCTATGCGCCTGTTCGCGGGTTATACCCATTCGATCCTGGACGGTGAGATGGATATCCACCGCGCGTACATGACGAGACTTGGAATCGCGAAGGAGGAGGCGGAGCAGACACCGGTCGCTCTTGATAATCTGTCCTATACCTCTTATATGCTTCGTGTCGCTTACGAGGAAGGAGAGGCGGAGGTCATGGCGGCGATCCTTTCCTGCGCGTTGAGCTATGAGTTTATCGCGAAGAGGATCCTTGCGGAGTATCCGGCTGCAGATAAGCATGAGTTCTATGGGGAATGGGTCAGCGGATATGCGTCCGATTCCTACCACGAGGACAATGAGGTGCTGGCAGACCTGATGAACCGCCTGACGGAGGACTATTCCGAGAAGCGGAAACAGCATCTCGTGGACATCTTTACAGCATGCTCCCGCTACGAGGCGGCATTCTGGGATATGGCATGGGAAATGAGGCAGTAGGATGCTGAAATTTGACAATGTAAGCTTTCAATATGATGTGGAAGATTTCTCCATCATTGACCACCTTTCCTTCGATGTACAGGACGGGGAATTCGTGTCCGTCATCGGCGCTTCCGGCTGTGGTAAGAGTACGATCTTCCGGCTTGTGAACAAGCTTCTTCTGCCGGCTTCCGGCGAGATCCTGGTGGACGGAGAGTCCATTGAGAAGAAGAGAAACTACTGTGGATACATGCCGCAGCAGGATCTTTTATTTCCATGGCGGACCGTGAGGGAGAATCTCCTGCTGCCGATGGAGATCCGGGGCGGATATTCGAAAACGGAGATGAGAGAGAAAGCGGACGCGGCGCTCGAATCGGTTGGTCTTAAGGACTGGGGTGACAAAATGCCGAAGGAGCTTTCCGGTGGCATGCGTCAGAGAGCGGCGTTTGCGAGAACGGTGCTCACGGGTTCCGACCTTCTGCTCCTCGATGAGCCATTTTCAGCCCTCGATTACCTGACGAGGATCTCCATGCGGGAATGGCTTTTAGAGCAGTGGGAGAGGGAGAAAAAGACAGTCCTTTTTATCACGCACGATGTGGAGGAAGCGGTCTTTTTGTCCAGCCGGATCCTGGTTGTAGAGGAATCACCGATCACCCATCTGCGGTCCATTGATGTCCCGGCAGAATATCCGAGATCCAGGGACGAGCTTCGGAAACCGGAGATACTGGCCTTGAAGGAGGAGCTGATCGGTATGCTGAGGAAGGAGACGTCATGAGTAAGAAGATGAAGAAGGATCATGCGCGGGTTCCTTCCGGGGCTTCGCGCGGACAGACCCATAATTTTCTGAGTACGAATCTTCCGGCGGCAATTCTGGTGGCAGCTCTGCTGATCTTCTGGCAGGCGGCGGCTATGGGAATCGACGCGGCGTATATCCTGCCGTCACCGACCCAGGTGGTGGTACGGCTCTGGGAGCTTAGAGGTCCGTTATTTAAGGCACACCTTCCGGCAACGATGTCGGTGGTGGGGATCGGACTTCTGATCTCCATTATTCTTGGCCTTGGTCTGGCCGTTCTGATGGATGCCAGCGAGACAGCGGAAAAGGCACTTTATCCGCTTATCATCGCGTCCCAGACGATCCCGACGACAGCTCTGGCACCGCTTTTTGTACTCTGGTTCGGATATACGATCTGGAGCAAGGTGCTTGTGACGGTGCTGATCACATTTTTCCCGATCACGATCACGGTATTCGACGGATTTAAGTCGGTGAAGACGGAGATGGAAGAGCTCTTGTTTACCTTTGGCGCGGATAAACGCCAGATTTTTATGAAGTTAAAGGTTCCGGCTGTCCTGCCCTGCTTTTTCTCAGCGATCAAGATGGCGGTTCCGTTATCGATCATCGGAGCGGCCATCGGTGAATGGCTGGGAGCTCAGAGCGGACTTGGATACTTCAGCAGGAGGATGATGACACAGCTTGATGGAGCCGGAGTGTTCGCACCGATCTTATTGTTATCGGTGGCAGCGATGGCGGCTGTCTGGGTGGTCACACTGCTTGAAAAACGGATCATTCACTGGAGAAATGAGTAGAAAACACAACATGAAATTCTGGCTGACCAGTGAAAGAGCAGGACAAATTATATTGATAACGAAAGGAAATGACATGAAAAAAGGAATGAGAATCGCTGCAGCGGTGATGGCTGCGGCTTTCAGTATGACAGTACTTGCAGGATGCGGTAAGAGTGAGACAAAGACAGCGGAGACGACGGCAGCGGCAGCCGCTTCGGCGGAAAACAGCAGCGTGGCAGAGACAGCGGCTGCTTCTGATGAGAAAAAGGATCTCCGTGAGGTCAATGTGGTATTGGACTGGTATCCGAACGCGATCCACACCTTTATCTACACCGCCATCGAGCGCGGATATTATGCGGAAGAGGGGCTTGATGTGAAGGTCCGCTTCCCGGCGAACGCGAATGACGCGCTGGCACTTGTCGCTGCCGGCAAGGCGGAGATCGGAATGTATTATCAGCAGGATGTGATCCAGGCGGTTGCAAATCAGGGAACGAAGATCAAGTCCATCGGCGCGATCGTGCAGTCTCCGTTGAGCATTGTGCTTTCTTTAAAGGATAAGAATATTACAAGCCCGTCCGATCTTGTCGGAAAGACGGTTGGATACGGCGGAACAGCTCTCAGTGAGTCTATTGTGAAGACCATGATGGAGTATGTGGGCGCGGATGCGTCAGATGTAAATCTGATCGACGTTGGATTTGACCTGATGAGCTCTATGACTACCGGCAACGTGGATGCCACCATCGGCTGTCTTGTGAACCATGAGGTTCCGCAGCTGGAGGAAGAGGGCTTTGACGTCAATTATTTCATGGCAAACGGATATGGCATTCCGAATTATTATGAGGAAGTGTTCCTCGCAAATAATGAGATGATCGAGAGTGAGCCGGAGGTCTTAAAGGGCTTTTTACGTGCATCTGCAAAGGGCTTTGAGGACTTTAAGAAGGATCCGGACGGCTGCCTCGCGATCCTCATGAACAACCAGAATGAGGAGAATTTCCCGCTGACACAGAGCGTCGAGGAGAAATCCTGTGAGACTCTGCTGCCGCTTATGGAGACGGAGGATGTTCCGTTCCTGACACAGACGGAGGAGTGCTGGCAGGAGAACATCGACTGGATGCTTGAGAGTGGATTGATCGATCAGAAGGTTGAGGTTTCTGATGTGATGGTAGACCTCGGGGAGTAGGTTCCTGGGGAAATCTTATAGGAATTGAGAAATACCGGGATGGCGGGGAGACTGCTGTTCCGGTATTTTTGTTGGTTTGAGTCAGGAAAAGAGAGGTTGAGTCAACTTGGCGGAAGTACGCGCAGGTCAGCTTCCGGCTCCTGGTGCTGTCGATTTCCAGGCGGTTCCTCTATGCTTGCAGAAAAATGCTAAGGGCGGAGAAAATGGGACGCAACTCGCTTCGCTCAGACAAGCGCCCCATTTCCTCCAACGCATTTTCCTGCGAGCCAAGAGGAAGCCAGGCCTGTAAATCAGGCACCCGGTTCCGGAGGCTGACCTGCGCTGGGGATTGAAGATTTAAGTATAGATCTGGATGATGTATATAGTTGTTACTGTGGAAAAGAACGCTTGTTCATATGAAAGATATGTATTATAATTGAGGTTAGATAACGTTTTTTCGAAGAAAAAAGAGATGTCTGGATGGAGGAAAACTGTACTGTTTCGGTTTTTGAAAATCAGGCATCGTGTCCAGAGGCAGTCTTGTGCTGGATATTGACGAGATTAAATGGGAGGAAGGTTATGGCGGAACAGATGAAGAAGGAGCGGGCAAGGCGGCTGTTTTTGATCGCTTTCGTCCTGTTTACGTTTGCGAACGGATTTGGCGGCAGTATTATCTCGAACTATTTTAAGGGCGTGTATCAGGTGGACTCGGTGCAGAGGGGGCTTTTGGAGATCCCGAGGGAGCTGCCGGGAGTTGTGGGAGTGTTTGTGATCACGGCGCTGTCGGGATGTGGAAATCTGACGTTAGCGATGATCAGTTTCTGCCTGTACGCGGTGGGAATGTTTGGCCTTGGACTTTTATCTCCGGGATATCTCTTAATGCAGCTGTTTGTGTTTACCTATTCTCTCGGGGATCATATTGTCATGCCGGTCCGGGATGCGATTGCGATGGATCTCGCGGATGAGGGGAAGACGGGAACGTTTCTCGGAAAATACCGGGGATATGCGACGATGGGGTCCATGGCGGCATCATTGCTTGTATTTATCGGGTTCCGGTACGGGGCGTTCTGGTTCCGGGCGGACAGATCGATCGTTCCGTCGTTCTGCGTGTCACTTGTAGTCGTTGCGGCGGCGTTATTCTTCCTGTGGAGACTGAGAAGAGAGGTTCCGGCCCTTGATGTGCGGAAGCATGATGAGAAGAAAAAAGGACTGCCGCTTAAGAAGAAATACATTCCTTATTATATCGTTACAGGGGTTTATGGTTTCCAGAAACGGATGCGTCTGGTGTTTGCACCGTGGATCATTATCGAGCTCCTTGCGATGGGGGCAGATACGGTGGCGCTTCTTGGAATCGCGGCGCATTTTGGCAGCAGTATGATTGCTCCGCAGATCGGAAAATTTCTTGACCGGTATGGTGTGAAAAAGGGACTTGTTCTGGAGAGTGTGACGATCGGGGCGATCTTTCTGTATGCGGCCTGGGCAGTCCATGGGATCACATCAGGTGTGTTTACGGGGAGAGTGGAGCAGATCTTTGCGTTCACGGCATATATTTTTATTATGATTGCGGATCATTTTAATGCGGTCCATGTGATGTTAATGAAAAAACTCAGCGACTCTCCGGCGGACGTGATGGAGAACCTGTCCTTTGGACTCAGTGTGGATCATGTGCTGGCAGTGACGGTCTCCGGGCTTTTGGGAGCTGTCTGGAAGTTTGTAGGTCCGGAGTGGGTGTTTGTATTGGGAGCAGCGGTCTGCCTGGTGCATTTCGGGGTGGCTGTGTGGCTTGGAAAGAGAGCAAATTAGATTTCCATTTTTGCAAAGAAGTTTTGGGAGAACGTGGTATGATAGATTCAGAAACTTGGAAATCATGTGACAGGTAAAGAAACTGCGGAATGACTGCTTCAGAGGATATATTTGGGAGGAACGAGGATATGATCTTTGTATCACACTATGATTCACCGCTTGGAATGATCTATATGGCGGCGGATGATGACGTATTAAAAGGAGTCTGGTTTGAGGGGCAGAAGTACTTTGCTTCTGGATTGGATAAGAAAGAGACGGAAGATAAGGAGACGCCTGTTTTGAAGCAGACGAAAGAGTGGCTGGATCTTTATTTTGTCGGGAAAGAACCGGAGTTTCTTCCGCCGCTGGCGCCGGAGGGCTCAGAGTTCCAGAAAAAGGTATGGAAGATCCTGCTTATGATCCCGTATGGAAAGACCATGACATACGGGGAGATCGGCAGGAAAGTCGCTGAGATGTCGGGGAAAAAGACCATGTCTGCCCAGGCTGTTGGGGGCGCGGTCGGTCATAATCCAATCTCGATCCTGATTCCGTGCCATCGGGTGGTCGGAACGAACGGCAGCCTCACTGGGTATGCGGGCGGAATCGAGAAGAAGATCGGGCTGCTGAAACTGGAACGGACGGATATGTCTGGGATGTTTGTGCCGAAGAAAGGGACGGCGCTGTAGTGGGAAATAAAGTTGTAATTAGCTAGAAAGTAACGGAAGGAGCTGATATCATGGATAAATTTTTAAAACTGCCGGTCGGCATCGATAATTTTGAAAAGATCCGTCGAAATGGATTCTACTATGTCGATAAGACGAGCCTGATCGAGCAGCTCTTTTCGAATTGGGGGGAAGTCAATTTATTCACCCGTCCTCGCCGTTTTGGAAAAACACTTAATATGAGTATGCTAAAGTACTTTTTTGAAATCGGGACGGACCGGTCGCTTTTTGATGGACTCCATATTTCATCAAATGAAAAGATATGTTCTGAACATATGGGAAAATATCCGGTGATCTTTCTTTCATTAAAAAATGCAGAGGGATTGAATTTTGATACAGCGAAATATCAGATGGTCGAACTCATTGCGAGGGAGGCAGAGCGGTTTCCTTTTTTGGCAAAGGACACAAATTTATCGGACCGTGACAGGGAAAAGTACAGAGTGTTGACAGCATTTGCAGATGGACATTATCAGATGAGTGATGATGTACTGTACGGCTCTCTGCAGACACTTTCCGAACTTCTGTATAAGCATTTTAATCAGAAGACGGTTATTCTGATCGATGAATATGATGTACCGCTTGATAAGGCCTTTCAGCATGGTTATTATCGGGAGATGGTCGCTCTGATCCGGGCGATGTTCGGAAGGGCACTGAAAACAAATGAGGCTTTAGCCTTTGCAGTATTGACTGGATGTCTCAGGGTTTCTAAAGAGAGTATTTTTACGGGATTAAATAATTTTAAGATCCTGTCGATTACGGATTCGCGGTTTGATGAACAGTTTGGTTTTACAGATAAAGAAGTACAGAAACTTCTCGCGGATTATCACCTGGAAGCGAGATTTTCGGAAACGAAGGAATGGTACGACGGTTATCGTTTTGGCAATGTTGACGTGTACTGTCCGTGGGATGTCATTAATCATATCGACCGAATCAAGGACGATCCGAATGCAAGACCAGAAGCATACTGGATCAATACCAGCGGGAATGACCTTGTAAAGCGCTTTGTGGATAAGGCAAACAGAACGACCCGGAATGAGATCGAACAGTTGATTGCCGGGAATGCAATTGAGAAGACGCTCCGTCTTGATCTCACATATGATGAGATCGATAACAGCATCGAAAATCTCTGGAGTGTTCTATTTACCACTGGATATCTCACACAGACGGGAATGACAGAGGATGGCGCGTACAGGCTCGTGATTCCAAACCGGGAGATTTGTGAAGTGTTTAAATTGCAGATCCAGGAGTGGTTTAAAAAGTCGATCTTCAGCAATACGGAGCAGTTAACTGCTTTCTGGAAAGCTTTTGAAGAGGGAAATACGGACGGAGTTGAGATGTACCTTAATCGGATCATGAGCAATTCCATCAGTGTTTTTGATATAAAAACGGGAGAAGGGAAAAAAGAAATCTCGTATCATAACCTTCTTGTTGGTATTTTGACGGGAAATGCAGACTGGCTTGTAAAATCTAATGTCGAGGCAGGAGAGGGATTTGCGGATATTATCGTAGAAACGGAAGATCCGAATGCAGGCATTATTGTGGAACTGAAATATACGAAGAATTACGATGAGATGGAGCAGGCCTGCAAGGCGGCGTTGGATCAGATCAATGACCGGCGTTATCAGGAATATCTTTTAAATGATGGGCGAAAGGATATCACTCTTTACGGAATTGCCTTCTGTAAGAAACGTTGTAAAGCGATGGCTTCCGGAAACTTATAATTGATTGGTATTAATGATGGATGGGTGTAGTGTAGAAAAACGAATTTTTTGCATTACACCTGTTTTTTATGATATTATGGTAGCTGAAGAATTTAGATTTCGTTGAGGTGCGACATGAAGATACAGAAAAAATGGCTCTATATACTGCTGGCTGCAGCAGGTGTGTTCGGTGTGGTCACAATTCTCTTTTTTTCAGGTGAAAAATGGCTGCGTGATGGCTGGTATTATATCCCTGACAGGGCGATCGCCATTGCACTTGGGCTCTGCGTGTTCTGGCAGATCGTGCTGACAGCGGGGACATTTTTTTTGCTGGCGTGGAACAGAAAGAAATTCGACGGCTGGATGAGAAGGATTATCAGGATACCGGTGATCGTGGCGGCAGTTTTTCTGTTCCTGTTTTTTGCATGGAACTGGTTTCTTTACAGTCTTGGATTTGAGCAGAAAGTGGAACAGTATGATGAACACATTGCCCTGTATGTAACGAATACATTTGTGAGAACGAGATTTCGGTATCCGCATTATATGTATGAGGAAAACTGGCTGTTTATGAGGAGTCTGAGTGATGAAGAACAGCAGGAAGCTGTTTTAAAATACGGAGATCCGGATGATTATTACAGGGAATATCATTAACGGCAGATGCAGATATGCGCCGGAAGAAAAGCTGCAGTTGGAGAGTTATGTGATTCAGAAAGGAAAATAAACGATGCGATATTTAAAACCACATTTTTACGATAAATTTGTCTGCACGGCCGGAGACTGTCCGGATACCTGCTGTGCGGGATGGCAGATCATGATCGATGAGGATTCTCTTAAGAAGTATAAAAACGTGCAGGGGGAGTTTGGAAAACGCCTGCATGGGTCGGTCAACTGGAAAGAGGAGTGCTTCTGTCAGAATGAACGGCGGTGCGCATTTTTGAATGAGGAGAATCTGTGTGATCTCTATAAAGCACTGGGACCGGACGCGCTCTGCGATACCTGCCGCCTTTATCCGAGACACACGGAGGAATTTGAGGGACTCAGGGAATTATCCTTATCCCTTTCCTGCCCGGAGGCGGCGAAGATCATCCTTTCCTGCAAGGAGCCGGTGCGGTTTCTTGAGGAGGAGACGGACGAGGAGGATGATTTTGACGAGTTTGATTTTATGATGTTTTCGAGGCTGGAAGACACCAGAGATGTTCTTTTCTCTGTTTTACAGGATCGAAGCCTGCCGCTGACACTGCGCATGGCATCATGCGAGCAGCTGGCGGAGAGATACCAGATCTGTATGGAGGAAGGAAGAGAGTTTGAGATTGATGATCTGCTTCAGGAATGCGAACGCCATCACAGGGACGGAACCTTGCGGGAGTTTATATCGGAAAGTCTCTCAGAAAAGGGCGTGGATGCGGCATCTCTTCATCAGTGGGAGTGGCAGAAGGAAGAACTTCAGGTGCTTTATGGCCTGGAACGTCTGCGCCCGGAGTGGGATCAGGTGCTTGACGGAGCGGAAAAGTGGCTGTATCAGGGAAGCAAAGAGGAATATTTTAAGATATGCGAGGAATTTCACCGGATGTATGGGGCGCTGAGCAGTCATAAAGAAGAGTGGGAAAATCTGGGCGAACAGCTTTTGATGTTCTTTGTCTATACATATTTCTGCGGAGCCGTCTATGACGATATGGTCTGTTCCAAGATGGAGTTGGCGCTGTTTTCTGTCCGCTGGATCCAGGAATTTTTGATCGTCCGGTGGCTGGAAAACGGGAAGAAGCTGTCCATGCAGGATGTGGAGGAACTCTCCTGGCGGTACGCGAGGGAGATCGAGCATTCCGATGATAACCTGAATGCGCTGGAGGACTGGCTGTTTGGGATGTATGCGCCGGAAGGATGTATGTTGGAGGAGGAATAAAGCTCATTTATTCTTTTCTGGAGTAATGCAGTTTGTAATTATAAGGTGTAACTGATATTTTGGGCTGAAATTTGTATTTTATCAGTTATAACTTATAAAATTGTAAATTTGCTTTTGAATATCATCCGTTCTTTTCGCCTGGTGTTATAATAAGGGTATTGTTTGTTAAGAAAATGAGGATAAAACTATGCAGGAAAAACAAAAGAAAATGATACTGCGGATCAGCATGTATCTGATCGGTATTGTAATTTTGGCGTGTGGAATCACGATGAACACCAAGACGAAGCTCGGTGTCTCTCCGATTATTTCGATGCCCTATGCGGTGGCACAGATCTGGGGATTTGAGACGGGAAAGGCGGTGTTTGCCGCCGTATTTGATCTTTATTTTGCTGCAGATCATCCTGTTAAAAGGGAAGTTTCCGCCGTTTCAGCTTTTACAGATAGCGGCAAGTTACCTGACCAGCGCCTTTATCACGATTTTTGACGGAATCCTGCCGTCTCCGGATCAGCTCGGAATGCGCCTGGCGCTCCTGGTTCTGGCAATCATCCTGACTGGAATCGGAGCGGCTATCACCGTCGATGTCAACATCGTTCCGAACCCGGCAGATGGTCTGGCGAGAGTACTCGGGGAAAAGTGCGGAAAGAACATGGGATTTGGAAAGAATCTGTTTGATTTTTCTGCGATTGTGATCTCTATTGTTATTGGTATGATCGGAGCCGGACATATCGTGGGGATCGGGATCGGAACGGTTGTGGCTATGATATGTACGGGGAGAGTGATTGCGGTGTTTAATCATTTTTTGAAGAAGAAAATTGAGATGAGTGTGATGTGAAAGGATTGGGGATATGGCATCGAGTAAAGCGTATTTAGATTTTATACTGGAACAGTTATCTGGTCTGGAAGAAGTAACTTACCGGGCTATGATGGGGGAATATATTCTCTATTATCGCGGGAAGATCGTCGGTGGGATCTATGATGACAGGCTCCTTGTGAAGCCGGTGAAATCGGCAGTTTCTTATATGCCGGATGCCCGGTATGAATTGCCTTATGATGGGGCGAAGGAGATGCTGCTGGTGGAAGAGGTTGATGACCGGGAGTTTTTGACTGGGCTGTTTGAGGCGATGTATGAGGAGTTGCTGGCGCCGAAGGTGAAGAAAAAGAATTAGGTAAAAATTAAATCGAGAGGTACGCACAGAACTGCCTCCGGCCTCGGGTGCCGGGGATTTCCGGGCGGTTCCTCTAAGCTTGCGGAAGAATGCTAAGGGCGGAGAAAATGGGACACAACTCGCTTCGCTCAGACAAGTGTCCCATTTCCTCCAACGCATTCTCCCACGAGCCAAGAGGAAGCCATGCCCGAAAATCCATGCACCCGTGTCCGGAGGCAGTTCTGCGCTGGGAGGTGGCTGAATGGAAGGAATGCGGTGGGAGTGTACCTCGAAAGAGAGAATTTTTTTGGCAGAGGGGATAGGGGGAGATTGATGAGAAGGTCTTATGGGGATGTCAGGGGATAACTTACAGATAATTAACTAAAATATAAATAATATATTACGAATTATAAAGATAAATTGAAATATATTGAAAAAAACTGGAATTGCAATATAATTTAACCTATTGTGCTATTTCAAATAAAACGTTTAAAAACTTGTAAAAACCGCAAAGAA
>ENA-OWPM01000738-OWPM01000738.1-human-gut-metagenome-genome-assembly--contig:-NODE-738-length-34413-cov-6.276908_pt1 | contig 34413 bp, 30 predicted proteins | sample MGYA00248267_ERZ651852 | MGnify/ENA primary metagenome ERZ651852 (study PRJEB26924, sample SAMEA4378228) | human gut metagenome | biome: human gut; feature: human-associated habitat; material: faeces...
CCCCTCCGCTGCGGCCATGGCCGCAGCGTCTCCCCTTGCCAAGGGGAGACGAAGGTGTTATATATTATATGTACATTATAAACAAGCAGGGAGGCACCAACCATGATACTTACCGTCAATCTCGGCAACACCCACATCACCATTGGCGGCTACGAGCACGACGACCTGAAATTCTGCGGACGGCTCCACACCGACCCCGCCGCCACCGTCGATGAATACGGCCTGCGGCTGCTGAATCTGCTTTCGCTCCACGGCGCTTCGCCAGAACAAATCGAGGGCGGCATTCTGGGCAGTGTGGTGCCTGCGCTGACGGGACGGGTGCTGGCCGCTTTGCAGATGCTCTGCCCGGCGCGCATCCTGACCGTCGGGCCGGGACTCAAGAGCGGCATCCGCCTTCGGCTGGACAATCCCGCCCAGCTGGGTGCCGAACTGCTCTGCGGCGCGGTGGCCGCACTGGCTGAGGGCTCAGGGCCTCTGGTGGTCATTTCTGCCGACACAGCCATCTCCCTGATGGCCGTCAACGGAAAACAGGAACTTGTGGGCGGCGTCATCCTGCCGGGGCCGCAGCTTTCGCTGGCCGCACTGGTGCAGAACACCGCCCAGCTGCCTCAAATCGACCTTTCCGCGCCTGCGCCCGCCTCTGTACTGGGCAAGAACACCGCCGCCTGCTTGCAGAACGGCTTTGTCCTCGGCACTGCCGGGATGCTGGACGGGCTGGCTGACCATTTCTGCGCCGAGCTTGGCCCTGAGACGAAGTTCTACGCCACCGGCAATCTGCCCACGGCCATCCGGGACGCCTGTCGCACGCCCATCCTCTACCGTGAGACGCTCATCACGGACGGCCTGTACTGCATCTGGCTGCGGAATCGCCGCTGAAGTTTTATTTGCATTTTGCAAGAAGCTGTGCTATACTATATTGTACTGATTCATCAGTACAGATCGTGCGATCGTAGCTCAGCTGGATAGAGCGTTCGGCTCCGACCCGGAAGGCCAGAGGTTCGAATCCTCCCGGTCGCACCAAGAAAGACCCATACACAATGTGTATGGGTCTTTCTTTATTGCAGACGCCGTTTTCTGCCAGCCGGCAGCGTTCATTTTCAGAAGCTAAGAAGCCTCAAATCATATTGCAAAAAGCAAAAACATCTTTATAATAGAGCTTGTACCCCGGTGTGCGCGGGTACTGTTTTGGGATAAGAAAAGGAAAAAAGAAGCTATGAGTTCATCCGCAAAGTCTCTGACCGAAGGGCCTCTGGCCAAACAGATCCTCCTGGTCAGCCTGCCGCTGGCCCTGTCCAATCTGCTGCAGGTGCTCTTTAATATGTCGGACGTGGCTGTGGTGGGCCGGTTCGCAGGCTCCACGGCCCTCGGCTCGGTAGGCTCCACCAGCATCTTCGTCACCCTGTTCACCGGTTTCCTCATCGGTCTGAGCAACGGCATCAACGTGCTGGTGGCCCGGTTCTACGGCGCGCGCCATGCCGACGATGTGGAGAAGACCGTCCACTCGGCTCTGCTGGTCAGTCTGGCAGCGGGCGTACTGCTCCTGCTCATCGGCCTGCTGGGTTCTCCGGCCCTGCTCCATCTGCTCAACACCAAAGAAGACCTCTACCCCGGCGCTGTGCTCTACCTGCGGGTGTACTTCCTCGGTATGCCGGCGCTGGCTCTTTATAACTACGGCAACGCCATCTTCAGCGCCATTGGCGAGACGAAAAAGCCGCTGTACTACCTGTGCATCGCGGGCGTGCTGAACATCCTGCTCAACCTCTTCTTCGTCATCGTCTGCCATCTGGACGTGGCGGGCGTGGCGCTGGCAAGTGCCATCTCCCAGTGCGTCTCGGCCTTCCTCGTTCTGCGGGCGCTGACCCGCGTGCAGGACTGCTACGCCCTGGACTTCCACAAGATTGCTTTCGACCCTGCCACTACCCAGCGCATCCTCGCGCTGGGCCTGCCCGCCGGGTTCCAGAACGCCGTCTTCGCCATTGCAAACCTCTTCATTCAGGCCGGTGTCAACTCCTTTGACTCCCTCATGGTCAAGGGCAACTCCGCCGCCGCCAACGCCGACAATATGATATACGACGCAATGGCCGCGTTCTATATGGCCTGCGCCAGCTTCATGAGTCAGAACTACGGCGCGGGCAAGCCTGACCGCGTGAAGAAGAGTTACTTCATCGCCCTCGCCTATTCCTTCGGCGTCGGCCTCGTGCTGGGCGGTTCGCTGTTCATCTTCGGGCGGCAGTTCCTCGCCCTCTTCACCACCGAGAGCGCCGTCATCGACGCCGGCATGAAGCGTGTGGGCGTCATGGGCTTTGCCTACTGCATCTCGGCCTTCATGGACTGCACCATCGCCGCCTCCCGCGGTCTGGGCAAGACGGTAGTGCCGACCGTCATCGTCGTTCTCGGCTCCTGCGTGTTCCGGGTCATCTGGGTCTACACCATCTTCGCCCACTTCCATACCATCCCCTCGCTCTATCTGCTCTACCCCTGCTCATGGACACTGACCGCCATCGCAGAGATCGTCTACTTCATCCACGCCTACAAGGACAGCATGAAGATATTCACTCAGCCCCAGCCCGCAGAAGCCTGATAAGACACAAAAATGCCATCGCCCCGCGGCGATGGCATTTTTTCGTTACTGATAATCGTGGTTGAGGAACATGGCCTTGATCTGGACGATCTCGTCGTACTCTTCCTGCTCCACCTGAACGTCGGCGTTGACCTCTTTGAGGCGGTTCTTCACAGCCTCGAGAGCTTCGGGCAGGGTGACGGCCCGGCCCTCCTGAAGAGCGTCGGTCATCTGCTTGAGCACCACAGGGTGAGCGTAGATGTCCGGCACCGGGAAGTTCCCGCCGGGATAGGCTTTGATGTACTCCGCCATGGCCGCTTCGGCCCTGTCGGCACGCTTCATGATGGCGTTATGGTTGTTGTGGGCCGTCGGCATCATGTTGTAGCTGGAGAAGAGGAAGATGGCCGCAAAGCCGAACAGCGCAAAGTAGATGCCGTAGTTTCCGGTGTGGTTGATGATGCTCTGGATGCCATAGGCCGCAGACACCACGCCGAACAGACTGATGGTGAGGGCCACATATTTATACACCGGCTTGCTCTGCAGCTGGGCGCGCTTGCGGCGCTCGGCGGCGCTGAGCTCTTTGGCAAGCTCCGGTTTCTTGGCGAGGTAGTCCGATGCGCGCTTGAGCTGGCCCACGCTCTGCTCTGCCTCCTTCGAGAGCTGGGGCAGCCTCCGGGCTGCTTTCTCGGCCTTCTGGCGAGCAATTTCTGCCTCGCCCGCGGCGCTCAGACGCGGGATGTTGGGCTGTTCTTTCGCCAGAACTTCCAGCAGGGCATCCACATCCCGCTCGTCCTTGAAGTTGCACTGCTTCTGCTTGCCGCCGTCGTACTCCACCACGAGGTAAGCCATCGAGGCAAACATCCCCTTGCCGGAGAAGCCTCCCTGGCTCATGGCCACCCGCTTGAACACGCGGCTGATGCTGCCATAGGGCAGATAATACCGGCGGTCGATGTAGAAGCTGTTGAGGTAGAGGGCCTTTTTGCCCACGCCGCAGGGGCCGATCTTTTTGCAGGCTTTCTTATCGGCTTCCAGCGTTGCTTTGTCCAGATGGGCGAGGCCCAGTTGTGCAGGATGAAACAGCATAGAGAATCCCCTTCTTCCATTTCTTTTTCTCATTCTGCCACTCTGAGCCGAAAAAAGCAAGAGGCAGTTTCAGATTACCTTCTGCTCGAGCCATTTTCCCCGGACAAAACGCACCGTAAAGCAGATGGAGCGGAACGCCCAGTCGAGATACATCCCCATCCAGATGCTGAGCAGTCCGCCGCCCATCTTCAGGACCCACAGGTAGCAGAAGCCCACGCGGAACACCCACATGGACACGATGCTGACGGTCATGGTGAAGCTGGCGTCGCCGGCGGAACGGAGGATGTTGGGCAGGGTGAAGCTGGAGGGCCAGAAGAAGAGGGAGACGATGTTGAACCACATCATGACCTCCAGCGCCATGGCCGAAGCCTCCGGCGAGAGGCTGAACCAGGACAGCGCCCAGCGGTCGGCGAAGAAGAAGGCCGACAGGTTCATGACCCAGGCACCGCAGTAGGCCACCAGCAGCAGACGGCGGGCATACCAGACAGCCTGCTCTTTCTCGCCTGCACCGAGGCACTGGCCCACCACCGTGAGCACCGCCATGCCGACGGCGATGGCCGGGATGTTCAGGAAGGTGCTGGTGGTGTTGGCCACGGCATTGGCCGCGATGGCGGCGGTGCCGAGGGTGCTGGTGAGGCTGGCCACCGACAGTTTGCCGATCTGGAACATCCCGTTCTCGATGCCCGCCGGGATGCCCACCCGCAGGATGCGCCGGATGAGCTTTCCGTCCGGCTTCAGGGCCGACAGGCCGGTGACGCGGAGCATACAACCCGGCTTCTGGAGCAGGAAGAGGACGGCACAGCAGGCCACCGCGCGGGAGACGAGGCTGGCCAGCGCCGCGCCCATGACGCCCATCTTGAAGCCAAAGATGAGGATGGCATTGCCGCCGATGTTGACGACATTCATCACAAGGCTGGACATCATGCTGATCTTGCTGTTGCCCTGCGCCCGGAAGAGGGCCGCGCCTGCGTTGTACAGGCCGATGAAAGGGTAGCTCAGGGCCGACAGCAGGAAATACGTCTCGGCGTACTTCATCACGTCGGCGTCGATGGAGCCGAAGATGCCCCGCAGGATGGCGTGGCGTCCCACCACGACCACCGCTGCCACAAGAACGCTGAAGCTGGACATGATGAACATGATCTGTGCGGCAGCAGCCCGGGCGCTCTTCTCCTCCCGATGGCCGATGTACTGGCTGGCGACCACCGCGCCGCCGGTGGCCAGCGCTGTCATGATCTGTATCATCAGGGTGTTGAAGGTGTCCACAAGGCTCACGCCCGACACCGCCGCCTCGCCCACCGACGACACCATGAGGGTATCAGCCAGGCCGATGGTCACGCTCAGGGCCTGCTCCGCAATGAGCGGCAGCAGCAGGGCCGTCAGCTGCTGGCGGGTAAACAAAGGCTTCGTTTCAAATTTTGTGCTCGTCATTCGCTCCTCCGCGCCGCCCCCGAAGGGGCTTTTTCAAAGTATACAGACTTATCCCTATGATACAGCGTCTTTCCCCAAAAGGCAAGAAGATGTATACAAGAATCTCTCAAAATTTTAAGGATCCTGCCCCTCTGCGCCACTTTACCCCCATTCCATCTTGTGTTACAATGAAAGCTGCCAGAGGGCTTCCCTTTTCCGCGCCGTGCAGGGACGCGGAAAAAACGGCGCTCCGGTATCACGATAAGAAGGACAACCCAAGACCCATAAGGGGGAAGGAATCTATGCCAAAGACAGCTCATAAAGTCGTGGTCATCGGACATCGCAACCCGGACACCGACTCTATCTGCTCTGCCATTGCGTACGCAGAGCTGAAAAATAAGACAAGCTCCCTCGTCTGCGAGGCCCGCCGGGCCGGACGGATGAACCAGGAGACGGAATTCGTGCTCAAGCGGTTCGGCGTCGCGCCGCCCCGGATGTGTACCGACGTCAACCCGAAGATCCGTGATGTGGACTACCGCGAGATGCCCGGCATCCCCGGCTCCACCAGCCTGCGCAAGGCATGGGAGATCATGCGCGACCAGCAGATCGACACCCTGCCCATCACGAGCGCCGACAACGAGCTGGAAGGCATCATCACCGTGAAGGACATCGCCACGGCCAACATGGACGTGTTCGACACCGGTGTGCTTGCCACCAGCCGCACCACCTATAAAAATATCCTCGAGACCCTCGGCGGCACCATGGTCGTCGGCGACGAGAACGCTGTCTGCACCACCGGTCATATCAGAATCGGCACTGCCACCCCTGAGATGCTGGAAAACAACGTCGAAAAGGGCGACATCGTCATCCTGACCAACCGCTATGAGAGCCAGCTGTGCGCCATCGAGAAGGAAGCATCCCTCCTCATCATCTGCAACGGCGCCAAGGTGGGCCGCACCATCCAGCGCATCGCCGAGGAGACCGGCGTCGCCATCATGACCGCCCCCTGCGACACCTACGCCGCCGGCAAGCTCATGAGCCAGTGCGCCCCCATCTCCTACTATATGACCCGCGACGACATCATGAAATTCACCCTCGTCACCCCGGTGGCCGACGTCACCCGCGTGATGGCCAAGGTGCGCCACCGCTACTTCCCCATCCTCGACGAGGACGGCAAGTACTGCGGCATGGTCAGCCGCCGCAACATCATCGCCCTGCGCAAGCGCCGCATCATCCTGGTGGACCACAACGAGGCCACCCAGGCCGTGGAGGGCTTCGACCAGGCTGAGATCCTGGAGATCATCGACCACCACCGCATCGGCAGCCTCGAGACCAGCGGCCCGGTCTATTTCCGCAACCAGCCCGTAGGCTGCACCGCCACCATCATCACCCAGATGTACGATGAGAACAGCGTCGAGATACGGCCTCAGATCGCCGGTCTGCTGCTGGCGGCCATCCTCTCGGATACGCTGGTCTTCCGCAGCCCCACCTGCACCCCCGTCGATGTCTCCGCCGCCCACCGCCTCGCCAAGATCGCGGGCGTCGAGATCGACGCCTTTGCCTCCGAGATGTTCGAGGCCGGCGAGAAGCTGGACGGCAAGACCCCGGAGGAAGTCTTCCTGCAGGATTTCAAGGTGTTCATGTGCGGCGACGTCCGCTTCGGCGTGGCGCAGGGCAGCTACATGACCCGCAAGAACCTGAAAGCGGCCCAGCAGCTGCTCGCCCCCTATCTGCCCGAAGCCTGCGGCAAGCAGAACGTGGAGGACCTCTATATGCTGCTGACCGATGTGCCGAAGGAAGAGAGCGTCGTCATCTGCACCGGCCGTCATGCCGGCGAGATGCTGCGCAGCGGCTTCGAGAAGGAGCCGGAGGAAGATGGCAGCTGGGTGCTGCCCGGCGTCATCAGCCGCAAAAAGCAGTTCATCCCCGCCCTGATGAGCGCCTATCAGGAGCTGTAAACAAACACGAAGCCCCCCGGAGTCCTGCAATTCCGGGGGGCTGTTGTGCATCTATCAGGAGTAGTTCCGCCTTGTATTTCAAACGAGTACATTATCGGGGAGTTCTTCTGTATTTAAAGCTATCACAAATTCGTGGAAAATGTGTGTAATTTCAGGAAAAGATTGGAGAAATCCTTTCACACTTTCTTCTTTTTTCAGCAATCTGGTTGACAGAATGCCAAAGTCGTGCTATCATCGAGTTAATCATTGTCAGGCTTTTGTGCGGCATTGCCGCCGGGTCTGGGAATAAGGGAGCGCCGCACGGGCCGGCAAAGGGGTTTCATACCGCTTTGCCGGCCCGTGTTTTTATTTCCCGGCGGGGTGCAAAACCGTGCCATCTGTGGTACAATAGAAGTCGAACTTTACCGATTGAAAGGGGCATACGGATGCAGTTGTTTGAACTGGTCAGCCCGCGGCTGTTCCGGCCGCTGGCGGGGCCGAACCGGGCATTTTATGCAGAGCTGCTGCTCTTGCTGTGGGAGGAGTGCCGCCACACGGCAGATTACAGCATCCTGCGGGCCGAGGCCGTATCCCGGGCCGAGGATTACTTCGCCGCGCTGGCAAAGCCTCTGGCACTGGACGCCGACGACGCGGGCGATGAGGCCGAGCAGCCCACCCGCGACCCCCACACGCTGGCGCTGGGCTTTCTGCTGCGGCTGCGGCGCACCGGCTGGCTGGCCGAACAGCCCGGCAGCTACGAAGAAGAGCCTGCGCTGGCCTTTGTGCCGGAGGTGACGCCGCTTCTCGAGGCGCTGGAAGAGATCCTGAACCCCCGGGTCGTCACCTACACCGGCAAGCTCTACAAGGCGTGGCAGCTTTTGCAGAGCGTGGGCGAAGAGAAGAGCCCCTACGAGAACGTCCTGCGGGAGGTAGCCGGCGACCTTGAGGCGCTGAACAAGTCCCTCCGCGCCCTCAACGCCTCCATCGGCCACTACATCGACCGCCTCACCCGCAACCGCACCCCGCAGGAGGTGCTGGAGCTTTTTGACCAGTACGAAGAAAAGGTGGTGGCGGCCGCCTACCACCGCTTCAAGACCAGCGACAACCTGTTCAACTACCGCGCCTTCCTCGAAGAGGGACTGGACGACTGCGAGACGAACTACCTGCCCCAGCTGGCGCTGGATTACGCCCGGGTGGAGCGCTGCGCCCCGAGCGAGGCCGCTCCCGCCGTCCGCGCCCTCATCCAGAAACAGCGGGACGCCCTCGAAGAGATGAGCACCCTCATCCGGGAGATCGACGCCAGCCACGTCCGCTACCGCAAGCGGGCCGTTCAGCGGGCGCAGTTCCTGCTGCTGAGCGACCGCTCGGCCCAGGGCAGCGTCACCGCCCTGCTGCGGTGGTACGCCGAGGACATCAAAACGCCCGACCAGCTCTTTGAGCCGGACGACGGCCCGCTGGCCGCGCGGCTCAGGCTCTGGCCGGTGCAGGTCTTCGGCGAAAAGCCGCTCTATCCTCCGGCCGCACCCCGCACCGACGCGCCGCTGGCCCCGGTGCAGGCCGGACAGCTGGACGAGGAGCAGCTCCGCCGGGAGCAGAAGCTCCTGCTGGACTACGCCCGGATGGCCGTCACCGAGGAGAACGTGGACATCCTCGCCCGGCAGGCGCTGGCCGCACGGCCTTCTGTCTCGGCGTCCACCCTCGCCGACGAATACCCGAACGACTTCGCACGCATCATCGGACTGCACACCTACTCCCAGTCGCCGCGCCGCTGTTATGACATCCGGCTCACCGGCGAGTGGGCCACGCGAGGCGGCTTCCGGTTTGAAGAATTTACTCTGACACCCCGCAAGGAGGACGCCGAAGATGACCGAAACGAATAAAATGCTGGAAGAGTGCGCAAATTATCTGCTCAACCACTGCTTTGTGCTGGGCGGCGTGGAGGACCAGCGCGCCAAATATCTCTATGTTCAGGACCACCTCAACGAGGTGCGGGCCGTGTTTGCGCCGCTGGGCTGCTCGGTGGTGCTCTACCCCGCCCCGCTGCAGGCGGTGGCCCTCGTCAACGAGCATGAGGGCAGTCAGGCCCGGCTTCTGAAGTACGAGAGCATCCTGCTCTTAGTCCTGCGCCTGCTCTACCTCCAAAAGCGGGAGAGCCTCTCGGCCAGCGCAGACCAGGTTCTGGTGACGGTGGAAGAGGTACAGGCCGAACTCCAAAAGATGAACCTGCCCCGCCGCCTCGACCAGCCCACGCTGGAAAAGCTGCTGCGCACCCTGCGCCGGTACAATCTGGCCCGGCCGGTGGGGCGGCTTTCCGGGCTGGACAGCCGCATCGAAGTATTCCCCACTGTATTGCTTGCTCTGCCGGATTCCGACCTTGCGGACGCTGCCGCCGAGGTGACCCGCACCCGCAGCGAGCTTTCGCTTTATGAGCGGCCGGAGGACGGCACCGCTGCCGTGGAGGTGGAAGAATGATAGAACTGAAACGCCTGAAGCTCATCAACTGGCACAACTTTGAGAACGTCACCTTCGACTGCGCCCGGCTGACCTACATGATCGGCGTCAACGCCGTGGGCAAGACCACCATCCTCGACGCCATCCGCTACTGCCTGACCACCAACCGCAGCTTCAACGCCCTCGGCAACAAAAAGAGCGGCCGCACCCTGCAAGGCTCTGTCCACGCCAAGCAGCGCGGCGAGAACGCCTACCGCCGCCCGGGCCGCACCGTGGCCTACATCGGCGCGGAGTTCTGGGACAGCGTCAAGCGCACCCACTTCGTCATCGCCGTCCGGGTCGAGTCGGAAGGCCCCATGCAGGAGCTCCACCCCGGCGACCAGACCTGGTATATCTCCGAGGACGGCTGCACCCTCGAGCAGCTGCCCTTCATCGACCCCCGCACCGGCGCGCCCAGCTCGAAAGAGAACTTCAAGCCCGCTGTGGGCCGTCTCTCCTACACCCGCAGCCCCGGCGAAGCCCGCGACCGCATCTGCCGGGCACTGGGCATCGGCCGCGCCGCAAGCCCGCTGGGCAAGAAGTTCAACGAAGTCTTCCAGATGGGTACCAGCATGGACGAGATCCCCAACTTCCGGGAGTTTTTATATCAGTACATCCTGCCTCAGCCCGAGCTTGATCTGGAAGCTTTGCAGGGCGACCGGGTGGAGCTGGAAAACCTCCACGCCGTGCTGGCCGAGGCCCAGACCCGCGCCGCCGCGCTGGAACAGATCGTGGACTATGGCCGCGAAGCTGCCCAGAAGGAAACGGAAGCCCTCGTCAACCGAGGCACTGCCCTGCTGGCCCGTGCTGAGGAAGCCGCCGCCGGGACGAACACCTGGCAGGAGCATCTTGCCGCCGGAAAGCGCCAGCACGAAGAGCTGACAGCCCGCTACGCCGCCGCAAAAGACGCCGAGGCCGAGGCCCGCCGGGCTTATCTTTCGGCCCACAGTGCCGCCGCCAGCGGCGAGGGCCGGGCGCTGGACGCCCTGAGCGAAGAGCTGGCCCGCAAAAAGACCGCACTGGACAGGGCCGGCCGGGACGCTTCCAGAAGCGAAGCCGCCGCAGGCAACGTGCAGAGCCTCTTGCAGAGCTTGCAGCGCAGCGGCTTTGCCGTCGAAAAATCGCTCTGGCCCGCCTCGCTGACGGCGGAGACTCTGCCCCAGCTCCAAAGCGCCCTCGCCGGGCTGGAAAAGCCGCTGGAAGAGCAGTATTTCGCCGCACGGCAGAGCGCCGACGCCCTCACCGCCGAGGTACAGGAAAAGCAGGCGGAGCTGGCCTCCGTCTCGGGAGGCCGGTGGGTCTACCCCCACGGTGACGCCGCCACCAGAGTGCGGGACGCCGTGAACGCTGAGCTCAAGAGCCGCGGCATGACGCCGGACGCCAAGATCTTCTGCGAACTGCTGAGCGTCGAGGACGAGAGCTGGCAGGACTGCGTGGAAGCCTGCCTCGGCGACCGCCGGTTCGACATCCTCGTGCCGCCTGCCCACTACGCCGCCGCCAAGAGCGCCTTTGTGGCCCTGCGGGACAAGGTCGGCCCCATCAGCCTGCTGGACACCCCCAGCATCCGCACGGCCAACCGCAAGGCCGACGCCGCCCCTGCCGACAGCCTCGCCGCACAGGTCCGAAGCGAGAACCCGCTGGCCGCACAGTATGCCGACACCATCCTGCGGCGCATCGTCTGCTGTGACACCCCCGACACACTGGAAAACTATCCCGACAGCGCTACCCGCGACCTGCTGCGCCACCACCCCTTCCGCCTCGAGCGTCTCCGCACGCCCCAGCGGTACATCGGCCTTGACGCCCGCCGCGCCCGGGCCGAAGCGCTGACGAACGCTCTGGATGAGCTGACCGCCCGCAGCAAGGAAGCGGCGCAGTCTGCCGCCGCCCTCAAAGCCGCACGGGACAGCTATCAGGATGTGCTGCACAGCAGCGTCATGGATGAGCTGGCCGCGCTGTGGGACGCCCGCGCCGCGCTGGAAGCGGCCCGCGCCGACTGCACCGCGCAGGAGCAGAAGCTGGCCGAGTGCCGCGAGAATCCGATGCTGCAGCAGCTTTACAAAGAGGACGAGGCCCGCGAGGCCGCGTGGGACGCCGCCCGCGCCGCTGTGGAGACAGCCGGCGGCGACATCCGTGTCTGCGAAAAGCAGCTGGCCTCCTGCGAGGCCGAGCAGGCCAAGGCAGAAGAGACCGCCAGGCAGGCAAAGGACGCCGCCGACCGGTTCTTCGCCCAGCACCCGCTTTTGGAGCCGCTGGCACGGGAGCGCTTTGCGGCCTTGAGCAAGGGCAAAGGCCCGCGCTATGCGGCCCAGTCCGCCGAAAAGGCACAGGCCCGGCTGGACGACGCACTGGCCGTCTACCTCACCGGCACCCTCGAGCCTGCCCAGAAAGAGTACAACACCCGCTACGTCTGCGATCATCCGCTGGGCCTTACGGGCATCGAGCAGTACCGCGCCCAGCACGAGAGCCTCGTGCGCATTGATCTGGAGCGGTACGCCGCCCGCCTCGAGCAGGCACAGCGCGACTGCAAGGACCGCTTCCGCAAGGACATCCTCTTCCGGATGAAGGATGACATCTTCAACGCACGGCGGCAGTTCCGGGAGCTGAACAAGGTGATGGAACAGCTGACCTACGGCGAAGAGGTCTACCGCTTTGAGCTTGGCCCCAGCCGCGACCCCCAGCTGGCCGCATTCTATCAGGTCATCGTGGACAAGGGAAACCAGCAGATGACCGACGGCGACTCGCTGGACAATCTCGCCGCCACCGCCGACCCCGTCTATGAGCGTCAGGTGGACGAGCTGATGGAAAAAATCATGGCCGATGTGGACGAGAACACCCGCGCCCGGCAGGAGGGCCGCCGCCCCGAGAATGTCACCCTTTCGGATTATGTAGACTACCGCACCTATCTCGACTACGACATCAAAGTGACCAACACCGTCTCCGGCCAGCAGGCTTCCCTTTCCCGCGTCAGCCGCGATTCCTCCGGCGGCGAGAATCAGGCCCCCTTCTATGTAGCTATCTGCGCGTCGCTGCTCCAGATCTACCAGAAGAGCGAGAACAGCATCCGTCTGGTGCTGCTGGACGAAGCGTTCAGCAAGATGACCAGCGACCGCATCCGCCCCATGATGGAGCTGTTCCGCCGGATGCAGCTGCAGGTCCTGCTCATCTCCACCGTCGAGAAGAGCACCGCCATCCAGCCCTACTGTGACATCACCTATTCCATCGTGCGCCACGGCGACGTGAACGCCATCGCGCCCTTTTACCGTCTGAATGCATCGGAGGAAATTGGATCTTGAACGAACATCTTGTAAAATTCTGGCTCTTTGCCACCCACTGGACCGAGCTGGACACCTTTGACACCGAAGAAGAGCTGCGGGACGAGATGGAGCTGCTCCACCGCCAGAACCTGCCCACCAAGGTGCGCCAGCGCACCAAAAAGGACGGCGGCGAGGAGCTGGTGCTCTACGTCAAGCAGGCAGACCGGGACTACGCCCGCTACTGCACCGGCTGGCGGCCCGGGATGTAAGTCTTGACAATAAAAATAAACTCTGTTATACTGTTTTTCGCTCATCGGAGGGCTATTTCAACGTAATTGAAAGGCCGGATAAGATGCCGCAGCGAGTGTTCGCCCGGAGGCTGTGCAGCCGTAGCCGCACAGCAGAAAAGGGCCTGCATCGTGCTGTGTGTCTCTTATCCGGCCTTTTTTGCATCTTGAGTCAAAGGAGTACCCATGTCAAAGCAAAAAATACAGTTATCCGACCACTTTGATTACAGCCGCCTTTTGCGGTTCGTGCTGCCCTGCATCGGCACCATGCTGTTCACCTCCATCTACGGCATCGTGGACGGCCTGTGCGTCTCGAACTTTGTGGGCAAGACGGCTTTTGCCGCCGTCAATCTTATCATGCCCGTGCCGATGCTGGTGGGCTCGGTGGGCTTCATGCTTGGCACCGGCGGCAGCGCCATCGTGGGCATCACGCTGGGCGAGGGCGACCGGGAAAAGGCCGACCGCTATTTCAGCCTTTTTGTCTGGACGGCCCTCCTCGCGGGCATCGTCCTCGCCGCTTTCGGCGTTCTCATCGTCCGCCCGGCGGCGGCGCTGCTGGGCGCAGAGGGCGAGATGCTGGATTATGCCGTCCGTTATGGCCGCCTCCTGATGATCTGCCTGCCCTTCTTCATTTTGCAGAATCTGTTCCAGAGCTTCTTTGTCACCGCCGAAAAACCCCATCTGGGCTTTGCCTTTACGGTGGCGGCGGGCGTCACCAACATGGTATTGGACGTCGTGCTGGTGGGTATGCTCCACGGCGGCGTGGAGGGCGCGGCCATCGCCACCTTCATCAGCCAGGCCGTGGGCGGCGTGCTGCCGGTGTTCTACTTCCTCAATAAGCGCTCCACCAGCTCTATCCATCTGGGCCGCGCCCAGTGGAACGGCGGCGTCCTCCGCAGCGCCTGCATCAACGGCTCCTCGGAGCTGATGACCAACCTTTCCATGTCGCTGGTCAACATTCTTTACAATTACCAGCTCCTCCGCTTTGCCGGTGAAAACGGTGTCGCGGCTTATGGCGTCATCATGTATGCGGCGTTCCTGTTTGTGGCCGTCTTCGTGGGCTATGCCGTCGGCAGCGCCCCCATCGTCAGCTACCACTACGGCGCACGCAACCACGCCGAGCTGAACAACCTTTACTCCAAGAGTCTCCGCCTCATCGGCGTCATCGCCGTCGTTATGACCGCCCTCTCCATGCTGGTCATCCCCTATGTGGCCCGCATCTTTGTGGGCTACGACGCCGAGCTGCTGGCGCTGACCAGCCACGCCTTCCGCGTCTACGCCCTGAACTTCTTCCTCATGGGCTTCAATGTCTACGGCTCCTCCTTCTTCACTGCGCTGGGCGACGGCGTGACCAGTGCGCTCATCTCCTTCCTGCGCACTTTGCTGTTCCAGCTGCTGGCCCTCATCCTCCTGCCCATGGTTCTGGGCATCGAGGGCGTCTGGCTGGCCGTCACGGCAGCCGAAGCCGGTGCGCTCTGCGTCACCGTACTGATGTTCATCACCAAGGACAACGTTTTCCACTATCGCAAAGCATCCTGTTGAAAAGAAAGGCCGCCGGGATCTCCCGACGGCCTTTTTTGCTGTTATTCAAACCGGTATTCCACCAACTCACAGTTTTTGATGCCGGCGGCGGAATACTCCTCGTTGGTCATGTCATGGAAATAGGACTCCACTACACGGGCGATGCCGTTGTGGGCCACGAGAAGATAGGTCTTGTCCTCATCCTGCCGCAGCTCGTCCAGCAGATTATAAATGCGCTGGGCCAGCTGCATCATGCTCTCGCCGCCGTCGTAGCGGTCGGCAAAATGGGTCTTGGAGAGGCGGAACTCTGCGCCGTCCCGGGGCGTGCCTTCGTATTTGCCAAAGCACTGCTCCCGCAGGCGGGGTTCACAGCGGGCGGGCAGGCCGGTGGCCTCGGCCACGGCCTTTGCGGTGTCGGCGGCGCGGCTCAGAGGCGAGTACAATATCTCGTCGATCTGGACGCCGCTTTCCTTGACCTTCCGGCCCAGTTCCCGGGCCTGCTGACGGCCTTTTTCGGTGAGGGGGCTGTCGGTCATGCCGCAGATCTTATTCTCCACGTTCCAGACCGTCTCGCCGTGGCGGGCAAAATAAATGCTGTGCATGGTGTCTCCTTATTTATTGTAATTGGCCTCGATCTCCCGGATCTTCTCATAGAAGAGATCGTTGGCCGGAGTGGGCATCCCGTGCTTTTGGGCCAGACGGCGGACGACACCTGCAAACTGCTCCACCTCGGTGGGGCGTCTGGCGAAGACGTCCTGCCGCATACTGGGCATTCCGTCGGGCTTGAAGGCGGGGGCCATGGATTCGAGGAAGGCTTTGTGGTTGTCGGCAGGCAGATCGACGCCCTCCAGCACCGTAGCCTTGACGGCCACGAGGACCAGATCGACCGGCTGGCCCTGCTCCGGCGTGACGTAGTCGAAGCGGCACTCTCTGCCGTTGCAGACCACCGGCCGGGCCGAGTAGCGGGCAACGCGCTCCGCGTCCGCAATGACCTTCACGCCGGGCATCTTCCGGCCAAAGAGGATGCCCAGCGCACCCAGGCCGATGAGGGCGGAAGTCTCGATTTTTTTCATGATGTCCCTCTCCTTTTCCAGCTCTTTTCCAAATTCAGGCCTTGCGCAGGGCCGTGCCGTCCCAGAGCACGGTGTCTCCCTCGTCGATGCCCTGCCGTGTCAGCTCGGCGTCAGGGCAGGACAGGGTCTTCCGGATGCCGTCTGCTGCCTCTACCGTCACGTCGCAGCAGACCTCGGCCCCTTCGGGCAGCTCTTCGCAGCCGTACATCTGCTCTTCGATGCGCACAACGCGGTAACGCTCCATAGCTTCCACCTCCCGGGGCGTTTTTCTTTATTATAAGCCCCGCTCTTCGAGGCGTCAACCGCGGCTTGACACGCCTGCCGCCGGGCTGATAAAATAAAGTAGAATCTGCATTGACCGGGGGAGAAGAGCTTTGAACATCACAGAACTGCGTTATCTCGTTGCCATTAAGAAATGGGGCTCGGTGAGCGCTGCGGCAAAGCAGCTCTACGCCGCCCAGCCCAACATCAGCAAGGCGCTGAAGAATCTGGAAGGGGAATACGGCCTGCGCATCTTTGAGCGCTCGTCCACCGGCATGATCCCCACCGAGCAGGGGCGGCGGTTCATCGAGCAGGCCGCGCGGGTGCTGGAAGAGGTAGACCGCCTGACCGAAGATGCCCACCACGCCCGGGAGCGCTGCGCCGAGCTGCGGGTGATGATCCCCCACGCCACCTACGCCTCCTATGCGGCGGTGGATTTCCTGAAAGAAGCCGCCGGGGCCGACCAGCTCCGCATCCACATCCGGGAGGGCGGCTCCATGGAGGCGCTGGACTTCGTGCTGCGCCGGGGTTATCACCTGGCGCTGCTGCGGTATGCCGCCGAGGACGACGACCACTACATCCACTACTGCGCCCGCCGGGGCCTGAAAATGGAGCCGGTGATGGAGTTCGAATACCGGCTTCTCACCAACCGGGACGGCCCGCTGGCCAAGCACGAGGTGAAAGACCTCTCGGAGCTGAACCATTATATGGAGATCATGCACGACGACTTTCAGCTCCCCGGCGAAGACGGCGGCGACGGTGTGCGCTGGCATGTCAACGACAGCCGCCGCATCCATGTCTACGAGCGGTGCAGCCAGTTTTCTATCTTGCAGCAGCTGCTCTCAGCTTATATGTGGGCCTCCCCCATGCCCCAGCGGGCGCTGGACCAGTTCCATCTGGTGCTCAAAAAATGCCCCGCCCAGCGTCAGGTCATGCGGGACGTGCTGGTCTACCCCGACCACGGCGCGCTCCGGTCCGAAGAACAGGCATTCATCGACCTGCTCCACCGGGAAGCCGCCCTCACGGTAAAATGAGGACGTTTTTCAGCTCTCGCCATTTTATGCGAAAAAGCCGCGTAAAAAGGCAAAAAAGCGCCTCGCCTTGGCACTCTGCACAAAAACGCGCAGGAATTTTCAGCAAACTGCCCTCTGGACATTTCCGGAATCGTTTCAAAGAGAAACAGTGTCAAAATTCAATCGTGTCTTCGTTAAAATATAGCCAGACACCCCACAAACAGGGTGCCTGGCTATATATTTTTTGATATATGGTCCATACCAGAAGCATATTATCCATTTTATGAAGAATGTGTTAACATAAGGCCAAGGATGATTTTGGCAGTCGGCAGAATGGGGTCGGCTGCAGAAATCAAAAAGGAGGTTTCTGGTATGATTAGTTTCTTACTCTGTTTAGCGATCCTGATCGGCGGTTACTTCGTCTATGGCAAGATCGTTGACAACACGTTCGGACCCGATGACCGTGAAACTCCCGCTGTCCGCATCAACGACGGTGTTGACTACGTCGTGATGCCCCAGTGGAAGCTGTTTCTGGTCCAGCTGCTGAACATCGCGGGCCTCGGCCCCATCTTCGGCGCACTGCAGGGTGCTCTGTGGGGCCCTGTGGTGTTCCTGTGGATCACCTTCGGTACCATCTTTGCAGGTGGTGTCCACGACTACTTCTCCGGCATGATGAGCGAGCGTAATGACGGCGGCTCTATCGCAGAGATCACCGGCAAGTACCTCGGCCCTGTGATGCAGAACGTCATGCGTGTGTTCTCCGTCGTGCTGCTGATCATGGTCGGTACCGTGTTCGCAGTCGGCCCTGCCGGCCTGATCGTTACCCTGTGCAAGAACAACGGTATGTCCGGTGTTCTTGCCACTACCCTGTTCTGGCTGATCATCATCCTGGTCTACTACTTCATTGCGACCTTCATCTCCATCGACGCCGTCATCGGTAAGATCTACCCCATCTTCGGCATCTGCCTGATCATCATGGCCGTCGGCGTTATCTTTGGCATCTTCACCAACCCCGCCTACACCATCCCCGAGATCTGGGAGCACTTCGGCAGCATGCATCCCTCCGGAACTCCGATCTGGAGCTTCATGTTCATCACCGTCGCCTGCGGCGCTATCTCCGGTTTCCACTCCACTCAGTCGCCTCTGATGGCTCGCTGCATGAAGAGTGAGAAGCAGGGCCACTTCGTCTTCTACGGCGCAATGGTCTGCGAGGGCATCATCGCTCTGATCTGGGCCGCAGCTGGCTGCTCCCTGTACGAGATCACCGGCGGTCTGAACACCGGTCTGGCAGCTGCTCTGGCTGAGGGCCAGTCCGCTGCTATCTACGACGTCTGCTCCAAGACCATGGGCGGTGTGGGCATCGCACTGGCTATGATCGGCGTCGTCGTCTGCCCCATCACCTCTGGCGATACCGCATTCCGTTCCGCTCGTCTGACCCTGGCCGACTGGTTCAAGATCGATCAGGACAGCTACGCAAACCGCCTGAAGCTCTGCATCCCCGTTCTGGGCGTCGGCGCTTTCCTGGGCATCGGCAATGCACTGGGCTTCATCAACTACACCGTTATCTGGCGCTACTTCAGCTGGACCAACCAGACTCTGGCTATGATCGTCCTGTGGGCAGCTTCCATGTACCTCTTCCAGGAGAAGAAGAACTACTGGATCACCGCTGTGCCTGCTACCTTCATGAGCGCAGTTTCTGCTACTTACTTTATTCTGGCTCCTGAGTGCCTCGGCAGCCTCCTCAACAGCAAGACCGCTGAGGGCGCTACCATCTACAACACCGCTGTTGCATATCCCGTCGGCGTTATCTTCGCCATCGCAATGCTGGCTATCTTCCTCCATGCGACTAAGAAGCGCACCGCAAAGAATGCATAACAGCCCAGCGTACTCCTCTGAGTTTCGCCGCCGTCTGAACTTACCCATTCCGAACGGCATTGCTTGAACTTCAAGCAGCAAGCCGCTGCCAACTGGCAGCGGCTTGTTTTTGTTTGCAGCACAAAAACAGCTCGACTATCTGCACAGTTTTTCGCAGGCTGTTTTAGTAAGATTGTCAGATTTTTGTCTTGTTTTGTTCATGATTGGGGCGTATAATGCTATGAGGCCGGGGCGAAATGGAATACTGCCCCTAAAAGGAAGTGTTACTGATGCGCAGCTGGTTCGCACGCCATCCCATCTCTTTCATGGCTCTTTACACTGTATTTTATCTGACCGCGTTCCACTGGCTCGAGGTGAATATCACCGTCCCTGCCATCTGGGTACACTGCCAGCTGGACGATGTCATCCCCTTCTGCAAGTACGCCATCGTCCCCTATTTTGCATGGTTCGCGTGGATCCCCTTTACCCTGTTCTATCTGCTGCGGCACGGCGAGCGCAGCGACTTCTGGCGGGTCTGCCTGTGCCTCTTCGCCGGCATGACCATCGCGCTGAGCTGTTATGTCCTTCTGCCCACAGGGCTTGCTCTGCGGCCTTACCGCGTGTATGGCAGCGACATCTTCGCCCGTCTGGTGCGGGTGCTCTATGCCGTTGACAGCTCCAAGAATGTCTGCCCGTCCATCCACGTCCTCAACACGGTGACGCTGATGATCGGCTACCGCCGGAGCCGCTGCTTCGACGCGCCGGGCCGCCGCTGGATGCGGCCCGCCGCGAATGTTCTGGGCGTGGCCATCATCCTGTCCACCATGCTGCTCAAGCAGCACAGCTGCATCGACGTGGTGCTGGGCGCAGCGCTGGCCTTTGCGCTGGATGCTGCCGCCAGCAGCCTCGAGCGCTCGGGAGAGATGCGCCGCGTTCCGCAGCGGCTTTGATAACGTGTCCCCTCGGCGAAGCCGTACCCCCTTTCTGAAAGCAGAAAAGACCTTCAAGTTCTCTTCATGAAAACTTGAAGGTCTTTTCTTGTTTCAGTTATTCAAACAGCCCTTCCGGCAGACAGATGTCTTTCTTCGGCACCTTATCCCACGAAAAGTCTTTGATGAGGCTTTCCGGCGTCCGGGGCGCAGGCTCCTCCTGCAGGCCGTAGGCATAGGCCAGACGGCCCACGATGTCCTCGGCCGTATAGCGGGCGCGAAGGTTCTCAAGGCTCTGGTCGCCGTCCCGCTTGGAGAGCCGCCGCCCGTCCGACGCCAGCAGCAACGGGCAGTGGGCGAACTTCGGTGCAGGCAGACCCAGAAGCCGGTACAGATAGAGCTGCCGCGCCGTAGAGGAAAGCAGGTCGGCCCCGCGCACGACTTCGGTGACGCCCATCCGGGCATCGTCCACCACGACGGCCAGCTGATACGCAAATACGCCGTCGGCGCGGCGGAGGTAAAAGTCACCGCAGTCGCGCAGAAGGTTTTCTGTATGTTCGCCCATACAGCCGTCGGTGAAGGTGATGTTCTCGTCCGGCACCATGAGGCGGTAGGCCGGGGCTTTCTTCTTCCGCTTTTCGGCGATCTCTTCGGCTGTCAGCCCCCGGCAGGTGCCGGGATAGATGACGTTGCCGTCCGAGGTGTGGGGCGCACTGGCGGCATGGAGCTGGCTGCGGGAGCAGAAGCAGGGATAGACAAGCCCCATGGCTTCCAGCTTTTTGCAGCTCTCGGTGTAGATGCCGCTGCACTCGCTCTGGTAATATGGCTCATGGGGGCCGCCCTTGCTGCCGCCCTCATCCCAGAAAAGGCCCAGCCACCCAAGGTCTTCTTCCAGCTGGTCGGCGTACTTGCGGGGGCAGCGCTCCGCGTCCAGATCCTCGATGCGGAGAACGATTCGCCCGCCCCGGCTCCTGGCGCTCAGCCATGCAAGGAGGCTGCACGCGAGGTTGCCCAGATGGAGCCGCCCGCTGGGGCTGGGGGCGAACCGCCCGACGACAGCGCTCACAGGCCCAGCTTCCACTCCCCGTCCTTCGGCTGGAAGATGGGGGTGTTGTAATACTCCGCCACGGCCTTTGCCATGTACTCGGCGTCGGCGCAGCTTGCCGTCTCCATGGCGGAGTGCATGGCCAGCTGACCCAGACCGATGTCCACCATAGGCATCAGGATCTGATGGCCCAGCAGATTGCCCAGCGTGGAGCCGCCCGGCACATCGGCGCGGTTTGCGAACACCTGCACCGGCACACCGGCCTTCTTGCAGATGGCGGTGAAGGCTGCGCCGGTGAATCCGCTGGTGGTGTAGGTCTGGCGGGCATTATACTTCAGCAGGATGCCGCCGCCCATCACGACGGGGTTGGCAGGGTCGCTCTTTTCGGGATGGTTGGGATGGGTGGCGTGGCCGTTGTCGGCGCTCAGCACCAGAGAGTTGGTGCGGGCGCGGATGCTCTGCTCCCTGCTGACGCCCATGCTCTCCTCGATGCGGGCCAGCACGTCGGCCATGAGGGTACCCTGCGCGCCCTGACGGCTGGAAGAGCCGACCTCTTCGTTGTCGAACATGACCCAGATGTCTCCGCGGCCTTCCTCTTCGCCGCGGCCCTGCAGGAAGCCCCACAGGGTGGTGTAGGCGCACTCGAGGTCGTCGATGCGGCCGGACATGAAATACTCGCCGTTCAGGCCCATGCGGACGGCCTTCTCACGGGTGGCGAGGACCAGGTCAGCGTCGAGGATGTCCTCAGCCTTCACGCCGGCCTCCGCGGCCAGGACCTCTTTCAGGTTTCCGCCCTTGCCGCCGAAGATGGGCTGCAGATCGACCTGCGGGTTATACTTCATACCGCTGTTCAGGTCGCGGTTGAAGTGGATGCAGAGGTTGGGGATGCAGGCCAGCGCACGGTCGGGGCAGACCAGACGGCTCTCGATGCCGCTCTCGGTGCGCACCAGCAGACGGCCTGCCACGGTCAGCGGGCGGTCGAGCCAGGAGGGCATGATCATGCCGCCGTAGCCCTCAACCTCGGCCTTGGCGAAGACCTTGTCCTCCGTGTCGAACTGCTTGATGCGCCAGGTGGGCGAGTCGCTGTGGCTGGCGGCTACGTGCCAGCCGGTCAGCTCACCCTTGGGCATACGCCATGCCAGCACGGCAGAGCCGTTGCGGGTGGTGTAATACTTGCCGCCGGGGGCCAGCTCCCACGCGGCGCTCTCGGGGCAGTTCACATAGCCCTCGGCTTCCAGAATGGCGGACGCAGCAGCCGTGGAGTGGAAAGCACTGACGCCGGCGTCCAGAAAACGGAAAAGCTCCTCTATCGAAAAAGCTGCATTCTTCATGGTTATTTTCTCCTTGGTATTTTAACGATTTATGTACCCTTTATTATAGCCCGCTGCGCCGGAAAGGTCAATCCGGCCCCACTGCGCGGCCCCTTAAAATTTGTTCGTGGCAAGGCCGATTGACAACCGCGCGGCAGAACAGTATACTAGTCTCAGAGAGATATTTTCCCCGGCCCGCGGGCCGGGCGCAGATAGAAGGAGGACATCCCCTATGACTCAAAAGCACATCCTTTCGCTCCTTGTGAGTGCTGCTCTGCTGTGCGGCCTGCTGGCAGGCTGCTCCAATACAACAAACGGCGACGCCTCCCACGCAAGCTCTTCGGCTTCTGAGCCGTCCAGCGTCAGCAGCGAGAGCGCCCCCAGCAGCACCGCGCAGGCCGACACCTCCGGGCTGTTCAACAAAGATTTCGACGAGAACTCACTGTTCAGCGTAGACGGCACTGCAGCCGCCTTTGAGCCCAGCCTCGGCTGGGGTCCCGGCGTGTCCGGCTGCTCCCTCAAGAGCGTGCAGGCCGCAGCCACCCTGCTGGTCTGGGCCGACGAGGCAAACCTCTCTGCCCGCACGGAAACGGCCATTGAGGACGCCTACACCCAGTGGTACGACAACCTCTCCGACTCGGAGCAGGAGGGCTTCGCCGAGGCATGGCCCATGATAAAGGACGATGCCGCTGCCCTGCTGGAAGACAAGGACGCCATGGCAGGCCGTCTGGAGGACGTGGGCCTCGACGCCAGGAAGCTGACCTTCTCCGAGAAGGACTGGAACGCCCTTGAGGATGTCGTTGACCCCCTCGTGCCGGAGGCAAAGGGCGAGTATTGAATCACAGAGAAAAGGCCGGACGCCTTTCCGCTTTGGTGCGGGAGGCGTCCGGCCTTTGTTTTATCGGGATCAGACTTTCTTGAGGGTGTAGGCGCGGGTACCCATGCCGATCTTCTCGGCCTGCTCGAGGGTGGCTTTCCACTCGATGTTGGGGTTAGAGTCCTTGAAGTTGTCGTGGTGGCAGTTCCAGCCCGGGGTGGCGAGGTTCTGGCCCAGCTGGCTGTTGGGCAGCGGAGCGGCGTTCAGGCAGGCGTCAGCGCAAGCCTGGTCGAGGGCCACCGGGTCGAAGGAGGCGAACATGCCGATGTCCGGCAGGATGGGCGCGTCGTTCTCGCCGTGGCAGTCGCAGTTGGGGCTGATGTCCTGCACAAGGCTGATGTGGAAGGTGGGACGGTCATGGCAGACGGCGGCAGCGTACTCGGCCATCTTGCGGTCCAGCATCTCGTTGGCGCTGTCGCACAGGGCATAGATGGCGTCGAAGTTGCAGGCACCGATGCAGCGGCCGCAGCCCTTGCACTTGTCCTGGTCGATGACGGCCTTATTCTTCTCGTTGTAGCGGATGGCGTCGGAGCCGCACTCCTTGGCGCAGCGGTGGCAGCCGCGGCAGAGGTCTTCCTGCACCGCCGGGTGACCGGAGGCGTGCTGCTCCATCTTGCCGGCGCGGGAGCCGCAGCCCATGCCGATGTTCTTGATGGCACCGCCGAAGCCGGTGGACTCGTGGCCCTTGAAGTGGCTCAGGCTGATGAAGATGTCGGCGTCCATGATGGCACGGCCGATCTTAGCGGTCTTGCAGTATTCGCCGTTCGGCACAGGCACCTCCACCTCATCGGTGCCGCGCAGGCCGTCGGCGATGATGACCTGACAGCCGGTGGTCATGGGCCAGAAGCCGTTCAGCTGGGCGCAGGTCAGGTGCTCGAGGGCGTTCTTTCGGCTGCCCGGATACAGGGTATTGCAGTCGGTCAGGAAGGGCATACCGCCCTGCTCCTTGCACAGATCGGCCACCACCTTAGCGTAGTTGGGGCGCAGATAGGCCAGGTTGCCCAGCTCGCCGAAATGCATCTTGATGGCGACGAACCTGCCCTCCATGTCGATGTTCTTGATGCCCGCCGCGATGCACAGGCGGCGCAGCTTATCGGTGAGGCTGGTACCTACGGGACAGCGGAAATCGGTATAGTAGACGGTCGATGCTTCCATCGGTTTTTCCTCCTGTTTTCTTTGACGATTTCAGGTGCGCAGCTCCTGTTTGCCGCGCTCATACTCTCTGAAAGCATTATAGCACGACACAGGGGCAGGCGCAAGAAAAGCCCCTCGCCGAAGCGAGGGGCTCAGAAGACCCGAGTTCGATTTTACACCATTGCAGACACCGCTGCCACGGCCAGCACCACAAGGCCAAGGGCGATGCGGTAGATGCCGAAGAAGGTGAAATTGTGGCGCTTGACGTAATCCATCAGGAAGCGGATGGCCGCCAGACTGACCACGAAGGCCACCACGCAGCCCACCGCCAGCACAGCCACCTCGGTGCCGGTGATGGCGACACCGGAGACGGCGAATTTGAGCACCTTGAGCAGGGATGCGCCCGCCATGACCGGGATGGCGAGGTAGAAGGTGAACTCCGCCACGCAGGCACGGGAGAGGCCCAGCAGCAGGCCGCCCACGATGGTCGCGCCGGAGCGGGAGGTGCCGGGGATGATGGCCAGCATCTGCCAGACGCCGATGATGAGGGCGTCGCGGTAAGTGATCTGTTCCAGATGGGTGACGCGGGGCGCAGTGCGGCGGCTCTCCACCACGAGGAACAGCACACCGTAGAGGATGAGCATTGCGGCCACGGTGATGTAGTTATAGAAGTGAGCCTCCATCCAGTCGTCCAGCGGGCTGATGACCAGCACCGGCAGGGTGGCGGCGACCACCTTGAACCAGAGCTGCCAGACGCTGGGCTTGGAGATAACGCAGCCATGCCGCAGGCCGAAGGGCCACAGCCTGCCCCAGAACAGCACCACCACCGCAAGGATGGCACCCAACTGGATGACCACACGGAACATGGACATGAACTCTTCGCTGGCATTGAACTTTACCACCTGTTCCAGCAAGATCATATGGCCTGTGGACGAGATGGGCAGCCACTCGGTGATGCCCTCCACGATGCCCATCAAAATCGCTTTGATGATCTCAAGAAACATATAAGCACTCCTCCTGCCGCACGCCGGGCGCACGGGCTTTTGTGATCCTTATCATCATACTGTTTCAGTATACCATATTCCGACTCTCTGCGCACCAGGAATTCAAAAATTTTATCTCTGGAATCCCCTACAGCTTTTCTATTTATCTGCGGGGGAAAATATGCTATACTGGGATGTAGATTTATCGGAGACGAAGTCCATATATATTTTACAGCGAGGTAATTTCATGAACATTCTTGTAATCGGCTGCGACCAGGTGGGCGCATCGCTGGTGCGGGACCTGGAGCGCATCGGCCACGACATCTCCATCATCGAAAAGGACTCCGAACAGCTCAAGCGTCTGGACGCCTTCGACGACTACACCTTCAGCGGCAACGCCCTTGTGGGCGACCCCACCGACCCCGACGTACTGCGTCAGGGCGGCATCGAGAACTGCGATGCCGTGGCCGCCGTCAGCGAGGACGACTCCCTCAACCTGATGGCCGCGCAGATCGCCAAGAGCCTCTTTCAGCGCGAAAAGGTCATCTGCCGCGTCTCCGACCCCCACCTGCAGGTGCTCTACCACAAGGCCTACGAACTGGACACCATCTGCCCCACCGTCCTCACCGAGCAGGCCGTGTTCCGTTCTCTCGCCAAATAATCGATACCATTTGTATAATGAGGTAGTATTATGAAAGTTTGTATTGCCGGCGGCGGGCGTGTAGGCCGGTATCTGGCTCAGAGCCTGCTGGCCAACCACCACGAGATCGTCATCATCGAGCCGGTGGAGAGCCAGTGCCGGATGCTGGCCGATATGCTGGACATCCCGGTCATCTGCGGCGACTCCGTCAGCGTGGACACTCTGCGCACCGCCGACGTCTCCAGCTGCGACGCCTTTGTGGCTGTGACCGGCTCTGACGAAGACAACCTCGTGGCCTGCCAGATCGCCAAGCGGGAGTTCGGCGTAGACCGCACTGTGGCCCGGGCCTCCAACCCCAAGAACCGCGAACTGCTCCACACCCTCGGCGTGGACACCGTGGTCTGCGGCACCGACAACCTGAGCCACATCCTCGAGCGGGAGATCGAGACGGATACCATCCGCCAGCTCCTCTCTCTGGGCGGCGGCACGGCCAGCCTGAACGAGATCTTGCTGCCCGAGAATTTCCTCTACGCGGGCAAGGCCATCATGGACATCCCCATCCCGGGCGACACCATCCTGATCAGCATCACCCGCGACACCGAGTTCATCATCCCCCACGGCAGCACGATCCTGCTGCCCTGGGACCACATCCTCTGCCTGACCCGTGACGACAGCCTGCACGAGCTGACCGAGGCCTGGGGCCTCAGCGGTAAGTGACGGAGCAGGAGCTGCGGCGCACCGCCGTCATCATCCCGCCCACTGGCCGGGCCGTCCTCTGCGTCTGGGCGGCGGTGCCGGGGCTGTTCGCTGCGCCCTTTGTGTTCTGGCAGAGCGCCGCCGCCGGGGCGGGTTTCTGCCTGCTCTGGGGCTTTCTGGTCTACTGCCTCTGGGCGCGGGCCTGCAGCTTCGCCGCCGTGCTGGGGGAACGGACCGTAACGGTCTACTCCGGCGTTGCGCTGCCGGTGCGTCAGGTGCTTCCCCGCCGGGCTGTTACCAGTGTCCGGCTGCTCCGGACGCCCCTGCTGCGGCTGGGCGGCGTCTCGCTGCTCATCGTGGCGGCCCCGGGCGCGAAGCTCCTTCTGCCCGCCATCCCGGCCCAGCAGGCCGGGCTTCTGGCTCACATTCTGGCGGAGGATGCACCATGACCCGACAACGGCATTACCATCCCCTCGCCGCCCTCCGCTTCCTGCGCAAGGCGGTCGTCGTCTGCCTGCTGCCGCTGGCAAACGCCCTGCTGGAATTCAGCCTGAACGCTCTGCTCACAGCTCTGCGGCAGGACGCCGCGCTTCTGCTCTTCCTCTGCGGGGCCAGCTCCATCCTGCTGGAAGCCAGCAGCTGGGCGCTGGATGAGGCCGGTGTGCTCCGGCTGCGGTGGGCGTTCATCTCCAAGCAGGAGCGCATCATCCGGGGCGAAGCTCTGGCCGCGCTGACCATCGAGCGGCCGCTCTTCTTTCGGCTGCTCGGGGCCAGCCGGGTGGTGCTCTACCCGGTGGGCCAGCCTGCCAAGCGAGCCGTCACCCTTTATTTGCACAAAGAAGACGCGCAGGAGCTTGCCGACCGCCTGATGCCGGTCCGGGACCCGGTCTGCCACCGCCCTGCCGGGGGCGAGCGGGCCGCGCTGGTGGTTTTGGGTGCCAACGGCCTGTCCACGCTGGCGCTGACCTATCTGGCCATCCGGCAGAGCCGGCCATTTCCCCTCACCGCCGAGGCCGTGGCCCTCTCCCGGCTGAACATCCTCGTCCGGTTCGCGGCCCACTGGCTGCCCGCCGGTGCGGCCTGGATGCTGGTGCTGGCCGGGTTGCTCTTCGGCATCAGTCTGGCCCGCAGTTTGGCCCAGACCGTCCATTATACGGTCTGGCACACTGCCGACCAGCTGGGCAGCCGGGGCGGCTGGCTGTCCCGGTTCGAGTTCCGGGTGCGGAGCAGTGAGATAAGCTACGCGGACGTCCGCGTCTCCCCCATCGCCCGGCTCATGAAGCGCTGGCCGGTGTTCGTGGTAGCAGGCAGCTGCCGCCCGGAGCTGCCGCTTTTCGTCTACCGCTCCGGGCAGGAAGAGCTGTTCCGGGAGCTGCTGCCCGAGTTCCGGATGCCGCCCGACACCCGGCACGGCCTCACCCACCGCAGCGCCGTCTTCTTTGCGCCTGCCGGCATCCCGTTCGGGCTGTGCCTGCTGCTGGTGCTGGTCTCCCGCAGCGTCCTGCCTGCCCTCACGGGGACACTGCTCATCCCGACGGCGGCATTTGCCGTCTTTCTGGCGGGCGGGCTGATGGGCTGGCTGAAAGAAGGTATCTGGCTCCGGGAGGGCCGGTTCACCCTGCGGCGGCAGAAGGGCGTTTATCTCCACTGCATCTGTGTGCTCCACCCGGATGTCTGCCTGCGCACCCTCCAATCGCCCTGGGCGGCACATTATCAGCGCATGACGCTGACGCTGGCTCTGCCCGGGCAGGTGCGGCTCAAGGTGCGCAGCATCCCCGTGCGGGACGCCGCGCCCTGTCTCAACGCTTTGGAACAGAAAACATAAAATAAAAGGAAGTCTGATTCTCATGATAAAAACCATTCTCTTCGATTTGGACGGCACCTTACTGAACACCATCGACGACCTGGCCGACGCGGCCAACTGGGTCTGCACCCAGCACGGCTGGCCGACCTTTCCAGTAGAGACCTACAAGCACTTTGTGGGCAACGGCATCCCGAAGCTGGTGGAGCGCTTTTCCCCGGAAAATGCCCGGACGCCCGAACAGCTTGCCGCCACGCTGGCCGAGTTCTCGGCCCGGTATGACGCCCACAAGGAAGACAAAACGGCCCCCTATCCCGGCATCCCGGAACTGCTGGCCGCGCTGAAAGCCAAGGGCGTCCAGACCGCCGTTTTTTCCAACAAGGCGGACGCTTTTTGTGGAAAGATCATCGAGCACTACTTCGGCCCGGACAGCTTTTCGCTGGTGCGGGGCAGCCGCCCCGGTGTTCCCACCAAACCCGACCCGGCTGGCGTCTACTCTCTGATGGCTGACCTCGGCGCAGACCCGCAGAGCACCCTTTTCGTGGGCGACAGTGATGTGGATATCCTTACGGGACACAACGCCGGTCTGCCCGCTCTGGGCGTTCTCTGGGGCTTCCGGGGCGAAGCAGAGCTGACCGCCGCCGGTGCCGATGCTCTGGCCGCAAAGCCGGAGGATATTCTGACGTATCTCCACCAGCACTGAAAAACAAAAGCACGGCCCTGCCGGGACGCTGAAACGCATCCTGGCAGGGCCGTATTTTTTTGCAAAAGGAACTGATGGAAAAATACCGCGAGTGAGCGTCTGAGCCATTCCTCAAGCAAAGAAAAAACGATTCAAAAGCGCTATTTTACAATTTTCCACTTTTCTGCTATACTCGAGCTATAGAACGACCCCCGGCAGAACACCGAGGGACATTGAAACAGGAGGTTACAACTTATGGGCTTTTTAACTGGTAAAACCGCCATCATTACCGGCGCAGGGCGCGCTGTCCTGAAGGATGGAAGCTGCGGCTCCATCGGCTACGGCATCGCCACCGCATACGCCAAGGAGGGCGCGAACCTCGTCATCACAGGCCGCAACGTCAAGAAGCTGGAAGCAGCCAAGCAGGAGCTGGAAAGCCTCTACGGCATCAAGGTGCTGACCGTGCAGGCCGATGTCTGCGCGGGCGGCGACAACGAGGCCACCGTGGCAAATGTGGTCAAGCAGGCTGTCGATACCTTCGGCGGCATTCAGGTGCTCATCAACAATGCACAGGCTTCGGCCTCCGGCGTGCCGCTGGCCGAACACACCACCGAGCAGTTCGATTTGGCCATCTACTCCGGCCTCTACGCCGCTTTCTACTACATGAAAGCCTGCTACCCCTATCTGGCTGAGTCTCACGGCAGCGTCATCAACTTCGCTTCCGGTGCCGGCATCTTCGGCAACTTCGGCCAGTCGGCCTATGCTGCCGCCAAGGAGGGCATCCGCGGTATGTCCCGCGTCGCCGCCACCGAGTGGGGCAAGGACGGCATCAACGTCAACGTGGTCTGCCCGCTGGCATGGACGGCCAAGCTCGAGCAGTTCAGGGACGCCTACCCCGACGCTTTCAAGGCCAACGTCAAGATGCCCCCCATGGGCCACTACGGCAACGCTGAGACGGAGATCGGCCGTGTCTGCGTCCAGCTGGCCATGCCGGACTTCAAGTATATGTCCGGCGAGACCCTGACGCTGGAGGGCGGCATGGGCCAGAGACCGTAAAACGACATCATCTGCTTCCTTGTATAACGAACCCCCGCCTGCCGGATGGTGCAGGCGGGGGAATTTTTGCTCTGATTCCCGTTCGGGTCAAACGAAGCGGCAGCAACCACGGTAGACATTCCTGAAGATTGGGACCCGCGGGCTAAGCAACAGCCCACTGGGCTGATTGCTTACGGCGCTGCGCGCCGCCGCCCTTCCGGGTTGTGGCTCCCAGCATCCGCTTCGCGCCTTGGGCGGCGCTCGCGTCTCGCTGGCCACGGCCCCAACAATGACTCCCTGTTTCTGCCGCAGGCAGCGGTCGTCATTGTTGCAATTCCTCGTACGAGTCAAATAAAAAATCCTCTGCACATTGTGCAGAGGATTTTTTATGACCCGTACGGGAATCGAACCCATGTTACAGCCGTGAAAGGGCCGTGTCTTAACCGCTTGACCAACGGGCCTTAGAAATACAGAGCTTCGCTAAAACCTCCGACTTTCATCATCCACTATTGCGGACGACCGTCCCCCTTATCTTAGCGAAACTCTGTAATGTGGTAGCGGTAACTGGATTTGAACCGGTGACACTTCGGGTATGAACCGAATGCTCTAGCCAACTGAGCTATACCGCCATATTTATTTGTTGCAATTGAACAGTGCTTTATTATTATATCCAACAACCCCCGTTTTGTCAACAACTTTTTCGAAAAAATCTTCAATTTTTTCATTCTTTCTGATTTTATACGTCTGTACGCAAAAAGTCCCCGCCATCCTGTATGAATGGCGGGGACTTTCAACATTTTATCGGAGAATTGTGGAAAGCAGGCTTACTTCTTGTGGACAGGCACCATGACCTCGAGGCCGCCCATGTAGGGCTGCAGGACCTTGGGGATGGTGACGCTGCCGTCGGCCTGCAGATGGTTCTCGAGGAATGCGATGAGCATACGCGGAGGAGCCACACAGGTGTTGTTCAGAGTGTGGGCCAGATAGGTCTTGCCATCCTTGCCCTTGACGCGGATGTGCAGGCGGCGGGCCTGTGCATCGCCCAGGTTGGAGCAGGAGCAGACTTCGAAGTATTTCTGCTGGCGGGGGCTCCATGCCTCGATGTCGCAGCTCTTGACCTTCAGGTCAGCCAGATCACCGGAGCAGCAGTTCAGCTGACGGACAGGGATCTCCATGCTGCGGAACAGCTCGACGGAGTTCTTCCAGAGCTTCTCATACCAGTCGGCGCTCTCCTCGGGACGGCAGACGACGATCATCTCCTGCTTCTCGAACTGGTGGATGCGGTAGATGCCGCGCTCCTCGATGCCGTGAGCGCCCTTCTCCTTGCGGAAGCAGGGGCTGTAGGAAGTCAGGGTCAGGGGCAGAGCAGCCTCGTCCAGAGTCTGGTCGATGAAGCGGCCGATCATGGTGTGCTCACTGGTGCCGATGAGGTAGAGGTCCTCGCCCTCGATCTTGTACATCATGGCGTCCATCTCAGGGAAGGACATGACGCCCTGCACCACGTTGCCGTGCATCATAAAGGGAGGGATGACATAGGTGAACCCCTTGTCGATCATGAAGTCGCGGGCATAGGCCAGAACGGCCTCGTGCAGGCGGGCGATGTTGCCCAGCAGGTAGTAGAAGCCATTGCCGGCCACGCGGCCTGCGGCGTCCATATCAATGCCGTCGAAGCTCTCCATGATCTCGGTGTGGTACGGGATGGGGAAATCAGGCACGACCGGCTCACCGAAGCGCTGAGCCTCGACGTTGTAGGTGTCGTCCGGGCCGATGGGTACGCTGGGGTCGATCATCTGGGGGATGGTGTACATGATCTCCTGAATGCGTTCAGCCAGCTTTGCCTCCTCGGCTTCCAGCTCTGCCATCTTGTCGGCGTCAGCCTTGACAGCGGCGTTGTTGGCGTCGATCTGAGCCTGCAGCTCAGCCTTCTTGGCCTCGTCATCGCACTTCTTCAGCTGGCCGAACAGAGGGCCGTTGGCCTTGCTCAGCTTGTTGCGGGCAGCCTTCAGGGTCTCGACTTCCTTCAGGCACTCGCGGTACTTGGCGTCCTTCTCGATGACTTCGTCAACGAGAGGGAGCTTTGCATCCTGAAACTTCTTCTTGATGTTTTCCTTGACCGCATCCGGGTTGTCGCGGACAAATTTGATGTCAAGCATGATAACTCTCCTTATACTCTATTGCTTGCACAGGGGGGCGTTCCCCGCTGTGCCGTTCAAAGGCGGTGTTCCCCGCCTTGGTACGCATTTCTAATAACTTTTCTGCTCAGGCTCCCCTATCAGGAGAGCTGTCGAGCGACAGCGAGACTGAGAGGTTTACTCCATATTATACTGCCCCAGCAGATTTGCAAAGGCTTTCAGCTGGTCGTCCGAATAGAAATGGACGGTCAGCTTGCCTTTGCCGTCTTGGTAGGCCACGCGGACTTCGCTGCCCAGCGCCTGCTTGAGGCTTTCTTCCACCTCCACCGGCAGCGCGCTCGGCAGCGGCGCGGCCACAGGCTCTTTTGCGGGCTTTGCCAGCTTTTTGCACAAAGCTTCGGCCTGACGGACGTTCAGCTGGTTGTCCGCTATCATCTGAGCCGCTTCCTCCTGCAGCTCCGGCGTAGGCAGGCCCAAAATGACCTTCGCGTGTCCGATCGTAATGAAGCCGCTTTTCAGCAGTTCCAGCACTGTTTCCGGCAGGCTCAGCAGCCGCAGGCTGTTGGCCAGTGCGCTCCGGCTCTTGCCCAGCTTGCGGGCAGCCTGCTCCTGGGTCAAATCGCAGCGGGTCATCAGCTCACGGATGCCGGCCGCCTCTTCCACAGGGTCGAGGTCTTCGCGCTGCAGGTTCTCCACCAGCGCAAGCTCCATGGCCTGCTCATCGGTCACGTCCTTGACGATGACCGGCACCTCGGTGAGGCCCGCCATCCGGCTGGCCCGCCAGCGGCGCTCGCCTGCCACGATGAGGTAGCCGCCGGACGGCTTCGGGCGCACCGCAATGGGCTGCAACAAACCGTGCTCGGCGATGCTGGCCGAAAGCTCTGCCAGCGTCTCGTCGTCGAAGGTCTTGCGGGGCTGGCCGGGGTCCGGCTCGATCTCCCGCAGGGGCAGCGTCTCGATCCTTGTATCTGACTCAAAGCTGGGGGCGGCGTCCTCAAACAGACTTTCCAGCCCCCGGCCCAGTCCTCCTCTTCCTTTTGCCATTGGTCTCCTCTCTCCCTCAGCCGTCCATCTTCACATCGGCGAGCCCCATCGTCTCGACCGGTTCCGCTGCAGCTTTTCCGCGGCGGCGCTTGGGTGCAGCTTCGGCGGGGCGGTTGCTCTTCACGAACTCGATGGCAAAGTCCATATACGCCTCGCTGCCCTTGCCCTTCGGCTCATAGAAGTTGATGGGCTGGCCATAGCTGGGAGCTTCCGAGATGCGGATGCTGCGAGGGATGGTGGTCTGATACACCTTGTTTCCAAAGTATTTCTTGACCTGCTCCACCACCTGCAGCGTCAGGTTATAGCGGACAGAGAACATGGTGAACACCACGCCCTCGATGTCCAGATAGGGGTTGTACTTTTTGCGGACGGTCTTAAGCGTGCTGATAAGCTCCGACAGACCTTCCAGCGCGTAATACTCGCACTGCACCGGGATGAGGATGCTGTCGCAGGCGCACAGGCCGTTCAGCGTCAGCAGGTCAAGGCTGGGCGGGCAGTCGATGAAGATAAAGTCGTAATCCTTCTGGATGGGGGCCAGCGCCTTGCGCAGGCGGCTCTCGCGGCCCGGCAGGTCGATCATCTCAAGGCTGGCGCCCGCGAGGCGGGTGTTGGAGCCGATGACGTCGGTGCGGAACTCCGTCTTGCGGACAGCCTGCTGCGCGTCGGCCTCGCCGATGAGAATTTCATATGTACCAATATCTACACTCCGCTTGGAAATACCATAACCGGTGGTGGTGTTGCCCTGTGGGTCGAGGTCTACGATGAGCACTTTTTTGCCCAGCGCCGCCACGCAGGACGAGAGGTTGACGGCTGTGGTGGTCTTGCCCACGCCGCCCTTCTGGTTTGCAACAGCAACGATTTTTGCCACGCTACTTGCTTCCTTCCGGGAAAAAGATTTGTTCCACATGGAACATTTCGAGGACGAAGCCCGCCGTTTTCCCCTCAGCAGGTCCCTTATACAGCTTAGTATAGCACATCAGCGCGGCTTTTTGAACTGGTTCTTTATAATTTTACGGTAGGAAATGCAGATTCAGCATCTATTTTTTGCATTCTTTGAGGTTGAAAATTGATTTTTGCAGTAAAGCTGTAGCGTTGAGGCAGCTTGCTTTGCATTAGAGCCAGTTCTTCTTTAAGCAGGTTCGCGCGCCGGTGGCGCGGGGGATGTTTTCTCTTTTGGTCAAGCGGCTTGCGCTCCGCGCGGGCCAGAGGTAGGGCTGGTTTTTTCTTTGAGCTGGTTCTCGCGCTGGTGGCGCGGGGCAGATTTTCTTTTTCGGTCAAATGGCTTGCGCTCCGCGCGGGCCAGAGCGCTCTTTCATTAAGGCTGATTGTTCTCTTTTGATGTCAAAAGAGAACCAGAAAACCACC
>ENA-OWPM01000757-OWPM01000757.1-human-gut-metagenome-genome-assembly--contig:-NODE-757-length-33377-cov-4.833053_pt1 | contig 33377 bp, 27 predicted proteins | sample MGYA00248267_ERZ651852 | MGnify/ENA primary metagenome ERZ651852 (study PRJEB26924, sample SAMEA4378228) | human gut metagenome | biome: human gut; feature: human-associated habitat; material: faeces...
CGGGCGGTATCTTGTCCTCTGCGAGGATGATGCGGCGGCGGCGCAGACCGCAGAGCAGGCCGAGAAGCTGTTTGGTGCAGGAACACATATTTATAAGGATGCAGAAGGCTTTGCGGCCGATGAAGCGGCCGCCCTCCGGCTGCTGGTCTGTGCCAACGGCCCGGCGGTGCAGGCTCCTCTGGCCGGGATCTCGGGCGTGGTGCTGGTGCGCCGCAGCGCTGGACCGGCCGCATACCGGCAGATGCTGGCCCGCGCCCTTGCGGCCTGCGGCAGTGTGCCGGTGGCAGAGCTGAGCGCGGCCTTTGAGGCGCTGACCTGTGTGCAGCAGCTGCGGAAGGAGTGCAGCGCGGCGGGGGCAGAAGCCTTCCCGCTGGAAGAGCCTCTCTCTGCCTGCCGCCGGGCTTACCGGCAGCTCCGCCGCGCGCTGGACTCCGACTGGGAGCGCTATTATGCCGCCGCAAAGCAGATGACGGCAGAGGGAAAGACGCTGGACGTGCCTCGCTCCTACCGCTTTGGGGGCGTGGCCGTGGGCCGCTGGCTGGAAAACCAGCGCCTTGTCCGGGCCGGAAAGAAAAAGGGCCGCCTCACCGCCGAGCAGGCCGCCCGGCTGGACAAAATCGGCATGAACTGGAAAAAGCGGCTCGAGCTGGCGTGGGAGAACGGCTGTGCTTCGGCCCGGCGGTACCGCGGCAGCCACAGCGACCTGCTGGTGCCGGTCCATTATAAGGATAAGGACGGCTTTGCACTGGGCGAGTGGATCGTCTACAACCGCCAGCGCTATCTGAGCGGGAACCTGCCGCCAGACCGCGTCGAGCGCCTCGAGGCACTGGGCATGGTGTGGGACACCGGCAGCATCCTCTGGGAGAAGAGCTATGCCGCCGCCGTCCAGTATTATCTGGAAAATCACACGCTGGAAATTCCCGTCAAGTATGTCACGCCGGACGGCATGGCGCTGGGCGTCTGGCTGGGCAGTCAGCGCGCCGCTTATAAAGAAGGTGTGCTGACCGACGCCCAGATCGAAAAGCTGGAAGCGCTGGAAGTGGACTGGGCGAACCGGAACGACCGCAAGTGGCAGACCGCCTACGAGGCCGCCGTGAAGTACCACGCCGCCCACGGGAACCTCGACGTCCCCACCGAGTACACCGACGAAGACGGCATTCTGCTGGGCAAGTGGGTGTCCCGCCAGCGGTACGCATGGCAGAACCCCGAGCGCAGCAGCGCCCGGGTGACGCCGGAGCGGAAAGCTCTGCTGGACGAGCTGGGCATGAACTGGGAAAAGACCGACTCGTGGCAGCACCGCTACGAGCTGGCCGTGGGATATAAAAAGGCGCACGGCAGTCTGGCCGTTCCGGCCCAGTACCGGACGGAGGACGGCATCTGGCTGGGCAGCTGGCTGTCCCGTCAGAAGCAGATGCTGCGGGAGGGCAAAAAGCTCTCCGCCGAGCGCCGCGCGGCCCTGAAAGAGCTGTTCAAGGGCGAAAAAGGCCGACGCCTCAGCGCCCCGGTGCCGCCCGCGTGCAGCGTGCGGGAGCAGAACTGGCTGGACAACTACCAGAGCGCCAGGCTCTACGCCGAGAAGAAGGGCAGCCTCCTCGTGCCTGCCGGATATGTGGACGAGAACGGCTTCCGTCTGGGCGTCTGGATCTCGAACCTCCGGGCTGCCCGCAAGGCCCGGCCCGGCTCGTTCCAGGTGACGCCGGAGCATATCGCCCTGCTGGATGCCATCGGGATGCAGTGGGACGCCCGGGAGGCCAAGTGGGCCGGGGCGTTCCGCCGTGCCGAAGAGTACTGCGCCGCCCACGGCAATCTGCTGGTGCCGGTGAACTATAAGACCGAAGACGGCTTCTGCCTCGGCGACTGGGTCCGCCGGATGCGCGAAAACTACGCCTGTGCCGAGAAAAAGCTGACGGCGGAGCGCATCGCAAAGCTCGAAGCGCTGGGCATGGTCTGGACCGTGCCGCAGGAGGGCTGAGATATTGCATTTTAGGGTGGAGTGTGATATACTTCACCTCGTCTGAATAGAAAACAGCAGGTGCCTGCCGCCGGGGCTTCGTCCCCGGCCGGGAGGGTAAAAGGGAAGCGGGTGCGAGTCCCGCGCGATCTCGTCACTGTGATAAGGGAGTCCGCTGCCTTGGCGCTCAGCGCCGGTCACTGGAGGCTTTGCCTCTGGGAAGGCGGCAGCGGGCGGTGAGCTTTCAGTCAGGAAACCTGCCCGCTGTTGGTACAGGAGCGTCCGGCTCCGGATCACGAGGAATTGGTCGTACCAAAAAGCCCGAACGTTCAAAGGGTCTTTTTGCTGTGCCTTCCGCGCGGTGAAAAGGCTCTTTTTTCGTTTGAGCTGACCCCCGTTTCGTACCCTTTCTATCGGAAACGTACATTCCACACAACAGAAAGGACTCAAACAATGCGTAAGGCAACCAACAAGAACTGGCAGCGCGTCACCGCCGCTGCCGCCGCACTGGCCCTGTGTGCCGGTGTGCTCACCGGCTGCGGTGCATCTTCTTCCACTGCCGCCGGCAGCACCGCCGCAAGCTCTGCCGCCGCCAGCGAAGTGAGCAGCGAGGAGGCTGATGAAATGGCGGCAAAGAACGTGGCAGACCTCATCGACGCCATCTATGTGCAGGAGCGCAACGAGAACACCGACGCTCAGTGTGAGGCCGCAAAGGCAGCATGGGACGCTCTGACCGACGCTCAGAAGGAGATGGTCGAGGGCGAAGAGGCAAGCCCCGAGTACTTTGGCCGCGACACCGGCGACGCCTCTAAGGACGACGCCCGCAACGGGGACAACATCGGCGACAAGGAGATCCTGGTCGTCAGCTTCGGCACCTCCTTCAACGACAGCCGCGCAGCGGACATCAAGGGCATCGAGGACGCCATCCAGGCCGCATATCCCGACTGGTCTGTCCGCCGTGCCTTCACCGCACAGATCATCATCAACCATGTCCAGGCCCGTGACGGCGAGAAGATCGACAACATGGAGCAGGCTCTGGAGCGCGCTGTTGCCAACGGTGTGAAGGATCTGGTCGTCCAGCCCACCCATCTGATGCATGGCGCTGAGTACGACGAGATGATGGAGATGGTGGACAGCTACCGCGATAAGTTTGAGTCCGTCGCCATCGCCGAGCCTCTGCTGGGCGAGGTGGGCAGCGATGCCACCGTCATCAACGCCGACAAGGAGGCTGTCGCCAAGGCCATCACCGCCGAGGCCGTCAAGACCGCCGGCTTCGACAGTCTGGACGCCGCTGCTAAGGACGGCACCGCCTTCGTCTTCATGGGCCACGGCACCTCTCACACCGCAAAGGTGAGCTACAGCCAGATGCAGTCTCAGATGAACGCTCTGGACTACAAGAACGTCTTTATCGGCACCGTCGAGGGTGAGCCGGAGGAGACTGCCTGCGAGAACGTCATCAAGGCTGTCAAGGCCGCCGGCTACACCAAGGTCGTCCTGCGTCCCCTGATGGTCGTTGCAGGTGACCACGCCAACAACGATATGGCGGGCGACGACGAGGATTCCTGGAAGAGCCAGTTCGTGGCCTCCGGCGAATTCGATTCTGTCGATTGCCAGATCGCCGGTCTGGGCGAGGTCGCTGACATCCAGCAGCTCTACGTCGCACACACCAAGGCCGCTGTCGATTCCCTGAACGGCTGATTCTGATTCTATGATTGCCCGGAAAGGAGTGCCTTTTCGGGCAATTTCTTTTTCGGCCTGCTTTGAATTCGGGCCATTGCGTGTTATAATCTTTTCTGTAAAATAGATACTTCGAGGTATATCATCATGAAACTGAACCATAAATTTGCTCTTCTGCTGGCCGGCGCTGTGCTGGCCGGTGCACTCGTCGGCTGCGGTGCATCCGGCGCCCCGGCCGGCTCTGCCGCTTCCTCCGAGGCTGCGGCCTCCTCTGCCGTGAGCGAGGCGGCTTCCGAACCGGCAGCAGAGGCTGCTCTGCCCGACGGCGTCTACACCGCCGACTTTGACACCGACAGCTCCATGTTCCATGCCAACGAGGCCAACGACGGCAAGGGAATCCTGACTGTGAAGGACGGTCAGATGACCTTCCACGTCAGCCTCGTCTCCAAGAAGATCGTCAACCTCTACGTCGGCATGGCCGCTGACGCCGAGGCCCACGAGGGCGACTGGCTCCAGCCTACCACCGACACCGTCACCTACTCCGACGGCCTGTCCGATGAGGTCTACGGCTTCGACATCCCGGTGGAGGCTCTGGACGAGGACTTCCAGCTGGCCATCCTCGGCTCCAAGGGCAAGTGGTACGACCATACCGTCCGTGTCGCCAACGCCCAGCCTGCTGCGGCGGAAGCACCTTCCGACGGCACCTACACCTGTGATGTGACCCTCGGGGGCGGCTCCGGCCGTGCCACCGTGGAAAGCCCTGCGGCCCTGACCGTGGCCGACGGCAGGATGACCGCCACCATCGTCTGGTCCAGCCCCAACTACGACTATATGCTGGTGGACGGCGAAAAGTATCTGCCCACCAACACCGAGGGCAACTCTACCTTCGAGATCCCCGTCGCGGCTCTCGACACCCCGCTGGATGTGGTGGGCGATACCGTCGCCATGAGCACCCCGCATGAGATCGAGTATACGCTGACCTTCGCCTCCGCATCCCTGATCGAGGCAAAGTAACGATGAAACGCCGCAATTTTCTGAAAGCCCTGCCTGCCGCCGCCCTCACCCTTGCGGGCTGCGGGCAGAACAGGACCGCCCCGGCCAATACAGCATCCCTCGTGTTCGACCACAGATATCCGCTGGACTATGCCACCCAGTTTTCCGCCGACTGCTATGAGGGCGGCTATGTGATGATCGACATCCCGGACGCCGGGCGGTTCCTCGTCGTCCCCGAGGGGGCCGCCGAGGTGGACGACCTGCCCGAGGACGTTGTGGTGCTGCGCCAGCCGCTGGATCAAATTTATCTCGTCTCCACCTCGGTGATGGACCTCTTCGTCCATCTGGACGCATTGGACAGCATCGCCCTCTCCGGCACGAAGGCCGATGGCTGGTATGTGGAAGAGGCCAGACAGGCCATGCAGGAGGGCCGCATCGCCTACGCGGGCAAGTACAGCGCCCCGGACTATGAGCGCATCCTTGCCGCCGGCTGCACCCTCGCCATCGAGAACACCATGGTGCTCCACGCCCCCGAGGTCAAGGAGCAGCTGGAAAAGTTCGGCGTACCGGTGCTCGTGGAGCGCTCGAGCTACGAGAGCGGCCCGCTGGCCCGGATGGAGTGGCTCAAGCTCTACGGCATCCTGCTGAATAAGACTGAGATGGCGGAAGAGGTCTTTCGCCAGAAGGTGGAGCAGGTGGCCCCCATCCTCGAGCAGGAGAACACGGGCAAGACCGCGGCCTTCTTCTCCATCACCACAAATAATCTCATCACCGTCCGCCGCACCAGCGACTATGTGGCCCAGATGGTGGGGATGGCCGGCGGCGTCTACATCTTCGACGACCTCGAGGGGGAGACGTCGGCCCAGTCCACCATCAAACTGCCGCTGGAGACGTTCTACGCCCGGGCCAGGGACGCCGACGTCCTCATCTACAACAGCACCATCGAGGGCGTTGTGGAGACCCGTGACCAGCTCATCGAAAAATGCCCGATGCTGGCAGATTTCAAGGCCGTCCAGTCCGGCGACTGCTGGTGTACGGCCCAGAGCCTCTTCCAGCAGAGCATGGAGCTGGCCGACCTCATCTCGGATATGAACCTCGTCTTCACCGAGAGCTCGCCCGACCCGGCGTCCCTCCGTTTCTTACAGCGCATCGTATAAAAAAGGGGCTTTGTCATGACCACCACCCGCCGCCTCAGCCTCGCGTACCTCGCCCTCACGGCGGGGGTCGCGGTGCTGTTTGCACTCAACCTGTTCTGGGGCAGTGTGTCCCTGACGCCCGGCGTGGTGGCGGCGGCTCTGCTGGGCCGGGGCGAAGATGCGCTGGCCGTGGGCATCGTGCTCCAGCTCCGTCTGCCCCGGGCGGTCATGGTCGTGCTGCTGGGCGCGGCCCTCTCGGCGGCGGGCTACCTCCTGCAGACCTTCTTCGCCAACCCCATCGCCGGCCCCTTCGTCATGGGCGTGTCCAGCGGCGCAAAGCTGGCAGTGGCCCTGACGATGGTGGTGTTTTTACAGCGGGGGCTGCTCACCGGCTCGGCCACCCTCATCATCGCCGCCTTTGCAGGCTCGATGGCGGCGATGGCCTTCGTGCTGGTGGTGGCCCGGCGGGTGCCGCGGATGAGCATCCTCGTCATCTGCGGCATCATGATCGGTTATATCTGCTCGGCTGTCACCGACATCGTGGTGACTTTCGCTCAGGACTCCAACATCGTCAATCTCCACAACTGGTCGATGGGCAGCTTTTCCGGCATGACCTGGGCCAACGTGGGTGCAGCGGCCTGCGTGGTGCTGCCCGCGCTGGCGGCGGCGTTCCTGCTCTCGAAGCCCATGGCGGCCTACCAGATGGGCGAGAGCTACGCCAAAAGCGTCGGCGTGCCGGTGCGGGCCTTCTCGACGGCCCTCGTGCTGCTTTCCAGCCTGCTTTCCGCCTGCGTGACGGCATTTGCAGGCCCCATCTCCTTTGTGGGCATCGCGGTGCCGCATCTGGTCAAGAACCTGCTGGGCAGCGCAAAGCCCCTTTATGTCCTGCCGGGCTGCTGTCTGGGTGGGGCAGCGTTCTGCCTGCTCTGCGACCTCATCGCCCGCAGCCTGTTCGCGCCCACTGAGCTGTCCATCAGCTCGGTGACGGCGGTTTTCGGTGCGCCGGTGGTCATCTGGCTGCTGGTGCGCCGCCAGACACAGGAGGGCCGGGAATGAGCGATCCGAAATTCTACTGCCGCGCCGAGGACCTTGCCATCGGCTACGGCAAAACGCCCCTGATGGAGCATATCGGACTCGGCGTCGGGAAGGGGACCATCCTCACCCTCATCGGCCCCAACGGCGCGGGAAAATCCACCCTGCTCAAGACGCTGGCAGCGCAGCTGGCCCCCCAGGGGGGCGCTGTGCTGCTGGACGGCAAAAATCTCGCGGACTGCTCCGGCCCGGAGCGCGCCCGCAAAATGGCCCTGATGGTGCCCCACACCCGCCGCACCGAGCTGACCACCTGCTTCGAGATGGCGTCCGCCGGGCGCTACCCCTACACGGGGCGGCTGGGTGTCCTCTCGGCGGAAGATAAGCGCCAGGTCCATGCCGCGTTGGCCCTCGTGGGGGCCGAGGCGCTGGCGGGCCGGGACTTCAACCGCATCAGCGACGGCCAGCGCCAGCGCGTCCTGCTGGCCCGGGCCATCTGCCAGCAGCCGGAGCTGATATTATTGGACGAGCCTACGTCTTTCCTCGACATCAAGGGCAAGGCCGAATTGCTGGCTATCCTGAAAAGCCTCGCCCGGGACAAGAAGATGGCCGTCATCCTGAGCCTCCACGAGCTGGAGCTGGCGCAGAAAGTTTCCGACAAGGTCGTCTGCGTCTCGACGGCGGGCGTCTCGGACGTCATGACACCGGAAAAGGCCTTTGCCCGGGAAAACATCTGTAAAATTTATGCTCTGACCGATGAGCAGTACGCATTCCTCTACGGCGAAGAAAAAGCGCCGGAGGAAGAGCGCCCGCTCTTTGAGCACTACGTCCGCAGCGGCCAGAAGCTCCTGCGCTGCGGCTATACCACCGGCACCTGTGCGGCGCTGGGCGCGGCGGGCGCGGCACGGCTGCTGCTCACCGGCCGCACCCCCGAGACGGTGGCCCTCCGCACCCCGAAGGGCATCGTGGTGGAGGTGGAGCCCATCTTCTGCCGCCTGTCCGGCGAGGGGGCCGAGTGCGCCATCCGGAAGGACGGCGGCGACGATGTGGACGTGACCACCGGTCTGCCGGTCATCGCCGGTGTCGCCCTCCGGCCCGAGTTGTCCGGCGAGGTGCGCATCCACGGCGGTGAGGGCGTGGGCCGGGTAACAAAGCCCGGTCTCGACCAGCCCGTGGGCGAAGCTGCCATCAACCACGTCCCCCGGGCCATGATAAAGGAAGCGCTGGAAAAAGAGGCTGAATCTGCCGGGTACGCGGGCGGCTTTGACGTCACCATCTCCATCGAGGGCGGGGCCGAAACGGCGAAGCGCACCTTCAACCCCCACATGGGCGTGGAAGGAGGCCTCAGCGTCCTCGGCACCAGCGGCATCGTCGAGCCCATGAGCCAGCAGGCCATCCTCGACACCATCCAGCTGGAAATGGGGCAGGCGGCGCTCCGGGCCGGAAGCCCCCGGCGGCTCATCCTCGCCCCGGGCAACTACGGCCTCGACTATCTCCACGAGAAGATGCCCGCCCTAAAGAATATCCCGGTGGTCAAGACCTCGAACTTCATCGGGGATACGATGGATATGGCGGCGGCATCCCACTTCGAAGAGGTGGTGCTGGTGGGCCACATCGGCAAGCTGGTCAAGCTGGCGGGCGGCGTCATGAACACCCACTCCCGCACAGCCGACTGCCGCACCGAGCTGCTCTGCGCCCACGCCGCCCTCTGCGGCGCGTCCCGGGACGTCTGCGCGGCCCTGATGAACGCGGCCACCACCGACGCCTGCATGGAGATCTTAGACAAAGCAGAGATGAGAGAGCCGGTGCTGTCCAGCCTGCTGGACGCCATCCAGCTCCACCTCGACCGCCGCGCCGCCGGGGCGTTCCGGGTGGGCGCGGTGCTCTTCTCGAACCGATACGGCCCGCTGGGCCAGACCAGAACTGCAAAGGAGCTGCTGGACGAATGGAAAAACGGATAGGCACTTTTTACGGCGTCAGCGTCGGCCCGGGCGACCCGGAGCTCATGACCCTGCAGGCTGTCCGCCGCCTCGAAAACTGCCCGGTCATCGCCGCGCCCCAGACCCCGAAGGGCGGGATGCTGGCGCTGGACATCGCAAAAGGTGCGGTGGAGCTGAGCGGCAAGACCATCCTGCCGCTGCGCTTCGCCATGAGCCTTGACCCGGCGGTGCAGAAAGCCGCCCACATCGAGGCGGCCCGGGCCGTGAAAGAATATCTTGACGCCGGGCAGGATGTCGCCATGCTCAACCTCGGCGACCTGTCCGTTTACGCCACGTTCGGTTATTTACAGGAGATCCTGGAGGCCGAGGGCTGCAAGATCGTGATGCTCCCCGGCGTGACGAGCTTCTGCGCCGCTGCGGCCCGGCTGGGCCAGTCCCTGACGGGCGGCATGGAGCAGCCGCTGACCATCGCCCCGGGGCGCTGCGCCGCTGAGGTGCTGGCCGCACCGGGCGCGAAAGTGCTGATGAAATCGGGCCGTCAGCTGCCCGAGACGCTGGCCGCGTTGGCCGACGCCGGGCTTCTGAGCCGGAGCGCGATGGTCTGTAACTGCGGCCTGCCGAACGAGGAGGTCTGGCCCGACCTGACCGGTTACGACCCGGCCCGGTCGGCGGGCTATTTCGCAACGATTTTGGTGAAGGAGGGGTAAGATATGGTCCATTTTGTAGGAGCCGGGCCGGGTGCGCCCGACCTCATCACCCGGCGGGGCGCGGCCCTGCTGGCCGATGCCGACTGCATCATCTACGCGGGCAGTCTCGTCAACCCGGCCCTGCTGGGGCTGGCAAAGCCCGGCTGTACCATCTATAACAGCGCGGAAATGACGCTGGAACAGGTGCTGGACACCATCCGTGCCACCGAAAAGGCCGGCGGCACCACGGTCCGCCTCCACACCGGCGACCCCTGCCTCTACGGGGCCATCCGGGAGCAGATGGATGCGCTGGATGCTGACGGCATCCCTTATGACGACACCCCGGGCGTGTCCAGCTTCTGCGGCGCGGCGGCGGCACTCTGTGCCGAGTACACCCTGCCCAACGTGAGCCAGACCGTCATCATCACCCGGATGGAGGGCCGCACTCCTGTCCCTGAGGCCGAACAGCTGGAAAAGCTGGCCGCTCACGGGGCTACCATGGTCATCTTCCTCTCCATCGGGCTGGTGGACAAAGTCCGGCAGGCCCTTCTCGAGAGCGGCGGCTACCGCCCCGATACCCCTGCCGCTGTGGTCTATAAGGCCACCTGGCCCGAGCAGAAGGTGGTGCGCTGCACCGTCTCCACACTGGCCGAGGAGACCCGCAAAAACGGCATCACCAAGACCGCCCTCATCGTCGTGGGTGACTTTCTGGGCGAAAATTACGAGCGCAGCAAGCTCTACGACCCCGCCTTTACCACCGAGTTCCGGCAGGGGACGGAGGCCGGGCAGTGAGCCGGGCATATCTGGCCTTTACGGCAAAAGGCGAGGCGCTGGCCTGTCGGCTGGCGGAAGCTCTGCCCGGCAGCGTGAGCCGCTGCGGCGGAGACGTGACCCTGAAAGGCTGGACGGCGGAGCATTTTGCACAGGACGAGGCCCTGATTTTTGTGGGAGCTGTGGGCATCGCGGTGCGGGCCATCGCGCCCCACTGCAGGAGCAAGGCCGCCGACCCGGCGGTGGTGGTCGTGGACGAGGGCGGGAACTTCGCCGTGCCGCTCCTGTCGGGCCATCTGGGCGGTGCCAACGCGCTGGCCCGGGCGCTGGCGGGCATCTGCGGCGCGGTGCCGGTCATCACGACGGCCACCGACGTCAACGGTCTCTTCGCCGTGGACCTCTGGGCCAAGGCCCAGAACTGCGCTGTCCTTGAGCCGGAGCGCATCAAGCGCGTCAGCGGCGCCCTGCTGGCCGGGCAGACGGTCCGGTACTGGTCGCCGTGGCCGATGGCGGGGGAGACCCCCGCCGGAGTGAAAAAGGCTGACCCACCCGAAGCCGCCGACTTCGCCCTGACCCTCACGCCGCAGGGCGGGGCGCTCCACCTCGTCCCCCGCATCGGGGTACTGGGGGTGGGGTGCCGCCGCGGAACGACGGCCCAGCAGTTGGAAGAAGCCTTCGCGGCGTTCTGTGCCGCGTCCGGCCTCAGCCCGGCGGCGGTCTGCGCGGCTGCCAGCATCGACCTGAAAAAAGATGAGCCGGGGCTTGCGGCGTTCTGCAAAGCCCACGGCTGGCCCATCACGTTCTATCCGGCCGACGAGCTGCGGGCCGTGCCGGGACAGTTCACCCCGTCGGCCTTTGTGGCAAGTGTCACCGGCGTGGACAACGTCTGTGAGCGCTCGGCGGTAAAAGCTTCGGGCGGGATGCTCCTTCTGCCCAAAACGGCAGGCGGCGGCGTGACGCTGGCGCTGGCCGTCCGCCCCTTTGCACCCGATTGGAGGACAGAGCAATGAGTGAGAGTAAAAAGACCGTGTTCGTCGTGGGGCTTGGCCCTGGCGGCGGACAGTTTCTGACCGTGCAGGCGCAGAGCGCCTTGCAGCAGGCCGAGGTGTTGTGCGGCTATACGGTCTATATCGACCTTGTGCGCCCCCTCTACCCGGAAAAAGAGTGCTACGCCACCGGCATGACCCGGGAGATCGACCGCTGCCGCTGGGCGCTGGATACCGCCCGGGCGGGCCGGGACGTGGCGCTGGTCTGCTCCGGCGACGCCGGGGTCTACGGCATGGCCAGCCCGCTGCTGGAGCTGGCCGAAGAGTACCCGGACGTCAATGTGGAGGTCGTCCCCGGCCTGACCGCCGCCCTCAGCGGCGGCGCGGTGCTGGGCGCCCCGCTGGCCCACGATTTCTGCGTCATCTCGCTGTCGGACCGCCTCACGCCGTGGGAGGTCATCGAAAAGCGTCTGGCCTGCGCCGCTCAGGGCGATTTCGCGCTGGCGCTGTACAATCCTTCGTCCAAGGGCCGCCCGGACTATCTGCGCCGGGCTGTGGACGTCCTGCTGGCGAACGGCAAAGCCCCGGACACCCTCTGCGGCTCTGTGCGGAACATCGGCCGGGAAGGGCAGGAAAAGCACATCCTGCCCCTCAGCCAGCTCCGGGATACCGAGGTGGATATGTTCACCACCGTCTTTGTGGGTAATGCCGCCACCCGCGCGCTGAGCGGGCGGATGGTCACGCCAAGGGGGTACCGCCGATGAACGTCGTCGTTTTCAGCGGCACCACCGAGGGGCGGGAGCTTTCCCGCCAGCTGGCGGCGCTGGGTATCGAAGTCACCGTCAGCGTGGCCACCCCGCTGGGGCAGGAAGAGCAGGGGAGCACCCCCGGCGTCACCGTCCGGTGCGGGCGGCTCCTGCCCGATGAGATGGCCGCGCTCTTGGGGGATGCCGCCCTCTGCATCGACGCCACCCACCCCTACGCGGTGGAGGCAACCAAAAACATCAAAGCAGCGGCAGAGAAGGCCGGGGTAGGATACCTCCGCCTGCTGCGCCCGGCCAGTCCGCTGCCGGAAAACTGTCTCGTCTTTGAGAGCGCAAAGCAGGCAGCAGAAGCGCTGGCTGCAGAAGAGGGCAACCTTCTATTGGCCACCGGGGCCAAGGAGCTGGCGCAGTTTGCGGCCATCCCGCCCGAGCGGCTCTACCCCCGCGTCCTGCCCACGCTGGAAAGCATCGCGGCCTGCGAGGCGGCGAACATCCCCCACCGCAACATCATCGCCATGCAGGGCCCCTTCAGCTTTGCCCTCAATCAGGCCATGATGGAGCAGTTCCATATCCGCTGGCTTGTCACAAAGGACGGCGGCGCAGCCGGAGGCTTCGACGAAAAAGCCGCCGCCGCCTCTGCCGCCGGGGCGCAGCTGGTGGTCATCCGCCGCCCGCCCGAGCAGGGCGAGACGGCTTCCGAGGTGCTGAAACGCTGCAAGGAGATGATAAGATGAACGTGACACTCATCGGCATGGGCTCCGGCCAGCCGGAGAACCTGACCCTTCAGGGCCTGGCCGCACTGCGGCAGGCCGACCTCATTCTGGGCGCACGGCGTCTGCTGTCAGTTCTGCCTGCTGGCTGCACCGAGAACCGCGCCGCCGCCTACCGCCCCGACGAGGTGGCAGAGCTGCTGCAGGCTTCCGGCGCGGAGAACGCCGTGCTGGTCTACAGCGGCGACACCGGCTTTTACTCCGGCGCGTCCTCCATGATGGAAAAGCTGGAGGCCCTCGGCGTCCGCGCCCGGGTGCTGCCCGGCCTTTCCAGCATCCAGCTGCTGGCGGCGGCGCTGGGCCGTCCGTGGCAGGGGTGGAACCTTGTTTCGGCCCATGGCCGCACCTGTGACCCGGTGGCCGAGTGTATGCAGGGCAGACCCACCTTCTTCCTCACCGGCGGCAGCGAAGACCCCGCCACCCTCTGCGCCCAGCTGGCGGCAGAGGGCTTCGGGGACGTGCAGGCCGTCGTGGGCCAGTGCCTCGGCACGCCGGAAGAAAAGCTCTTCCGCGGCAGCGTCAAAGAGCTGGCCGCAGGCCGCTTCAACAGCCTGAGCGTCCTTCTCGTGGAGGCGGCGGAGGTGCTGCCCCGCCGCGCCCCGGGCCTGCCGGACGAAGCCTTCGAGCGGGGCGATGTCCCCATGACCAAGCAGGAAGTCCGGGCCGCTGTGCTGGCGAAGCTGGCCGTCCGCCCGGAAGACATCCTGTGGGACGTGGGGGCCGGGACGGGCAGCGTCAGCGTGGAACTGGCATTGGCCGCGCCCCGGGGCCGGGTCTACGCGGTGGAGTGCAGGCCGGAGGGCTGTGCGCTCATCAAAGCCAACCGCGAAAAATTCAGGACCCGGAACCTCGTCCTCGTGGAGGGGCTTGCCCCCGCCGCCCTTTCGGACCTGCCCGCGCCGGACGCTGTCTTTATCGGCGGCAGCAAGGGCAGCCTTGCCGCCATCGTGGACGCCGCGCTGGATAAGAACCCCGACGCCCGCATCTGTGTGTCGGCCATCGCCCTTGAGACCCTTTCGGCGGCGGTGGTCGCGCTGACGGCCAAAGGCCGGACCGTGCAGGTGAGCCAGATCGCCGTCAGCCGGGCCAAGGCCGTGGGCGGGCTGCATCTCATGATGGCCCAGAACCCCATCTACCTCATCACAGGAGAATGACATGATACAGTTTCTGCTGGCGGCGCCCCGCTCGGGCAGCGGCAAGACCACCATGACCTGCGCCCTGCTCATGGCGCTGAAGCGGCGGGGCTGTGCGCCCTGCGCCTTCAAGAGCGGGCCGGACTACATCGACCCCATGTTCCACCGGGCCGTGCTGGGGGTGGAGAGCCGCAGCCTCGACCTCTTTTTCTCTGCGCCCGAGACGGTGCGCACCCTCTACGCGAGGGGGGCCGCCGGCCACGGTGCGGCGGTGTGCGAGGGGGCCATGGGCTTTTACGACGGCCTCGGGGGCGTCAGCGACAGAGCCAGCGCGTGGCATCTGGCCGACACGCTGGACCTGCCGGTGCTGCTGGTGGTGGAGCCAAAGGGTCAGAGCCTGACGCTGGCCGCAGAGCTGAACGGGCTCGTAAACTTCCGCACTCCCAGTCACATCGCAGGCATCCTGCTGAACAACTGCACGGCACGGATGCACGCTCTGCTGGCCCCGATGCTGGAAAAAGAGACGGGTCTGCCGGTGCTGGGCTTTCTGCCGAAACTCCCGGAGGCCGTCATCGGTTCCCGCCATCTGGGCCTCTACACGGCGGCGGAAGTGGAAAATTTACAGCAGAAGCTGGCCCTTCTGGCCGACGCGGCGGAGGAGCACATCGACTGGCCCCGCCTGCTGGCCCTCTGCGAAAAGGAGCCGCCCGCCCTGCCGGTGCAGCCGGAGACCCCTCCGGCCCGCGTCCGCATCGCCGTGGCGCAGGACGAGGCGTTCTGCTTTACCTACGCCGAGACGCTGGAGGCCTTCCGGGACGCCGGGGCAGAGGTGGTCTTTTTCAGCCCCCTCCGCGACACGGCTCTGCCGGAAAACATCGGCGGGCTGTATCTGCCCGGCGGCTACCCGGAACTTCACGCAAGAGAATTGAGTGAAAATACCTCGCTTCTGCGCGAGATAAAGCGAAAAATCGAGTCCGGTCTGCCCACAGCGGCCGAGTGCGGGGGCTTCCTCTATCTGGGGCAGAGCCTCACGGACTCCGAGGGGCAGAGCTGGCCGATGGCGGGCGTTCTGCCGGGCGAAGCAAAAGATGCCGGACGTCTCGTCCGCTTCGGCTACGCCGCGCTGAGCGCAGACTCGGACAGTATGCTCTTCCGGGCCGGGGAGAGCTTTCCCATCCACGAATTCCACCACTGGGATTCCACCGCCAACGGCACGGCCCTCGCGGCAAAAAAGCCGGTGGGCGGCGCAGCGTGGCGGTGCGGATTTGTAAATGAGCATTTCTATGCGGGCTTCCCGCATTTGTACTGGGCGGGTACGCCCCTGCCGCAGCGCTTTGCCGCCGCGGCTGAAAATTACAGGAGAGACCATGACTGAGACAGAACTCGCCGCCCTCTGTGCGGCCATCACGCCGCCGGACGAAGCCGCCCGGGCGGCGGCGCACGCCCACTGGGCCAGCCTTGCAAAGCCGCTGGGCGGGCTGGGCGGATTGGAAACGACCATCGAGGATGCCGCCGCCCTCACCGGCAGCGCAAAGCTGGATATTTCCCGCCGGGCGGTTCTGGTGCTCTGCGCCGATAACGGTGTGGTGGCCCAGGGCGTCAGCCAGACCGACAGCAGCGTGACCCGCGCCGTGGCTGAGAACCTCGCCGCCCGCCGCACCAGCGTCTGCCGGATGGCACAGACCGCCCGGTGCGAGGTGGTGCCGGTGGATATGGGCATCGCGGGCGACCCGGTCCCGGGCGTCCTCGACTGCCGCATCGCCCCCGGCACAGCAGACTTCACCCTCGGCCCGGCCATGAGCAGGGCTGAGGCTGTGGAGGCCATCGGCAGGGGCATCCGGCTGGTGCAGGAGCAGAAGAAGGCGGGCGTCGGCCTGCTGGCTACCGGTGAGATGGGCATCGGCAACACCACGACGTCCAGCGCCGTGGCCGCTGTGCTGCTGGGCCAGCCCGTCGAAGGGATGACGGGCCGGGGCGCGGGCCTTTCGGACGAGGGTCTTGCCCGGAAGATCGACGCCATCCATCGCGGCATCGCAAAAAATCAGCCCGACTCTGCCGATGCACTGGACGTGCTGGCGAAGCTGGGCGGTTTCGATATTGCCGGGCTCTGCGGCGTCTTCCTCGGCGGTGCGCTGGAAGGTGTGCCGGTGCTGGCCGACGGCTTCATCAGCTGTGTGGCGGCGCTCTGTGCTGTCCGGCTCTGCCCGGCGGCGGCCAAGGCTGTTTTTGCAAGCCACTGCTCCACCGAGCCGGCCGCAAAACTGGTGCTGGACGCTCTGAACAAAAAAGCCCTCATCACGGCGGGCCTGCATCTGGGCGAAGGCACCGGCGCGGTGGCCGCCATCCCGCTGTGGGACATGGCGCTGGCCGTCTACGATGGCTGTTATTCCTTTGAAGAGGGCGGCATCGAAGCCTACACGCCGCAGGGGGGTGCGGGATGCTGACGCTGGTGCTCGGCGGCGCGGCCAGCGGCAAAAGCGCCTACGCCGAGAGCCTTGTGCTCAAGACTGGCCTGCCCCGCTATTACCTCGCCACCATGCAGGTCTGGGATGCCGAGTGCGCCGCCCGGGTGGAAAAGCACCGGAAAATGCGGGCGCAAAAGCAGTTCGAAACGCTGGAATGCCCGCTCCACCTCGACCGTCTGGCTCTGCCCGGCCGGGGGACCGTCCTGCTGGAAGACCTCGGAAACCTCGTCGCCAACGAGCTTTACAGCCCCGGCGGGGCAGGAAAGCACACCGCCGAGGCCGTTTTGGCCGGGCTGGAACGCCTCGCCGCCGGGTGCGATGACCTTATCGCCGTATCGAACGAGGTGTTCAGCGGCGGTGCCGACTACGCAGGCGACACTGACCAGTATCTGCTGGCGCTGGCGCAGGTGAACAACGCTTTCGCCGCCCGGGCGGACAACGTCTGCCGGGTGGTCTGCGGCCTGCCGGTGTACTACAAAGGGGGAGAAAAGCTGTGACTGTTTTGCAGACCATCGCGGTGGCCTTTGCGATGTTTTCGGCCCTGCCGGTGCCGCAGTTCGAGTGGAACGAAAAAAATATGCGGTACGCCATGTGCGCCTTCCCCCTCATCGGGCTGGTGTGCGGCGGGCTGTGGTGTCTCTGCGGCGTCCTGCCCCTGCCGGGGCTGGCCCGGGCGGCGGCGTTCTGTCTCGTGCCGGTGGCCGTCACCGGCGGCATCCATCTCGACGGCTACGCCGACACCTCCGACGCCCTCTCGAGCTACGGCGACCGCGAAAAAAAGCTTGAGATCCTGAAAGACTCCCACTGTGGGGCCTTCGCTGTCATCCGGCTGTGCTGCTACTTTGCGGCCTACTTCGGCCTCTGCGGCAGTGTGCGGTTCACACCCCGGGCGGGCCTGTGCTGGACGCTGGCGCTGGTGCTGGAACGGGCGCTGTCGGGCTTTGCCGTGGCGGCGTTCCCGCTGGCGAAGGACACCGGCCTCGCCCATACTTTTGCCACAGCGGCCGACAAGCAGACCGTCCGCCGCTTCCTCTGCGGCCTGTCGGCTCTGCTCATCCTGGCGCTTCTGGCGCTGGGCGGCGGCGGGCTGGCGGCAGCAGCGCTTCTGGCGCTGTGGCGCTATGATTCCGTGGCAAAAAAGCAGTTTGGCGGCATCACCGGCGACCTGGCCGGGTGGTTTTTGCAGCGGGCCGAGCTGTGGATGCTGGCGGCGCTGGCCGTCAGCCAGTGGGGAGGAGTGCTGTAAATGATGTTCATCACAGGGCCGCTCTACAGCGGCAAGCGCACCTTTGCGCGGAACTTCCGGGGCAGCGTCATCGCCGATGTGCAGGATGCCGCCGCCGAGACTCAGACCCCGGAGCAGCTCGAAACGCTGGCCCGGGAGCTGGCGGAATATGATATTGTCATCGCCACCGAGGTCGGCGGCGGTGTTGTCCCGATGGATGCTGAGGAACGCGCCGGGCGGGAGGCCGCCGGACGGCTGGCCTGCCTGCTGGCAGAGCGCGCCGACTGCGTGGTGCAGATGTTCTGCGGCATCCCGACGGTATTGAAAGGAGAATTACCCCAATGTTGATCTATCTGCTGCGTCACGGCCTGACCGAATACAATGCCCAGAAGCGCTATCAGGGCCAGCGCGACATCCCGCTCTCGGCGGAGGGCCTGAGCCAGCTGCGCCGGGCCGACATCGACCCGAAGGTGGTCTATATCACTCCGCTGCAGCGGACGGCCCAGACGGCCCGGGTGCTCTTCCCGGAGGCAGAGCTCGTGGTCGTGAAAGACCTGCAGGAGATGTGCTTCGGCAGCTTCGAGGGCAAAAACTACGTCGAGATGGAGCACGACGCCGATTATCAGGCGTGGGTGCAGGCCAACTGCGAGAGCAAATGCCCCGACGGTGAGCGGAAGGACGACTTCTCGAACCGCATCTGCAGTGCCTTCTCTGCTCTGGTGGACAAGGCGCTGGCCGACGGCGAAGAGCTGCTGGTCATCCTGGCCCACGGCGGCACCCAGATGGCGGCCATGGAGCGGTACGTCCTGCCCAGGCGCGGTTATTATGCGTGGTGCGGCCCCAACGCGGGCGGCTATGTGCTGGATGCCGCCGACTGGGCCGAGAAGCGCCAGCTCCGCCTCGTGAAGACCGTGCAGTACACGAAAGACGCGGAGGCCGGCGTATGATGACCGCCTGGGCTGTGCTGGGAGGCTTCGTGCTGGACGCCATTTTCGGCGACCCGGCATGGCTGCCCCACCCGGTGGTGTACATGGGAAAAGCCATCTCCCGGCTGGAAAAATTCCTCCGCGCCCGCCTGCCCCAAACGCCTCAGGGCGAGCTGCTGGGCGGCGCGGTGCTGGCGTTCTGCCTGCCGGTGGGGACGCTGCTGTTCACGGGCCTTGTCTGCTGGGGCGCGGCGATGCTTCACCCCCTGCTGGGGCTTGCCGTCCAGATGTTCTGGTGCGGGCAGGCGCTGGCCGCGAAGGGGCTGGCGCAGGAGAGCAGGAACGTCTACCGTGAACTGGTAAAAGACGACCTGCCCGCCGCCCGGAAGGCTGTGAGCCGCATCGTGGGCCGTGACACGGAAGCGCTGACCGCCGAGGGCGTGACCAAAGCGGCGGTGGAGACGGTGGCTGAGAACGCCAGCGACGGCGTCATTGCGCCGTTGCTTTATATGCTGCTGGGCGGTGCGCCGCTGGCCCTGACCTACAAGGCCATCAACACCATGGACAGTATGCTGGGCTACAAAAACGAAAAATATCTCTACTTTGGCCGTGCCGCTGCAAAACTGGACGATGTGGCGAACTATATCCCGAGCCGTCTGGCGGCGCTGCTCTGGATCATGGCGGCGGCGTTCACCCGCAATGACGCCAAGGGCGCATGGCGCATCTGGCGGCGGGACCGCCGCAATCACGCAAGCCCCAACAGCGCCCAGACCGAGAGCGCCTGCGCGGGCGCGCTGGGCGTCCAGCTGGCCGGGCCGGCCTATTATTTCGGGGAATATTACCCGAAGCCCACCATCGGCGACCCGCTGCGGCCTATCGAGCCGGAGGATATTCTGCGGGCAGATCGGATGATGTATGTAGCCAGCGGGTTTGCGCTGGCGTTTGGATGTGCGATACGGGGGTTCTTGGGATGAAACAACTGGTCCACGGCGGTGACTGGATGGGCTACCGCGAACGCTTTGGCCGCGACGCGCTGGATTTTTCGGCGAACGTCAGCCCCCTCGGTCTGCCCGAAGGGGTGGCGCAGGCCATCCGGGATGCACTGCCTCTGGCCGACCGCTACCCCGACCCCCTCTGCCGTACCCTGCGGGCGGCGCTGAGCCGGGCCGAGGGTGTGCCGCAGGAGCATATCCTCTGCGGCAACGGCGCGGCGGACCTCATCTTCCGGCTGGTCTGGGCCGTAAAGCCCCATAAGGCGCTGGTGACTGCCCCGACTTTTGCCGAGTACGCCTCTGCATTGGATACGGTGGGGTGCGAAGTGAAACGCTTCTTTCTCGATGAAACGAATGATTTCGCTCCGACGGACGCCCTCGTGGACACCGTGGACGAGAGCATCGACATGGTGTTCCTCTGCCAGCCGAACAACCCGACGGGGCAGCTGGCCTCACCCGAACTGGTGAAAAAGCTGCTGCGCCGGTGCGGGGAGTGCCGCACGATTTTGGCCGTAGATGAGTGCTTTCTGGACTATCTGCCCGACGCCGACGGGTGGACCGCGAAGCCTCTGCTGAAAAGTGGGAACCTCGTCATCCTGAAAGCCTTCACCAAGCTCTACGGCATGGCCGGCGTCCGGCTGGGTTACTGCCTCTGCGGCGACGAAATGCTTCTGGAAAAAATGCAGACAGCGGGCCAGCCATGGGCCGTGTCCAGTCTGGCGCAGGCGGCAGGCGTCGCGGCCCTGAAAGAAACCGCTTATGTGGACGAGGTGCGCGCCCTTATCGCCCGGCAGCGGCCCGTTCTGACGGCGAGCCTGCGGGCGCTGGGCCTGAGGGTCATCGACGGAAAGGCGAACTATCTGCTCTTCCGTGCGCCCGCCGACCTGAACGAAAGGCTTCGCCCGCTGGGAACACAGGTGCGCAGCTGCGCGAATTATCCGGGCCTCGGGCCGGAGTGGTACCGCACGGCGGTGCGCACGGCCCCCGAGAACGCCCGGCTGCTGGAACTTATGAAAGAGGTGCTGGGATGAGCAGGGCAAAATGCATCATGGTGCAGGGTACGATGAGCGGTGCAGGCAAAAGCCTGCTCTGCGCGGCGCTCTGCCGCATTTTTGCGCAGGACGGCCTGCGCGCCGTGCCGTTCAAGAGCCAGAACATGGCGCTGAACAGCTTCGTCACCAAAGACGGCCTCGAGATGGGCCGGGCGCAGGTGGTGCAGGCGCAGGCCGCCGGTGTCGAGCCGGATGTGCGGATGAATCCCATCCTCCTGAAGCCCAGCAGTGACGTGGGCAGTCAGGTCATCGTCAACGGCGAGGTGCGGGGCCAGATGAAAGCGTCGGAGTATTTCCGCACGAAACGGCAGCTGGTGCCGGACATCCTGAAGGCATATGACAGCCTCGCCGAGGAGGCTGACGTCATCGTCATCGAGGGCGCGGGCAGCCCGGCGGAGATCAACCTCAAGAGCGAGGACATCGTGAACATGGGCCTCGCCGAGATGGTGGACGCGCCGGTGCTTCTGGTGGGCGACATCGACCGGGGCGGCGTGTTCGCCCAGCTCTACGGCACGGTGGAGCTGCTGGAAGAAAAAGAACGCCGGCGCATCAAGGGGCTCGTCATCAATAAATTCCGTGGAGACGTGGAGATTCTGCGCCCCGGCCTTTTGATGCTGGAAGAAAAGACCCATCTGCCCGTGGTGGGCGTCGTGCCGTACCTGAAGGTGGACATTGAGGACGAGGACTCCCTGAGCCAGCGCCTCGAGATGCGGGACGGCAAAAAGCCGCTGGACGCGGCGGTCATCCGTCTGCCGCATCTGTCCAATTTTACGGACTTCATGCCGCTGGAACAGCACCCGCTGCTGGGCGTGCGGTATGTTTCAAACGCTCATGAGCTGGGCGCACCCGACCTCATCCTGCTGCCGGGGACGAAAAACACGGTGGACGACCTGCTCTGGCTGCGGCAGTGCGGGCTGGAAACGGCTCTGCTCAAGCTGGCCGCGAAAGGCACGCCGGTGCTGGGCGTCTGCGGCGGCTACCAGATGCTGGGCCAGACCCTCGACGACCCCACCGGCAGCGAGAGCGGCCGGCCGCAGACTCTGCGGGGGCTGGGCCTGCTGCCCACCCGGACCGTGTTCAGCGAGCAGAAGCGCCGCGCACAGGTCAAAGCGACCGCCGCCGCCGCCCCCTTTGCGGGTGCAGAGCTGGAAGGCTACGAGATCCATACCGGCGTGACCGAGGCTGAGGGCGAACCCTTCGCCCACTACCCCGACGGAGGCCGAGAAGGCTGTGCGCAGGGCAATGTGTTCGGCACCTACCTCCACGGTCTGTTCGACACCGGCACGCTGACCGAGGCGCTGGCGGGCTGGCTCTGCCGCCGGAAGGGCATCGACCCCTCCGACGCGGCCCTCATCCCGATGGAAGAGTACCGCCGCCAGCAGTTCGACATCCTGGCCGACGGCGTGCGCGGGGCGCTGGATATGGACGCGGTGTATGCCGCGATGGGAATGGAGAGGCGCTGAATGGAACAGGGACTTTTGCATCTGTACTGGGGCGACGGAAAGGGAAAGACCACCGCCGCTATGGGTCTTGCGCTCCGTGCGCTGGGGTCCGGGAAGCGGGTGGTCATCGTCCAGTTTTTGAAGGGCGGGAACAGCGGCGAGATACCGCTTCTGGCCCAGCTTGGCGCGGAGATCTACCGGGGCAAGGCCGGACAGAAATTCGTCTTCCAGATGACGCCGGAGGAAAAGGCCGCGACCCGGGAACTGCAAAACCAGAATCTTGCCGCCGCCATGGCACAGCCTGCCGACCTGCTGATACTGGACGAAGCCGGGAGCGCAGAAGAGCTGGATATGGTGGACGTCGATCTATTAAAAAAGGCCGTTCTGGAGCGGCCTGCTGGGTGTGAGTGCGTCCTGACGGCCCACACGCCGCCCCAGTGGATGCTGGACGCCGCCGACTACTCCACCGAGATGAAATGTCACCGCCACCCCTACCAGAAGGGGATAAAAGCACGAAAGGGGATAGAATATTGACGCCGCAGCATCATTTACCTGCTGACATTGAGCGGACGAGCTTCCACATCATCACCGAAGAGCTGGAAATGATGGGCCTGACCCCGCCGCCCGAGCACGAAGCCGTGGTCAAGCGGGTCATCCACACCACCGCCGACTTCGACTATGCGCGGAATCTCCACTTCACCCCCCGCGCGGTGGAGCAGGCCGTCAAGGCCCTCCACGCCGGGGCCGTCATCGTGACCGATACAAACATGGCGCTGGCTGGCATTACCAAGCCCGGTCTGGCGAAGCTGGGCGGGTCGGCCTGCTGCTACATGGCTGACCCCGAGGTGGCTGCCGCCGCAAAAGAGGCTGGCACCACCCGGGCCGTCGCAGCGATGAAAAAGGCAGCGCAGGAGCATCCCGGGGCCATCCTCGCCGTCGGCAACGCGCCCACGGCTCTGCTGACGATCGCAGAACAAATCGAAAGCGGCCTGCGGCCCGCACTGGTCATCGGTGTGCCGGTGGGCTTTGTGAACGTGGTGGAGAGCAAGGAGCGGCTCTTCGTCGTCTGCGAAAAGCACGATGTACCTGCCATCGTGGCGATGGGCCGCAAGGGCGGCAGCAATGTGGCCGCCGCCATCTGCAACGCCCTTATCTACTCCGCCGCCGAGATGCTCGACCCTACGGCCCGGGGGTGGAAGTGAGCGATAAGTTTTGGAGGAGCGCAATGAACCCTACAAGAAAGACCGATGAAAGCTTTTACCGGCTGTTTTCCGCGTCTCACACCGTTTCAGAGCATCTGACCAAGCGGGAGGACAGCGAGCTGCGCGATAAATACGACCACAACGCGTTCTGCTATTACAGCCAGCCCTCGGCAGATGAAGTCCGGGCCGCGCTGGCCTACCAGAAAGAGCGGGGAGACACCTTCCTCAAGCTGGAAGGGTACGAGCCGCTGGCCGATGCATTCGGCATGGAGTGCGAAGAGACCCTGACGATGGTTCTGCCCCCGGAAACAGACATCCGCAGCTGGAAAACGAACCCGGACGTCTCGATCAGGGCCCCGGACGCAGACCAGCTGGAACAGCACGAACTGAAATACTACGGCCCGTTGTACGGAGATGATTTTACCGTGCGGAACAACTGGAACCTCCGGGAAAAGCTGACCTACCTCGGCGCGTATCTGGGCGGGAAGCTGGTGGGTGATTGCTATATTTTCGCATCCGATGGGTATGTCTGCATGGACGGCCTGCTGGTGGACGAGGATTTCCGGCACCAGTACATCGCCATGACCCTGATGAAGCATATTGCCGAAAAGGCGCAGGAGCGCGGAGAGATCCTGTATCTTCACGCTGACTCTGAGGATACACCAAAGGAACTGTATGCGAAGATGGGATTTCAGGCCGTTGACAAGCTCTATGAATATCTCTGCACCGATTTCTCGAAACTGAAAATATGAACGAATGCGCGCCGGATACGGCGATGGGCCTCCCAATGCGGGAGGCCTTTCTTTTACACCGTCGCCAGAACGGCGAGGATGCTCTGCCAGCGCTTGTTCTCGACGGCGGGCGCACGGCGGACGGGCCGGGACTGTACAGGCTGAGGCCGCTGAGCCGTCTGGGGCAGGGGAGCGAAAAGCGCGGCCTGCCATGCGGCGGCAAGCTGCATGGCCTCCGGGCAGCTTTGCAGGGTGCGGCGCTCGGCCCCGGCGAGGTAGTCGCCCAGCCAGCAGAGGATGGCCGCGATGTTCAGCTGCTCGGCGGCGCGGGTGCTCCAATAGCTCCAATGGGCGGGACGGCCCACGAACCGCTCCACCGTGATGAGCGCACCCTCCCGGGCGGCAGAGGGGGAGACCGTCCCACAACCACCGGCAGTATGGGCCAGAACGTCCAGAATGCGCGCCATCCGGCCGCTGTCGAGGGCGTCGTCCCGGATAAAGGCGGAGAAATCCGTCTGGGCCAGCAGACCGTCGGCGGTGGCGGGGAAGCGCCCCGTCAGCTCGCCCGAGGCGTTGTGGCAGCTCTGCCACCCTTTGCGGACGAGCTGGAAGTTCAGCTTCTGACGTCCCATCGTGGAATAGAACACCCGGGCCTTGCCGCTGACCGGCTCCTGTCGCAGCTCGAGATAAGCGTCTGCGCCTCCGAGGTCTTGGACCTTGACGCTGAGCACAAGGCGGTACGCAGGCTTCTGGCTGGACATGGAGAGATGCATCTCTTCAAAATAACGTGCGGCATCCATAGCGGTTCTCCTTCCTGTGGGCGCGGGGCGATGTGTAGGTGTGCGGCCCTTCGTTGGTTGTAGTATATCATAAATTGCGCCAGAATACAACTATAAGTTTGCAAATAAACCAAAAAACTTTTTGATTCTTCCACAACGCAAAACAAGATGGTTGTGAACGACAACAAAAATACGGGGCCGCTGGCAGCAGATACAACTGCACAGCGGTCCCGTTCATTATTATGATTCAGTCGCCCAGCTCCCGTATCTCGTTCTGGATGAGTCGGCCTGCGGCCCGGGCCAGCTGGTCCATGCCCCGGATGCGGGCCATGTTCTTGCCGTAGATGCGGGAGGCGTCGGCGGCGCTGGCGTCTTCGCCCATGAAGACGGCGGAGACCCGCAGACCCTTCCGCTGCAGCGCCCGGACCTCGGCGGCGGCGTCCTCCACGCCCGCGCTGCCGCCGTAGTCGCGGCCCAGCGGGTCATCGGGAGAGGGCGGGATGCGGCGGCTGTCGTTGGGGGAGGCGTCCGTCAGGAGAATGAGCAGGTGCCGCGCGGCGGGGCCGGGGTCGAAGTCGATGAGGTCGCCTGCTGCCCGCAGAGCCAGACCGTCCCGGTTCCAGCCCGAGGCGAAATACTGGCAGATGCCCTGTAAGCTCTTCTCCTTGAAGCCCTTGAGCACCCGCAGGACGGTGTAGCCCCGCAGGCTGGAAAAGCAGCTCACCCGCACCGGGATGCCGCAGGCCGCGAGGCTCTGGGCGAGGATAGACCCCTGCGCCGCGATGACCTCCTGACAGTGGAGGCGGGAAGCCGAAGCATCCAGCAGAAGTTCAACGGTGAAGGACGGGTGGTTCTCTTCCTCCGCACAGCGGAACACCCGGTCGTCGTCCATGACGGTGCGCCAGACCCGCTCCGGGTCGAGGCTGCCGCTGCGGGCGACCCGGGCGTTGGGCTGCTGGTGGACGAGGATGCAGTTCCGTATCTGCTCAGTCAGCCGCAGCACGACGCTGCGGTGAAGCTCGAGGTTTTTCGAATCGTACGCCCGGTTCCGCTCAGCCTGAAGCTGGGCCTGTTCGGCCAGGTGCTTTGCCTCGGGGGTAGGGGCCTGCTCCGGGCTGGGGACGCCGGAGGCAAACCAGAGGTGACAGCCCAGATGCTCCCCGGTGCAAAGCTCCTGCTCGGCCTTCCGCAGCCGTTCGGGCGGGTAGAGCGACCGGCCAAAGCAGCTTTCGATGTAAGCGCGGTCTTCCTCGGCGCGCTGGCGCAGGGTGATGTGGGCCAGCCGCTTGTCGGCATGGATGCCGCCGCCGGAGGCGTCCACCGAGCCGGAATGCTCCACCGTCACCCGGTCGGTCTTTATCATCTGGGTGGGCATGGTGCGGGTCATGAGGGACGCCAGCAGGCCGTCCAGATGGAGATGCAGCCCGGCCTTCTGATGCACCGTGCCGTTGAACAGCTCGAATTTAGCGTAGACGGCCAGCAGCGCGGCTTTCAGCTCGTCCGGCTTGGGGGGCGTCTCGGGACTGAGGGCGGCGTCGAGATCCTTTTCGTAGGGAGTCATGACCGGCGGCGTGCGCCCCTGCACAGCCCGCCAGCGCGCGGCCTGCATGGAGTAGACCAGCTGGTTCTTCGCCATCCACTCCTGCCGCGAGAGCTTGTACTGGATGCCGAAAAAGTAGTCCGCATGGGCGCGGCGGAGGGCCGAAAGCACCGGGCGGCGGGGCAGCTCCAGCGCGTAGACCGCGCTCTCGAGGTAGAGCCAGGTCAAATCGTCCAGCATGGCCTGCCGGATGTCGCCCTCCCATGCGTCAAAGAGGCTGCGCACCAGCTCGTCGCCGTAGTATTTGTGGACCAGCCCCACGACGCAGTTCATGTAAAAATCAATGGTGCCGTCGGTGTTCCGGGCAAGGAACAGCGGCTCGAAGCCGTAGGCTCCTGCCGCTGCCCACACCTGATTGGCGGCTCGCCGCTCTTCGGCGGTGTAGCTCTGCGCTTCCATAAAAACGCCCCTTTTAATCGAAGAGCTTTGCGGCGGTGAGCTGGGCCGGGATGCGGGCGGCAATGGCATCCCGGATGAGGCCCTGTTCGTAGGAGTCGAAGGCTTTGTTGGTGATGCCCATGTCCAGCGCAGCCCCGGCAGCGACGCCCCGGCGCATCAGGCGCAGAGCGTCCAGCATACCGCGCAGGTCGAGAGCTTTCGTGGAAATTTCCGCGCTGTCGCACTTTTTTTGCAGATCGAGGAAGAGCAGGGCGAACTGCCTGACGTACCTGCTGTTCAAATCGGGGAACTGGGTGCGCAGGAGCTTTTCGAGGTTCTCCTCGGTGATGGTGGGCATCTGGATGACCACGAAGCGGGAGGTGAGGGCCTCGTTCAGCTCACGGGTGCCGGCGTAGCCGTAGTTCATGGTGGCGATGAAGCGGGTCTCCTCGGCCAGCGGGATGCGCTCGTAGCCCGGCACGTCGATGGCGCGGCGGAAATCCAGCACCGCGTGCAGGACGGCCAGCGCCTCGTTTTTGGCCATGTTGATCTCGTCCAGAACGCCGAAGCCGCCGCTCTGGGCGCAGCGGTAGACCGGGCCGGGCCGGAACTTGACCTGTCCGCCCTCAAAGGTGTCCATGCCGATGAGGGACGCCGCGTCCATATTGACGTGGAACGAGATGTCCCACGCGGGGCGTCCGAAGGCGGCGGCGAGGTTTTCGGCCAGCACGTTCTTGCCGGTGGCCTTGCCGCCCGCCAGCAGCAGATTTTCGCCGCAGAGCAGGGCGGCCAGCGCCTGCTCCCACACCTCTCTGCCGTAGTAGACGAAGGCAGGGGAGGGGATGCGGGGGCGCAGAGTCTCCGCCAGCGGGTGGGCGGTACGGTATTCTTCCACAGCGCGCAGCAGGTCGGGGGAGACCCCTTCCTGCCGCAGCGTATCCATCAGAGCAGATGTTTCAGACATCCATGACATCTCCTTGCGGTTGGCAGTGCCAAACCGAAATTTCACCCTTATCATAGCACAACCCGCGCGGTTTGTGTAGGGCTTTGGCGGGCAAAAAAGCGGCAAAGAAGCAGAGAAAATAAAGGGGAAGCTATTTTAACAAACTTTCAGCCGGGACGTGCAGATTTCACGTTCAAAGTAAATTGACAGGCCGCTTAAAATACGATAAAATAATTTTCGTTGTGTCAAAGTGAAAAAGAAAGGCGTAAAAGTATGCTCGAAACCATCACGGCCGTCAATCAGGCGGTCAACAGCTTTATCTGGGGCATCCCGGCGATGGTCTGCATCATCGGCGTGGGCCTGCTGCTCAGTGTGCGGACAGGCTTTTTGCAGCTCCGGAAATTCCCCTATGCCATCAAAACGATCATTGGCCGTATCTTCCGCAAAAAGGATGCTTCCGACGGCGCGATGACTCCGTTCCAGGCAGTGTGTACGGCGCTGGCCGCTACCGTCGGCACCGGCAACATCGCCGGCGTGGCGGGCGCGATCGCCATCGGCGGGCCGGGCGCGGTGTTCTGGATGTGGTGCTCGGCTCTGCTGGGCATGTGTACCAAATTCTCCGAAGTGACGCTGGCCGTGCATTTCCGCGAGCGGAACAAAAACGGCGAGCTGGTGGGCGGCCCCATGTACTATATTAAAAACGGCCTCGGCAGCCGGTGGCAGTTCCTCGCGGTGCTCTACTCGCTGTTCGGCGTGCTGACGGTCTTCGGCACCGGCAACGCCACCCAGATCAACACCATCGTCACAGCCATCGACTCGGCCCTGCTGGCCTACGGCAGCAGCCTGAACAGCATCCTGCCTACGGTCAACCTCGTCGTGGGCGTGGTGGTGGCTATGATGGTGGCCATGGTGCTGCTGGGCGGCGTCAAGCGCATCGGCAGCGTGACCGAGAAGCTGGTGCCGTTCATGGCACTGTTCTACGTCGTGCTGGCACTGGGCGTCGTGGTCATCAACTACCGGCGTTTCCCGGCGGTGCTGGCCTCCATCGTCGGCGGTGCATTTGACCCGCGGGCCTTCACCGGCGGTGCCATCGGCAGCATCTTCCTCAGTATGCAGAAGGGCGTCTCCCGCGGCATCTTCTCCAATGAGGCCGGCCTCGGCACCGGCTCCATCGCCCACGCCTGCGCCGACACCCGCAAGCCCGTCAAGCAGGGGATGTTCGGCATCTTCGAGGTCTTCGCTGATACCATCGTCATCTGCACCCTGACCGCCATGGTCATCCTGTGCAGCGGCGTGCCGGTGGGCTACGGCAGTGCGGCAGGCGCAGAGCTGACCATCTCCGGCTTCACGGCCACCTACGGCGGCTGGTCGTCCATCTTTACGGCGGTGGCGCTCTGCAGCTTTGCATTCTCCACCATCATCGGCTGGGGCCTCTACGGCTCCCGGTGCATCGAGTTCCTGTTCCACACCGACAAGGTGGTCGGCCCCTTCCTCGTGGTCTACTCCTTCGTGTCCATTCTGGGCGCGACGGTCGATCTGGGCCTGCTGTGGAGCATCGCCGACACCTTCAACGGACTGATGAGCATCCCGAACCTCCTGGCCCTGCTCCTGCTGTCCGGCACGGTGGCAAAGCTCACGAAGGAGTTCTTCGCGGGCGAGGGGGCGATGTGAAAACCTCATAAAGTGTAGAACCCCCACATGGCTGATGCTACGTGGGGGATTTTTGCATAGAAAAGCTAAAATCTGTATAGACGGAGGAGAAATCATATTGATAAGCAGATTTTATAGTGTTATAATTTATTTAAAGAGCAAGCCATACGCGGTTGCGGTAGAAAAGTATGAATAGCGTTCCGTTAAAAAAGGAGGAAGCGGTATGAAAAAGAAACTTGCAGCTCTTTTGTCTACGGCGGTGTTGCTGTGCGGATGTCTTGGGCTTTCGGCGATGGCGGCAAAGCCGAATGTGGAGTTAATGTGTTTGGATGCTACATGGGGCGATAACTATGTATCAGCCCCGGCGTTCTTTTGCCGTAATAATTCTGGAAAAGTAATAAAATATTTGGACTGGTATGTAACCGCTTATAATGCAGTAAATGACCCGATTCCAGCGTTTGCATCAAGGGAATACACTACGATAGGGCCAATGGAACCGTTTTGCTTAGAGCGCAACTCGTATTGTGACTTGGAGACGCAGGTGAATGCTGATAAGAGCAGTCCGTTCTACCTCAATAAGAAAACTGTTTATTTTGTTGCAATCAACGATGAGTTGGAACAGGTCTATCAGGATGAGCATAATAACTTCTTCATTAAGCCAAATGAGTCTGACCCGAGTACCTTTGTATATCTGAACGAGGATGAAATACAAAATGCAACATTTACTCAATGGTGTGATTTCTCAGATACTGACATAGGCTGGCGCGTTGATACTCATATAATTGACCATATTCGGGTGGATAAAGTCGTTATAACCTATATGGATGGAAAAACAGAAACCATTGTAAATATGGGTTCCAAATACCGCACTATAACCCTCCAAAACCCGCCTTTTTATCAGCAGCTTGCCCAGTATCAGGCTGTCTACAACTACCAAGACTATCTTACCTACAATCCTGACCTCGCTGCCCTTTATGGTGCTGACCAGAAAAAACTGTTTGACCACTTCGTGACCAGCGGCATGAAAGAAGGCCGTCGCGGAAGCAGCGGATTTGACCTGAGCACTTACAAAGCAAACAACCCCGAGCTTGTGGCCATGTTTGGAGACGATAATGTGAAGTACTACGAGCATTATATTACAAATGGCAAGGCAGAGGGCCGCATAGCGGCATAAAATCCACATATTTCTGACAATGAATCCCCGGCATGATCTGAATCGTGCTGGGGATTTTGCGTTGCGGATATTTTGACTGATTTGGGAAATTTCTCTGCAAAAAATCAAAAAAGTATAAAAATTTCATGGAAATTATAGAAAATGACATTGAAAGTGTTTTAACAAAGTGGTAAAGTAAAAGCATAGAGAGTCGTACCCGCCGCCCGGCGGGGCGCAAAATCAGGAGGTTTTACCAATGGCTGATCGTATCGTTCTGAATACTATTTCTTATCATGGCCACGGCGCCATCGAGAACATCGTTCCCGAGCTGACCGCCCGCGGCTACAAGAAGGCTTTCGTCTGCTCTGACCCCGACCTGATCAAGTTCGGCGTCACCAAGAAGATCACCGACCTGCTGGACGCTGCAGGCTTCGCCTACACCGTCTACAGCGAGATCAAGCCCAACCCCACCATCGCCAATGTGCAGGACGGCGTGGCCGCTTTCAAGGCCGCAGAGGCTGACTGCATCGTGACCATCGGCGGAGGCTCTTCCATGGACACCGCAAAGGCCATCGGCATCATCATCAACAACCCCGAGTTCGCCGATGTGCGCTCTCTGGAAGGCGTCGCTCCCACCAAGAAGCACGCCGTCTTTACCATCGCTGTCCCCACCACCGCCGGTACTGCCGCTGAAGTCACCATCAACTACGTCATCACCGACGTCGAGAAGAAGCGCAAGTTCGTCTGCGTCGATACCAACGACATCCCCGAGATCGCTGTGGTTGACCCCGATATGATGGCCTCCATGCCCAAGGGCCTGACTGCCGCCACCGGTATGGACGCTCTGACCCACGCCATCGAGGGCTACATCACCAAGGGCCACTGCACCATCTCCGATATGTTCCATCTGGAAGCCATCAAGCTCATCAGTGAGAACCTGCGCGGCGCTGTCCAGAACACTCCGGAAGGCCGCGAGGGCATGGCTCTGGGCCAGTACATCGCCGGCATGGGCTTCTCCAACGTGGGTCTGGGCATCGTCCACTCCATGGCACACGGCCTGTCCGCTCTGTATGACACCCCCCACGGCGTGGCCTGCGCTATCCTGCTGCCCGTCGGTCTGGAATACAACAAGACCGTCGCCGGTGAGCGCTATCGTGCCGTCGGCAAGGCTATGGGCGTGAAGGGCATCGACGAGATGAACGACGCCGAGGCCGCAGATGCCACCATCGCCGCTGTCAAGCAGCTGAGCGCTGACGTGGGCATCCCCGCAAACCTGCATGGCATCCTGAAGGAAGAGGACATCCAGTTCCTCGCCGAGTCCGCTTATGCGGACGCCTGCCGTCCCGGCAACCCCCGCGACACCAGCGTGGAGGAGATCGTGGAGCTGTACAAGAGCCAGCTGTAAGCTGAGTCGGAGCGCTTTACCTTTATAAAAATACAGGCTGCTGTAAGAAACCTCTCCGTCAGCGCTAACGCGCTGCCACCTCCCCTAGCGAGGGGAGGCTTTGGCATGACGGAAAGCCTCGCCTCTTCGCCAGAGGCTCCCCTCGGTAGGGGAGCTGTCGAGCGAAAGCGAGACTGAGAGGTCGCACAGAGAAGAAGCCTTCCCGTCATACCGCCCGTCATACCGCCCGTCCACCCCTCATACACTGACGGACAAGGGGGTGTGCGGATGGAGCAGGGGATGCAGATGCTCTTTGCGCTGTTCGGCGGGCTGGCGATGTTCCTCTACGGGATGGACAGGATGAGCCGCGCCTTGCAGCGGGCGGCGGGCGACGCCATGAAGCGGCTGCTGGCCCGGCTGACGGCCACGCCGTTGCTGGGCGTCCTCACCGGGCTGGCCGTGACGGCGGTGCTCCAAAGCAGTTCGGCGGCGACGGTGATGGTCATCGGCTTCGTCAGCGCCGGGCTGCTGGAACTGCCCCGGGCGGTGGCCGTTATCTACGGCATCAACATCGGCACCACCATGACGGCACAGCTCATCGCCTTCGATGTCCAGACGCTGGTATACCCGGTGCTGTTTCTGGGCTTCCTTCTCGACTTCGCGGCCCGCAGGCCCCGCTGGCAGGCCGTGGGCGAGGCGGTGTTCTCCTTCGGGCTGCTTTTCGAGGGCATCGACATTCTGGGCCGGGCTTTGCAGCCGCTGGCCGGGCAGGCGGTCTTTCTCGAGTGGATGACCCGGGTGAAGGAGTCGCCGCTTCTGGGCATCCTGCTGGGCCTCTCCATGACCATGGTGGTGCAGAGCAGCTCGGCCACCATCGCGCTGCTGCAGAACGTGGCCCGGCAGGCCGGGCCGGACGGCATCCACAGCGTGCTGGGCCTTGCCGGGGCGGTGCCGGTCCTTCTGGGCGACAACATCGGCACGACGGTCACGGCCCTGCTGGCCTGCATCGGGCAGGGAAAGAATGCCGCCCGCGCCGCGCTGGCCCACAGCTGCTTCAACCTCAGCGGGAGCCTGCTGGCGGCGGTGCTGCTGCCCTGGTTCGTCCGGCTGGTGGAGCTTATCTCCCCCAAAGGCCCGGAGCTGGAAGTCATTTCCCGGCAGATCGCCAACGCCCACACCGCCTTCAACGTCTGCTGCGCCCTGCTCTGGCTGCCGTTTTTGCCCTGGATGGTGCGGCTGGTGTGTGCGCTGGTGCCGGAAGAGTAGCCCTCTCAGTCACGCCGTAGGCGTGACAGCTCCCCCAAGGGGGGAGCCTTTGGCATGTCGGACAGCTCTGAGCTGCCCGCTGAAAGTATGCTATGGCGCAAAAAAGAGTGCCCTGCTGCCAAGACTAGCAACAGCTTGACAAGGAACCGTTGTTCCGCAGCTGCTGCCCTCTGTAGCAGGGCACTACTGTTTACGATAAATTAAGCTTTGCTCGGCCAGACGAAGCTTGACCGGCTCGCCAGTGGTGCTTCGCACCCGGGTTGCGGCTCCCAGCATCCGCTGCGCTCCGCTTGCGTCTTGCTGGCCGCGGCCCCAACAGCTCCTCCCTGTTTCCGCCGCTGGCGGCGGTCGTC